>Ga0172368_10003656_pt1 | contig 18496 bp, 13 predicted proteins | sample Lak11m_FD_114540 | JGI IMG/M metagenome (GOLD analysis project Ga0172368, IMG submission 114540) | Freshwater microbial communities from Kabuno Bay, South-Kivu, Congo - kab_022012_11m | ecosystem: Environmental > Aquatic > Freshwater > Lake | place: Democratic Republic of the Congo: South-Kivu...
CGATATAATTCTCTGCTTCGATTAATTCCAGTTCGTAGTGATTTCTTAAGAATTCCAGTTCGTTCTCAGAAAATTTTATTGTCTTCATATAGGAATAAATTGATTTTTTCTATTTCATATTTCAAAGATATGACAATTTAACCATGCGATGCAAATTTATATTTGAATGAGAATTTGATTTTAAGACACTATTTTGGGTAAATTTGCCACTCACAACTATGAACGAAACTCCCTGGTACGCTCTTTACACAAAACCCCGTCACGAAAAGAAACTGACGGATTTACTTGTTGAAAAAGGCATTGAAGCGTATGCCCCTGTAAGGAAAGTACTGAAACAGTGGAGTGACAGGAAGAAGTGGGTAGAGGAACCATTAATCCGGTCATATTGTTTTGTAAGGGCAAATCCCGACTGGTATTACGAAGCATTGAATACCTACGGGGCGGTTCGGTATGTTTGGTTTAACGGTGAGCCTGCGCCTATTCCCAACCGTCAGATCAATACGCTGAAAGCTCTTATGGGAAGTGATCTGGAGGTAGAGACGATCACACATATTCTGAAACCGGGCTCCCTGGTTAAAGTAATTGCAGGGCCGCTTATTGGAACTACCGGTGAGTTGGTTTCCATTGCAGGCAGTAAAAAGGTGATCATTCGTATTGACCATCTGGAAACGGTGGTGTCAGTGTCAATCTCACCTTTGCTGTTGGAAAAACTTCCCGACAGAAAAGTGAAAACGGAGCACGAAGGACAGAAAAATTATAAGAGGTTTTGGTAATTAAGTGGATTTTTAAAACTGAATACTGAATTGCTGGATATTTCCATAGTCATCATTGTTACCTTCTTTATGTTGGTAGCTCTATACCAGGAATGGAGCCAACCATCGCTGATTTTTCTGCTTGCGGTAGTTATTTTCTATTTCGCCGGCATTATCAGTATCCAGGATATCCTTCACGGACTTTCCAACGAAAGCATTATACTCATCTTTCTGCTGATCATCATTAGTGAGGTGGTGAAAAAGACCGCTGTTTTAGGCTTTGTCCTGAACCGGCTTTTAAGGCCGAATTTAACCTATAAAAAATTCCTCACCCGGATGACCACTGGCGTAGCATTTTTCTCAGGCTGGATCAACAACACCCCCCTGGTTGCCTTTCTGATGCCTTTTGTTTACGACTGGGCCCGAAAGAAAGGCATCTCCCCTTCAAAAGTGCTCCTTCCACTCTCATATGCCGCTCTGATGGGAGGGACAATCACCCTGATCGGAACATCCACGAATCTTGTCGTTAATGGCCTTGCGATGGAATCTGGCCTCAAATCGCTGCATCTTTTTGACTTTATCTATGTCGGAATTCCGGTAACGGTAATAGGATCTTTGTATCTTATTTTCATCGGGTCAAGATGGCTTCCGGACCGCGGTAACGCACTGGGCCAATATGACGAAAAGAGCCGTGAATACCTGGTTGAGACCATTGTACCCCCATTATCAGGTCTTACCGGGAAATCAATCAGTGAGGCGGGGCTGCGGAACCTGAATGACCTTTTCCTGGTACAGATCATGCGTAACCAGGAAATAATCGCTCCTGTATCATCAGAAGAAGTAATCCAAAAAAATGATTGTCTCTTCTTTGCCGGGAATACCGACCGGATAATCGATCTTGTCCAGGGAACGAAGGACCTGATCCTTCCATATGGGACCAAGATGATCAATCAACCACAGAACCATATTGTCGAAGCCGTCATCCCCGACAACTCAAGGCTTCATAATCAAACCGCCAAAGAGTTCAGGTTCAGAGTGCATTATGATGCCGCAATCATTGCGATTCAACGTAACAACGAGAAACTTCGCGGGAAACTGGGGGAGATCAGACTCAAAGCCGGCGATCTTCTTCTGCTTGTAACAGGCAGGAACTTCCAGACTGAAAATGACCAGGATTTCCAGGTAATCACCAAGGTTAAAAAGATTGAAAGAATGGAGGGATGGAAGGTGACGGTCTTTTACATATTCCTGCTGGCCGCTTTCACCTTATCGGCTGTCAAGATACTGCCCCTTTTCGTGGGGCTGCTGTGTGTGATCGGATTCATTGCCGTGACCAACCTGATCAAACTCACGGATATCCGCCGCACACTGGATTTCAACCTGTTTTTCCTGCTGGTGCTTGCCCTGGCGTTCGGCAAAGCCATTACCAACTCCGGCCTTGCAGCCCAGATGGCGGATTACATCATAAACTTTTCAAGGGATAATTCCCTTTTAGTGATGATCAGTCTTTATGTGATCACAAATATTATCTCAATGCTTGTTACCAATGCCGCCGCCGTAGCCATTACCTTTCCCATCGCCCTGGCGACAGCTACCGAATTGGGTGTTGAAAATTACAAACCTTTTATCCTCGCCATTGCCTATGCCGCATCCGCTGAATTCATGACACCGTTCGGATACCAGACAAACCTGATGGTTTATGGCCCCGGAGGTTACAGGTTCAAAGATTATATCAGGGTCGGATTTCCATTAACAGTGATTTATCTTGTGGCAACAATCGTTATATTGAAACTGGTGTTTGGTTATTGACAACCGGTTTAAAATGACATGAATGACGAATGACATGAATGACGAATAACATGAATAAAGTACCTGAATATACTCTGAACAACCTTCGGGAACTTGAAGCGGAGTCGATCCACATCATCCGTGAAGTAGCCGCGGAATTTGAAAACCCGGTCATGCTCTACTCGATAGGAAAAGACTCATCGGTGATGGTACGCCTTGCTGAAAAGGCGTTTTATCCCGGCAAAGTACCTTTCCCCCTAATGCATATTGATTCCATGTGGAAATTCAAAGAAATGATCTCATTTCGCGACAGCTATGTCAAGGAGAAAGGCTGGGAGCTCATTGTACATTATAACAAAAAAGGATTCGAATCGGGAGTGGGGCCTTATTCCCACGGCAGTAAAGTTCATACCGACATCATGAAAACCCAGGCATTGCTCGAAGGTCTCAGCCTGTATAAATTCGATGCTGCCTTTGGAGGAGCCAGAAGGGATGAGGAAAAGTCGCGGGCGAAGGAGCGTGTCTTTTCATTCCGGGACCGGAATCACCAATGGGATCCTAAAAATCAGAGGCCGGAACTCTGGAACCTGTATAACGCCAAAGTACACAAAGGTGAATCCATCCGGGTCTTCCCCCTCAGCAACTGGACTGAGCTGGACATCTGGCAATATATCAGGCTTGAACAGATCCCGATCGTTCCCCTGTACTACGCCAAAGAGCGGGAAGTGGTAGAGGTTGACGGGAATCTTATTATGGTCGACGACGACAGGATGCCTGAAGAGCTAAGGAAAAAAAGTTTTATGAAGAAGATCCGCTTTCGAACCCTTGGCTGCTATCCGCTTACTGGTGCAGTTGAATCCAACGCCGATACCATTGAAAAGATCGTGGAGGAGATGATGCTCGTTACCAAATCGGAGAGAACGACAAGGGTGATTGACTTTGATCAGGAAGCCAGTATGGAACAAAAAAAGCGGGAAGGATATTTCTAATTACGAATGATTTGAATTTCGGATTACGAATTATAAGGTATGGATATTAAAGAATATTTGGATCAGGACCAGAAGAAAGACCTTCTACGATTGCTTACTGCAGGATCTGTTGATGACGGTAAATCGACCCTGATAGGCCGCCTTCTTTTCGACTCCAAAAAACTGTACGAAGACCAGCTCTCTGCACTGGTACGAGACAGCAAACGCGAAGGCCATGCAGGGGGAGAGATTGATTACGCCCTGCTGCTCGACGGGCTGAAAGCCGAACGGGAGCAGGGAATTACAATAGATGTTGCTTACCGTTATTTTTCAACGGCCAGGCGAAAATTTATCATCGCCGACACTCCGGGCCATGAACAATACACCCGCAATATGATTACGGGAGGAAGTACGGCAAACCTCGCTATACTTCTTGTTGATGCCCGGAAAGGTGTGATTACGCAAACCCGCCGGCACTCTTTCCTCGTCTCGCTGTTAGGCATCAAGCATGTTGTAGTTGCCGTGAACAAAATGGACCTGGTAGATTACAAACAGGAAGTTTTTGATTCCATCTGCGAAGATTATCACAATTTTGTAACCCAGCTCGACATCCCGGATATTCATTTCATCCCACTCTCTGCCCTCAAAGGCGACAATGTCGTTAATATCTCCGACAAGATCCCTTGGTACCATGGTAAAAGCCTTCTTGAATTTCTGGAAACCATCCACATCACCTCTGACCGGAATTTCGAAGATTTACGCTACCCCGTTCAGTATGTGATCCGTCCGGACCTTGAATACCGTGGTTTTGCAGGACGTGTTGCTTCAGGCATCATCCGGATAGGGGATGAGGTCATGGCCCTGCCAAACCGGAAATCAACCACTGTTACAGGGATTATCTATCCTGCCCCCAAACTCCCTAAAGGGAGCTTACTCTATCCTTCAGATGGGATTGGTGGAGTTTCTGCAAAACAGAGGAAGTTCCCCTGTGAGCAAAGCGAAGCAAACAAGGATTTAGGGGCCAGCGATTGGATTTACTGCGATTACGGGTTCCCTCCTCAATCCGTTTCGGTCACGCTGGCTGATGAGATCGATATTTCCCGCGGCGACATGCTGGTTCATCCGAATAACCTGCCCCGGACCGGACGTAATTTTGAAGCCATGCTTGTCTGGATGGACGAAACCCCAATGGACCGGGCTGCCCATTTCTACATCAAGCATACGACCAATACCACCAAAGCCCGGATTGAAGCTATCCGGTACAGGGTGGATGTCAATACCCTCGAAAGATCGGATACCGATCATCTTAAATTGAATGAGATCGGGAGAGTGGCAGTAACCACCGTTAAGCCCCTGTTCTACGACCCTTACAAGAAGAACCGGAATACAGGGTCTTTTGTGCTGATTGATCCTGTATCTCATAACACGGTAGCTGTTGGAATGATTGTAGATGCAGGTCCTTCGAATCTCAATTTTCAGATTTCGAATTTCGAATTGAGAACCTCTTCCCAGCCTTCCCCGCTCACTCCGCACGACCAATCACTGATTCTTAAAAGCCAGTCTCTCATCCACCCCGATGAACGTAAAAAACGGTACGGTCAGAAAGGGGCTACGATCTGGATTACCGGCCTTCACGGTTGCGGGAAAAACGAAATAGCCTATTTTCTTGAGAGGAAACTTTTTGACAGGGGAGCAACAATTGTGCTTCTTGATGGAAAGAGTGTAAGAAGCGGCCTGTCAAGGGAACTTGATTTCTCCCCGGCCGACAGGGCAGAGCATTTACGACGGGCAGCGCATATCTGCAAATTACTTAATGATCAGGGCATTATAACCATCTGCTCCTTTATATCCCCGGATGAAAATATCCGGCAGCAGGTATCAGCTATCATTGGCCAGGACCGGTTTTATCTTGTTTACCTTAAGTCCACGCACGAGTTTGCCCGAAAAAATGATAAATACGGATTATATACTCTGGCCGACGAAGGCAAGATTGAGCATCTTCCAGGCGTAGACATTGAGTATCAGGAGCCTGTGAATCCTGCGATCGTCCTGCATGCTGATCATGAAACCGATAAAACGGAAAAAATTCTAAAATTTCTTGAAAATAACAAGATAGTAGGTTGAAAGTAAACAGTACCTGGAACGTATTACTAAACGCCTACCGTCTTTTCATCCGGAAGCTAAAGGAGAATTCGTCTACTGGGACTCTTATCCGTTTTTTATGGTTTTTATTCCTGTATTTTACCGGAAGGTATTTCCTCTTGCTTTTTGAAGGATTCCTTTTTTTTTCACTTCTGCACGAACCGTTCCTTTTTACCGTTAACCAGGTATCAACAGCTTTCCTGGGGCTTTTTTATGATAACCTCACTTCTACCCCGGAATATATTGTATGGATCAACAACAGGGAGGTAATCCGGCTTGCTGCAGGTTGTTCAGGCCTTCAGCCTGTTTTAAGGATCACCTTCATTCTCATGTTGTACCCTGTTTCCTGGAAGGCAAAAGCATGGCTCCTCCCGCTCTCCTGGTTCATCCTGGTTGTTGCAGCTGCAATCCACTTTATCCTGCTTATTCCCGTTGCCTTTCACTGGCCTGAATATTACAGCTTCAGCCACAACTGGGGCACCCGTATCATCTTTTACGGCTTCTATTTTCTTACATGGAGGATCTGGGAGAAAGTTGGTTTTCCTTCCTGTTAATAAAAACTTACATCTTCAGCAGGTAATCCCGATAACCCTTCTCCGATTGGTATATCTTTACAAGGGTTTTACGATAGGTTCACCGGATGAAACGTACACTATTGGTCCTGCTCCTTTCGTGGATGGTTCTCTTATTTGCAGTAAAGGGGATCGCCCTGTCGGTTGATTTTTCATTCTCTGCCGGGTGCCTGGGGACACCAACCACACTGACCAGCATCTCTACGCCTCCCGACAGCATCCTTGCTTTGCTTTGGGATATGGATGCTGATGGCCTGTTCAATGATGCATCAGGGGCCACTGCCATCTGGACATTCAACTCCATCGGGAATCACTCGGTCGGCCTACAGGCTGTTGCGAAAGATGGCACAATAAAAGCCATCTACAAGGAAGTGCCGGTATCCGGAGTCCAGGCTTCGTTTTCATTTGATGCCGGTTGCGTGGGACAACCCATCCGGTTTACCGACCACTCCATCGTATTTGCAGATTCAGTGATCATTCGGAACTGGAATTTTGGTGATGGCTCTCCCTCCACAGATGAAAAAAATCCCCTGCATATATTCAGTGAGGTCGGTACCTTTACAGTCTCACTCTGGGTCATCACCAGCCTGGGTTGTCAGGATAGCATTAACAGTGAGATCGTTATCCAGGCACAACCCTCCTATACACTGCGCTTCAATGGCGATACTGCAACGTTCCACAACGATACCATCCTGGTGGAGGTTCTGGGGACAAAGGACAGTGTTATCTGGAATGATACGATCAAAGGTAACGTCCTGGCAATCACTCACCCAGGCAATTATTCAGTATCTGTTTATCTGAACGGGTGTTTTACCACTACTTCATTCACCATCCGGGATCACCAGGAGACACAAGCCAGCATCATGACCCTCTTTACCCCAAATGCAGATGGTTATAATGATTTCTGGGTCGTTCGCCTCACGCCGAACCAGGTAAGCTGTTCTGTCAGAGTGTTTGACAGTTGGGGGAACCTGGTATATGAAGACGACGACTACAAGAACACCTGGGATGGCCGCACGGATACAAACGAACTCCCTTCCGGGCCATATTATTATGTAGTACTATTCTCTGATGGTCTGATCAACAAGGGTACATTAAACATCTTACGGTAGATGAGTGCGAGAATCATCATAACATTCCTGATCATTCTGATCTGTTTGCATATGACCGGGGCTGTCCGTTCCCAGAATAACGCCAACGAGATGCAGTACCTGGTCAATCCTTCCTGCCTGGCGCCAACCCTGTTTGAGAACACGACAAATTTTTCAGGATTTTTTACATACCGGAGCGAATGGTCAGGGTTCCAGGGAAACCCATCTGTTGCCCTGTTGGATATCTCGGGGACCCTGAAAGATAAAATGTACTTCGGCGGAGAGATCCGTTACCAGGGCGCAACGGTATTCCGTTCATTTTATCTGTCGCTCAAATATGCCTTTCAGATAAAGATCCAGGAGGATCAATTCCTGACGCTGGGCCTCAATCCTGTTTTTTATCAAAACATTCTTGACATCTCCTCTGCGACGGTTTTCGATCCGGGGGATCCGTTGCTTGAAGGAAAAGACCGTATCAGCCAGTCGAAGCTTAACATCGGAGCAGGATTGTCCTACAGGCTGAAACGGTTCGTCCTGAGCTTCTACGCACCCATGCTGCTGAATAACAAGTCGGCGTACGACGAATCAATTGAAGGGTCCCTCTCGTTCCCACAGAATTTGATGGTGTATATTTCCAACGATTTTATCGCTCACCGTTCATGGTTGGTAAAGCCAACGTTAAGGATCAATATCATAACAGGTTCAACCACTCTCTTTGAGCTAAGTCTGCTTACCGGAAGGATAGACCAGTTCTGGTTTTCCGCTCTTTACAGAAGCAATAAGATGCTGGGGCTTTCCGTTGGCGGGCTCCTCTGGAAGAAGGTAGTGATCAGCTACGGCTATGAATTTTTCACGGGGAACAATCCGGGTATCCATACAGGTACGCATGAAATTACATTAGGGTATAAAATAGGGCGGTCCAAGATTATAAATCCGGAATTAAAAGACTACTTTTAGGGGGCCTTTTAAGATAAGGCAGGAGGAATGGGGCATGAGGAATGAGCATGAGGAATGAGGCATAAGGCAAAAGGCATGAGTAATTTGGCACAATATATAAATCGGGAACTGGGACCAGGCAGTTCGCAGTCCGCAGTGCACAGTTCGCAGTCCGCAGTGCACAGTATAATTACCTCGACCTTGTCGCCCCGGCTTTTGACCCTGTTGATTTTCCTTGTTTTTTCCCTTGTTTCCTCCTCCCAGATCTTCAGCCAGGTTGCCTGGAATAAAAAAGGTGGTGTTGCTTTCAGGATTGACGATAACCATCCATTATGGAAATACATCAGCTTCGACAGTCTTTTTTCCATCTATGGATTCAAGTTCTGCCCGGCTCTTAACCTTGAATCAGCCGATTGGTACCCTGGTTATATTGAGTCATTGAAACCAATCTTTGCAAATGGTAATGAATTGATGGATCACTCCCCCAATCACTCTACCTGCCTTCTGTTGCTTACGAATATTGAGGACACAGCAATCTACTATGGAAATTCATTTGTTGACCACATTAACGGGAACAGGATTTGTTTCAAATGGGAAAGCATGGACACAACAACGATCCAGGGGGAAGGGCCAGTAAATATTTATGAAAACTTAGTTATCAGTGTACTTCCTGGTGAATTCCACGATCTATACAATCCGCAGTACCTACCGATGTTGAACATCCCCCTTACAGGCCAGATTTATACCTGGTCAAACCTTTATAATTTAAATCCTCTCGATCCCGATACACTGACACTGCTTTCCTTGTGGGAGGAAACGGTAAGCCTGGGAATTCATGCGGGTATCCCTTATCATAAACTGACCTCGTTTGATGTCAAACTACCTCAGGAGGTGCTGGTCATGCTTGGAGAACGGACGCTGGCAATTTGCAACAAGTATTCTCTGGCACGTCCTTTTTCTTGGATCCAGCCATTCGGGGCTTTCCCGCTGCTCTACAAAGATGAACTGGCCCAAAGCATGGGAGCCTTGCTTGGATACACCGGTGGCGCTACATATAATGATGAATCATATAAAACGTACAACGAATATAATCCCATCAATGACAAACAGTTTGCTATGATGTTCGGAGATTTCAGAACCCCTGACCTGACTGCGAAAGAGAATAAAAATCTAATTGCCAACGGGATAGCAAAACACCAGCTGTTAATCGATCAGAACCATTTTACCGTCAGTTCAGCTGACTGGCCTGGCTATATAAAACGGACCGATTCAATACTAAGCTGGTTGTCAGCCAACAACATACCTGTATTAACCCAGCGGGAATGGACGGCGATGTTATTTGACAGTGTTACCAATCCATCCGTCAACATCTTCCCGCTTCTTCAAACTGATCTGAATGAAGACCAGATCCCTGATGGCTATCAACTGGATGAGGGAGTGATGATCCATGATGATGGTGTTTCACAAAGTGATAATAAATCGATTCAGATCTCTTCCACCGGGAACCTGTTCAGAATCTATGAGTTGGGTGGTCTGGAAAAAGGAACCAACCATTTTACATTTTATTCCAAAGGATCTCCCGGCAATGTCCTGTATTTCTGGATCACCTACCCTGAAACCGGCGGAAGTTATCATATTGATTTTCTGGCCGATGAAGCTTCTTGGACGCAACACACGACCACCATTGATATCCCTGAAGATATCTCGGTGGTCGATATTGAGATGGAGTGCCACACCTACACCAGCGGTGAAGTCAGGGTCAGCGGGATGGAACTTCGTGGGGTTGGTCGCCCTGTGGTTTCGCATGAATCGCTCACCATAATGACCAATCAGCAATTTCCGGCACTCAGCTTGGATACCATCATTTCCGATCCAACTTTCTCGCTGCAGGAGCTTACTATATCGGTTTCCAACCCTGGTTCTTTTGGTTATGACCTGGATATACAGTCAGGAACCCTGACGGTTTACAAACCCTATTCTTTCTGGAAAGGCAGTGACAGCCTGATGCTGAAAGTTGTAAACCCGTTAGGTGGGGCCGACAGCGCCTGGCTGTCTTTCACTGCCATCCAGACTGAAATCTGCAAGGGCCAATCGATTACACTCACTGTTCTGAATCCTCCTGCTGATGCTACATTCCTCTGGACCTCAGATCCAAAGGATTATTCGATGACTTCAACCACGATATACAACCCGACAGTTACTCCTGAACAGACAACGAATTATACGGTGGCCATAACCTCTCAGGGTTTGACTGAATTCGAATATATCACAGTTTCGGTCTACCAGGGTGGAAATGCCAACTTATCCGGCCCGTTACCGGCTTATTGCGCCAATGCCTCTCCTGTTGAACTATTCGGGGAGCCACCCGGAGGAACATTCTCAGGTCCCGGAGTTTCAGGAAATTATTTCTATCCTGGCTCTGCGAACACGGGAAAAAATATGCTTTACTATACCGTTTCAGATCCGGGCGGCTGTGACGGACAAGACTCCATGAGCGTGATTATTCAGCCTATTCCAAAACTTACGCTTCCTTCTGATACTGTAATCTGTTACTGGCAGACTATTTCCCTGGATGGAGGATCAGGTTTCGACAGCTATCTGTGGTCGACGGGAGAGACAACCTCATCGGTATATATAAATGCCTCAGGGATGGGTTCCGACAGTACCCGGCAGATTGTCCTGATCGTGACAAAAGACGGTTGTCCGGCCATTGACACAACCATTGTAAGTTTCAAGGCCTGTACAGGTATCGGCTCTGTTCTTTCCCACGCATCCTGCTTTCTAGTATACCCCAATCCTGTTTCATCCAGCCTTTTCATTGAGAACATATGTTTAAATGATCCCGTCAGCGGTAAAATCTTTGATATTGTTGGACGAGAGAAATTAACACTGCAGATAGATGCCAGAAAAACCAACCTTGATATTGGCTTTCTCCCTGCCGGAGTGTATATATTATCCATAAATGGCCCCGGGATCTCAACGATCACACGATTTGTGAAGGTAGAGTGACAGGGGATTCAGGATATAGGTGATACTATTTTGTTACCCAAAATAACAAAGACCTGTAAATCAATCGATTCACAAGCCTTTTTTGTAGCCCGTAGGGGAATCGAACCCCTGTTACCAGGATGAAAACCTGACGTCCTAACCCCTAGACGAACGGGCCAATTGTTTTGGGAGTGCAAAATTAATGAGAAAAAATCTGTTTCACAAATTTTTTCTCACCTGTTCGCTTGTCCGCTTGTTAGCTTTGATCCGCCTCAAACCTGAAACCCATCCGTTTGCCAGTCTTGATCAGCATGGCATCCAGTGCCGCCTGCATTTCATTTACAGTAACCTCTTTCATCGTATCGTAGGCCGGAGTGAGAAGATCAAAATTGATGGTATAGAGCATCGCTGACTTGATGATACTTTGGACAGATTGTCTTGTCAGGCTGGAGGTGGGGAAGTTGTTATACAGCAAGCCTATTTCCCTCTTCCCTTCAATAAAATAATGGTTTTCCTTGTTGATGAAAGCACGGCCAATCAGGTATCCTGAATCATTGAGACGGTTGTATTTAAACGAGTCGGCCAGAAAGTTGAAAATATGAATGATCCCGCAATACGAACGGCGTTTATCCTCTTTGATATAAGAGGTGCGCATAACCTCGTGTTCGCGGGAGAATTCGAACACATTCGTATGCATCATGAATATCAGGACATCCCCGGCAAACTTCAAACGGAATTCAAACTGCCCCCGGTCATGAAATTCAAACGGTATCTCAGCTTTTTCAGGCAACAATTTCATCATGTACTGGGCTGTCAGGATTTCCGCTTCCCTCCTGAACAGGTTAAATGCATCCAGCGTCTTATTATAAACGTCCTGTTTCAGTTTTCCTTTGGTTCTGAGCACTTTAAAAAGCTCCCGGGTAGTTGGGGTATTGTGATTCATGGTCAGGGATTAGCGATTAGGGATAAGGGATTAGTAAAAATAATAAAAAAAGAAATGATGTGCAATTATGGCAATGGTAGCGATGATGAGCAATATTTTTCGATCATCTCTTTCAGGCTTCCGAAGGTATTTTCCAGGACGACAGGCAACTCTTCCGGCCTGAACCACCTGACATAACGTATATCCTCTTCCACCTGAGGCACCAGCAGCTGGTCTTTTGGAGCGAACATTTCGAACCAATGGTTCTTCTTCAGCATCAGGATCCCGCCATCATGGAAGACATGGTATGTAGATTTTATCTTTTTAATTATTCTGACCTCAGCAATCCCGGTTTCTTCCTTCACTTCCCGGATCGCCTCCGACTTCTGGTTTTCCTCCTTCCACCTTCGTCGTTCCCCCTTTCTCCTTTGTCCTCCCTCTTTCTTTTTCCGTTCTTTGTTATTCGGTTCTATTTTCCCTTTTGGAAAGTCCCATTTCCCCCTCCTGTGAATAAAGAGAATCTCTCCTTCTTCATTCATGACAACGCCCCCGGCAGCCTGAACAATCGTAAAGATGGATTTAAACTCACGTTTAAGTTTTTTATAATCAGGAGAAGAAAGTGCGAGGCAGGAATAAGATGTATCTGAATCAAAATCAATTATTATTTGCTTTATCTCTTCTGCGGAACCGGGAACCAGGACATGACCGTTAAACAAGTCGCCCGGTTTCAGCAATATCAGGCAACGATCATCAAAAAAGATATTCATATCTCGAGGTAATTATTATTCAAACATACGCAAATCTTCTGAAAAATTTATCTTTGTAAAAAACACTTCTGATATGATTGTTGCCCACGATATTGCCCTCAAAACAGCTGAGCTACTCCTTAAGATCAAGGCTGTCAAACTAAGCCCGAAAGAGCCCTTCACATGGGCATCCGGGATAAAATCACCCATCTATTGCGACAATCGCATAACCCTTTCTTTTCCGGAAATCCGGACCTTTATACGGCAACAGTTTTCCCGTGTAATTCGTCAACATTTTGAAGGTGTTGAAGCTATTGCCGGAGTTGCTACAGGTGGAATTGCCCAGGGAGCACTGGTTGCCCAGGAACTTGGGCTCCCGTTTGCCTATGTTCGTTCAGGCAAGAAGGAACACGGCCTTACAAACCAGGTTGAAGGCAGGGTTGAACCCGGTCAGAGAATCGTTGTGATTGAGGACCTGATATCCACCGGAGGAAGCAGCCTTAATGCTGTAACCGCGCTTCGTGAAGCGGGTTGTCAAGTAGATGGCATGGTTGCTATATTCACTTACAACCTTCCAGTATCGATCCATAAATTCGAAGAGGCATCCTGTAAACTCATCACCCTATCAGATTATGATGTACTGATTGAGAAAGCGCTGGAAACAGGTTACGTGAGCGAGGAAGACCTGAAGATTTTGACCGAGTTCAAGGGATCCTTTTAATTCGTAAATCGGAAATCTTACGTCAGGATCCCGGTTAGTCGACAACCAACTTCTGATTTAAAGTAGTCCCGTTGACAGTTAATCGCACTACATAGATACCTTTCCGAAGGGTTTCCAGGTTAATTTCCTGCAGATTTTCTCCTATGTTTAAGTTGAAGGAGTGATTCAAAACCGTTTTGCCCAACAAATCAATCACAACAAAGGATGCATCGGTGGTCTCCTTCGAGTTCACTTTTATAAACGCTTTGCCGGATGCCGGGTTTGGATAGATCGTCAGAGAAGTTGCCTGCTGATCCTCGATACCTGCAGGCGTGGTGGTGGTAAATTTCCATGGATCGCTCCAGTCTGTCGTATCAGCAAGAGCCCCGCCATCGCTGAATGCTCTCATCCTCCAGTAATAGACCGTACCATAGGCCATCTTTCTGGTTACCTTGGTTTCACTGGCTTCCATGGTGGGATAAACATGGTAGAAAATGTCCGTGAAGCCCATATCTTTAGCAATCTGCAACTGGAACCCGGCAATACCTGTCTGGGCGGTCCACATCATTGTGGGTGTCAACGACACGTTAAGCTGATCGTTTGAGGGGGATTTCAGCAGAACTGTGTTTATAGATGTAAACTTCCGGATTTCTCCCCAGGTAGTCGTATCATTTTGGTGCCGTGCCCGGACTCTCCACCAGTAATCATTTCCAAACATCAGAAATTCGCAGTTCGTTTCCAGAGTGTCTGTCTCGCCTGAAAACACAAGTGAGGTAAAATTCTCATTGGAAGATATCTGATAATCATACGAAAGGATACCCCCAACCACTTTCCATTTCAGGGCAGCATTCAGAACCTGGTTAACGGCGTTATTACTTGGAGATGAAAGAGTGACTTCGTCCAGTACGGTAAAATTAAACGGGTCGGACCATCCGCTGACATCTTTTGAATGTTTTGCCTGAACTCTCCAGTAATACTTAGTGCCAAAGAGCAGCCATTGCGTGGTTCCCTTGAATACATTGCCAGCGACCATTCCCTGGTATAACAGAGGCGAATCAAAGTTCATACTTGTATCTACCTGGTAGCTGAAATTAGAAACACCTGTAATATCGATTAATCCTTTTCTGGATTTCCACGTGAGATCAACATTTGATTCCTGGTCAAGTTTATTATTGGTCGGTGTCAGGAGATCAACTGTGTTGAAGACAGTGAAATTCCAGATTTCTGACCAGGGAGATGTAGTTCCGTCAATAGCCCTGACTCTCCAGTAGTACTTTGTGTTAAAGAACAAATTACTCATTTGGTAGCCGGTGATCAGGGTTTGGGTAACATCTACCAGTTGTGAGGAGTTAAAGTTCATGCTGGTATCCACCTGAAGCTGGTACTGCAGGTTCAACGATCCTGCAACAGCGTACCAGCTTACGACTACATCCGGCATCTGGTTTGTAGCATCGTTGGCCGGGTTTTTAAGTTCTGGCGTATAAACAAGGGTTTGGGCCGCCATTCCCAGGCTAACCGCTACAAATATCAGAAGGAATAAAGCTTTTTTCATATCTCGAGCAATTTTGAATTTTAATTCTTAATTCGTCTTAACGATTTTTCCATATGCCTGATTAACCCTGATAATATAAGTGCCGCTGGGTAATGAATTTAGATCAATCTGAGCTGTATGTGTCCCACTGATCCGGGTTCCAAAGGCTATTTCGGACATCAGCCGGCCTGAGAGATCATAAACAAAAGCAACGACCGGCATTGTTTCAGTGAGGGTATAGGTTACGTTTACGGAAGTACGGACAGGGTTGGGATGAATCTCAAGAAACGCGGAGATCTTTCCTGGCCCTTGTCCGGGATCGATCCCAACCGGAATATAGTAAGTCGAATCGCAGAAAAGGCCTTTGCCATAGGAAGCAGCCGCAATATACCCTGTATTCTGTACGCTGAAATCAATCCATGTCTGCTGTTTCAGGTCAGTTACCGGTACGTCGCCCATACCGGCCAGATCGGTAGCCCAGGTTGGTGACCCGGTAAAGACATTTGCCGTTGAGAAGATCCCCTGATCGGTTCCGAGAATTACCCTTCCGGACCCATGCATTTCAAAAAGTCCGTCGAACACGGGCATCGCAGGAAGGTTATTCTGGATAGAGACGAACGTCGGAAGTGAGTCAAGTGCATTCTGGGTGAGATAGACATAATTTTCGTTTCCGTAGTTTCCAAGTGTAACAATCACATTGTTGTCGTTATTCGGGTCCAGAGCAATATTTGTTATGTATCTTCCGCTAATCTCCGGGTATTCAAAGACGTCCCGAGCGATGATGCAATAGGAGCTTAAGACGTTTGCTTTGACCGAATCAAGAGCAAGGGTGATGTTGGAGAAACGGTAGATCTTTCCATTCTCTGTTCCTGCCCAGAGATAGTTCAGGTCGTTGGAAATTGTCAGGCATGTCGGGAGATCCAGATCAGAGTCAAATTGACCGATCAGGTTCCAGTAAGGCTCTTTGTAAAACTTGATGGCATCCTGCGTCATATAGACTCCACGCCGTGTCGTCCCCTGCAGGGAGGCAGATCCATAGACAAAGAACCGTGAATGGTAAGGATCCATAACAACCATACTGTCGCCCTGAGGTATTGTGGCCGGGACAGTAAATTCGAACGTACATTTGTAGCAGTTCATGCTCTCCATGACAACGGTGGAATCAGCGCTGATGGATCCATTACGGGCGTAGAGCCACAGGGTATCAATCGAATAAGGAAAGTCTTTGGTTTCCCACAGAGCGGAAGGGACATAGTCAGTGAGGGGGCTGGTAATTGTTCCCATAAAGCTGAGGGCAGCGGTCTCCCCAAGGTTTTCTGACCGGATGTAAGGTTCCCCCGGGGCAAAGTCTCTCCCTGAAAAGAAGATGTATTCCGGTTTAAGTTGAGACCACTGGCAGAATGTCCCTGTCCGGAATGAAGTTGGGGGTACATACCCATCTGTCGGAGAGTTTTGAAGTACGGCATTGAACAGTTCCGTTCCTACCCGAACACCCCCGCCCATAATCCAGCTGTCGATCCTCGACATGGCAACAGAATTGAACTGGGTGGTTGTAAGATTTTTATTGCTGGTCTGATATTCAAAAGATTCCCCGTTAAAGATACCCGTGGCGATCCCGTTTGAGGTGGCTATCGCGAATTCATTCGGGTATCCCGGACGGAATGTATAATCATGATGATAAGTCGGTGCAAATGTTCCGTGAGGTGCAAATTGTCCAAATGATACTTCCTGCCAGTCATAGTATCCCGTAGGCTGATATTTTACCCCATACCAGGCATTGGGGCCGCCCAGAAGAATCGCAAACTCGTTATTGGGAAATACTTCGATGGTATTGCTGTAACAACCATTCCCGTCAAATGGTTCAAATGTCTGGTTTGGGGGAAAGATCAGCGACCAGGTTACGCCATTATCTTCAGACATATAAACACCAAGCAGATCCCCTTCGACAAGCTTTGCAATGCTCGCATACATCACGGATGGATCGGCAGGAGCGATAGCCAGGCTTGTCCAGCCAGCGTTATCGACAGGGAGCATGTTTCCTTCTCCGGTAGAGACATCGACGATATTACCAAGATCCCCGTTTAAAGCGATATAAACGTGATAATCAACAACAAACATAGCTGTACCATTTGTCCCAACCACTACGTCAGTGGCAACCCCTGCCTTTGCATTCGACCATGAAGTACCATCATTGGAATACATAACCCCTGTATTTGTTGCAGCATAAAGTCTGCCACTATTCGGATCACAAGCAAGTTTGATGATAAAGGCCCAGTTTGACAAGGGATCGTTCAGTGCAGGCCTGGTACCCTCAACCAGGTTAAAGTCCATCCCGTTTGTTGATGAATAGAGGCCGGTTCCCATAAATTCCCCTTCCAGGCAATAATATTCTCCAGTGCCAACATAGATCGTTCCGCCGGGGGTCTGAGTCATGGATGAAACTCTCAGGACCTCGGCCGAACCGGTATTTACTGCATTCCAAGACAACCCTGTGTTTATGGATTTATAGACACCTCCAGTAACGCCTCCTGTATACATTGTTACACCGCCGGGATCCTGATTGTCAAAAATCACAACGTCGCAACGACCTGCATAGTTCGTTGGCCCAACCGGTATCCAGTTGAGTCCAAGTGCAGACGTGGATTTCTGGTTCATCAATGAAAGCTGATGCCGGGCTTTGAGTACATCAGCAGGATTGATAATCCCGGTAAATTGGTTGCTCCGTATCTTTTGCATCCGAACGTCGGAGGTTTGATCCGGCCCGTTATTTTCTGGAATGGAGGCTGAGGCAGAAGGAGAAAACAGGTAACAAGAAGATCCGAGAAATAACATGAACAAGCCAAATGGTAAAAGTCTGTTTTTCATATCCCTGGTTTTAGTTATTTGGTGTATTTCGATATTTGGTTGTCGCAAATGCAGGAAAATACAATCATACAAATGCTTTCAAGGGTTTCCGTTTAAACCAACAAATATAACTTAAAAAGTTAATTCTGCAAAAAATTTTTATCTAGAAACTCCTGATGATGGTCGAGGAAAACGTTGAGATGGAAGGGATGAGGGGATGACAGTCTTCGGTGAAGTTTGGGCGTTTGAAAGGGATGAAGGGATAAGGTTATATCTCCTCGAGGGCATTGTCGGGCAACCATCCGACACTTCCATTTGCGATCCGGACCTCATACCAGTCACCTATTTTATCAAGCAGCTGAACCTTTGTTCCTTCATGCAGGACGAAGAGATCAATGCTGGTTTTATCAGGGGAACTTTTGACGGTTACTGTAGGATCAAAAACGATTCCTTCATGAAGGGAATTTACCCGGATGTACCCTGAAACAGAGAAAAGTACGGTAAAGACGGTCAGAA
>Ga0172368_10003659_pt1 | contig 18475 bp, 17 predicted proteins | sample Lak11m_FD_114540 | JGI IMG/M metagenome (GOLD analysis project Ga0172368, IMG submission 114540) | Freshwater microbial communities from Kabuno Bay, South-Kivu, Congo - kab_022012_11m | ecosystem: Environmental > Aquatic > Freshwater > Lake | place: Democratic Republic of the Congo: South-Kivu...
AATATTTTTGATATATCGGATGGATTCATGAAGGAACACTGTAATAATTCCTTAGTATTTGTATATTTCTGTTGGCATGAAGGCTATTGCATGGTAATAATCAAAGAAAAGATGATTTATTACCAAAGATTCCATAAATTATATTTTTATTTTTACCATTTAATTTGAAGAGGATACCTATAATTTCCTTTGTACGTTCAGATGGTTTGGAGCGCCATAAGCAAGTGTTTCGCTTGAATTTTCAAGAGAAATCATTTTTTCAAGAACGGGCTCCTTATTTTTGAAGTCCGGGAGCTTCTCGGAAACGGTTTTCGATTTGAACCAGCGGTGATTAAGCTGAAATCCCTCGTCGACAAGCTTTTTCCTGTGCAGAAATACTGAAAGAAGCTCAACTATTGCCCGGGATGCATTAAGCCCGACGGTTCTCTGGGACTTTTCCAGCCCCCGTATTTCGAGAGCCCAGGCAAAAATATTGTCTTTATATTCCTGATACGCCTTTAAATGGTCTTCCTCTTTCATAAAATATATTATGTGACTAAGTTTATAAAGATTTTGTCACCTTGTTATATATGATACTAAGTACATAAAATTTATGTGACCTGATCATATAATTGTTGCTAATCCTATGAGCAAATCTGTAAGAGGCGTTTTAAAGGATTTTTTGCAGAAGAATTAAGAAATCAGCATCAAGCGATGTATTTTTGGCGCACGATACGCACGGCGGATATGTCGGTATGTTGAGATATCGGAGAATTAGATGCAAAATATTTTCTTTGAGTTTTCAATAACTTTCAAAAGAACTTCGTTTTCATCAATCCTTTTTGCTTCTGCTATTTTTTTCACCACAATCGCAGTGTTCCACGGCATATTAATGCCTTTTGCGGGGTCCAGATAAGGCGCGTCCGTCTCCACCACCATGCGCTCAAGCGGGCAGTCGCGCGCCAGTTTCTTTGCAGTTTTTGAGAATGCAATCGCAGTAGAAAATGAGATGTAGTAACCAAGCGTTAGCGCTTTCTCCATTACTTCCTTTGGACCGGAAAAGCAGTGCATCACAACTGCCGCAAGCTTATGCTTTGAAAGCATTTCAACTGCCTCTGCTTCGGCATCCCACGAATGAATCACAACCGGAAGCTTCAGCTCTTCGGCAAGAGAAAGCAGTTTTTCGAATCGCTCTCTTTGAATTTTGCGCTCTTTTTCATCTTTTATCCAGTGATAATCCAGTCCGATTTCCCCTATTCCGACTATTTTCTTTGCATTCTTCCGGATAAATTCAATCTCTTCTTCGAATTCTTTATCCGTCCGCTTTACACAATCAACCGGCTGCATGCCGATAACAGAATAAATGAAGCCTTTATGCGCCTCAGAAAGCGTTATCGCGCCGCGGTTCCACTCGGGATTTGCTCCGGCAACAATCAGAAATTCCATTTTTTGGCGCGCTTCTTCAATCACTTCTTCGCGGTCGGGGGCGAATTTTTCATGCTGGATGTGGCAATGAATATCTATGGCTTTCATAATTCAACCTTTCAATAGGCTCTTGCCGCATAAACGCTTTCTTTCGCATCTTTTCCGCAATAAATGCATTTGGTTTTTGGTTTGACTTTTACATCAAACGGCAAAACGCGCATTGTCGCTCCTGTTTCTTCCTTTATTTTCTCTTCGCACGTTCCGTTTCCGCACCATGCCACATTCACAAAACCGCCGCCATCTTCAACGACTTTCTTGAATATTGCATAGTCCTTGACTTCGGTTATGTGCGTCTCAAGGAATTTCTTTGAGTTTGAAAGAAGATTATTCTGTATGCTTTCAAGCGCGATTGATACCGCATTTTTCAGGCCCGCTATTTTCACAGTCCTTTTTTCTCCGGTGTCGCGCCTTGCAAGAACTACTTCGCCGTTTTTCAAATCCCTCGGCCCGATTTCGATGCGCAGGGGAACGCCTTTCAGCTCCCATTCGTTGAACTTGTAGCCGGGAGAGTATGCGTCGCGCGCGTCCAGTTGCGAGCGGATGCCAGCTTCTTCAAGCGAGTACGGTATCTTTTCCGCTTCGGCAATCACTTCATCTCTTGTCTTTTCGAAAAGTATCGGAATAATTACGGCCTGAAGAGGCGCAATTTTAGGGGGCAGCACAAGCCCTTTATCATCGCCATGGACCATAATCAGCGCGCCGATTAGTCGGGTTGTTACAGCCCACGAAGTCTGCCATGCGTACTTTTTCTTTTCATCCTTGTCAACAAACTGGATGTCAAACGGTTTTGAAAAATTCTGGCCCAGCTGGTGCGATGTTCCCATCTGCAATGCTTTGCCGTCAGGCATAATGCCTTCGAATGTAGTTGTGTAAAGCGCGCCCGGGAACTTTTCATTCTCTGTTTTTTTGCCGTAGACTGCCGAGATTGCAAGCGAATTTTCGGCAAGGTCTTTGTAGACTTCAAGCAAAATTGTTTTGACTTCTTTATCCGCGTCCTCGCTTGTGGAGTGTACTGTATGGCCTTCCTGCCAGAGTAATTCCCTTGTTCTCAACGATTTTTACATTCTTGACTTCTGCCGCAGCAGATTCGGTAAGGCCTATCACGGCAAATTTCGATGCGCAGTATGCAGCCAGTTCAGGAATTCCTTCCTTCCCGGCCCCTGAAGAGATATTTATTATCAAACCTGTCATATTTTCCATTTCCGGAATGATATTCTTCAAATACAGGAAAGTGCCTTTGACATTCACATCCATTACCTCTTCAAATTCTTCGATCCCCGTCTCCCATATATATTTTTTTAATCCTTTCCCTGCATTATTTACAAGCACGTCAACTTTCCCGAATTCATTGATTGTCTTACGGATGACTTCTTTCACATCATTTTCTATCGTTACATCCCCTTTTATAAAAATCGATCTTCCTCCGGCGCTATTTATTTCCCTGCTCACTTTTTGTATATCCTTTTCTGTCCTTCCGGTTACAATTATATTTGCCCCTTCCCTTGCAAGCCTTTTTGCGATAAATTCCCCTATACCTTTTCCACTCCCTGTAACTATAATGCTTTTATTTTCAAGCTTCATTAAAGATCCCTCACAGTTTAACTCCCTTTTCACAACATTCTCAAAGTTTTATAACTTTCTAACGATATGTATAAATATCATTGGTAATAACCTGTATATTAAGTGGAGGTAAACAAATGCCAGAGAAAGAACATTCAACCGCTTCTTCGAGTGGAAAGAGAGAGGAAATATCATGGCAATGAAAACAGGATCAAAAGCTGAGAAACCGAAGAAGGTCGTAAGGACAAAGAAAGCGCAGAAAGCAGAAAAAGGGAAGTCATATATATGTGAAATCTGCGGATGCGAGATGGATTGTGTTTCAGATAGCGCCGGAACGGTCATCTGCTGTGAGCAGCCGATGATGCTGATATGTTGACAAACTTTTATTTTTTTTCTATTTGAAAATCATTTTCTAAACTATAAAGGAGGAAAGAAATATTACTATCGATCCTGATTTCATGAAAAAACCAATCGTTGGCGAACATAATGCACATAAGGTAAGAGGAGATGTCCAGCCACCCGGAAAACTGGGAATACATGGCACCAATGTTGCGGTTGACCATGATTCATGCGAAGGGGACGGCATCTGTATTTCAGTCTGCCCGGTGAATGTTTTTGACTGGATCAGTTCACCTGGAAATGCGACTTCAGACAAGAAATCAGATCCTGTAAGGGAGATTAACTGCATTTTTTGCCGGGCATGTGAATCACAGTGTCCCGTTCGCGCCATAAAAATAACGGAACTATGACCGCAAACTACTTAACCGGGTGGATCTATAAAAATTTATTGGAGGAATTGTTCTGTTAGAGGCCATATGCGAAAATTGCGGAAATCCGCTTGAAGAATGTAATTGTGCCTGTCCATACTGCGGCGAGTCAACAAATTGCGTTTGCTGCGTAGGAACGGATGCAGTCACAGGCGGCTAAAGATATTTTTGTTTAAGATCAAGGTGCATATATCGGGGGTAAAATATGAAGAATGATTTTATCTGGATGGCAGGCGGACCTCAGGGAAGCGGGGTGGATTCAAGTGCAAATATCTTTGCACGGGCATGCTGCTACGGAGGGCTTCACGTTTATGGAAAGAGGGAATATTCCTCCAATATCAAGGGGCTGCACAGCTATTTTCATATAAGGGTCTCACCGTCTGAAGTGGGAGCCATACTTAACAGGGTTGACCTTCTTTGCACTTTTGATGCGGAAAGCGTCGTCAGGCACATATGGGAAGTATCCCCCCGCGGGGGAATAATATGCGACGCAGGATTAATCGAAACAAAAATAGCCAGTATCCTTTCGCTGCCTCCGGCCTTTATCGAAGAATGGAATAAAAACCTCAACGAAAGAGGATTACATCCTGAAACAGTGGGGGACCTCCTGGATGAAGTAAAAAAAAATAACGTGAAAATTTACGCTATCCCATACCTTGAGATGTTAAAAGAGATCGCCAGGGAAATTGGTGAAGAACAACTCAGCAAACTGACACGAATGATCAATGTCCTGTCGCTGGGTGCTTCTTTTGGGCTTGCCAATTATGATAAGGAATATGTTGAGAAAGCCATTAACATGATCTTCGGTAAAAAGCCAAAGATAATTTCAATGAACCTTCTTGCGCTCAATAAAGCCTATGATTATGCAAGAAAAAATTTTGGGGATGCCGGGATCGATCTTAGGCCGGTAAGAACCGATGAAGAGAGAATTTTCCTTCAGGGGACACAAGCTGTAGCTCTTGGAAAACTTGCCGGGGGGTGCAGGATGCAGACATATTATCCTATAACGCCGGCTGCGGATGAAAGTGAATACATTGAAGAGAAACAGGTGTTTGAGATCACAGGCAGTAACATGACCGGCGGGATACTTGTAGTGCAGACAGAGGATGAGATCGCTGCAATAACAATGGCTACAGGGGCTGCACTGACCGGCGCCAGGTCTGCAACAAGCACGTCCGGACCTGGTTTCTCATTAATGGCGGAATGCCTGGGCTGGGCCGGTATTAATGAAGTTCCTGTTGTTATCAACTACTACCAGCGCGGCGGCCCTTCCACGGGTTTGCCTACACGCCACGGACAGGATGACCTGAGATTTGCACTTCATGCTTCACATGGCGAGTTTCCCAGGATCATTCTATGCTCAGGGGATATCGAAGAGTGTTTCTATGACGCTGCCCGTGCTTTTAATTATGCTGAGCGTTACCAGACGCCCGTAATCCATCTCATAGACAAAGCTATTGCCAACAGCAACAAAAGTTACAAAATTTTCGATCCCGGTCTTGTAAAAATAGAACGCGGAGAACTGTTAACTGAAGCTGATGTCGCGGGTAAAAATTACAGGAGGTTTGAATTCACAGACTCCGGTATCTCCCCGCGCCTCCCCATTGGAACTCCAGGCGCTATATTCTGGAATACAGGCGACGAACACAACGAATCCGGGCATATTACAGAGGAATCCATGATGCGAACAAGGATGCATGAAAAACGCATGAGAAAACTTGAGACGGCAGACAGGGAGATCCAGGAAAAAGAACGGGTCAATTTCTTCGGGGATGAGGATGCACCCATGACCATTGTAAGCTGGGGCTCTCCAAAAGGCGCGATACTTGAGGCTATGGAAATGCTGCGAAAGGATGGATCCAGGATGAACTTTGTGCAGGTGCGCATACCGCATCCGCTGCCAGGAAAATATATTGAAAGAATACTGGGCAGAGCCTCGAAGAAAATCGCTATTGAAGGAAACTATACAGGTCAGCTCGCAGGGATAATCAGGGAAGAAACGGGCATCCTGATGGATTATTTTATCCTGAAATGGAACGGAAGACCAATGTCAGCTGACGAAGTTTATGAAGCCCTGCTCAATATCGTGCAAAACAGGGCCCAAAAAAGGCAGGTGTTGACCGGTGGCTCTTAAACTTACTGATTACAGGACACAGGTATTCAATGACTGGTGTCCCGGATGCGGTAATTTCGGCATCCTTACAGCGCTTCAGATGACCCTGGCAGATCTCGGGCTTTCGCCTTCACGCGTGGCTATTTTCTCTGGTATCGGATGCCATGGGAAAACACCCCATTTTGTGAAAGCCTATGGCGTCCACACCCTGCACGGCAGGGCGCTACCTTTTGCAATAGGAGCCAAGCTGGCAGATCCGGGGCTTGAGGTAATTGTGCATGGAGGTGACGGCGACGGTCTGGGAATCGGCGCATGTCATTTCGTCAATACTGGCAGGAGGAATGTGGATATGACGTATATCATACACGATAATGGTGTGTACGGCCTCACAAAAGGGCAGGCTTCTCCCACGCTCAAGCTTGGCGTCCAGACAAAAGCCCTTCCCAAGCCGAATATTAACGAAGGAGTGAATCCGATAGCTCTCGGCCTGGCTGCGGGGTATACATTCATTGCAAGAAGCTATTGCTATGATGTCCAGCATTTAAAAGAAACCATCAAGAAAGCTATCGTTCATAAAGGGATGGCGCTTGTGATAATACAACAGTGGTGTCCCACATATAATGATATCAACACAAAGGAATGGTATAATGGGGAGGATCGCATTGATCCTGCCACGGGAAAACCAGTTCCGAGACTGTACAGGCTTGAGGAGACAGGCTATGACGGCGTGGTGCGAAAACCAGACGAGGCCTTTTCGAAAACGATCGCTGCCCTCACAAAGGCGCAAGAATGGGGAGATAGAATACCGATGGGAGTGTTCTACCAGAATGAGCTGGTGTCAACGTTCCAGGAAAGGATAGCACAGAGGATCGAAAGTTATCCCGGTTCCCCGCCTTCAAAACAGGTGATCGCAGATGGGGAGGGAAAATCCGTGACAAGTATTAAGAAGCTGCTTGAAGAGTTGAAGGTCACAGGATAATCCTTCGGATCATTTTTGAAGATTAGCTTTTACTAAATTTTTCTTTCAAAGTGGAGCGAGTTGTTTTCTACAAAGTGATAGTTACAATAATTGATGTGATCGCCTTCCGGAATTGAGGGCATTTATGGCCGCTGGTTATTCTTCATGACCCTGACTTTACAGGATAACCTTTCTTATTCCATGCGGTCATGCCTCCGATCAGGTTATATACGCTTTTAAAATTTTCTCGCGCCAGAATGCTAACCCCAAGCCCGGACCTTTTTCCCGTGGAGCATGCGCAGACCACAGGACGGTCTGAGGGAACTTCAGCGAGCCTTTTCTCAAGCTCTCCCACGTAGATATTTACCGCTCCCGGAATGTGGCCTTCATCAAATTCCTCCTTCTTTCTCACATCCAGCAAAAATAGATTTTTTTCTTTTATCTTCTTATGAAGATCATCCACAGTATAAACGCCGCTCTGCTCAAGCAACATTCCCCGATTTTGCCAGTCCTCAATGCCTTCGCAAAGATACCCTTTTATCTTATCAAGCCCGATCCGTGCGAGATATCGTTGCGCTGTTGCAATATCCCCCCTTCTCTCGGCGACCATGAGGATGTCTTTTTCATAGTCAAGGATCCAGCCCGCAAAATTAGGCAATCCGCCAAGCCAGATATTATAAGAACCTTTGATATGGCCTCCGGCAAAGGAAAGCGGTGAACGGGTATCCACAATTATGCAGCCCGCCATAACACTTGCGAAAGTGGGTGCATCCATTTGTTCAACCAGGCCGGGCTCGAACAATATTGGGCCCTTCAGGTTATGATCCGCCATCCTGGCAAAATAGGGAGGAAGTGGAATATCTTCTAATTTTTTTCTTTCGACAAATTCCTCAAGATCAATCCCAAGCATGGGATTCGTGGCCCGTTCATAGCCGATGGTGCTTATCGCAATGTCTGACATTGTGCCGCCGCACGCTGAACCTGCTCCATGGGCGGGATACAGGATAGTTCCGTCAGGCAATGGGAGGATTTTCCCATGCAGGGAATCGTGCAATATAGATGAGTATTCAGCAGTCTTCTCACTTCCAAAAAGATCGGTACGCCCCACATTTCCGTAAAAAAGGGCATCTCCCGTAAAAACAGCAATGGGAATTTCTCCTGAGGATGGATATAGCACAAAGCTCAGGCTTTCCGGGGAATGACCCGGCGTCTCAATGACCCGGATCCTCATGCCGCCGATATCGAAAGTATCATTTTCAGCTGCTGGCTCGCCATAACCAAAACCAGGCTGGCCACTATGGATTATCCTGCAGCCTGTTCGCCGTTTGAGTTCCAGCGATCCCACCAGGTAATCCTCGTTGCAGTGTGTTTCGAAAACAAACCGTATCATGCAGCAATTGTTTTTCGCAATTTCAATATACTGATCCACATCTCTTTTAGGATCAACTACGAATGCCTCATTTTCATTTCCTGAGATATAAGAGAAATGGGCAAGCCCTTCTGAAACCAGCTTTTCAATGAACATACACTAACCTCAGGAATAAATGAATGCATACGATATTAAATATTGTTATCGGGAGCTACCTGGCCTTTTTGCAAAAAGAAGAAGCTAAAATCCTACTTCTTTTCAGCCTTTGGCGGTTCAACTGGTTTTGGCGGTATTGTCTGAGTCCTGAACAGGTCGCTGATGCTCTCTTTTGGCGCACCCGGTGCGGGAGAATTGATTTCTGTGGAGAGACCCATCAGGTTTGCAGTAAGAACAACAAGGTCATCAACGTTCATGGCCATTTTCAGGTCGTCCCTTCCGTCAAGAAGGTTGCGCCTGCAAAAGGGGCACGTGCTGATCAATGCTTCTGCGCCAGTGGCCCTGGCATCGTTCATCCTGTCTCTGGCAACAGCGAGTGCAAGGTCCGGGATACCGGCTTTCACGCCTCCTCCTGCGCCACAGCATCGCTGCTCCTTGCGATTCCTTTCCATTTCGACAAGCTTGACACCTGGCATACTCATCAAGACTTTTCTTGGCTCCTCAAACACGCCTACATGTCTTCCCAGGTGGCATGGGTCGTGATAAGTGACAGTTTTATCTAAACTCTTTTCCCATTTTATCTTCCCGGCATCAAGCTGTTCTGCGAGGAACTGCGACATGTGGATCGACTCAAAAGGCAGTGGTTTTCCATAGGAGCGGGGCCAGTCTATCTTTGAAGCCCTGAAGCATCCCGCACATGCGAATATTACCCGTTTTGCGCCGCGCGCTTTTAATGCCTCGATATTATGCAAAGCAGCCTGTTTCGGCACATCATTGAGATGCTGCTGCCCTGTCCTTATAAGTGCTGAAGAGCAGCACCATTCATCCTCTCCGAGAACCATAAATGGAACGTTGAGTTTGTTCAATATCCTTGCCGTGCTGACACAGAGTACCTGCTGGTTGTATCCTGCGGTGCAGCCGATGAAGTAGGCTATATCCGATTTCTCTGCTATCTTAATATCGGGTGTCATCCAGGCAAGGCGGTCTTTCTGCTGTTTCAGGTATGGATTGTGACCTTCCCCTATCAGCTTTGGGAAAAGGCTCTGTTTGCCATAAGGACCAAATCCGCGTTTTACAAGGTTTGCGCGGTTTGCTTCCCAGAGCTCAACCGTATCAATTCCGGCACAGCAGACAGTGCCGCACATACCGCATACTGTACAGTTATATAGATCATCGGTGTACTTTTTCAATTCTTCATCCGGGATCTTTGCAGGTCCGAAAAGCTTTGCCCTCCATCCATAGCTTTTGGTTACTAAGTCTCTCCATCTAAGGATCTTATCCCTGGGTTCGATAGCCTGGTCTTTATTCCTTGCGTCGTATGTCGGACAGTACTTGACGCATTCGCCGCATCGCGTGCATGCATCATACTCCATCAATTGTGTTGGGGTAAAGTTTTGAAGTGATATCGCGGGTTTATTTTTTGCCATAATTTTCTATTTTATTGACTCAACTATAAATATTGTTCGTTGGATAACTAACAATTTTTAACCATAATATGTTACCAAATCAATAATCCTTCAGGCTCCACTTTCCACTATTGCAATTATCTTTATGCTAATGTGGAATATAAATGATATATAGTAGCTAAATTGCCGGGAGTTAAACTATGAAAACTGTGATAACCGATGCGCTATGCCCTTTTTGTGGTTGTTTATGCGACGATATAATGATAGTAGTGGAAGATAACAGGATAATTGAAGCAAAACATGCATGCATCCTTGGCTCTGCAAAAATATTGGGCCAGTGCAGGCTCGGTGAGAAAAGTATAGAGACGCATCGCACAATAAAACAACCCCTGGTACGGACTGATAAAAATAAAGGTTTCAGGGAGGTATCTTATGACGAGGCTATTGATGAAGCGGCAAAAATTCTCACATTATCAAAGAGGCCGCTTCTGTATGGCTGGGCCTCAGCGTCATGTGAAGTGCATGCAAAAGGAATTCTCCTGGCGGAAGAAATCGGCGCGGTCATAGACAATACTTCTTCTGTGTGCCATGGTCCCACCGGGCTTGCAGTTCACGAGAAAGGGATGCCAAGCGCCACACTCGGACAGATAAAGAACCGGTCGGATGTTATTGTTTTCTGGGGCTGCAATCCTGTCCAGGCCCATCCAAGGCACATGAGCCGCTATTCAAGTTTCCCGAGGGGGTTTTTCACAGAAAAAGGCAGGAAAGGACGGCGGATCATTTCTGTTGATGTCCGGAAAACCCATACGTCTGGCATGGCAGATGAGTATGTGGAAGTGCAGCAGGGAAGCGATTACCTGGTAATTTCCGCGCTAAGGGCGATACTTTCGGGCCGGGCAGATGTTGTGCCCAGTAAAGTGGGCAATGTTACTAAAGAACAACTAATAAAAATCATTGAAATATTAAAGTCTGCCAGGTTCGGCGTGATATTCTTCGGCATGGGACTTACCCAGAGTAAATCAAGGTATAAGAATATTGATAATGCCATATCGCTGGTCACGGAATTGAACTCATTTACGAAATTCGTGCTCATGCCTATGCGCGGTCATTATAATGTGACGGGATTCAACCAGGTTTGCACATGGGAAACCGGTTTTCCAACTTCAGTTGACTTCTCGCGCGGGTCGCCTTATTATAATCCTGGCGAGACGGCTGCCAATGATGTGCTTTATCGAAAAGAAGCGGATGCCGCGATGATCATAGCAGCGGACGCAGCATCACATTTTCCTGCAAATTCAGTACGGGAACTCGCAAAAATCCCGGTCATCCAGATAGACCCTCACTGGAATTCTACAACTGAAATATCCAATATAGTTATACCCACGGCTATCTGCGGAATTGATGCAGGAGGTACAGCTTACAGGATGGACGGGGTCTCACTCAGGCTCAGGAAAATGATAGAATCAAAACACCCGGATGACGAGGAAGTGCTTGAGAAAATAATCAGGCGTGTAAAAGAGATAAAAAGAGAATGATAATAGCATGAAAAGGATTATCCCACTTAAGATCGAACGCTATTGCAGGGAAAATACGACCCCCGAGTCCCGGCTTTTGCATGAACTCGTCGTTGAAACAAATATGAGAACATCGTTCCCGGAGATGCAGGTTGGGCATGTTGAAGGCGCATTCCTGCGGATGCTTGTTCGATCCGTAAGAGCAAAGCGTATTCTTGAACTCGGGACTTTTACAGGTTATAGCTCGCTCGTTATGGCAGAAGCTCTCCCTGAGGATGGAAAACTGGTTACTTGCGATATCGACCATGAAGCGACTGAAATCGCAAAAAAGTACTGGAACCGCAGCCCGCACGGAAGGAAAATCGAACTGAAACTTGGTCCTGCGCTTGAAACTCTAAAAACTATTGATGGGTTCTTCGATCTGGTCTTTATCGATGCGGACAAGGAAAATTACATAAACTACTGGGAATCGTGTATGCCAAAAACCCATTCCGGGAGTTTATTTGTTATCGACAATGTGCTCTGGAGCGGTGATGTCCTTGAACCAAAAGATGAAACTGGCAGGGCAATTGCAAGATTCAACAGGCACGTGTATAATGACAAGCGCGTAGAAGTTGTCATGCTCCCGGTTCGCGATGGAGTGACTGTTGCATGGAAATTTTGAGCAGTTACCCCACAGGATAAGCCTGGAATATGAGCCAAAATTATAAATCCTCTCATTCCAACATTGTGGTAATGGACAAAATCGCATGTTCCGTGAATTCATTGTATGAACGATACCCTTATCCTTCTCTTCCTATTCGTAATGAACATGATCTCTCAGGCAAACTCCATGCCAATATCATGTCAAAAATACTTAGCACCGCAGGAATAGATCAAAGCTTTTTATCAGGCAAAGAAATCCTGGATGCAGGATGCGGCACAGGGGAGAAGTCATGTTATTTTGCATATTACGGCGCTGTGGTGACCGCGATCGACCTGAGTTGTTCTTCCCTTTCAAAGGGAAAAAAGCTTGCCGAAAAATTCAATTTAATTGTAGATTTTAATAGATGCGATATCATGGATTTTAAGGCACAAAAAAAGTTTGATCATATTTTTTGCCTTGGCGTGCTGCATCATACGAACGACCCATACGGGCGTTTTCGCAAGCTTTGCGATATGTGCAAACCCGGAGGGACAATAACTATCGGATTATATAACCGGTACGGGCGCTTTTTGCACAGGGCAAAACGGGCGTGGATACACTTGAACGCAGGCGAAGATATCGAACGTCGCATGTCCTTTGTTGAAAGTTCCATATACGGGCGAAAATTCAAGAATGCGCATGAACAGGCATATGCGGCTGACAAATATGCCAATCCTTACGAAAGTTATCACACTATAAATGAAGTAATTGATTGGTTCAAGAAAAACGATATTACCTGTACGGGATTATATCCCAATTCCGACATCGGGATATTCCGTTCTTTCCTGACCCAGCTAAAATGGCTAAAAAACAGGAACGGTTTTTTCATAATTTCAGGACGCAAAATTGAACGATAATTGGCGTTTTATCGACCTTGATAAAATTGACGGTTTCTACAGCGCGGCCTTATTTGAATCCATAGCCAGGCATGTTGGAGCGAACCTTTCTCCGGAAACAATACTTTTCTGGCGCGTCAGGTCCCCGGTAATATATCTAGGATATCACCAATGCGTGGCAGATGAGATAAATGCAGATTATTGCAATGAACATAGCATCGGCATAATAAGAAGGATCCTGGGAGGGGGATGCGGATTTTGCGATAAGGACCAGATACTTTTCTCTGTGATTGGAAAAGATGCGGGCATAGTACCAGCCGATATCCAGTCGGCTTATAAAAAAGTGCTTGGCGGGGTTGTGATCGCACTCTCACAACTTGGCGCCAGTGGTGAAATCGAACCGGTTCGTAATGCTGTTTATACAAGTGGGAGGAAAATTTCAGGGAACGCACAGGGGCGGTTTGGTGGCGCGGTGTTGATCAACGGAAGCCTGCTTCTGGATTTTGATTTTGGGTTAATGGATAAGGTACTTATTAACCCGACGAAAAACCTTTATCCTGTAAATCATGCCAGGGAAGGGATGATCACTCTTAAAGACATCGGGATAACGGATCTTGGATTTGTAAGAAAAACGCTGCGATCGGGCTTTGAATCAGCGCTTGGAATAAGAACCGAAGATGGAGTGCTCACAGGGGACGAGATACAGATGGCAAATGGCTTATTGGGGAAGTACCAGAATCACGAATGGACATATAAGATGGATATTAAAAGGGCGATGCGAAGAAGTTCTTTTGGAAATATAAGGGAGTGGTCTAAATAGTTATATATTCAAGTTATCTTCTAGCAAGCTTTTCCCATTTTTCATGACTTGCTCTCCATTTTTCATAGCTCTCTGTGAATATTGGCTCATCGGGTAAAAGTTCCATTGCCTTATTATAGGCATTAAGAATTTCACTTTCTGGTGAGCGCAGCCAATCCAGAGTTTTGGCAAGATCATACCAGCACCATGCAGTTCTGACTTTATCATCAGATAGTTGTATAGCTCTGCGCAATAGTTCTGCAGCTTCTTGATTCAATCTCTTTCTTACATATCTGTCCCTTTCTCTTGCCGCTAATATATTTTTTGTTTGAGCATACTCATGCACAGCTTTTTGATCCTCGCGAAGAATATCAAAATTTGAGGAAAATACTTTATGCGCCTCCCTGAAAAGTCCTGCTCTTTTATTCAATATCGCCAATTCAATTAGTTCATCGCCGGTTGTTGGAGATGGAATCCCCTGTAGAATTTGTGATGCTTTTGAAGGATTTTGTGTATCCAGATATGCTTTAGCCATTGCGAGAAAAAGCAGATGCCGATCAATTAGCTCTGGGTTACTTTTATTCTCATTGAACATATGTTCCGCCGAGGTTAATTCCCCAAGACTTGCTTTATACTCTATAAGTTGACCTATTATTGCTCCAGATGTCGGAACCCTTCTTAATGCTTGTTCCAGATTGGCCAATGCACCTTTTTTTTCTCCGGTAGCCCAGAGATGTGCACTATTGCGTAGAGAGTGAATTACTATATACTGGGGGTGAGCGGGTAAAATGACACGGAAATAAGTCCTTCCAGCATCAAATTCGAATTCCGGTTCTGGTGAACCGTTTTCTTTCATTTTCCTGCGTATTTTTGGTATTCCTGTCCCACGTCCTTCCGCAAGATCGAGTTCTTTGAGAAACTCCCCAATTCTTCGATTTCGACTCTGGACAGGTGGAACAATTCCATCAGGTTGTAAATGGTGCATTTCAATACCAGCAACAGGTCCAGGATAGCTGATTATTTCCATACGGTCAGGATACAAATAAACCTTGATAGGTTCACGAAGTTCATAGCTTCTATGATAAACCGCATTTACAAGTGCCTCTTCCATAGCTTCATAAGGAAAAGCGACAGCTTTATGTGCTTCAGCTCTTCCTGGGATTTTTTTAATCATTGCTGTACTAAAACTATTTAAATAGTCAAGTGCCTGTCTCAATTGGAAGTGAATGGGGCCGCGGAATACTTTTTCTTCAATAAGATCTCCACCAGCGTCATCTCCGAATTGAACAATCTCTATCTGAACTCCAGGAAAATACTGTTCCGGATTTTCTGAAAAAAAAAAGTAAAGCAACATTTCTTGGAGCTTCATGGCTATTAATTGGCGAGACTATTTTCATATATCGGTACAAATCTTTGTCCGGAAGATTTACTTCGGGAGCAACAAGGTCGCTTCTTATATCGGTAAGATATTTTCTAACTAAAGACGGTGATATAACATCAACAGTCACTGAGTTGTTTCTTCTATCATCGAAAGGGACTTTTGCAGTCATTTGCATAAGTTGTGTTAAAATATCTCCCTGAGCTTTAACAGATTCACTTCCTTGACGGACAAAATAAACTTTAGGGCTACCCTTTTGGAAAGTTTCAGGGGCTCGATATGGCCTTAATTCTCCACCTGGAACCCAAATTACCAGAATTTGTTTTCCCTGATATATTTCCGGCGACATGACCGGCTGATATTCTGGGTCAATATGCTTACATTTTCCTCTGATTTGTTTTTGAATCTCGTCTAAATTCTGATCTTCCAATCCATATAGAGGTAGAATAGGTTGCCCGTTGATTTCTTCGACCCCAAGAATAATATATCCTCCATTCAAGTTATAGAAATCATTTGCAAAAGCACAGATGCTATGAATTACTTTTACAAAAATGGGCTCTGACCAGGTTTTTTTAAACTCACGTCTCACCGATTCTACGGATCGGGCTTGGATCAAATCATCGAGGTTTATAGGCAATATTTTCATAGATTATTTTTATGTTACATTACTTTCATCACATAAATACTTTGGAATGAATTGAAACGAAGACTTATGCCTTGGAAATGTTCTTCCGCGCCTCCTCCTCAGTGAGCCGGATAACGTCCCTGACAGGAATACCGGAGTCCCTGGATGCCTTCTTACATTCATCGAATTCTGCTGATATATTTAGCAAAGCTCCCCTTAGATCCCTTGCGATCTTTACCGCAATTTGAAAATCCCTGCCATTCAATGTAATCGAAACATTGTCCATTTCGCGCCGGGCGATCAGCCTGTGTTTTATTGGTATTATCCTGACCCCAAGCGACCCTGTTTCCTCGATGATCTTCCTGGCGAGCCTGCCTGAGTCCTGCGGTTTTGCGATAACCTGGATAATATGGCCGCTTCGCCCCTTTTTCATGGTTGCCGGAATAATCGAGACGTCTTTTGCTCCTGCATCCATTAACACTTCTATCAGGTTACTCAGCACCTGTCCTGTCACATCATCCACATTGGTCTCAAGCATTTCGATCCTGTCTGAAATAAGCGAATCATCAACATCGCCTTTGATAATTCTCAATACATTCGGAACCTGAAAGTCCCCGATTCCCGCACCATAGCCTACTGCTTCGGTTTTAATTGCCGGGTTTAATCCTTTCTCATTGACAAAATAAGCAAGTAGCGCAGCTCCCGTGGGAGTTAGCAATTCACCCTCAACCGGCCCCATCTGCCATGGAAGAGAATATTCCTTCAGGATCTCAAGTGCGGCTGGAGCAGGCACAGGGAATTTCCCATGAGAGAACTCAATAAATCCCATTCCAACCGATATTGGGGTACAGAATATCCTGTGGTCTTTCAATCCCAGGTCATGGAAAGCGATACATGCTCCAATGATATCCGCTATCGCATCTTCCTGCCCAAGTTCATGGAAATGCAGTTCTTCAATAGTTGTCCCGTGTATCTTTACCTCTGCATTTGCGAGGATATTAAAGACGCAGATCGCGTCTGAAATAACAGCAGGCGGAAGCTCGATAGAATTTATCCGGTCAATGATACCGGTTAAAGTAATGCTTCCTTCTGTTTTCGTTGAAACATCTACACGACTTGCAGATATCCCTTTCCTGTTCGCTCTTGAGATATCAACATTAACACTTGCTGCAAGTTCCATTGCATCTTTTATCTTCCCGGCATCCGCTCCAAGGTCGATAAGCGCACCGATGGTCATATCGCCTGAAGCTCCGCAGAAAGGGTCAAAAATAATAGCTTTCATCTTAGTTCGCTTATATTAGCATCATGATTTATAAGCACTTTCCGGACATAAATGAATTATTTTTCAATAATTATATTGGGTTTTTCCATGCGATCGTTATTTTTCGGAGGCAAACAATGGTTCTGTACAGTTCATTTAAATTATACCATCAGAAAACTGTAGAAAACCTTCAAAACTATAGTTGTATTTATGCCTTATTAATCTTTAAATGTGAATCAGGATGTTGCATGGTAAAATCAGTTTGCCAGGTAGGATGATAACCAATATGAAAAATGAGGACATTTTTGAACTTTTAGGTAACAAATACACACGGGGGATATTGTCACTTACTTCAGATGTAGAATGCTCAGCTTTCCAATTATGCAGGGAACTGGGAATCCCGCTTGCCACCGTGTACAGGAAATTGAAACTTCTTGAACAGACTGGAATGGTCAGGCATGTCAAGACAATTATAAATCTTTCAGGTAATGAAGAGAAGTACTATCGTTGTGCGATCGAAGAGTTTAAAGTCACCTTTAATAGGGGTATGCTTTCAGTCAACCTGCAGAAAGAGGAAAGTGATGATAAGGTAGTGAGACTCTGGAGAAGATTTACTCTTCCGGAAGCACAGAAGATTCGAGAATAATGGCATAATAGCCGGAATGTTGTTTTTTGGTAAACGACTATACATTTTATATAATATATTTTTAAAGACATTACTACTTTACATGCTGATTAATACCATTATCATTTTTGATAATCATCCCTGATTATGGCTTATCCACTTTATTTAGTTGGGAAACTTAGGAAATGTGACGATTCGCCCTTCTGGCATTAAATTCAATAAATGTATAAATTGCTGTCAGGGTAAATCTCACCGATTACATTTCTGGCCACGGGTCAAGAGTGTGAAAGGGAACGAATAAAAACAAAAATAAAGGAGACAAAAAAATGAAGAATAAGTTGAATATCGGGCTGTTATTTTTAGTGATGGCTCTAATAGCAGTGCCGGGAGTTTCGGCACACGCAAATTATGACATGGCATGTACGGACTGTCATGCCCTATCGAATGCAATTAGCGTCACCGCAACAACCCCAAAAACGACAGTAGCCCCGGGAGAGAGTTTCGTTGTAACTGTCACCTGGAGCCCATCGAGCGCGACAGCAAAATGGCCGTCAGTAGTAAACGATAATGCGCTTTTTGGCATTCCTTCAGGTGGAGTTATTGTCAGTGGTAGCGGAACAGGAACAACAACTTTAAAGGCACCTTCGGCCGCAGGCTCTTATAAAGTTACGGTTTATGCGTCCGCATTTTCTGGTGGTCTAATAACCAACTTTAAAGATATTGTCATCACTGTACAGGCAGCAACAGTAGACACATCCCGGCCATCAGTGACCATCAACCAGGCCGCAACACAGGCCGACCCGACCGGCACTTCCCCGATCAATTTCACCGTAGTGTTCAATGAGTCTGTCACCGGCTTTGCAACAGGCGATGTAACCCTGAGCGGCACTGCCGGAGCAACAACTGCAACAGTCACAGGCAGCGGCGCCACATATAATGTGGCAGTCAGCGGCATGACT
>Ga0172368_10003661_pt1 | contig 18471 bp, 8 predicted proteins | sample Lak11m_FD_114540 | JGI IMG/M metagenome (GOLD analysis project Ga0172368, IMG submission 114540) | Freshwater microbial communities from Kabuno Bay, South-Kivu, Congo - kab_022012_11m | ecosystem: Environmental > Aquatic > Freshwater > Lake | place: Democratic Republic of the Congo: South-Kivu...
CCTATCACAAGAAATCTTGTAACATTATTCAGGTTATCTTCTATATCTTTTGCAATCACATCAAGCCTGTATTTTTTAGCAGCAAGCATGCTGGCTATAGCAGCTGAATTTTTTTCCTGCGAAGCAATCTCTGCGGCCTTGCTTGTAGAAGATACCTCTATAAGAGCTGTGCCCCGCATGTTTATTTCCAGCCATAGCCTGCATTGGCCAAAGACTTCTTGTTTTGAATAAACCTTTTTTACGGATTTCATGCTGTATCTACCTAAAAGGTTATGCGATATCTCAAGCATTATTTCAGAACATATCTTCAGATCAGAATTTATAAACATATCCAGGGTATGGCTTATCATGCCTTCCGTAGAATTTTCCACAGGCACAACTCCGTAATCCGACCTTTCTGCCTCCACATCCCTGAAAACATCAGTTATCGTAGGACAAGCGTAATATTCTACGTTTGAGCCGAATTTTTTTATGCCTGCCTGGTGCGTAAATGTCGCCTCAGGCCCAAGATACGCTATCTTTAATTTTTTTTCAAGGCCAAGAGAACCGGACATGATTTCCCGGTAGATAGCAAAAAGTGCCTTATTGGGCAGGGGGCCCTTATTTTCTTTTATTATATTCTCATATATTTCCACTTCCCTCTCCGGAGTATAGATAGAAACGCCAGCCTCTTTTTTCAGCCTTCCTATGACTTTTGCAGAACCGGCTCTTTCGTTTAATAATGTGATTATCTTTTTATCTATTCCGTTTATATCTTTACGAAGATCAGACAGCTTGGACATCTGAATTCCCTCCCTCTTGCTGATTCAATTCTTCTTCCTGTTTGAGATGTTCCGGCAATTCTATATCCTTTTCCGTAAAATTAAATTCTTCCAGCCTGGGAAGTTCCTGAAGAGAATTCAAGCCAAAATACTGCAGGAATTCCTGAGTGGTGCCGTAAATAATAGGGCGCCCGACTGTCTCTCTTCTGCCAAGAATTTTCACAAGATTTTTTTCTATCAGGGTCTTTAATACGCCATCCACATTCACGCCTCTTATAGCCTCTATCTCCGGCTTAGTTGCAGGCTGTTTGTAAGCTATTATTGCCAGAGTCTCAAGACTTGGCCCTGAAAGCTTGTCGGCTCCGGCTGTCTTATATAATTTTTTAAGCCAAGGCGCCAGCACAGGGTCGGTTACAATCTGATATCCTCCTGCAATCTCTTTGATCCTGAGAGCGCTTGTCTGTTTTTCATATTCACCGGCCAACTCAACTATAACATCCTTTATCTCGTTTGCATCAGGCCCTTCCAGGACATTTTTAATTTCGCTTAAAAACAAAGGCTTGTCGCTTACAAAAAGCATTGCCTCAATTATATTTTTTATCTGCGTTCTTTCCATTTTTTATATCTCACCGCACTAACACCCTCACGATCGGCGATCGGGATTCGGTTCAGGATCCGGTTATCCTATGTTTAATCTGTGTTTTTCGTTGCGCATTATCTCTATATCGCTGAAATTCTGATTCTGCACAACGATTATCTCTTTTAATCTTATCAGCTCCAGCACTGCTAAGAATGTGGCTATTATTTCAATCTTATTTTTTGAATTTTTAAAAAGATCGAAAAGGCTCATCGCAGGAGTCTTTACAAGCATATGCAAAAGATCGTGCACTTTCTGCTCGACAGTAAACTCATCCTTTATTATTTCCTGAAACATCTCCTTAGGGATATCCTTAAGCACCCTTGTAAAAGCTGTTATTAGGTCAAATAAACTCGCCTCAAAAAAAACCTCGCCTGGGGTAACCTCGAAAGGAATGTCTCTGGTAAACATCTTCTTCCTCTGGCCTTCCAGGTCCTGCAGAATTCCTGCAACCTCTTTGAACTTTTTATATTCCACCAGCCTGCGCACAAGCTCTTCCCTTGGATCTTCTTCCTCTTCAGGCAAAAGTTCTTTTTCATCAGGCGGCAAAAGCATCTTACTTTTTATATGTATCAGGGTTGCGGCAATTACCAGGAACTCGCCTGCAATATTCAGGTCTAAAAGCCGCATGAGGTCAAGATATTCCATGTATTGTTCTGTAATAGTAGCTATTGGAATATCATAAATATCTATCTCATTTTTCTTTATCAAATACAACAATAAATCCAGTGGCCCTTCAAATACCTCTAATTTTACTTTATATGACATAATAGTTACCAGGCATTAGATTAATCCTATCGCTTTTTTAACCTCAGCCATTGTTTTAGAAGCTGTTTCTCTGGCCTTTATCGCTCCTCTTTCCAGAATTGAACGAATCCTGTCCTCGTCCTTCAAAAGCGTTTCTCTTTTATGCCTGATATCAGCCAGATAATCAGAAACTATAGCACTCAGGTTTTTCTTGCATTCCGTGCATCCTGTTTTTGCCTTCGTGCAATATTCGTAAACCTCAGGCGCATGTTCTTCTTTAAGCAAATTATAATATGCGTAAACATTGCATTTTTCAGCATGGCCCTTATCGGATAATTTTATCCTCTCTGGGTCTGTAAACATGCTGGAACATTTCTTTTTTATTGTCTCTTCACTGTCTCCCAGCGCAATAAAATTATCATAAGACTTGCTCATCTTCCGTCCGTCTACTCCCAAAAGCTTTGGAGTATTAGTAAGAAGCGGTTTTACAGACGGGAATATCCCTTTGCCGTACAAACTATTAAATTTTTCTCCGATATTATTTGTAAGTTCAATATGCGGGACCTGGTCTTTTCCGACAGGAACTGTGTCAGCCTTATATATCAATATGTCCGCCGCCTGTAAAACAGGGTAACCGAGAAATGCGTATGTATGCAGTTCTCGTGTTGTGATTTCCCTGAGCTGTTCTTTATACGTGGGGCATCTCTCAAGCCATCCAAGAGGCACAAAATTAGAAAATGCCATGTATAATTCCAGGTGTTCTTTTACATGAGATTGCACAAATACAATGCTTTTTTCAGGGTTCACGCCGCATGCTATCCAGTCTGCAGCGCATTCTATTGTAAACCTGGGAAGACTTGATGGGTCTTCGTATTCGCTCATCAATGCATGCCAGTCCGCAATCATAAAAAAAGAGTCGTATTTATCCTGGAGTTTTACCCAATTCGTAAGTGCGCCAAATAAATGACCCAGATGCAACGGCCCTGTCGGCCGCATTCCGCTTAAGATCCGACTTTTCATGTCTGTTAATCAGGGCGCACTAAAGCATGCCCTGTAATGTTGTCGTAAAGATTTTTAAATTATTTTAATCTTCGCGCTGTTTTCCTGATTTCAACCGCTTCTATCAAATCACCCTTTTGTATATCTTTAAAACCGAGGCTTATTCCGCACTCAAAGCCTTCTTTCGCCTCCTTGAGATCATCCTTAAAATGTTTTAACGAGCTCATCTTACCTTTAAACACAACTTCTTTTTCCCTTATAAGTTTACATACTGCATCGCGGGGAATCTTGCCTTTTGAGATAAAACAACCTGCTACAACACCTGTCTTTGAGACATTAAAAACCTGCCTAACCTCTGCCCTTCCCAGCAAAACCTCTTCTATGACAGGCTCCAGCATACCTTCCATAGCAGCCTGGATCTCATTTACTATTTCATAGATGATATTATAAATCCTTATCTCTACTTCTTCCTGTTTTGCAAGGGCTTTTGATTCATTAGTTGTATTTACATGAAAACCTATAGCTATGGCATTTGAGGCAGAAGCCAGCATTATATCAGATTCATTAATATCGCCTACCTGGCTGTGTATTACAGAAAGTTTTACCTCTTCTGTGCTTAATTTTTCAAGAGAATCCTTTATGGCTTCCAAAGATCCTTGCACATCCGCTTTTATAACTATCTTTAATTCCTTTATCTCTCCGTCCTTTACTTTATTATACAGTTCTTCCAGAGTAACTTTGGAAGTCCTCCCTGCAAGTTTTTTCTTTTCCGCTTCCATCTGCCTCGTAGCTAAAATATCCCTTACCTTTTTCTCATCAGTTACTACATAAAATTTTTCTCCTGCTTGAGGAACTCCTGAAAGTCCTAGTATTTCAACAGGCTTTGCAGGCGCAGCTTCTGTAACCCTGCGGCCTTTATCATCCAGCATTGCCTTTATCTTGCCGTAATTAAGGCCTACCAAAACCATGTCCCCTGTTTTTAAAGTGCCGTTTGAAACAAGCACCGTTGCAACAGGCCCTTTGCCTTTAGAAAGCTCTGCTTCTATAACTATGCCGGTAGCAGGCTTTTCAGGATTTGCCTTCAATTCCAGAAGCTCTGCTTCCAGAAGCAGCATTTCCAACAATGTATCAATACCTTGGCCTGTCTTTGCGGAAACGCCTACTGTAATAGTCTTTCCTCCCCATTCTTCTGGAGTGAGATTCTGCTCTGCCAATTGTTTCTTGACTCTATCCAGATTTATATTCTGTTTGTCAATTTTATTTATCGCGACTACTATGGTAACGCCTGCAGCCCGGGCATGGTCTATAGCCTCTATTGTCTGAGGCATTATACCGTCGTCGGCAGCTACTACCAGAACAACAATATCAGTGACGTTTGCGCCTCTTGCCCGCATCGCAGTAAAAGCAGCATGGCCGGGGGTATCTAGAAACGTAACACTGCCCTTGGAAAGCATTACTTCATACGCTCCTATATGCTGCGTTATCCCGCCTGCTTCTTTATCGGCAACCTTTGTTTTTCTTATGGTATCAAGAAGAGAAGTCTTTCCGTGGTCAACATGTCCCATAAATGTAACAATAGGCGCTCTTGGCTTTAGTTTTTTAGGATCGCTGGCTTTATCAAGATCTGCTAAAAAGGTTTCTTCAAAACTAGGCGGTTTTTCAATAATATATCCAAACCCTTCGCAAATTGAACGCGCCACTTCTTCATCAAGCGCCTGATTTATTGTAACAAGCACTTTTCTATCCAGAAGTTTTTTCAAAAGATCTGCCGGTTTTGTTCCTAGCTTCGCTGCAAGATCTTTAACTATTATCGGAAAATCTATTTTTAATACCTTTAACTCCGGTTTCGGCTCTTCTTTTATTTCTTCAATCCCAACCTCAGCTTTAATCTTAACCTTAACCTCGTCAATCTTAGGCTCTATTTTCTTTTCCTGAATCTTTGGTTGTTTAACTTTTTTTTCAGGCTTTTTTGTTTTTTCCGGCGTCTTCTCTTTTATTGGTGTCCTGCCTAAGCCATATCCTTGCGGTGCGGAGGTGCTCTGGCGCGCTGGCGCGCTTTCCTTTGCCTTTACTGTCTTTTTGAGCTTTAATTCTTCTTTTACAAGAAATGCTGTATCGTCATCAAGAGCGCTCATATGCCCCTTGACATCTATCTTAAGGCTATGAAGTTTATTTATAAGCTCTTTGCTTGTAATCCCCAAATCTTTTGCTAACTGGTGAACGCGTATGCTCATTCTTTATCCTTTTGAAGTTCTTCCTTTTTCTCTTCTTTCTCCTCTTTATCAACTTCCGCAGCCAGTTCTTTCTCTCTCTCAGCCTTGGCTTCCCTGTTTTCTTTATTTTTTTTATCCCTCACTTGATGCACTTTTTGTTCCATAAGCTCTTTGGCTGACTTAAGAATCTTTTCAGCTGTTTTCTTTCCAACGCCTTTAACATCAGTTAATTCATTCAAGCTCAGCTTGATAATCTTTCCAACTGTATCATAACCTGCTTTTTTAAGCTCTTTTCCGGTCTTAGGCCCGATTCCATCTATCTCTGTTATCGAAATTTCCTTTACTTCTTCTATCTCGGATTTGCTTCTTATGTCTATATTCCATCCTGTAAGTTTAGCTGCAAGCCTTACATTCTGGCCTTTCTTGCCTATCGCAAGAGAAAGCTGGTCATCTGCGACTATAACCTCGGCTCTTCTTTCAACTTCGGTTGTTTTTACGCTTGTAATCTCCGCCGGACTCAAACTGCCGGATATAAACTCTCCTATATTTACGCTCCAGCGTACAATATCTATTTTTTCTCCGCCCAGTTCCCTTACAATATTCTTAACCCTCTGGCCTCTCATGCCTACGCATGCGCCTACCGGGTCAACCTTATCATCTTTGGAATACACAGCTATTTTTGAACGGTCCCCTGCCTCTCTCGATACAGCTTTTATTTCCACAATACCCTCATATATCTCAGGCACCTCCAGCTCAAAAAGCCTTTTTACAAAACCCGGGCTTGTCCTGGAAAGCAATATCTCAGGCCCTTTTGAAGACTTTTTAACCTCTACAATCAACGCCTTGATCCTGTCGCCTTGGCGGTATTCTTCGTTTGGAGGAAGCTCTCTTTTCGGCAGTACTCCTTCAACCCTCCCGAGGTCAACGATTATCATGCCTTTTTCAAATCTATGGACAGCGCCTGAACAAATATCATTTACCTTCTTTTTATATTCTTCAAACAACACATCTCTTTCGGCTTCCCGGATCTTCTGTATTATGACCTGTTTTGCCGTCTGCGCAGAGATCCTGCCAAAATCTCCGGAAACCTCTTTGCCTTCCGCTGTAAGGACCTTAAAATCTCCCGTCAAAGGGTCAAATTCAGCTTTTATGTCTTCAGTATGTTTTCCGAGATTTTTACGCGCAGCGCTGACCAAAGCTGACTCTATCGCCTTTATGAGAATCTCTTTTTTAATACCCTTATCTCTTTCAATGCTGTCTAATATCGCTAATAGATCCTGATTCATTTCTTTCTCCTGTTATTAGAATTCAACTTCTTCTCTTGCTCTTGTTATCCTCTCAAAAGGTATCTCTATAACGCCTTTTTTCTTCACATCTATCTTAACGCCTGCATCAGATACCTCCTTTAGCCTGGCTACATATTCTTTTTTATCCTGTATCCTTTCGTTTAACGTTACCCTGACAAGCCTTCCAACAGCTCTCTCGAAATCCCTTTTTGTCTTAAACAGCCTGTCAATCCCCGGAGAATCCACTTCAATAACATAACTTTCCTGTATTATATCCGCTTCATCAAGGGCCTGGCCTATTCTTTGGTTTAATCTCACGCAATCTGCCAGCTTAATTCCGCCACTCCTATCAACCAGAAGCCGCAAAACCTGTCTTCCCGCTTCTTTTCTGTAAATCATCTCTACAAGCTCAGTTTCATCTTCTTGCAAAATCGGGTCTATGATTTTTTTGATCTTTTCTAACATAATATATCTTATCTTACTTAAAATAAAAAAGCGGGCAAAATACACCCACTTTAACTTCGACATCCCCCTTTCATAGAGTTGTTTACAATATACTACTTCCAGGGAAAAGTGTCAAGCAAAAATTATCTATCTTATCTACAGCTTTTTCAGATGGTTTTGATGAAATTCAATATTTCTTTTTTAATAATATTGATATTTTCTTTATTATCAATTACTCTTATAAAAAATCCAAGACCCCCCTGCGACACCAAGGCTTTATATGAAGCTTCTGCGAAAAAGTCGCGGACCATATTAGGGCTTATATTATGAAGATACGGCTTGGCAAATCCTACAGCCGGCCTCCCTGAAACAGGTTTTTCAGGGATAATTGAAATAATAAACGGCAGATATTTCCCAGGCTGGGCCAGGACCTGCTGATAACTGATATGCTGGTCCCCTGTTCCCTGCATAACCCATTCAACGCCTTTGGAAATCAAATAATCCCTGAGATCATAAAACCTGTCTCCTTCAAGATAAATAAAAGGGACTAATTTTCGGCCCTTCTCTCCTGGCAATCCCTTAAACTCATTTTTCGCCTTAGCTGTTTCTTTTATTTTCTCGTATTCTCTGCTAATCGCTCCAGGGCTTTTGTATTCCTTTTCCTGCAATTCTTTTAATTTATTCTCGAGAAGGCCTTTCCCTAACTCCACATAAGGCTGGCGAAGATAAAGATTTTCCTGAACAATCCTTGTAGCAGGATTATCCAGATTATTCAAATCAACATCGCTTACACTATATCCTGCTTTATACAGCGCTTTTACAATCAGCGCGTTTCCTACACAAGACGTAATGCCGTAAAAAAGAGTAAACAGCTCTGCAAACGCATTCACCAGCTGCTGCTGTCCAACTTCGCAAGTTGCCCGACCGGGCAACTTGCGAAGTTGGACAGGTTTAAACACAGGAATATCTATTGTAACAATGTTAAATGAATCTTTGGAAATAGCCATATTAGACATATTGATTACTAACCGCTTCGGGTTATTTGCATAATGCTGTTTTTGCGCATCCCACTGAGAGTCTCTTATAGCTATAAGGTTACTAAAACCATTCTGCCATATGCTTTCATTAAAGTTCTGCTCTATAGATTTGCCGAACCAGAAGAATTCCTCAGGCACTAAAAGGCCGATATCCGTTATGCCGGAATCTACGATTTTTTTGGCTATAGCATTCGCAATATGCTTGCCTTGTCTGACTTTGCATATCCCGTCTCTACGCGATTTCCAATACGCTTCAGCGTCCAGCCCGTAATAAGCAAGATACGTCATCATATGTAAATCAGCTGTCCATCTGCCGCCCACATTGTCAAACATTGCCCCAAAGCCGGGCGCATCTTCTCCTAACTCTTCATCAAGCCCGGAGTTGCGGATAAAGGCTGATAGCCTGCTTTGTTCAACCCTGTCTGTAGTCTCAAAAAACATATTACCCAGAACTTTCCCGAATATATCTTTTATATCCTGAAAAGAAATATTTAAAGTTTTTGCTCTTTCAAAAATCAATACGATAAGGCTGTCTGTCCCGAATCTTTCTTTATCAACCTTGAACAGGTCTTTAGCCGGCCTCTCTCCGCCGCTAATCAAAAAATTAACCTCGTTTAGCGTATTCAAAACTATATCTGCAAATTTTTCCCCGTCAATGCCTTTTTTTACAGCTTGATGCTTTAACATCGCATAAAATATATCCACAAACACCATCATGGTTTCATCGGTAGAGCCTGATTTTGAGCTTGGTATAACGCATACCTCATCCCACTCCGCTTTAAGTTCTTTCAGCGTATCAATCATAAACAACTCAAAATCTTTTCCAAGTTCATATTCCCCGCAAATCTTTATAGATTTTTTCTTCCCGGCCTCTATTGTATCAAAAATATCAGCAATGCCTTGAAATGGCGTATGCTGGCCGCCGATCCCGGGCTTAATAATAAACCTTATCGGTTTGCCAATCCTCCTGGCCCGCTTTTTAAAAAACATCCTCATCTTATCAACTGTTTCAAGAAATACCTGCCTGCCGGCTTGTTTTCCGCAGGAATCTTCTACATAATATCCCTGCTCTCCTTCAAAACTAAACGACCCATTAATAGCAGAGCCTTCAGGCACGCCATACCCATCTTGCTTATATCCGCCCTTAAGAAACCTCTTAGCCATATCTATATTCCCATGGGCACAGAGCGGAGTGCATAGTTTCTTCATAAGATCATCTATTTGATTTTCTTCCTGCACAATCTTTTGCTTCATAGCTAACCCTTCAATAATATTAACATTCCAAGCATATCAAGATCAGGTTCAGTAATCAAGCTATTTATAAAAACTTGACAAACTAACAATGTCAGTTTTGTCAAGTTTATAAACTTATTGCAGTTATAAAAATATGGACAGCGGCAGTCTTTTTGCTTAGCTCCTGTTGCAGTAAAAACTGCGCTGTCCATATTTCTTACGGCTCTCCGGATTATACCCCTTCTGCTACCGCCGCGGCTACTGTTTTATATTGATCAATTGCGCCCGGAGCCCCTAATTTAAAACCTCCGAAAAGTTCAGGTGTCCCAAATTCGCTAAACATAGCAAGTAGCGCCAGGCGATTTTCATCTCCTTTGATATCCCTGCCGAATACCTTTATAAAAGCTATATTTTCATATTGCTTGACGCCTTCATACTCGGCGTCAGACATAGCTATTATTACAACTGCGATGTTTTCAGGTTGTTCTGCAAGCCAGTTTTCAAACCCTTTTTTATCACCTATAACTTTCGCTGCATCGATAGCCACAATCTGATCCATTGAATCAACCTGTTGTCTCCTGGAAGATTTGGCTAATTCAACCAACCCTTGCGCAGCATCTTTATCCATAATAATAGCTGTATTTTTATGCGCCTGTAAAACTGAGGCGGGGACTTCAGGAGTAACCTTGCCTGCAATAGTTTCAGTAATAACGCCTGATTTTCCGGAACCCGTAGCCACTAATAAGATTTCTTTTGCTTTTAAAATAGTGGATATACCCTGGGTCATCGCATAAGGAGGCACCGCATCTGTATTGTTGCCGAAAAATCTGGAGTTCGCTCCTTTTGTGCTCGGAGCCAACGTCTCAACCCTTGTCTTTAGCCCGAGGAAATCATCTAATGGCATATCAGGCCTTGCCTCTATAAAAGCGATATGGCCTTCCACCCCTATCCCCAGAACCTGTAAATCCACGCCTTCGCCGTTTGTTTCTTCCATGATCAAGGCTTCATAATCCCTTGCTTCTTTTTCAGCATCATCCGTAAGGCCGTTCATAAAATGAATATTTCCTTCTTTTAATTCGGCATTTTGAATTAACCGGGTAAACAGGTTGGTACGCATAAATACCTGATAAGACTCGCTGTCGTAATATTGATCCCGGTAAGTGCTGTTATACCCCGGAGAATTCCAAACATATTCATCCAAATTAAAAGTTACTACATTCGCCCAGCTTATTTTTTCTTCCTCTGTAATTTTAATTAACTTTTCATATATGCCTTTATAAGTCTCCCCTGTGGCAAAACCAATAACTATCTTTACGCCTTCTGCATTTTTTGATTTTATCAAATCCGCTATTTTTCTAGCAGCCTGCCATTCCGCCTGTTCTCTGGTTTCCGTAATTACAGCGTCTATCCTGGCTATATTCCTAAGCCTCTCCTGCTCCTGAGGTGTAAGGATATTTTCCTTCACCGCAACTGATCTTTCAACAGCAGTTGTTCCTGCGGCAAAACTTGCCGCAGCAGCGCCAAGAGATCCGAACTTTCTGTCTTGAGCAATAGGTACATTAGCTTTCACAGTAATAAGCGTAGAAGCCTGAGGATCGTTATATAAGACCTCTTTTCCTGTCTCAATACCAGTGATTTCAAAACCAACAGCAGTTAAAATATTGGTTAATGTTTCTATGGACCAGAAATGACCCAATCTCGGCAAATGTGCTATTTCTGGAACATGTGAATCGTATCTCACAAATACATCCCTTACGGCCTCTCCGTCCTTTTTATACTGCTCACCCTGTCCATAGCGATAATCTTCTGCAGACTTAACACGAAATACTAATCTGCCACCTGGTTTTAAGATACGCCTGATTTCTTCTAATGTACTCATGGCTTGTTCTGTATCTACATACTGTAATAAAGCTATATCAGAGATAACAACATCGAATGACGCATCAGGAAAATCAAACCTTTGATTGATATCTAGAGCCCGAGCAGCAACTCTATCTTGTAATCCCTTTTCAGCAATTTTTTCATTTAATCTATCCACATTCCAGGGTACTAAATCAGTTACAGCTACAGAGCTTGCCTGCCTATCTATTGCTGCCTCAGCGTTCCAGAGAAATGGCCCAGCGCCAATCTCTAATACCTTATCTTGCGCCCGAATAATATCCAGAGCATTCACAAAATCCTGGCTAGCTGCTGTACGCTTTTTCTCAAAAGACTCTGCCTGCCCTGACCAAACTGCCAAATCGGGATTAATCGTATCTTTTCTATTCAAATAACGTTCTACTTCTTTAAAAAATGAATCTACATCGCCTTCGGCATCTTTAGTTGTAGAATCAAATGTAATAAGCGCTACTTTGCGGCCTCCCTTAACTATAGAATTAACTGTGCCGATTGTTTGAGCTCTTATTAAATTATCATCATATGGCAATGCCTCTGGTTGTTCTATTTGCAGCGGCATAAAATAAGTTGATAACCACATATCCTTTCCAGCTTCTATATTCTGATGGTAAGAATGGTTTTTATCAGGTCCTTCGCCAAACTTAGAAGGCATCTTTAGGCCGTTTGTAAAAATACTTGTCCTTGCTCTTTGCAAGATCCCCTTCATGCCTTCTGTCATCCTGCCATAACTAGTAAGTTCTTTTGCCTCAAAACCAGGTTTTGTTCTCAAGATATTTATGATCGCTGCATACACTGCTGCAGCATCATCCATTGTAGCGCCAAGCCTCTGAACTTCGACTTCTAATTCTTCTTCAGCAATAGCTCCGACTTGTATCAGCCTATCATAATACAATCTCAGCTTGCCAAATGATGCGCTTTTCCATTCACGCGGCACTTCTACTCTTTCGCCTGGCTGTAATTTACTCATCACTTCTCTTGTGGCATTCTTATAACCTTCTACTGCTGGCTGATCAACAAAACATATATCCCAGAGATAGCCCACCGTAGCAACGGCCCTCTGTAAACCAAGCATTATCCCGCCTATCGAATCTATGTCATCCACATCTATCTCAAATACAGGATATCCTTTTTCTTCAAGACGCTTCCATAATTCATCATTTGTCTTTTTACCGCCTATGTTTATTCTTAAAAATACCCTGTCATTTTTTCCAACATCTCTAATAGAAGCTTCTGAAATATCTTCTCCGTAAAATACAGTAAAACCTTTCCCGCCTTTACCAAGAGATTCCTCAATAAGCTGCTCTGACCACATAGGCAAATCCTGAAGCTCCTTTGGAACCATAAAGGTCACCTTGTCCTTACCCTCTTCAGCTGCCATATGGTAAAGATAAGCGCCAAGCCTTATAAAGGTATCATTGTCTATATCATCTATTTCATTCATAGCTCTTGCTTTCTCAAGAATCACCTCCACCTTTTCTGGAGCAACAAGTGCTAATGGAAGAAGGAATATATTAGTTGTGGGAGCAGTATATCTGCCGCCTATATCCCCTTTACTGTTAAATTGGATTTCTCTCTGTGTATAAGCGCCAGTGTCCATTGGAGAGCCTCTGTCAGTCACAACCCACATATGATCTTTTATATTAATTTGGAATTTACCAAATAGATTTTCAAAATATTTTTTATGCGAAACAGTTTCTTCGGTCTTTCCGGATTTACTAATAGGAATTACAAGGGTATAGCGAAGAGCCTCTTCAAGAGAACCCTCTGTCCTCGCTATATTATCAAGAATATCCTTTATCACTGCAGGATCAGTTGTCCTGAGGCTGTAGATTGTAAGATTTTCAGGCTCTCCAAACGTGGTTTTAACAGTTTGCACACTTAAACCAGAACCGCCCATGCCGCAAAAAATCACATATCTGTATTTAGCTCTTATCTCTTTAGCATCATCAAGCACTTGCTGTATTTTGTCTGGATTTCGTAATATCCACTTTAAATTTTCAAGTGTCCAGCCAAAACGGCTTGGTTCCTTTTTATCTGCTTTATCAAAACCAGCTTCTGCCCATTTAGGGTTTAAAGCCCTCACGTCTTCGAAAGGCTTTCCGTAAACATCGGCATCTAATTGCATAATTGCTTTATCATTTCTTAACTTAGCCAGTATTGGCCGTAATTGTTCTTCTCCTCTTTTTTCATTCCTTCCTATCGCACCATTTATTGCCTCTGCTATCCTTGCTTTTTCTTCGTCTATAACCCTGCCCTTATCTAACATTGTTATTACATCAGCCGGCAACGCCTCTAATTGTTCCCTCGTAAGGCTCACAAGGACTTTAAATATTTCTCTGCCATCCTCATCCTTAGTTCCTGTATTTACTATTATGCCTAAACTTTCCGCATCTTTAAACTCTCTGCGCACCGAGCTCTCGGACCAGGCCTTGCCCGCGTCCTTAAGCCTCTCGGGCTGTATGCCTAATACCGTTATCTCATCTCCTGCTTTAACCCCTAGCCTGGCGAATGTATTCAAAAGCCCGAATACAGAGCCCCTGCCTGCATCCTGTGCAGCGCCGGCTCTGGAAGGAAGGCCGGATATATCTCCCAACACGGAAGAAAAATAACCTTCAAGGAAAGCTATTTTTTGGGCAGCCTTTTCTTTAGGATCTCTAGAAGGAGCGAATACCACGCCTGCTATGGATAAGCCGCTGCGTATATTAAGGAGCGGGTTTTCCGCCTTTATTTTAGATATCTCGCTTTCGGTGTAGAGCAAGGGCCCTCTTGATTTTTTAGCTTCTTTAGACGCGGCTCCCGGATCTGTCCTTATCTCGGAAGTAGGTTCCTGGTACAATGTTTCCAGAAGCTCGCCTATCTTCGCTTCTAAATATTCTCTTAGATTAAGCTCGTCCAGTTCTTTATATACGGGTTTTCCTTCTTCATCTGTTCCTGTTAAAATTCTGAGCTTCTCGCCATTATCATTTTTTATAGGATATCTAAGCGCAAACCGCCCATCCATAAGATCGCTAAGCGCGGGCATCTCCGAATCTTTTGTCAAGCTTTTGAATCTATCTATAAGATAACCGAAATACGTCAGGTCTAACTCGCTTACGAGGCCGGGATTTTTTAATATCTCATCTACATACCACGAAGCGGGCATGTGTTTATTTCCGTTTAATTCAGGAGCGCGCAGTTGCTCCAGCTTAGTAGCGTCAAACTTATTGATAACCAAATCCGTAAATAAATCTTCAATCTTATAGCCTGTAGTTTCTTCGATAAACTTAAGGAGCTCGGGAATTGTAAGATTAGCTGTCTCATTATCAACATTTGGATTCAACGCTAATATTATGCGTATGGGATTTTTCGTATCTTTCCGCCTTTCTTGTAAAGCCTGCGGCAGGCCTTCTACAAGAAGATGAGGTATTATGCTTGTAAAAAAGCTTCCTGGCCCGAATATTATACAGCTAGTATTGGGATTTCTTATAGCCTCCAGCACATCTTCATTTGGAACTGTTTTTTGCCCAGGACCAGGAACGTCGTCTTTATTTAAAAACCCTAATTTTTTAATCTTAGAATAGTTAGGAGTTTCAGTGATATTGGTTTGGTTTTTTACTACGCGGCTTCTGACATATACGCTCATGTTGCCCATATAAAAGGGCAAGGGTTTAGGCTTATCTCCCGGCTTAACTACCTCTGTTCCATCATAAACCCTGCCTGTTCCATCATTAAAAATAGAATATTCTTTGCCGTCATAATATAAAACGCTATTTTCCGGCTTTCCGCCGCGCTCCTCTAACATGCATATTTCCGAACCATTTATTTTAAAACTCAAATTACCGTCCTTCATTATAAAATCTATTTCCATATCGTCTATTCTGACAGGCATGGCTTCGGTATCCTGCGGAGTAATAGTTATCCTCTCGTTAGTTTCAATTACGGTTATCTCGATATTGTCTCCGTCTTTTCTGACCTTTAGCGCTTTTAGATTTTTTGGGTTTGTTATATCCCTATCTTTGCCCGCTATAAATATTATATTATCTTCGTATTCCGCGTATATTGTGCCTGGGGCGTTATGCGATAAAGAAACCCTGCCCTGGTCCTGTACGCCCGCCATCTCGCCAAGCATATCCAGCGCCGCCTGAAATCTCTTTGCTAATTCTTCGTCTTTTAGAAGCGGCGTAAACTTCTCATCTTCTTTATCCTTATACGGAGGATTATTAATATCTATCAATCTTAGATAGCTCATCGCCCCTAAAAGCATAAGGTTCCTGATAGAAGCCCCGTCTTCGGGAATAAGAGGCTCTGTCCCGGAGAAAAATTTTTCATCCATCATCTTCGCGATATTTAAAACGCTTGAGGCGAAATATACAAAGTCATCGCTTAAATTAGTGGTTTTTTCAGTGTAACCGATGCCTGTGGGTTTAATAACGGTTTGGCCCGCTATCCTGGCAAGCAAGTATTTCGTCAGCTCATAAAACGATTTTACATACACTATCTCTCCGTCATCATCATAAAATACCAAACTACCTATCCCTCTCTCCGTGCCTTCCTTTCCTTTTTCCGGATATTTCTTTTTATACGTCTCTCCTTTTGAAACAGCTTTTCTCTCGGCTGCTTCATCTTTATTTATTTTATCCTGGGTAACCATATCCACTCTTCCCTGAGCGTCTAAGAGCTTGTAAAGCTTATCCTGCGCGCCAAAACCTTCAAAAATAGAATTCATCAGGTCTCCCGGAGAAGGAGCCCAGCCAAAACCTGCTTTTATCAAAGCCCTTATCATCTTAAATGTTGCGCCGCCATCGTCTATAGAGGTCTGAATACTTCTTACAAAAGTGTTTTCTAAGCCGCTGACCGCCTTTATTGAAGCCAAAAGGCCTGTCCCTCCTCCAAAGGTAAGCACTACTTTTTTACCCTCCGGAGGAGCGCGAGTTTGGATTAATTTTATCATCTCTTCTATCTGCTCTACTCTATCCTCGGGATTAAACATGCCCATCACTACCTGGCGGCGGCCTGATAATCCTCTGGCTGCTTTAGCCCTGTCCATATACTCGTTCAACTTGGTTTCATCTCCCCCAAATATACCTAAAAGGGCCTGATAATGTTCCAGGTTCCTGTATTGCTGTTCCGGTAAAGTTGTATCAATGCCAATATCTTTCGCAGCAGGCATTACCTTTATAGATCCCGCTAAAGGGCCATTAGCAACCGTATTTCCCGTAAAATCTTCTTTGCCGGCCTGGGATGAGCCATCTTTAGTGATCTTAATATAGGTATATTCGCCATTTGCGCCTTTATATCTTTCCACCAGCACCCCTGGCTGTTGAACCTTAATTTCAATGTCATACTCGGATCTTGCCCAGAGTTCTGCTCTTTTTTGTAAACTCAGAGCGAGCGCCATCCTGGTTGTCCCGGGCTGGATTATGACCTTCTCTATCGGAAGGCCTGACAACTCTGCTATAAGAGGTGCTACTTTTTCATTAAAAGATGCTGTAAGGCTTTCGTCGCAAGCAAGCGGGACTCTCAATGTAACCGCGAGCCTGCCAACCACCTCGTTTAAATCCAATTGATTTAATAGATCTGTTATTGATTTTCGCTGGCCCGATAAGAGAAAATGATAATTTTCCTCGTCTATGTCAGTCTTGGAATACGGAGATACCACTATGTAGGAATATCCTCTTTCTTTGAGAAGTTTTGTAATGCCTCTAGTATGAAATCCGCCGGCTATTAATGCGCTAACCCTGGAATTGCGCTTTTCTATTTCAGATAAAGAATTATCGACCATCGCGAGGTCGCGCTCTTTTACAACCTTGTAGAACTCTTCAAGCTCGGCTAAATGCGGGTCTATTAATAAAGGGTTATAATCTATAAAAGCGCTGATATTATATTTCTTAAGGGCCGGTTTAAGGAAAGATTCAAAAAAAGCCACTCTATGAGAATCTTTGTTATTAAGGTAATAGTCAAGCTCTTCATTGGAAACCTTCAGATTAAAAAATCCTTCCAGGAAGTTTATATTGCGGAGTACTTTAACAAACGTCTTCTGCTCATCCGTCTTTGATAAAGCCTCTTTTATCTCAAAATTCAGGTTTTCTAATTCCAAGAAAAGGCTTGTTGAATCAAGAAAATTTACTTTGGCGAGATAATCAACGAAACCGTTTAGATTCGGGTATTTAGCCGCAAAATCGTCCTTCAGGTATTTATTGGCAAAATCTCTCATGTAGCTGTAAAACGAAAAAGGAGATATTTTCTGGTCTTTAAAAAGCTGCGCCTTAGCCATCAGGGAATCCGCGTCGCTGCGCATGGATTTGGCCATAATAGACGATTGCAGGTTTAAAAGAAGGCTCTGGGATTCATTCATTACCTTCAGCTGGTCAATGGTTTTTTCTATTTTTATTGTCTCGGTTAATAAGGTTATATTTTTATAATTAGCGGTACTAATGCCTAATTTCTTCGGATAACCTGTCAAGTAATCAATGTAAGCCGTTGCTTCCAGCTTCTGGGCCTTGTAATCAGCTTCTTTCCTGTCCAGATCTAAAAGTTCTTTTGTGTAGATCTTGGCCTTTAAAGCTTCCCCTGCTTTTTTAACCTGGGATATAAAAACCTGGGACTCTACGTTAAATTTCATTATCTTATTGAAATCAACGATATTTTTGAAGTATATATCCTCTGTCTCTATGCCCCATATAGGCAGATCCGGGCGCTTGGTTATAGCCAGGTACTCCTCTCCTGTAAGCTCGCCTGAATTGACAAATACGCGGGCCATTTTTTCTTTGGCGTAATAATCAGGAAAACTCGCTATTTTTGCGGTATCCAGGTCGCCGACAGCTCCTTCTGAACATACAAGGCCCATTTTGTAATCATCCAATAAAAGCTCCAGCATCTTGGCAAGATTCGTTTCCGCTTCAGGATTTGTATGTAAATCCTGAATATGCACTATAAGCTTGGAGCTGGCCTTCTGGTCAGGATTTTGATATACTTCTGTTATCTTTCCAAGTTCCGCTGGTATATGAATAAGGGATATATCTGAGAGATGGGAAGAGAGGATCTTTTGTGCTTCTTTTTCCCTGGATTCAGCTTGATCAGTATCTTCGCCGCTAAGAACTGCTTTTTTCTTCTGTGTAATTTCCTGAGTTTTATCGCTCAGTTTTTGATAGTCAACTTTCTTATTTTTAAATATGGATTTTGAATCAGGCTTAGCATATATGCTATTAGTGGCTATAAATGTGGTTAGGGTAAAAATTA
>Ga0172368_10003662_pt1 | contig 18469 bp, 17 predicted proteins | sample Lak11m_FD_114540 | JGI IMG/M metagenome (GOLD analysis project Ga0172368, IMG submission 114540) | Freshwater microbial communities from Kabuno Bay, South-Kivu, Congo - kab_022012_11m | ecosystem: Environmental > Aquatic > Freshwater > Lake | place: Democratic Republic of the Congo: South-Kivu...
AGGCAAACGCTTGTCAGGCGCACTGCTCTCTGGTTCAACCCGTACAGAGCGTTCAAATTTCTCAAAGAATATTGGTTTTTGAACCCCTGTTTTACGTGTTTTTCTGCCCATAAAAAGCTGCGTTTTTAAGAAATCAAATTTAGGCTTTTTCATTTTCATCTGAAGAAGAACATTATTGTCATTTTATTTTCTTCTTTACTGACGGCTTATGTGCCAGCGTTTTTTATTATAAGTATGGGCAAATTTTATAAAGCAACTTCGCTTGTTGCCTTGGTTTTGGTGGCTCTTTGCAATTTTTGGTCTTAGCGTTGGCTTGTGCGAATTGCTAATGAGCCGCCAAATGCAGGGGCTAATTCAACAATATTTCTTCAATTTCTTCACTCGCTTTTTTCAAAGCTTCCTTTGTTTTGTCTTTAAGTTGTTGGGCTTGTTGTCTGATGCCTGTAATGTGTTCCGCTATTTCTTTTTGTTTGTCAAGTGGTGGAACTGGAATGGGTAAAATTCCGATTTCATCTAAGTTTATGTTTGCTCTTGCAACAGGTCTTTTCGCTCTGTCTAAAATGAAACTACCAATAGAACTTTTGTAAAAGTCTTTTGCAAAGACTGGAAGCACTTCATCATTTAATCTAACAAGTGCAATTGCTTGATTAATGTTTGCTTCTCTATTGTGGTCATAAATTCCCACTTCGCCAATTGTTGCACCCACAATTGCAATTAACAAATCACCCTTTTTAAGTTGTGATGATTTAAGCATTGTATTATGAATTTCAGGTTTGATATAAATGCAATTTTCAAAGGTTATATCTTTTATTTCTCCACTTCTTACAAAAGGAACCCCAATTGAAGCATCTTCTGTATAACTATCACCTTTTGACAACGGGGTTGCACCACTTGTGATTAAAATTGATTTTTTTTTAAGGTTAGATAATGGATATTTTCCATTGTTTAATTGTATATCAAGTTGCTTGAATTTTTCTTGATGAAAATGCGGGTCAATTCTTCCGTCAGAAATTTCTTTGAATGTTTTAATAAACATTCTATACTTCAAAGTATTCTCAGTCGGTTCAGGCAATTTTATTCCTAACTCATTCAATAAATAATCGTCAATGCTCGAAAGTAGTTTTTCCGCTTCTGCTTCGTTCTGTTGCTTTTGAGCGAAATATTGGGTTATTATTTGGGATACTTTTCTCCTTGATTTATCTTCTGGAAAAGGAAAAATCAATTCAGCAAAAACAGTTGTATCTAATCTACGTCTCCCTGTACTTCCTGTTGTTTTGCCTTCAACTTGTTTATAGACATAATCAGATAAAAAGTTGGCCAATAGATATTCATTATCAACTTCTTTACCTTTTACAACATAAAACTCAGTAGAAGTAAAAGCAAAATCATATCCTTTTAAATCGTTTGTGAGAATATACTTTTTATTGAACACGCTCGGTTCAATTCGTGCAAAAAGTAATTCATTCGGATAGATAACACTTCTTCCTTTAACTTCTTTATATGGTCTAAATACAACTTCAATAATTGATTTTGAATGCTCATCAGTTTGAGGCAGTCCAACATACGGGACTAAATCATCATCATCAAATTTTGGTTTTTCTCTTGTTGGGTTTACAATTGCAATTTCTTTTAGTTTTTTAGAATGCAGTAATTTTTTTGGCAAAGTTGAATAATACAAGGGACTTAGTGATTTCTCCAATTCACTTTTTTGCAAAATGAAAACACGGCTGGGGTTCACGTTTTGGGATAACGAAAATTTACTTGAGTTCATTTCCTTTATCCTTCTTTTTCATTTTTGTTTCAATTTTCTTAATACTATCTTCGGTTGGTAAGTTTTCCGGCAATGTGCCACCTATTTCAATAATAGTTTGACGTACTTTTTGCCCGATTTCATTATGTAGTTGATTAGCTTCACTTTTCGACTTTATGTTATCTCTGATTAGCTTATCTTCGGTTTGAGTAGCACGGAATAAATTAGCGGCTAATTCGGTACTGCCCATGTGGTCAAGTATTTGCTGGCTTTTTTTTAAATTTTTCTTAGTATGAATATCCTTAGCCCCAAGTCCGCCGTAAAGACCTTTATAACCATGGTCTTGAAAAATCGCATAATCTAATGGTTGGACTACACCGGCATTTTTTGCCGCTGAAGCAAGTTTTAAATTGTGTGTTTTCATTTCATTACGAAGAAAGAGCCTTTTTTCATCTTCTGAACTGAGACTATTATATTTTTCGCTTTCTATGATTTCTTGTTTACGAGTTTGAACAGCAAAATAAGTTTGCCCTAATGCCACAATAGGTTTCGAAGAGTCAGCATTTTGAACAATCAAATAACAAGCATATCGAGAAAGGTGTAAGTCGCCAACATCACGCATTCCACCTTTGCCAATTTCTATCATTTTCTCCACACGGGGAAAATGATCTAACTCATTAAATCCCGATAAATTACAAGCGTCTTTTGCTTTTTGAATGACATTTAAAAATTTGTCCCATTTCTGATAATCAAGGATTTTGAATAAGTCCCTTGCCGACCAATATTCATTCCCAAAATTGTCAGTTTGCTTATATTCTTCAAACAAAGAATTTGCTTTCATTTTTATGTCTCCGTTTCGTTAATATGAGCAATAAATCTTGATAGTTCTTTACCAATTACAACTAATTCGTTGTTAGAGGTGCTTCTGCCTGTGGCATCGTAACCAATATCTTCGGCAATTGCCATAAAAATCGGATAATCGTCTAATGTGGTTTGTTTTGCCAAAAAGTATTTTTCGGTTAATTCTTCCTTGAGCAAATTCACTTTATCGGTAAATGCAGTTTGAATAGCTGTTTTATTGTCCTGAATTATTTCTACAATCTCCTTTTTATTGGCTTTAGGATTTAATGCTTTTGCATCGGCTTCTAATTTCTTAATTGCCGTTGCTTTTTCCTTTTCCCATTTCTCAATAGTTGCAATATAACTGCTGTCTTTCTTTAATGTCTCCCTGAGTTTGTTTTTCTGGTTGTTTATTTTTTCGGTTTGGTTTTCACTGTGTTTCCTCAGAAACAAAACAGAACTTTTTACACCTGCACCAGTGGCACTAAAAGCAGTTTGAGGCATTGAAACAACGGCAACAATACGAAACATTTCTTCAATATTATCACGCACATATTGCATACTGCTATTTGTTAAAATTCCATCAGGAATTACAATAGCCAAATAACCGTGTTCAACTAAAAATTTATGGCATTGCTCCAAAAACAATACTTCGGTGCTTTGGCTATCTCGTGGGTTTTTCTTTTTCTTTACTTCGGTTTTTATGTCTAACCAGTCAATTTCTTTAGTACCCAAAGTATATAAACTCAAATATGCTTTTTCAGAAAGCTTTATAGAACTACCAAACGGAGGATTTGTAATGATAAAATCAAACGAATTGTATTTAAACTCTTTATTGCCCGATTTATCCTGCATTTCAAGGTCGGTTAAAAGTCCGTCCGATGCAATTACGTTTGTGTGTCCGTCATCGTGAATAATCATATTCATTTTGGCGGTCCGGGCTATTTGGTCATTTATCTCAATTCCGAAAAGGTTTTTTTCAGCAAAGTCGTGCCAATATTTGTAATGGTCTTTTTCATCATTTACAGGGTGGTAATATTCGTTTGCCTGTTCTCTTATTTTGTCTAACGCATAAAGCAAGAAGCCACCGCTTCCGCAACTTGTGTCTAAAACACGCGATTTATAGTTAATTGGCAAACTGTCAACTATGAATTTTACAATTGGTCTCGGTGTAAAGTATTGCCCAAATTCGCCACGAAAGTAACTGCCCATAAATGTTTCAAAGGCTTTGCCTTTGCTGTCAAGGTCAGTTTTATTGAGGTTTATTCGCTGAAAATATTTTACAATCGTAAGTGTTTCTTGTGCAGTTAATGAAATTCCGTCTTTGAAAACTTCGGGTGCATCTTTTTCACCAATTGCGTAAATTTTCTTGATGCGTTTTAACAAATCTTCAGGGTCTTCGTCACGGAAAATTTGGAAATCATAAGGGTCTCCGATTTTTCTTGGGTGTTTTTCATCCCAAATTTTGCAGAAAATCAATTTGTCCAATTCATCAAACGCAACGCTTGGATTCCGTTGTCCGCCACCCCAAAGAGCTTGATGCGATTGAGTGAAAATCTTTGTAAGTTCACTTTCTGTAACAACTTGAAGTTCAAAAAACTTTTGCTTAGCGTTTGGGTCTGGTTCGCTTACAATGTTTAAATCTTCTGTATCGGTTTGTGAAATACCACCTTTAACATACTTGTAAGGTGCAAGTTTTTTAATCCCAAATTGAGGAATGTCGGGAATTTCAATTCTGCTTTTCGGCTTTTTGTCGGGTACTTCGTAGTATTGATTTTTAATTCGTGATGTAGTCCAAACATATTTTGCACCTTCGGCAACAGCGTAGCTGTAAGCCTGGTCAACTGCAATATTAAATTGTTGGTCGGTTAAATCTTCCTTTTTGCACTCAACTAAGATATAGGTTTCTTCGCACTCATTGTCATTGTATACAACAATATCAGCTTCTTTGGTCTCCGAACCCATTTGAACGGAAACAAATTGTTTAATTCTGTCAACGGGATAGTCATAAATCAGAGCTAAAGTCAAGAAAGTTTCAGCTTGTACTTTTTCTTCAGGGTTATTGTAATTCCGCTTTTTGTTTTGGTGAATATATGTTATAAAATCTCGGTTCTCGTCAAACCGTATTAGTCCTTTATCTATTCCAGTATCAATTAAATTCATTATTCTTTGTCCTGTTATATTATCAAATCATAAATGTATCAAATTTCGATGGTTCGTCGGCAAGAAAACAGCTTAATTCGACGAGCTCATTGCATCGCTTATGCTAACTTTGGTTTCGTGTCGGCTTGAGCGGTTTGCAAATGTGTTGTTTTGTGCGTTTGCTGTTCATTTTATCGTTTTTCTTTTTCTGTCTTTAAGTAGCAAATTGACTGGTGTTATTCTGTCTTTTTACACTTGGTGCTAACATCTGTGTATATTCATTCTTCTTATACTGCCAAATTGGAGGGATAAGGACAATTGTTTATATTTTTCTTTTATCATTCGAACTCCTTCTTTTCAAAAAACCCGTCAATCGGATTTTTGATCTTATCAATAGCTTTTTGGCGACATAAATATAAATCATTTCTGCTTTTTCCGTATTCAATTGATTTCCGCAAATGCTCAATAAAAGCTTTCTGAAAAAAGTTTTTGTGTTTATGATCTATAAGAGCGGGATTGAAAAAGAATGCTTCAGCCTGCCGGTGATAATCGCTCAAATTATCGGGCGTAAAACGAAACTGACCTGTTGTTAACGAAGAAAAATCCTGCAATTAATATTCCTCTTATATTAAATTGAAATTAATAAATAAAGCAAATATTTCCAAGATGAGACATAATGTCCGTTGATATTCATTTATCATGAGTTTTCTTTTGGTTTGATCCGGTATATTCCGTTTTCTTCGAATCAAGAATTTACAGGAGTATCCCGTTAAGGTTTTCTAAAAGTGCAAGTGCAGTTTTATCCATCCTGGAGAAAGCGAACCATTTTTTGCCAAGGTCTTTGAGCGAAGTGCCGAAATGATAAACGTCTTTGTTGTCAATAATTATAAATCTATCGTGTGCCTTCTCAAACTCTTCTATAGTTAGAGAAGGATATTGCGCGCTGAATTTCTTTTCATCAAGCCTTAAAGATTTTTATATGTTATTTGTTAGAATCGTAACAGCAACATTCTTTTTCTTTTTTGTAAATAAATCCAGAATTGTTTCATCTATGTAATTTTTGATCAGCAGAATAGATTTTTCGGCTTTTCGGACTAATGATGATACAAATTTGTAGGCATCAAATATTTGTCCATCGAAAAAGATTCCCTGTTTTGGCTCAATATCTTTGCTCTGCATTGCGTCAAATATCAGGTCAACTTTTTTGTCGGTTTCGATTTGTTTTAATTCCAGTTTATCAAGCCATTGAAACACACCGGCATTTTCAACAAGAAATCTTCGCATAGCAATAAAGGCGCGCATGATTTGTATATTCATCTCAATTGCACGGTCATTTTTTAACACACCTGAAAGACTTGCCACACCTTGTTCAGTAAATACATAAGGCAATGTGCTGCCAAGGTGTTGTTTTGAAGGTATCGCATTTTGCGATACCATGAACTCAACCTCATCTTCCGTGAGCTGAAAGATAAAATCCGGGGGAAATCGCTTGGCGTTTCTCTTTACCTGTTCTCCCAATCTTATAGCTTTAACCTGATACAACTCAGCAAGATCTCTATCCAGCATTATCTGGGCGCCACGAATCGTGAAGATTTTTCTCTGAATTGACGATGCTTCGTAAATTCCTAATTTGTTCTCTTTTACTTCCATCATTATTGATAAGATGCTTCTGGTTCTGATTTACACCTAACATAATAAATAAAACAGAAAGATCAAAAATGAGAAATAAGGTCTTCTAATATTTTATTGAAGTCGAACAAAGAAATAAAAATGGGGCGAAAAATCGGACAAATATGCTTGAAGCTCATAGCAAAAGTTTGAATTTATCTGCAGCTGAAATAAAAAAGGCTGCCTCTTTTTAAGAGACAGCCTTAAAGAATTAAACAAAAGAGGGGAGGATTACATCATTCCGTCCATGCCGCCCATACCGCCCATTCCCGGAGGCATTCCGCCAGGAGCTTTTTCATCTTCTTTTTTCTCATAAACTACCGCTTCGGTGGTAATGAGCATTGAAGAAACTGAAGCTGCATTTTCAAGGGCTGTTCTTGTAACTTTAGTAGGATCGATAACGCCTGCTTTGATAAGATTCTCATAAGTTTCAGTAGCGGCGTTGAAACCGAAATCCGCACTTCCTTCAAGAACTTTATTAAGCACAACCGCGCCTTCGAGACCTGCGTTATTAACTATCTGTTTCAGAGGCTCGGCAAGCGATTTCTGAATTATCTTGATACCGGTTGTCTGATCGAGGTTTTCACCGGTAACGTTATCAAGAACTTTGATAGCGCGGACAAGTGCAACACCGCCGCCTGCAACTATGCCTTCTTCAACTGCTGCTCTTGTTGCATGAAGCGCATCTTCAACGCGGGCTTTTTTCTCTTTCATTTCAATTTCGGTAGCTGCGCCAATTTTGATAACTGCAACACCGCCGGAAAGTTTAGCTAATCTTTCCTGAAGTTTTTCTTTATCATAGTCAGAGGTTGTATTATCAATCTGGGCTTTGATCTCATTGATTCTCTTCTTGATATCATCGGTATTTCCAGCGCCTTCAACTATTGTAGTGTTGTCCTTATCGATAACAACTTTGGCGGCGGTACCAAGATACTGAACTGTAGCGTTCTCAAGTTTGAATCCTCTTTCCTCTGAGATAACAGTACCGGCAGTGAGAACTGCGATATCTTCGAGCATAGCTTTTCTTCTGTCGCCGAAGCCCGGGGCTTTAACTGCTGCAACTCTGAGAGTTCCTCTCAGTTTATTAACTACGAGTGTTGCAAGAGCTTCGCCTTCGAGGTCTTCAGAGATAATAAGCAATGACTTTCCGCCCTGAGCAACTTTCTCAAGAATCGGGAGGAGGTCTTTCATTGCAGAGATTTTTTTATCGTGAATGAGGATGAAAGGATTTTCGAGAACAGCTTCCATAGTTTCGGAATCAGTTACGAAATAAGGTGAAAGGTAACCGCGGTCGAACTGCATACCTTCAACAACTTCCAAACCTGTTTCGGTGCCTTTAGCTTCTTCAACTGTGATAACGCCGTCTTTTCCGACTTTATCCATTGCTTCGGCAATAAGGTTTCCGATAGCTTTATCATTATTAGCTGAAATTGAACCAACCTGAGCTATTTCATCACGTCCTTCAACTTCTTTACTCATAGATTTGAGGTTTTCAACCACTTTGGCAACAGCGATATCGATACCGCGTTTGAGATCCATAGGGTTGGCGCCTGCAGTAACGTTCTTTAAGCCTTCACGATAAATCGCCTGAGCAAGAACTGTAGCGGTTGTGGTACCGTCTCCTGCAACGTCGCTTGTTTTTGAAGCAACTTCGCGGACCATCTGAGCGCCCATATTTTCAACTGCATCTTCGAGTTCAATTTCTTTTGCAACGGTAACGCCGTCTTTGGTTACAGTGGGCGCACCGAATTTCTTTTCAATGAGTACGTTACGACCTTTCGGTCCGAGTGTTACTTTTACGGCATTGGCGAGTTTATCAACTCCCACACGAAGTTTATTCCTTCCTTCGCTGCCATATTCTACTAATTTGCTGGACATTCTTTCTCCAGATTTATTTGATTAAAATTAATTAATTAACTATACCGTAAACGTCGCTTTCTCTCATAATAAGATAATCCACACCGTCAACTTTAACTTCGGTTCCGGAATATTTACCATAGAGAACTACGTCGCCAACTTTAATTTCCAATGCGATGAATTTTCCTTCATCAGTGGTTTTTCCGGGACCTGCAGCAACAACCGTTCCTTCGATCGGTTTTTCTTTTGCTGTATCCGGAAGATACAGACCACTTTTTGTTGTTTCTTCGGCTTCTTTAGGTTTTACAATAATTCTATCGCCTAAAGGTTTAATTTTAAAATCAGCCATTTTAGCCTCCTGATTTGTCTGTTATTAGTTTAGTTATTTATTAGCACTCAAAATCAACGAGTGCTAATATAATAACATTTTTATTTTCCGTCAAGTTCATCTCTTCCAAAAAATATTATGAAAATGTTAAAAAACACTTTTATCGGTTAAAAAAAAAAGTCTTAAAAAAATCGATATATTTAAAAAATAAATTCAAATCTATACTATGGTAAAAGTTATAACAGGCAGCCTGCTTTTATTATTTGCAGGATTTTTGTCCGGCTTATCAGGCGCTCAATCTCCTGAATCAAAAGATTCACTTAAGGCTTTGTATCTTGAATCAATCCGTCTTTGCACCGACCAGGGTAAAAGATTTCCGGCAGACTCACGTTTTTCATCCAGCCAAAACGGGATAATAGACAGTGTTACATTTACCGGAACAAGCGGGACAAAAGGGAAATGCAGATTTCTTTACGATGAGCAGAACAGATTATACCGGTATATAATCTCTTATAGTTTTGACATGCAATTTTCCGATTTTATACGGGTTACAAACACATACAATCAGCAGAGTATGGTTGTGGAAATATTACACGAAGATGTCTCTGAATCAGTGTGGAAGCCATTTCTTATGCAAAGACTCGAATACAGTCCGGAGGGTTATCTCTCTGTCGATCTGCATTTAATGTGGACAGAAGATAAATGGCAGGAATCTTCCAGAGTTTCTTATTCACAGGATTCCGCGGGAAGAGATACATTAATGATTTGGGAAAAATACCTGGCCGGAAATTGGCAGAATGATAACAGCCAGCATGAATATTATTCGGACGGTCCTTCTCCGGATTCGATATTGTTTCAAAATTGGAATTCAGAGAACTGGGAGAATAGCTCAAAAACTCGTTTTTCATATACTGATCAGGGTTATGTTTTAAGTCTGAACTCATTTCAATTCACTGAGGGTGTTTGGAAAGAGCTCTTCAGAGGCACATGGGATTATGCGCCTGATTGGAATTCAGCCACTTACATTCTGCAGGAAAATCCGGATGGTTTCTGGCAAAATGATGAAAAAAAATATATGCTCTTAAATCGGGCTGGATATTTTTATTACACTGAATGTGAGATATGGACAAGTGAAGGATGGAGGAGAGGGGATTTGCCTGTTGTTTTAGAAGACCCCGCAATACCGCGGATAGGATTTATTGTTGCCGAACTTTTCGTGTATTACAGAAAATTGAGTAGTATATCGGAGACTGAGACCAGTGGTGATAATTATTTATTATTCCATAATTATCCGAACCCTTTTAATAATGAAACAAGAATAAATTATGAAATAAAAAGTAAAAGTATAGTAACTCTGCTGATTTTTGACGAGCTTGGACGACTGGTCGCTGATCTTGAGCAGGGGGAAAGAGAAAAGGGGCTGTACTCCTTAAAATTCAATTCCGGTAATCTTGTGAGCGGGAGATATTTTTATTATCTGAAAATAAAAAAAGACAGCGGAATTTTCTATTCCGCCGCCCGCAAAATGGTTCTTCTAAAATGATGCGGCGCAGAATTTTGCACCACAGAAAAAAATATTAGAAAAATTATTCGATAATAACCGCAGTCCCATAAACGAGTATTTCGGCAGCATTTGCCATAATATAGCTTGTGGAAAACCTCACATCCACAACTGCATTTCCACCTAAATCTTCCGCATTTCTGATCATCCGATCCAGAGCCTGGTCGCGCGATTCCCCCATAAGTTTGGTGTATTCCTGAATTTCGCCGCCGAGTATATTCTTAAAAACTGCCTGAATGTCTTTCCCGATATGCCTTGCTCTGATAGTGTTTCCTCTGACAAGTCCGAGTGTTTCAACAATCTTTTTCCCTGCAATTTCAGATGAAGTGGTAATTATCATCTTTCAACTTCCTTATATTTATCGTTTTTGAATGTTTGAATTCTTTCTCTGATCAGAGAGAAAATAAGCAGAATAAATCCCAGCATCAGGGATGCAATACCATATTTAACAAGATCGGGGAGATCATGTTCTGAAAACCAGGCATCAACAAGGTTAAAAAGGAAAAAAATGCCGACTACTATTGAACCGAGAATTATCAAAAACCACGCTGTATTCCGCTCAATCCGGTTAAATAATTTTTCTTTATAAATATCCCAGAATTCGACTTTTGGTTCCTTCAATTTCGAATGCATCATAAGCTCCTTTAATTTAATATGTTCATTAATGGCAATTTTTGATTCCGGGTGCTGATTAAGATAGTCCTTAAATTCTTCTGCTTCTTCTGAGTTTAATGAAGCCGAGATATATTTTTCGCTTAACTCTGCGAGTCTCTCATTATTCATAATAACTCCCTGTATTTTGCGGCAAGATTTTTACGTGCATAAAATAATCCTGACATAACCGAACCTTGCGGAATCCCCAGTAAATCGGAGATCTGTTTATAGCTTTGTCCTTCTATTTCCCTCATTATAAGAAGTTCACGTTCGTGGGGTGAAAGTTTAAGCATTGCTTTTTCGAGCAATAGTATTTCCTCCTTTTGTTCAATTGCCTGCTGCGGTTCAGATTCCAGCATATTTTCTTTAAGCTCCAGCAAGGAAAATTCTCTTCCGGATTTTCGGCTTCTAATCACATTTAAGCAATGATTTTTAAGGATTTTGTAATACCATGTGAAGAAGTTTTTTGTCGTATCGAAGGACTCAAAATGATCGTAGGCTTTAACAAAAGCTATCTGAGATGCTTCCATTGCATCGTCGTGAGAACCAAGAAACGCAAGCGCTGAGAAATAAGCGCGTTTCATGTTCGGCACAGCATATTTAGAAAATTCTTCTTTTCCTGCCATAATTAATATTATTGTTCTTCAATGATACACAAGAAAAGCTGATTTATTCAAAATGGAATTTATATAAACCACTGATAATATATTTTATTATTTTAAAGACCGATAAATATTATTACGGGAATATTGATGGAAAGAGTTGATGTGATTGTATTTGCAGCACACCCTGATGATGCCGAACTTGCGATGGGTGGTACAATTGCCAGATTATCGAAAGAAGGAAAAAAAATAATGATAGCTGATCTGACCGAAGGCGAAATGGGTACGCGTGGTTCGGTAGAATTAAGAAGAGAAGAGGCTGCAGCAGCTTCTAAAATTCTTTCAGTTAATATCAGGGAAAACCTTAAGATCCCGGACGGCAATATTCTATTAAGTGATGATAATCTAAGGAAAGTTGTCGGACTGATCCGGAAATACAGGCCATCAATAATCTTCGCTCCATACAAAAATGATCGGCACACAGATCATATTGACACATTTCATCTGATAAAAAAGGCGAATTTTTTCGCGGGTGTCGGAAAATATTCAGTAATTATTGACGGGCAGCATTCCGAATTCTACAGGGCATCGAAAATTTTTTATTATATGCAGACTTATGAATTTGATCCTACATTTATCACTGACATCTCAGCTCATTTTCAGGAAAAAATTGCCGCCATTAAAGCTTACGGATCGCAGTTTTATTCACCCGGGCAGACAGGTCCCGAAACGATGATCAGCTCCAAAGGCTTTTTTGATTATATCGAGGCTCGTGCAAAAGTATATGGCTTCCGGATTAAAAAGGACTATGGGGAACCATTCTTTTGTGAAGAAGATATTGAACTTGATCTTTCAAATTATTTGAAGGGTTTTTAAATATGAATCTAAAACTGGGTTTTGCGGGAACAGGACTGCTTGGCAATCCGATGGCTGAGATGCTTTTAATAAACGGGTATAATCTCCGCGTATATAACAGGACAGCGGAAAAGATAAAAAATCTCACCTCATCCGGAGCTCTGCCTGCATTAAGCCCGGAAGAACTGTTCGCAGAATCTAATGCTGTTATCCTTATGCTTGCTGATTATTCTGCAATCAATTCGGTGCTTTTTAATGGTAAGTATATAAATTTAACGGGTAAAACTGTCATTCAGGCCGGGACTATTTCTCCCCGAGAGAGCATTAATCTTGAAATAAAACTGAATACACTCGGATGTTCCTACCTGGAAGCGCCTGTTTTAGGCAGTATTATGCAGGCAAAAAACAAAGAACTTGTGGTAATGGCAGGGGGTGAGAAAACACTTGCTGAAAAATTTGAACCAGTTTTCAATTCTTACGGGAATATGCAGTATATCGGGCAGACAGGGAGCGCCGCCGTAATGAAACTTGCGCTGAATCAGCTTATCGGGTCGCTGACTCTGGCTTTTTCGGGAAGTCTGCAATTCGTTATTAATTCAGGACTGGATGTGAACCAGTTTATGACAATATTAAAGGGATCGGCACTTTTTGCCCCCACATTTGAAAAAAAGCTTGGTAATATGACCGGGGATAAATTCCAGCCTGCGAATTTTCCATTAAAACATCTTCTGAAGGATACTGATCTGATTATTGAAGCCTTTGCCGTGAAAGGATTATCAACTGAATTGCAGAAAGTAATCTCAGAAAAAATATCGGAAGGAATTGCAGCAGGTTTTGCAGACGAGGATTATTCGGTAATATATAAAACACTGTCAAAAAAGGAATGAAAAAAAGGGATATCATAACTGGCAGAGATTTTAAAATTGCGTTTGTTTTTTTTGCTGCTTTTTTTGTTTATTTCATTTGTCCTGAAAACTGGTCACAATCGCAAAGTGTTACGGCTTCAGCAGCGTTCCTTATGGCAACACTCTGGATAACAGAACTTATTGATCTGGGGATCACTTCACTCCTTCCGCTCATTATTTTTCCTTTAACCGGGGCTCTCTCGGCGGAAGAAACTGCGGGTTCTTATATCAACAGCACAATTATGCTTTTCCTTGGCGGATTTATGATAGCTCTTGCAATGGAAAAGCACAATCTCCACAGAAGGATAGCTTTATATGTAATAAGCTTTTTTGGTACCGGATTGTCAAGGCTGATCCTCGGTTTTATGGTATCTGGCACATTCCTTTCGATGTGGATATCCAATACTGCAACGGCGGTTATGCTGCTTCCCGTTGCACTATCTGTTATAAAAAAATTTGAAAGTGCAGTTGACAGCGATACGAAGAAGAAATTTTCACAGGCGCTGCTTATCGGAATAGCTTATTCCTGCTCAATCGGCGGAATTGCCACTCTGATAGGAACACCTCCGAACCTTGTTTTTCAGAGAATATATTCAATCGCATTTAAAGAAAGGGCTGCAATAAATTTTGGGGAGTGGCTTTCATTCGGGCTTCCTTTGGCTGTTATTTTTCTTTTTTTAACGTGGCTGCTTCTCACAAAGGTAATATTCAGGTTTGAGAAAAACACAGGAATTAATATTGACCTCAAGTCAGAAATAAATTCGCTTGAGACTATCTCTGCGGCAGAAAACAGGATACTCCGGATTTTTATTATTACAGCCTTTCTATGGATTTTCAGGCTGCCGATAAACCTTGGGACAATAATTATACCCGGCTGGAGTTCCATTTTTCCGGTCCCGGAATTTATTGACGATGGAACAATTGCAATTAGTATGGCATTCCTGCTATTCATTATTCCGGCTGAAAAAGGAATATCGAAGGAAAGAATTCTTGATGCCGGGATCCTCCAAAAAATCCCCTGGAATATTATTCTTCTTTTCGGAGGCGGTTTTGCGCTTGCAGCTTCTTTTATGAAAAGCGGGCTTTCACAGTCAACCGGAGAATTATTTTCCGGTCTTACCAATCATAATCCGGTTTTAATTGTGCTTGCCATGTGCCTTTTTATAACTTTCCTTACAGAGCTTACATCGAATACAGCAACTGCTAATATTTTTCTTCCGGTTACTGCTGCAATTGCAGTTTCCACAGGAGCTGATCCAAGAATGATGATGATTGCAGCAACTTTATCCTGTTCAATGGCATTTATGCTGCCTGTGGCAACGCCTCCAAATGCAATCGTTTTCGGCAGCGGAATGTTAAATGTAAAAACTATGGCAAAAAGTGGTTTATTGCTGAATATTTTGGGAGCATTTCTTATTACATTTTTTGTTTGGGTGTTTTTTGGCTGAAACTTAACATTAAGGTTCTGTGTTAGTATTAAAACGGGAGATTAAATATGAGCTATTATAACAGTAAAATTGTTCCGTATTCATTCGATGCGGCGATAAGTAAAATAACAGATGAGTTGAAAAAAGAAGGTTTCGGCATCCTGACCGAAATTGACGTTAAAGATACACTTAAGAAAAAACTTGATGTCGAATTCAGGAAATACCGGATTCTCGGAGCCTGCAATCCACCTTTAGCATATGAGGCTTTACAGGCAGAAAATAATATCGGGGTGCTTTTGCCATGCAATATCATTGTCCAGGAAACAGTTGAAGGCAAAGTGCAGGTTTCTTTCGTTAATCCTGCTGTTTCGATGCAGGCTGTTCAGAATGAAAAACTGCTGCCTGTAGCCGAAAAGGTGAGCGGGAAACTGAAAAATGTGATGAATAATTTATAATAAATTAAAGTTGATTTACGGATCTTTTTAATAATAGCGTTCGGAATTTATTAACCTGCAGAAGATTTTTCAGCCGGGATACGTTTTTGTCCCGGCTGGTGAAGTTCGTTTCAAAACATCGAATATATTAGTTGCTGAGAGGCAACGTAAAAAAGAATGAACTTCCTTTTCCGACATCGCTTTCAACCCAAATCTTACCTCTGTTTTTTTCGACGAATTCCTTACAAAGGATAAGACCAAGCCCTGTACCTCTCTCTTCATCAGTTCCGGTTGTGGAGAAGTTTGAACCAACCTTGAAGAGTTTTGCAATATCATCTGCAGGAATTCCAATCCCAGTATCAGAAACAGTAAATCTGACTTCATTCGGGAGGAATTCAGAGTGTAATTCAATCTTTCCCCCTCTGTTTGTAAATTTTATTGCATTACTGATAAGATTACGCAAAATAGTTCCTGACATGTTTCTATCAGCATAAACAAAGGTGTTCGGGAGAATTTTGTTCGTCAGTGTTATGCCCTTTTTTGAAGCGTTGCCGATTTGGAGATTAATTGCTTCTGTACTAATCTCCACGAAATTGACGGGTTCGGGATTGAACTGTATGCTTCCTTTCTGAATCATCGCCCAATCGAGCAGATTTACGAGAAGATTCAGAGTTTTGTGAGCAGAAGTGTAAATTATCCCGGCATATTCTTTCATTTCATCCCGTTGCAGAGTATCCGCCTGTTTCTCGAGTATCTCACTGAAGCCGATAATACTCGTAAAGGGACTTTTGAGATCATGTGCAATAACGGAGAATAATTTATCCTTGGTTGCATTAAGCTCCTGCAGATGTTCAGCCTGATTTTTGAGTTCGGTGTTGGTTTGTCTAAGTTCCTTTCACTGATTCTCAATAATAACTCCTTGTTTATAACGATCCTTAAAATTACGCCAGAGCAGAATTGAAAAAAAATATGCAAGAACAGTGATAACAAGGCCATTCACACGGCTGGACAAAACAACATCGGGATTACTCTGATAAAAAGGCAGCAAAAAGAACATCAGGAGATAAGTGCCTGAATAAAGTATGCCGGATAACAGTGGCTGGATTAAAGTAGAAACCGAAATAAACAATATCAGAATAATATATGGTGTAATAGCCGGGGTCACTGTCTGATCGAAAAGAGTAATCAACACCGCAATTAATGAAATTAATACTAACAGGGTAATCTCAAGAATTTCCGTTATGTTTTCGCCAGGTTTCGAATATTTTTTCCTGAAATAGGATAATAGAAACATGAGAGAACCAACCGCAGATAGGCTGATATGAGAAAACATAATTCTCAGGCGCCAGGAATGTTCAATAGGATTCTGGCTGTCCAGGTGAAAATAGAAATAGATTGCTACTATTGAAAAAAGAGGAACTGCAATTAGCGGCATAAAGAAAAATCTGTTTAAATTTTGCTGTAAGACCAATTTTCTGATCTGTGAATACTCGCTATTTTCTTTCATAAATTAAGTCTGACTTTCTATTCTTCTTCGGTTCAAATTCAAAATAAACATTCCGACAAGTATTAATTGTGCCTTGAAAACTAATTTTCAAAATACAAAATGAATATTATCAAATTTTAATAAAAAAAATCGACAAAGCCAAAGTATTATTTTAGCCTCTAAAAAAATAATGATGAATGCCGATTTTATGCCATAAATATAAATATTCCAGGGTGCAGGAACACAGTTATTGAAATTCGAATGAATCGGTTCATTTGAATTCACTGCACAGAGAACCTGTTAGAAATATTTCAATCTCCCCCGGCTTGTCCATTTTTAATAAGATTGTCACAGTATAACCATTTTCAAATATCTGCCAGGTGCAGATATAAACTTACCTGATCAGCAATAATTTGTGCGCGGTTGAGAAACTTTCTGAACGTAATACACAAAGATAAAAACCACTTGAAAACTCAGATCCATTAAAAATGTAATTATGCGGTCCCGGGCTCAGTATTCCATCTTCAAGCTCTGCAGCAACATTTCCCAGGACATCATATACTATTAGTGAAACATACTGTTTTTCGGGAATACTGAATGTGATTTTAGTCGCAGGATTAAATGGATTCGGATAATTTTGCAGGATAAAGTATTCTTTATCGGGAAATTTGTCAAGCTTGAATCCTGCTGTAATATCCAGATAATCAATAATGCCCTTCAGAATTGCATTAGCAGCGGAATCGTAAACGGCGGCGTCCGGAGAAAATTCAGTAGTTTTTTCGTATGTCAGGGCCATTACATATTCCGAATAATATTCCCAGAACCAGCTCTCCGGGAAAAGCATAGGATTCCCGTTCGTCCAGGTCACGGCATAATCCCATTCATGGAGTTCTTCAATATTATGCGCTCTTATCGAATTAATAAAATATCTCTCATCTTCAGCATATGCCGCAGATGTTCCGTTTTCATGATGAAAGACAAAATAATCCCTGACAGCCCCGCCATCTCCGTGCAGATTCAATGCGATTCTTATTGGTAAAAAAGAATTCATAAATCCTGCATATAAATTCTTGAGAGCCTGCACTTCAGGTTCATGAGGAGTAGTAAACCAATTCCGCTCAAGGTCGAGTAAATTCGCATTTGTGCGTGCATACCCAAGTTCTACTCCATCCGGATTGAACATTGGGACGATAGTAAACTCAAACCTTTGTCTGAGTGTCCTGCCTAAATCTGAATCCTGAGTAAGATATTTTATCAGACTATGTGCCAAATATTCAGACTGGACTTCATTCGGGTGTGTCCTGGCATGAATGGCGACCCTGTAAACCGGGAAGGGATGATTATGGTCTCCCTTAATTGTAATCATCCAGATAGTCCTGTGCTGGACAGAGACTCCAATAGAATCTACCTGAATATAAGGACTCTGTTTCCACGTTTCCAGTTTTGCAATAAGACTGTCATAACCAAAACCAAAACCAGGATCCGATGTCCTGGAATTCAAAGAACTAGTCATGCAGTCGGATTGCCCTTTGGTCAATTGAGGAACTGAAAAGATTACCAGAAATATAATGGCATAAAGGTGGCTGTAAAGCTTGTTATCCAATAAAAGATGGAGATTTAACAATTTAATTCTCCCGATTCGTTGATACTTTAACAAAAATAGAGAATTCCCGACTAATTCGAACAAATCTTATCCGGAATTGAAATTAATCGGGATTTTCATACCACTAAGATTTCTTAATGGTTGACCTGAATACAAAGCCCAACTTGTTTCAAGTATTTTATTTTAACAGGAGCATAGTTTTCGTCTCTGAATAAGTGCCTGCCGACAACCTGTATAAATAGTCCACCCTTAAAAATGCAAAACAGTATTATATAAAATGTCAAAGTTGAGGTTATCGGGAAAAAGTTTTTGAAAAATCGATTTGAAAAAATGAAACAAAAAAGAATTTTTCCATTG
>Ga0172368_10003663_pt1 | contig 18464 bp, 8 predicted proteins | sample Lak11m_FD_114540 | JGI IMG/M metagenome (GOLD analysis project Ga0172368, IMG submission 114540) | Freshwater microbial communities from Kabuno Bay, South-Kivu, Congo - kab_022012_11m | ecosystem: Environmental > Aquatic > Freshwater > Lake | place: Democratic Republic of the Congo: South-Kivu...
ATAAAGTTATTAACATTATTTGGCACCACAAACACGTACTCAAGCCCCGACTTTATACAAAATAACAGCTGATAATCAATAAGTTGTGAAATTACGCACAAAACAACTGTAGAAGATCAGTTATGGCGTGTAATTTCACAGGTAGTTTTCTTATTTAACATGGTATAATATACCTTGGGAAGGCTTTATCGCACCCGGAACAGGTATCGTGTTGAAAAGTGCAAAGAAAGATGTGGAGGCAGGATTGTTACTTAACCATCAATATGTCCGCCGGTGAGTCGGATTACCTGTTGAGAATAAATGCCCCGGAATATCCTTTTCCCAATAATTGCATTAAGAGCTGTCTGGTGATATCAACGTGTTTGATCCCCTCAATACGGACAACATACAATCCGGAATCGAATACGACCGTAACAGGCAGATCCACCATTTCGTGTATCCTTACTTTGGTTTTAATCGCATGCTCCTGATCACGAAAAGTCGCCACCTGGATGGTAAATTGGGGAATAGTTACCCTGCTCGTTTCATTTTTATTTACAACGTCCTGGATGAACTGTTCGTCCTGATCTTCCATCAATGTCTTTTCCATAGCAGCAGGAACGACCGGTTTGAGAGGACCAGGTTCCGGAACAGGTACCAAATCTGTAGCCATTTGTTCGAGCACAAAATCAAGTCCTCCGGCCAGATCACCGTCAGGGATCTTTGCCAGGGTGAAGTCCACATGTCCGGGTGTAACTGATAAACCCAACTTACGCATTTGACCATCCTCAACCTTGACATAATAGTTTCCGGGAGCTAGGCCAAGAAAACTAAAATAGCCATCGGCTTCGGTGAGCGTCCGTCCGGCCAGGGTTGAATCCTTGCGGTAAAAAGAGACAATGATCCGTCCCTGGCCTAAAAGACTGCCATCCTTTTTCATGTACACCATTCCGGAGCCTTCCCCAAAAACGGCAACAGGTACTTCAACCAGTTTGAACTGGTTCGGATCAATTGCAGCACTGATCACCGATTTTTTTATCTGCCAGGAAACATTATCAAAACTGTTACGGTCAATCTCAATAAAATAACTTGTAAATGGTTCAAGATCAAATACACGAATCGTACTGTCCCGCTTATTTTGTTCAATCCTTCCACCGGTGATATGAATGTTCAGTCCGATCACTTTGGGTTCATCATCGTCACGCCTGCCATTGACATTCATGTCGAGGAACGGAACAAGCACAAGGCCTCCTTTCCCTACGTTTGTCAGGTTATTTGAACCAATCCATTTTGACCTTGCATCAACCATCAGACTGCCACGGGCCGATTGGGCAAACGAGATGTTTTTGTTACCCGACATGGCTGAAAAGCCGGTTTGAGCGATCGGGAAATCATACCGCATGCCGATCTGGATATTCTGGATGTTGACTGCAAAGTTGTGTTCGTACGACATTCTTAAAACACAGTGTTCGAACATTTGTCGTTCAAGTTCTGCTTTCATCGAAAGGAACCGGGTGTGCGTATAGTCAAATTGCGTCTGAGGTATCAGGATAAACTTTGCCGGAAGCCGGAATCCTAGTGAAAGTGTACTGTAAATGTAAGGATGTACAGGATCATGAAATAATCCAATAGTTGTCAGGTTGGCACTGATACCAAACGCGGTAGTCGAGATCAACAGGTCAGCAGTAAAATTCCTGGAATTCAGCAATAAAACCTGGTCAAGCGTGAGTCTCATAAGAGATGTTGTGCGCTTCAACCGGAACGGGACGGAAATCATCAATTTACGTTCCTCAATATAATTTGTACTCACTGCCGTCTGGCCTTTATGGTAACGGAAATAATTTAATTCGAGCTGCGCCTTCAAGGGCAAACGATAACTAAGAATTCCCTTGAACCGCACGCCATAGGAGTATTCCCCCTGTATCAGGAGACTCGAAGCCAATCGCAGTGAAAGGTTAATGAATGGCATGGTACTCGATGGAATGACCGACGACAGATACTCGACACCACCTCCGATGGTTATTCGCTGGTTCAGACCGTAATTTACATTGGCCCTCGAAAAGATATTGTTACTGGCATCTTCGACCATGGCAGCAGTAACTGTATATTCGAGTTTTCGTGGCGGCAGGAAATTAAAAGGGATGCTGATGCTCTTTTCACGCGACCGTTCTTCTCCCCATGGGCCATAGAAACGTAGGATGATAGCAGAGGTTCCGTACACCAGGGGTACTTCGAATGTAAAAAAACCTGATGCATCCGCTTTCATGTAATCAACAAGCACGTTGTTGACATATAATTCAACCACCCATCCCGGCTCTGTGTAATCGGTAAGTGTGTATGTACCAAATGATCGCCTGAAGGTGGTCGGTGTATTTGTAAGCTGAATTCCGACAATGGGTGAAAAAATTGAAGAAGTTGCAAACGCACCGATCTTCCCGACCTTCACCTGACGCAACGCGGGACGATCATTATTGGCATAATGCCACAGGTAATACTGATGCTTTTCCGCAAAATCCTGTTGGTTGCTATAAGTCAGTGATACATTTGCCTCACCACCGGCAATAACAGATCCAAGGGCGAGTGTAAGCCCAACGGTATTCTTCCCGGTAATCTGCTGGGTCGTGATCACCGACCAGTCAGCCATTCCGAAATGGAACAACGGATATCTGCGGCCAATAACCGTATCCGCTTTAATTTCACCCTTAAGCCGGCTGAGCTCATTTCTCATGAGTTCCATTCTCATTTCACGAATAAGTGGAAGCTCGAAATTTGTTGAAAGCGTGGCTGTTAATGAACGGAAGTCAAAGGTGATATTCAAGCCAAACACCTGTCCGAAAAATTCAGAACGGAGATATAGGTTGTCCTCTGTCCTGACCAGGTCCCCTTCTGTCAATTCAAAAACCTTATTTTGATAGTGGATCCTGTTTTGAGCCCTGTCGATCAGATAGACCGATTGTTGATTGATAAAAAAACCGGAAACTGAATCATAACCGGGCGAAGGAGTATTCTGGATCTTCAGGAATGTAAAAATATCGGTGACCGGCAGATAAAGGACTTCATTGCGAACATATGCGGGGGTCTCCACAACACCGATCTTTGGAATTTTAAGTGATATCGCGGTTTCTTCGTAATCGGCAATTCCCTGGCCTGAAATCTGGTTTGAACAAAGGAAAAAAAACAGGTACAAACAAAGGAATTTTTCCCTGAAAATAACACCTGGCAACCGTTGTGAATCTTTTATGTTTAAGTATGCCCGGGTGGTTATCAATGGACGGTTTCCCTGTTAAATTTTCTGATCAGGTTACTCCTGAATGAACATCAATGTAAATTGGCCATTGTAAAATCCGGCCGGATTGGACACCTGGTCGCCCACATCAAGGGTTCCTCCGATCCTGATTTGCATATTTGCCGGGGGCGCTGCATTGATGATGATCGGATCGCCGGGCGTCGCATCGCCAAGATGAAGGGTCATTGATCCACCATTGCTCCCGGTTAGTGTTGCGTCCGGTCCGTTGAGCAAGTGAACGATTGTCCCCGGGTTGCCTTCAAGAAGAAAAATAGCAGGGAAAAATAAATACCCTTGCAACACCAACATCACGCTCCCTGTTGCAAAACGTACTCCATCCGGTGTAATAGTAACGGTTCCTCCCGACATTCCAGGCGAAAAAGCTCCAAAACTCAGATTCTGATTAAAATCGACTGACACAGGTTTCGGTGGCATTTCCTGCGAAAATAAATTAATATGGATGATCATCGACAACAATATCATGGTATAGCAAAACCATGCGTTACGTCCTGCAATTCTGTGTATAATGTTCGTCACCATTGATTATTGATATAGACTTTCTTTGTATAGATTTCACTTGCTGTCTTGATGGAAACGATATAAATTCCCGTCGCCGCCTCCAGATCAATTTCATTGTAACCGTTTTCAAGCAGTTGTTTTTGGAATATCTGCTGTCCCATCATATTAAAGATTTTCAGTCCAGGTTTCTCCTCAACCGGCAGATTCATATAAACATAAATCCGGTTCCTGTAACTATATACATAAAAATGCTCATCTTTAGCAGGCTGGTACCTCAGATCGTACTTACTGAAAATCAAAGAGAACCGGTTTTCATGATTCCCCTCATCCAGGTAGGCCATATATTCCGGATGCAATACCAGATTTTGCTTAACTCCGGTTTCCTGATCACAAAAATAAATAAAGAAATCCAATGGCATCCGCTCAATATTGCAGCATTTGAAAATAACAGTTCCCTCTCGCCTGGTATTTATACTAAGCGGAACCATGTTAATACTGTCAACCGGCCATGGCAACCCGTCGATGGATAACTTTTTGGAGTCCAATGAAATTGCGTAAAAACTCGGTTCCATCATATCAGTATTCATCAGTTTGAGGGCATCACGGTCTGTGTCGAAGGCAGTAGTAGCCTTATCATCAAAATAAACGACTACCTGATCACCTTTTGATCCCTCTTCGGCCAACCGAGCTTTGATCCGTAACAATGGGCGTGTTTCTTCCCTGACCTCTTTATGGAAAGCCGGGGAAAGGTCATTCACCCGGACATCATTGGTAAATATGAGTGTTGCCGCAACCGGATAGGTACCATCAGACACATGCATAAAAAATCCCTGCATGGACGGAATAATGTTGTCGGCAATTCCATCGCTGGAAATTCCATTAATGTAAGTGCTGTAAGTACCAGTGTATTGATCGGTGGTACCCGCGTTAAAATAATACAATGCATCGTCAATATTGGTGCGCACCCAACCATTCGGCGAATCCCAGTCGATCGGTGAGGGATATGGGTTGCCTATCAGGTTGAAACCCAATGTAAATGGGTGATTCCTGTTGAATGCAGTGACAGGGAGCATGGTGTTGTTGTTTACCTGTCCTGATATGTCGACGGTAATTGGCGCAGCTCCCGGACCGAAATTAACCGCGTAGCCTTGCATCGGAACAAGTATGCCATATGGATCTGTGTAATTCAACCATCCGGTAAAAATACGGTTTTCATCATAACGGTAAAATGTCGGGAAAATGGCCCCCAGATCCATATGATCACCAAACTGACCTACCTCGGATGCCTGGAAAGGAGAGCTGAAATATTTATATCCAAAACCGGACGGGAGATACCGCTGAATAGTCAGGTTTCCCGCGACCTCTCCCCCACCGCTCCCATCGATCAGTGCGGTGCGTGTGGCATCTGAAATCAGAGTAATGTTTTCATTGGCATTGAGTACACCATTGCTGAACAGGATTCCTCTGAGAGTTTGTCCGGGAGAACTGATCGTGGTGTTACTTCCGGTCTCTACTGTTATATTTTCAAAAAGTGTTGAGGCTGTTCCCCCCAGGATCTGAATGCTCCCGTTGAATGCAAGGGTGCCCCCGTTATTGTTGAAAATGCCATTGTTGATAAAATCCAGTGCCACCTTCATCGTATCCGAGACCGGCCCGGTCAGGGTATGTGAATCATTAATCGTCACATTTCCAAAATTTGTTCCGGATGTTCCGCTTACAACGCTGTTCCCATCAAAAATGACATTACCCCCGTTGTGATTGAAAACTCCATTATTTACCCAATCTCCCACCATGACAATTCCATCATTTAATTTTCCGGTCAATGTACATCCGCTTTGGATGGTAAGATTGTTGAAGGTTGTGGTTGACAAACCGCTGATGGTGGTCGAACCGCTGAAATTCACGGTTCCGGAATTATGGTTGAAAATACCATTATCCAGCCAGTTACCTGCAACACCAAATGCTTCAGAGAGCGGGCCTGACAGACTTTTGCCGGCGTTGATAACCAGATTATTCAATTCAGGAGGGCTGCTGCCGGTCAGGAGCGTGTTGCCATTGAACACCGTTGTACCGGAATTATGTTCAAAGGTTCCATCATTGATCCAGTCGGCATTAAGTATCAGCTTTCCTATCCCGGAGGCAATAAAATCGCTGGCGCTGACATTGGTCAGGTTCCCGTTCAGCGTAATGTCTGCATCGATCATTTGCTTGCTGCCTGCATCCTGCAATATTAAATTGTTGTAAGTGGTCAGGTACGGAAAAACAGCAGTCCCCGAGGCATTCCACAGTTCAACCGTGCCACCGCCAACCGCCGTGAACATGGTGAAATTTCCGGCCGGAAATACAAAAAATCCTGCCGCTGAAGGAGTAAGTTTGATAGTCCCGGTACCGAATACTGTTCCAAAATCATGACCAACGGTGCTTGCCAGATCAATGATCCCGGTACCATTCAGGGTCAGGATGGAGGTCTTGCGACTTGTTCCATTGGTACTGACAATGTGATTTGTGGCAATAACGACCGGTTCACCTGTAGGAAAGGACGTTGCAGCAACGCCTGCATGTTGGTTGACAGCATCGGTAGACCATGTCGCGTTCACGTTCCAGTTCCCGACCTGTGGCGAAGTACAGGTGGCGTTTCTGCTATAGTAGGTCGGAACGATCCCGAAATTTGCGTTGTCACCGGCGGTAAAATCACCATCAATAAAAGTCTTGTTGTCAAAGTTGATCCGGTTGCTACCCGTTGTAACATAACCAGATACCGGGTTGTCCCAGAATCCATTGAAATACCTGTCACCCACATAAGTAGCCTCGGATCCCTGGATGTCGGCATTCTGATAGTAATACTGATGGGTGATATTGTAACCGCTGAATCCGGTACTGGTAACATGCCAGTAAAACCGCAGTACATTGGTACCGGCACCTGTAATGCAGGGATGGATTGAATTGACCGGAATGACGGTGATGGTACCAGGCGCCGTGTTGGCTGCTGACACACTCAGAACTGCCCGTTCATATTTTCCCGGCACCCCCAGAGGGAATGTGAAGTTCAGGGCCCCGGCAGGATAATGTTTTCTCACTCCTGCATCGCTTACCAGGCCGTCAGACCTGATGTAACGTGACGAACTGTATCCGACGACAGCAGCGGGTGCAGTTGTGTTGGATAATATCAGCAGTTTATGCCCGATATCCAGAAGCTTTCCCTGAAAGGTAAGCACGCCGGCTATTTCCATGTCGGCGATCATCCTGACATCATATAAAGCATTTAAATAGAGGTTTCCGAATATTCCAATGCCATTTCCTGTAAGGGTCTGTACCGCGGCCCCTGCAAGCAGGATCCGTCCAGATGAGGAACTGAGACTGGTATGCATTGCAGAATTGCTTATGTCCCCGATCACGGTAATAATATTTCCTCCGTCGGCCAACGTTCCGCCGGTAAGTGTCAGGTCACCATTAACCCGAACATCAGTATTGCTTTCCAAAGTAACAGTCCCGGAACTGTATGTATTGTTGATGACAAGCATGGCAAAATTTGTAATATTGGTACCTGTACCGGTTATGGTCTGATTGCCGGATGATCCGTTGAATATGGTCAGTTGTCTGAATGATCCCGGGCGATACCCGCCGGTATTGATGCCTGTTCCGGCATCAGCATTTAAATTGGTCAGGTTCCCGGCAATGGAAACATTCAGGCTGTCGGCCCTGAACGCCGAGGTAGCATCAATGATCAGGCTTCCCTTCAGGACGAGGGGATTAACAGCAAGGGTCAGCGTTTTTGGATTAGTCGTTCCGTCAACTGTGATGTTGTTTAACGGAAATGTGGAGTCAAGCGTAAGATTGCTGACAGAGGTTGCTTCAGTTTCAGCATTTCCAAAAATGATCGTACCGCCGGTCACAATTGAACTTTCAGGCCTGATGTACAAATCGTTGTAGGTAGTACTGCCTCCTCTGATGATGGATAGCGTACCACCGGTCATATTAAAAACACTTCCGAAATTCACCACCTCCAGTTTGGCCCGGGTTGGTTGTCCGTTCCGCCCGTTAACCGTGACAGTGCTGGTTCCAGACTGTTTATAAACAAGTGAACCGAGCCCGTTGATCATGCTTCGCCTGATCTGCCCGTTCACAAAGAGGCTGCCTCCTCTTACCTCGATGGCCGGAAAACCCGCACCTGAATATTCTATGTCGTTATTAATATTATTGGTGGATGTTCCGATATTGATAGCCCCTGCCTTGACTTCGATCATTCCCGACAGTACTAAGTCGGCATCATCACTTGCAGAGGTCGTAACGAGTAACGTACCTCCATTTGCCGACAGGCATGTTGTAGGTGGAACGTCAAATCCAAGTGTCGAAACGACGACAGATAAGGCACTGGTCAACCTGAAAGTACCATTTACCAGTACCAGTGGAGCATTGTTGTTGCTAAATGAAAACGACGATGATGTAACATTAACCACCGGTATTGCCGAGGTTCCCTTATCTACTGTAATAAGATAAAAATCAGTGGTCGCACCTCTTCCAGAAATAACGGCATCGGTATTTCCGGTAAAAGTAACATTACACTTTAACGTGCTGCTGATACTCAGATCAATTGTACCATTGTTAGCAATATTTCCGACAATTGATAAAGTATTGTTAGCGGCAGCTCCGGAATTTGCAACGTGGAACGACGCACCTGATGCTACGGTAATGCTGCCATCAATGTTAAGCGCCTGAGCTACCGTATTTTGGAATATCAGATTGCCGGAATTAACGAGCATATCTGTTTTAATGGTCAGTGTGCGTGTACCTGCAGCATTCAGCCTTGCATACGCCGTCGGAGATGCCCCGTCAATACTGAAATTACCGAATATGGTCAGATCTGTATCCGGCATGGTGATGTTGATCCCTGCCTCAGGAGATAAATCAAGATTGAAATATGTCGTTATTACCCTGGAAGTGGGAGGGCTGGATATCAGGGGGAGTGTAAAATCCAGACCATTCGTATAATATTCAACAGTACCACCAAATTGGCCAAGAAAGTTGCCAAAATCACCTGCCGGAAATATGGCTGTTGCAAAGTCGGAAGTGATCATTATTCTGCCTGTACTTCCGGGTATCACTGTACCAAAGTTGTTTCCTGTTGTTTTTCCCAGGTCAAGCACTGAACCGTCAATAATCGATAAACTTCCTGACATGGCACTCCCCGTGGTGACAGTTACCGTGTGGTTGAATGATCCTCCATCACCGATAAATACGGGGTTGGAAGTGCCGGGTATCGTTGACGCCGGATTCCCACCATAACCTTCATTCGACCAGGTGGACGACACATTCCAGTCCCCGCTTTCACGGCTATAAAAGGAGGTGACCACACCGAATGCATCAGGAATTCCGGCTGTATAATCACCTGTAAAACTATCTTCTTCGGGAAAAAAGATAAGGTTGGAGGTTTCGTTCACAAGTGAAACATCATTCTGGTAGATCCAGGTGGCAGGGTTGTATTTCCCGGGGACATAAGCTATATTGTCAGGAAGGTTACCGTAATTGAATTCAAATCTGACAGAGGATGATTGTATGTCGGAAAACCCGGTTTCTTCTATTTTCCAATAATGTGCCAGGCACGTAGGATTTGTTGTGAAAGGATGTTTGACCGGGACAGGTTTCACGGTAACACTTCCAAAAGTACCAGGGATCTTTCGGATGTGAATGGTAGCAGGTGTGTAGTTCACTCCGCTTCCAACCGGGAATATAAAAGCCGTGGTATCGGAATATTCCCGGCGCACACCGCCATCAGAGGGAGCCCCGGAAGTCAGGATATACCGGTTGCTGCCCATCGTTCCCAGTACTGTGGCCAGTGTCGTGAGGGTTAGCTGGTACTTGTCAAGATTGAACAAACGATCGTTTGCGAGTGTTAGTTCGCCTGTAACAGTTATATCCGCGGCAAGGGATATCTGAGCTGAACCGGCACTACCAAAAGTATTGTTCAGCTCAAGATTTTGAAACAACCCCAACCCGTTGCCTGAAATGGTCTGCGTTCCTGATGTTTTGTTCATTGAAATTTTTCCGGCTCCGACATGAATCCCATTGTTGATCACATTGCCATTTACATATACATACTTTCCTCCGTCAGCGAGTGTTCCGCTTAAAATTTCAAGGTCATTCCTCACTGTAAATGAGTTACCGGACGATACCAGGATCATCCCTCCTTCTGCTTTATTGACCTCAAGGTCATAAAGCCCGTTTGTAATGGTGCCATCGTTCCATAAAAAGAAATTGCCATGGCCATTGAACGAAGTCGTATTTAATCCCGGGGCATATGTTCCTCCGGCATCAATGAAAAAATCACCGTATGAATAGATATTATTATTCGCTGTACCTGAATACAATGTGGCGTCGGAAAAGATTGTCAGCTTGTTTTTGACAACCAGGTTATACAAAAGATTAATAGATGCGTTGCCACTCGATCCTAACCGTTTGATGTTCAGATTCCACATATTCACCCTTGAGTATATATCCACTGAACTGGTATTGTTCGGATTGATCTCAAAAGTAATATTACCTCCGGTGACTTCAAAATTTCCCGGGTCGCAGTTCAGGTAAAGGCCATTACCGTTTGCATTACCGTTGTTGCGGTCGCGGATGATTATATCGCCGCCGGTCATGACAAAAGTCGAACTTGGATTAGGGATGTTGAATATCGGAACGCCTGACATTTCACCATTTTCCGTCTCATTTCCACGAACGATCACCGTTCCGCCGGTTTGAACATAGGAGGTTTTCCCCGGCGCGGTCCAGGTACTTCTCATCACGGTGGTATTCAGAATTCCGCCTTCGACCATTACCACCGAAGAAGAGTTGGCTGTATTCCAGAAAATGATCCCGGCACTGTGACGGGTACTGAAATAGCCATCGGTGATGCGGAAAGTGCCAAATATCGACAGTGCCTGTTCAGCGGTACTCGGGGGACTCACACCAAGGGCGCCGACGGGTGCCTCGGGAAAACCGGTTGCTGTTGTGGCAGTTACATAAACAGACACATCAGGTCCGGCAATCCACATTTGGCCTGTTGAACCGATTGCATAGTCGCTATTCCCGGTTGGACCGACCGGTCCTTCGGCAAGCGAAGGGATCAGGATTTCACCGGTAAATTTTAATGTCCCGTTTTTTATCCAAAGCGCTTTTCTAACTTCGGGATTATCCTGTGTAAAAGGAGACGCTTCGTTTCTCCGTACGGCATTTGGGCCATATAAAGTAAAGTTGGCGATATCCGATGAAACAATTGTCAGAATATAGGTCTGGTCAATTCCTTTATCAAGAATAAGATTGTAAAAATCGGTAATGCCATTCAGCGTGAGTGTCGAATTTCTTTCACCATTGAACCTCACCGTAACTGCCCCATTGTTCGCGAAACTTCCGTAATTCGGTACAGTAAGATTGGTAAACCGCGCAGAGCCATTATTGGTAAAGTCCCCTCCAATGCTTAATTCATGAAAAAATGTATGAAATTGTCCCCCGGGAGGAAGGTTAACGGGACTGATGGAATACCCGGCCGTATTGGTATTGCCGGTACCTGTTGTAACACTGCCATTTGCCCCGATAGTGAAGTTGCCATTTACTATTAGCGATCTTTTGACCGTGGTCGCGTCATTGATCTGGAATGTGCCGCTGTTTATGGTCATTGATCCATAAATGGTCAGGTTCCTGGTCACAGTCATGATCTGACCGGCCGAGCCCAGGTTGATGATCAGATTGCAGTAAGTGGGTATATTACTATCTATAATACAATTTCCGCCGGATGAATAATATTCGACCGTACCCCCTTCAACTGACATAAAATTACCGCCGTTTATGACCGGCAGATCAGCAATTCCTCCACTGATCCTGCTCGTCCGGAGAAGTCCGTTTCCGTTAAGCGTGATTGAAGTAAGGCTGTAGATGCCAAGATCCAGGGTCGCTCCAATGGTGATATAGATTACATGCCCGGTAGTCGAAATATTGGCGCTCGACGTGATGGTACGTCCGGTCAAAACGCAAACAATATCATTGTTGACTGGGGTTGATGAACCCACGAGTGTCGTTCCGGTGGAATCGGTAGTCCATACGTTGGCACCTGTCCAGTTTCCCGACTGATAGCTATAGAGCTTTTTTGCATTGACATCGGGAGTAAAGAGAAGGAAACCAATAATGAATAAAATACCGAAAAATATGGCCTTTGTAATAATCCTCTTCATTATGGGAAACGTATCTGAAAGAGTTCAGCAAATGCCATAAAACAGAAAACCTAACGCATGTCAGCGCAAGAGCAATTCCGCTTCGGCAATTGTAATCGCTTTGACATCTTCAGGAGTTGTGTAAAGAATATTTAATTTTCCACTATGGTAGTCAACTCCAGGCACATTATCCAGGTTACATTGGAATTTTCGCAACAAATTCGGTGTATAAACCGCAACCCCTTTAACGGTAGCCACCTTGGAAATTTTCCCATCAGGAGATGTATGTTTTACTGTTATATCACCATAAACGGATATATTTCCGGAACGGGTAAAATTCAATTGTAATCTCGGAATGGTATCGTTGATCACTTCCACTGAAACATCGCTGATACTGACTTTGGCGGAACCTTCCCCTACCCGGACTATGGCAGGAATTGTAATCCCGAAGATCGGTACTAACTTCACAGTCAGGGCAGTACTATCATTTTTTGAATTTTCATCACCAAGCGGTGTTTCCCTGCGTACCGCTCTGAAGTAAATATGTGAACGGTATTCACCAGAGGCCATCCTTGCCGGTTTCGTCAACTGCATTTTAATAACCTGTGATTGTCCCGGGGGCAAAGTGACTGAGCGTGGGAAAAAACGAAAGTATTTATCGGCAAAAAATTGTCCGGAATCAGGCTTTGTGATCTGTTCAAATGAACCATCTTCCATCATCCTCATCTGTACAACAGAAACAATATACTGTGCAGTATCCGTACCGGTGTTTGCCAGGGTAAGTTCCTGGGATTTCTTGGAGCCCTCGAACACCACCCTTCGTGGCATGATAAGTAAGTTGCCTTGTGCCAACCCTTCATTGGCTGAAAACAACGCCAGCAATATTAGTACAAAAATAGAAAGTTGAAAAAAAATTGCCCGTGTCAATTTGAAAGGTCCCGTAAATTGTTCTGATTTGTACATGTATATGATTTTTAGGTTAATAATTCTATTACCGGAAATCGGAATGAATGCTAAATATTAAAGACCAAAATCCGGTTTTCAGATCATTTAGTTATAATTTACTGTAACATTAGATTGGGTAACTGAGACAAATACCCCTGCTATCAACTCCGAACCCGTGCTACGCGCAGGATCACTTGTAAAGGAGGCAACCCGCATTTCATCTGATCCTGATTTTATGATGATGGGCGAAGTCGGGTATGATACAGTGTAAGTTGACCCAGCCGTACCGGTATAATCATATATTGCAGCGGTAAAAGTACCTGAAGAAACCGGCAATATGATACTTCCTTTTGTTGACCGGGTGCCAATCGGAGCCATTTTGACAAAAGCGGAAAGTATTATCGCTACATTGCCAAAATCAGTATTGATCGTTTTTGCCAATGTTCCGGGTTCAATAATGGTAGCAGATACATGTGCCCCCTTATTCGCGGAAATCTGAGCAAAAGCATCAAAGGATAATAAACTCAGTATCATAAATATAGCAACAATGTTAGAGTAGGCTTTCATATTCTGATCTTTTGTATTCAATATACGGGATAAAGGTAAGCTAATCTTTGTAGTATCTAAATGAATAGTAAGATAAGTTTATAACATTTTTACTAACACGGTAACGATGTCATGGTGATCGGGTGGTTTCATTGGCTGTAAAATGTTTCGATAAAAAAAAACGCTGCAATAGCAGCGTTTTTATGAGACCAATGAAAAAAATTATTGATAGTTGATCATGACCACAAAGTCTGTTAAAGTATGATAGGTACCAGGTAACTGGCTGGCATTGGTGTTCAACGTAGCACCAACAAAGATAGTTTCCAATCCACCAGCAGGAATTAAAAATCCCGTGACCGGGTCACTTATAAAGGTCGTAACGTTCATGAAATCGGTACCATTCGTGTGAATAACATCGATCCCCGGAGGAGATGCAGGCAACGTAATAAATACCTGCGCGTTAGGAGTTCCTGTAATATCAAATTCGGCTGCAGTTACAATACCGGTCGGGTTGGCTACAGGAGTCGCACCACCAGTCGCTGTACGCGTACTGGCCGTTGACAGGATGACCGTACCGGCAGCATTGATAACGGCGACATTACCAAAGTCCATGTCGACTGCTTTGTCAATGGTGAGAGGGGTAATAATGTGTGCTTCAGCATAAGCCCCTGCAGAAACCTGCGCGGCTGCATTTGCTGCAAATCCCAGTACCACAAGTGCGATTGCAATAATTCTGATAGAGTTTTTCGTGTTTTTCATTTGTTTGAGAGTTTTAGGGTTTTTAATTTTTATGGTGCGTATCAATAATGGTTACATTATTTCAAGGAAACATTTAATGTTATGTTTTGATAATTTTTTGAATTTTGCTGAATTTGATTTAACATTTTGTAAATCTAAACTTTACTTTCCTGTGCTTTTTTTTTTCGCCCTAATATTTTACCATCATCAGGAATTTTGCAATTCTCAAAACTACGATGGAAATTTACTGATTGCAATAGGTGAAATCCATAAAAAAAAATTCCGGATTACCGGAACTCCATATGACCTGTTAAGTTACATAATTCACATATACAATTCATTAATCAGGTCAAGTGGCGTGAAATATTAAAACCACGGAAACCATAATAGAGGATGAATTATCATTTATTTGATTCTGAACAGAGAAAATTGAGTCATAGCTCTAGTTTGGATTTTGATTGTCAAAATTGCCTTTGATGTCGATCACACCCTGATTGTTCAAAGCTGCTGTTTCACTAATCGTTAAGTTACCATTGACAATTATTCCACCATCAGGATTTATGGTCAATGTGGCACCGGGATCAATCGTAAGATCCTTACATTCCGGTCCATTGAAATATACGATCGGATCATATAATGAACCTGAAAGTACAGTGACATTCTGTAGCACATTGGGAACTGCTTCAGTTGACCAGTTCATTGGTTCATCCCAATCATCTGAAACACCCCCGGTCCAGGACACGGATGCATGATCAACAACGATGTCGTCCACACTGAGAAAACCTGTGCCGGCCGGACTGTATCCATGCCAGCCTAAGTAAAAAACTCCGCTTTCGGCAGGAGTGAAACTGGCATACCCATATATATAATCTGCAGAATCAATATCCGGATCATTCCATATCTGACCTCCGGTCATTGCTGCTGCGTAAGGATCGGTTCCCCATTTCACCTCAAGCATTTCAGGTAAACCGTTCCCATCGCTGCGGTACGCAAAACTTAAAATATAGGTTAACCCAATATGTAGATCCATACCGGATGAAAAAAACCAGTCATCCATTTGCAATATACCATTTTGGCTTATATACATTGAGTTTGGAAAAGATAACGGATTGGATGAGGAGGTCGTCCAGCTGACATTGTCTCCGTTGTTATCGGTCACCTCATAACAGCCCGTTGATGGAGGTTGAACATTGTCGAAGGTTTCTGATATTGGTATGTTCAATACATCACATATCGTGGTGAAAGTGACCGGGCCTTCCCATGGACTAAATGCAGCCCCGCAATCTGTTCTTACATAAAACTCATAGTTCTCTGCGGTTTGAAGGCTTTCAAGCAGGTAGGGATTACTTGTGACACCGGTGATCAATGTACCTCCCAAAAGCGTATCAAATCCGGCAATTCCCCACTTTATCTGCCAGATTCCCGAGGGCCCGGATGGTGTCCACCCCAATTCAGCGCTTGATGAGGTAATATTGGTCGTAAATGGATTGGCCGGTGGTGAACATTCACCCTGGAAAGTTATATTATCCAGGTAAAGATTATTGCCGTATCCGCTCACCCCGCGAAACATCAGTTTGTTGGTACCGGTGGGGACCGTGATACTGATGGTGCCCCATTGGCCGGAATCAGGAATAAAAGCAGATGTTGTCGCCCCTGCAGTATTCAACGGACCGTTGATACCACCCAGCCAGGTGTTCAGTAATAAAAAAGAACTACCATTATTGACGGAATACCAGAGTTCCAGCTTGTCAACCTGGGTTTCATATGTTGCATATGCATGATCGAAGGAGATGGTAGTTGGAAATAATGAACCGAAATCCAGTTCAGGTGAGGTTAACTCAAAACCCCCAGCACTCGAGTTGAAAAAATCGGCATAGGTTGAAGCGGATCCGGAACCATAACCACTGGCAGATACTGACCGGATCCATGGGAGGGCCGACAACATCCAGCAAGTTGGTGGGAATGATGGGGCCTCAAAATCCACTACATGCGGAAATACGGAAACCGCATCACAGAATGTGGCAGCAGCAGACCCCGTTGGAATAGAATAGGATGGTGCCGGCGGATTTACTGACCAGGCTTTATAATAATAGGTAGTACCCGGGTCGAGACCGGTTGTTTGATTGTATGCTGATCCTGATCCCGAATAAATTACTGTACCACCACCATCTATGACATTTCCAGGGATATAACTGCCTGATGGGATACCGAATGAGTTAACAACATTGTAAGCGACCATTACATCATCGTTGCCTGCATTCTTTATCCAATTCAGGTTTACCTGCGACGAACTTAAAGCCGTGGCCATAAATCCGGAAGGAGGAGCTACCGGATCAGTTAAAATTGTGTAGGTAATCCGGATATTGGGTCTGTTTTCATTAACTTCCCCATTCCCGGTGGGAGGATCGTCATATTCATACCAGAATTGGTGTTTATTGGGGAAATAACTGTACTTGAAAATAGGCCTGAAAGTCGCGCCACTGCCACCATAGTTCGTTTCACATAATACCAAAAGGTTTCCGGAGGTATAAGCAAAGTCTGCAATATCAATTTTCCGCCATCCCGCAATCGGGAAATTTGTGGAGGCATCGTAAACCAGCGTCGCACCATTTGTTATTGAAGCCCAGGTCATTGCAGTCAGGTTCGTGGAAGTAGTGGACTTAAGATAAATTTTTGTCGGGCACGTAGTCTGTTCTCCGGTTCCGACATTCCATCCCAGGGTATCGATCATTAAGCCATAACTGCCAAAACTCCCGATCTCGGTTGATAAATAAACAGAAGCCGACCGCTCGTATGATGCCCACATTCCAAACGGTTGCTGCTGTGTTGCGGTGCCTGTTCCGATTGTCACTGTTGTTTGGCAATAACTATTGTCCAATACCATTGTCAGGAATATAACCAGAATCAGTTTTTTCATAATGTTGTTGTTTAAGAAAGATATCATGATTCTCTTCACTCTTGATTTGATTTGATCACTTTGAAAGATTCCAGACATGAACCTGAGACCACTTTAACAAAACAACATCCGGCAGGCACATCAGGAATCCGACATTCATAGATATTTCCTCTGCTGAATTCTTTTCTGAAAACACATTCGGAACGAATATTGAATACTTCGACCGTGATATTTTCAAAATGCCCGTCGACCTTTTCCTCAATGGTGAAACTTCCGGAAGTAGGATTTGGATAGATTTTATAGAATGACCCCTCTGATTTTATATGGCCGGCTTCCGGGTTGGTACCGGACGAAAACACAGCAGTGGGTGCTGAAGGAACCGGCCAGTCACAGAATTCGTTGTTTAAAGTGACATAACCATGCATGTAACCACCTGGTTCCACGAAGGTACCGGGAAGGAATTTGATATTCTGACCGGCAATCATGGTTACATTGGCTCCATCCTGAACAACGAAATAATCATTATTTCCGGCAACAGTGATCGTTTGCAAAGCACTATAACACTCGGTTTGCCCGTTTATAATAATTCCTGAAACTGAGGAGGTTAACGTAATACTTGTTACAGTCATGACTACTGTGTTTGAAATAGCGGGGTTACCTAAAGCACAAATCTCATTGGATGTCATAACACAAACGATGGTATCATTGTTCTCCGGAGTATATGAAAAATTATCGCTGACCGCTCCATTTACAAAGGTATTGTTAACTTTCCATTCATATGATGGCATCGACCCTCCATTTACAGATGAAGTCATGAAAGTCACAACAGTACCTGGAATAACCGGATTTGCCGATGGTGATATGAATACCGAAACCGGTTGAAGTGGTATTATAGAAACCGGGATATTTTCTGAATCGCTGCAACCGTTCGAATCCGTTGCCGTAACCGTATAATTGCCCGAGGTGATTACTGAAATTGCCGCGGTTGTTGCTCCCGTTGACCAGAGATAATCTATTCCACCAGAAGCAGTTAACGTTACAGAACCGCCTTCACAGAATTCAACCGGACCATCTGGAGTGATTATTGCGGTTGGCAATGGATTGACTGTCACCGTAATGTTTTCCGTATCGTTGCAACCGTTCGAATCAGTTGCGGTTACGGTATAATTGCCTGAGGAGGTTACGGAAATCGCCGTGGTTGTTGCACCAGTTGACCAGATATAACCTGCTGTATCCGAAGCGGTTAACGTTACAGAACCACCATCACAGAATTCAACCGGCCCGTCAGGAGTGATTACAGCAGTCGGCAGTGGATTGACTGTCACCGTAATGCTTTCAGTATCGCTGCAACCATTTGAATCGGTTG
>Ga0172368_10003664_pt1 | contig 18463 bp, 13 predicted proteins | sample Lak11m_FD_114540 | JGI IMG/M metagenome (GOLD analysis project Ga0172368, IMG submission 114540) | Freshwater microbial communities from Kabuno Bay, South-Kivu, Congo - kab_022012_11m | ecosystem: Environmental > Aquatic > Freshwater > Lake | place: Democratic Republic of the Congo: South-Kivu...
AGAGATCCAGCGTTATCAATTTAGAAGATTGATTTCCTCGGCAAAAAATGTATATTTGATATATCAGGATAGCCCAGATAAAGAAAAAAGCAGGTTTATAGAAGAGCTTGCCTGGGAACGGCAGAAAAAGTCAAAGTCGAAAGGCGCCTTAAATGTGTCGCAGGCCAGCTTTAAGGTGCAGGTTACGCCAAAGGTGTTTGAGGTATCTAAAAGTTCAGATATTGTAAATCTTTTAAAAGACCTGGAATATTCAGCTTCCAGCGTTAATACTTACCTAAATTGCCCCTTAAGTTTTTATTATCAGTATGTTTTGGGCCTTAAAGAAAAGGAAGATTTGCTTGATGAGCCGGAGGGCGCTGATATAGGTACTTTTATTCATGAATTGTTGGAAGAAACATTTCTTGGTTTCATAGGAAGAAAACCCCGCATAGACAATAAATTTATAGAATATTTTTCTAGCGTGTTGGACAAGAAGTTTAAGGATGAATTTTCAAAAAAAATGAAATCTGATTCGTTTTTGGTAAAGGAAATACTTGATTTCAGGATGAAAAAATTTTTAGAACACGAGAAAACCCGCGATATTAAAGAGATAATCTGTCTCGAGGAGACTTTTAGGGCCAGGATAAAATTGGGCAGCCAGGTTTTTAAATTTAAGGCTATAATAGACAGGATTGACAGGCTGCCGCAGGATGATATCTTGATATTGGATTATAAAACAGGCGATACGGATATAATGCCTCAGCCAAAAATAGAAAAAATAACTGCTTTAGGATTTAGCCGTCAGGCGCTAAAAAATACTATTAAATCTTTTCAGCTTCCTTTGTATGCATATATCGTTGGCGCTGATGAAAGATATAAGGGTTTAAACATAAATGCAGCCCTTTATAGCATAAAAAATCCAAAAAAAGATTCCGTGCTTTTTAAAAAAGATATCCAGCCTGATGATTCTGGAAGTATTATGCAAGTTTATATCCAGGCATTGGAGAATTTGATTGCCGAAATATTAAATCCAGAAATACCTTTTAAGGCTGACAACGAAAATGTGTCCCGCTGTAAATATTGTCAATTTTTTTATATGTGCAGGTAAGGATTTGTATGATATAATGCAGCCTATGAAAACCAAATTTGTGCGCGTAAGAGATATAAATGTCGCCTATAAAATTTTTGGCAGGGGATATCCATTGGTTCTTATCATGGGGTATATGGGGACTATGGATATGTGGGATAAAACCATGCTTAATATGTTAGCGTCTCATTATCGCGTTATAATATTTGATAATCGCGGTATGGGAAAGACTTCTGCTTCTGATAAAAAGTTTACAATAAAACTTTTTGCTGATGATGTAGCCAGTTTTTTGGGCGCGCTTGATATAAAATGCGCGCATGTCTTGGGTTGGTCAATGGGTACAAACATTGCGCTTGAATTTGCTTTGAAATATCCCGGTAAAATTAATAAGCTTATCCTTTATGCTGCGGATTGCGGAGGTTTGAAGGCGATTTCTCCTAGCTCCAGGGTGATAAAGCAATTGGCCGAAAGCGATAAGATGCCGCACAACAGAAAACAGAGATTTAAATTTTTATTTTCTGCTAAATGGTTGAAAAAAAATACATGTCCGCATAAGTATTTGCCGAAAGTTAAAGAAGCTACTTCTTCAGAAAATTTGTGCAGGCAGACAAAGGCTGTAGAGGAATGGCCCGGTGTTTACAGGCGGTTGAAAGAAATTGAACACCCGACCTTGGTGGTTACTGGAACAAATGATGTGCTTATCCCTTCGGCAAATTCAATGCTGATAGCGCAACAGATTAAGAATTCGTGGCTGGTGCAGGTTAAGAATGCAGGCCACGGCCTGATGTATCAGTATCCGAAAGGTTTTAGCAAAATTTTGCTTACTTTTTTGGGAGCTTAAAATGGCGCAAAAAACAAAATTTACCGAACTAAAAGAAATATTTAAAATACTGCATAGCCCAAAAGGGTGCCTGTGGGATAAAAAACAGACGCATAAATCGCTTATCCCGTATCTTAGGGAAGAAACAGAAGAATTTATAGAGGCATTGAAAAATAATAATTATAAGCATATGGAGGAGGAGTTGGGCGATATACTCCTCCAGGTAATGTTTCATGCTCAGATCGCGTCAAAAGAAAATAATTTTACCATAGAAGATGTAATAGATACGCTTATAAAAAAACTAAAAAGGCGGCATCCTCATGTATTTGGTAATGTTAAGGTAAAATCTGCCAATCAGATTGTTAAAAACTGGAATAAGATAAAATCGCTTGAGAAAAGAAGCGGCGAATATGGTAAAATATAAAAAAATAAAAATAGGAAAAAAATATATAGACGCTATTTGTGTCGGGCTTTTAAGTAAAAATTTTATTTTGCTTAGAGGCGTAAGAGGGTATGTTATGTGCGGTTATTTGAATTTGAAGGTTGCGCAGAAATTTAAAGATGCCGCAGTAAAGATTGTTGGTGTGTCCAGCATAGAAGATGTCTTAAAGTCAACCGTGCATTCGTGCACTGCCCAGGCTGCCAAGCTTGGCATATATAAAGGTCAATCAATAAAAGATGTTTTAAAAATTATAGTTTAAAGGTAGTCCCTCGCCGCAACACGGCGGGGACACACCTTAAAGGTGTGTCCCCAAAAACGACGGTTCGGGACGAATTTTTTAAGAAACAAAAAATTCGGAGGATGTTATGGCTAAATCAATAAAAGGGACAAAAACAGAGAAAAATTTACTGGCGTCTTTTGCAGGTGAGTCACAGGCGCGAAATAGGTACACTTATTTCGCAAGTGCTGCCAAAAAAGAAGGCCTCGAGCAGATTTCGCATATTTTTATAGAAACAGCAGAAAATGAAAAAGAGCACGCAAAGGTTTTCTTCAAGTATCTTGATGGTGGAGATACCGAAATAACAGCTTCTTATCCTGCTGGTATAATAAAGGACACAAAAAGCAATCTTGCTGCAGCCGCAGCAGGCGAAAATTTGGAATGGACGACCCTTTATTCTGATTTTGCCAAAATTGCCCAGGATGAAGGTTTTCCGGAAGTAGCAAGATCTTTTCAAGAGATTGCCAAAGTGGAAAAATTTCATGAATCAAGGTATAGAAGGTTAATTAATAATATTTCTAATGGCGAGGTATTTAAGAAAAAATCTTCTATAAAGTGGCATTGTACAAACTGCGGGTATGTTTTTGAAGGCAACCAAGCCCCTGGGGAATGTCCGGCATGCAAGCACCCACAGGCATACTATGAGGTTTTAGCGGAGAATTTTTAACCAAAAAAATCCTGTTGGAAAATTTGGAGGTTACCAGATGGACAAGGAAAAAGTTTTCCTTTCGCAAAGCGAGATGCCTAAAAGATGGTACAATGTTTTAGCTGATTTGCCCGGCGAGCTGCCCCCGCCTTTAAATCCTGGCACAGGTAAGCCTCTTGGCCCGGAAGACTTGGCGCCGATTTTTCCAAAATCTTTGATAGAGCAGGAAATGACTCAGGAAAAATGGGTAGATATTCCTGATGAATTGCTTGAGATCTATAAAATCTGGAGGCCGGCGCCTCTGCAAAGAGCCGTAAGGCTTGAAAAGGCTTTAAAAACAAAGACAAGGATATATTATAAAAATGAAAGCTTAAGCCCGGCAGGCAGCCATAAACCGAATACTGCAATTGCCCAGGCTTATTATAATAAAAAAGAAGGCGTTAAAAGATTATGTACGGAGACAGGCGCAGGCCAATGGGGTTCTGCCCTTGCTTTTGCCTGTAATCTATTCGGATTGAAGTGTACGGTTTATATGGTAAAGGTAAGTTACGAGCAAAAGCCGTACAGAAGGTCTTTGATGCATGTTTGGGACGCTGATGTTCATGCCTCGCCGACAAATTTAACCAAATCAGGCAAGGGTGTTTTGGCAAAAGATCCTAATTCCCCAGGAAGTTTAGGCATAGCTATTTCTGAGGCAGTTGAGGATGCCGCATCTTGCGACGATGCAAAATATGCCCTGGGGAGCGTATTGAATCATGTGCTTTTGCATCAGACAATAGTGGGCCTTGAAACAAAAAAACAATTAGAGCTTATTGATGAAAAACCTGATGTGTTGATAGGATGCGTGGGTGGAGGCAGTAATTTTGCAGGCTTGTGTTTTCCTTTTGTGCCGGATAAATTAAAAGGTAAAAATATCCGCATGATAGCTGTTGAGCCAACTGCCTGCCCTACGCTTACAAAAGGTATTTATGCTTATGATTTTGGCGACACAGCTCAGCTTACGCCGCTTGTAAAAATGTATACATTGGGCCATAGTTTTATCCCTTCAGGGATACATGCGGGAGGGCTTAGGTATCATGGCATGGCGCCTATAGTTGCTTTGCTGGCGAAAAAAGGAATCATAGAGGCAAAGGCCTATCATCAAAATCCGGTTTTTGAAGCAGGTTTGCTATTTGCGCGGACAGAAGGATTTTTGCCTGCCCCGGAAACATCTCATGCGATAAAGTGCGTTATCGATGAGGCAAAGAAAAATGAAAATAAATGCATAGTTTTTAATTATAGCGGGCATGGGCATTTTGATTTGTCTGCGTATGATGCATATCTCGAGGGTAAATTACAGGATTTTGAATATCCTACAGAAAAAATAAAAGAAGCTTTGAAACATCTTCCAAAAATCAAATAAAATTAGGAATTTAAAATGAAAGAATTAAAAAACTTAAAGTTAAAAAAAGAATTCATGGAGTTTATAAAATCTTACAGTGTTATAAGTGTTGCTGTAGCTATTGTTATGGGCCAGGCGGTATCTAAATTGATAAATGCAATTGTCGAAGGTTTTATTATGCCTATATTAGAGGTAATGCTCCCAGGTGAAAAATGGCAGGAGGCCATAATAAATATCGGGAATGTTCACATAAAGATAGGCCTTATAATAGCGGCGGTTATAGATTTTTTTGTTATAGCAATGGTTATTTTCTTTTTTGTCAGGTATATTCTAAAAATAAAGGAAATTAGAAAATGAAAACAAAAATTTATTATCATCACACTGATTGCGGCGGTGTTGTTTATTATGCAAATTATTTGAAGTTTCTTGAAGAGGCGCGTACGGAATTTTTTGAATCAAAAGGCATTTCAATAAAAGAGCTTTCCGAAAAAGGCGTCCTTTTTGTTGTTGCCCGCCAGGAAATAGATTATAAATCGCCTTCATTCTACGGCGACACCTTAACTACAGACGCAAAACTTGAAGATGTTGGAGCAGCCAAGATTATATTTTTAAATGAAATAAAAAACCAGAATAATAAAACCATAGCCCAGGCAAAAACCACAATGGTTTGCATAGACAAAAAATTTAAACCTATGCCAATCCCCCCTGATATTAGAAGCAAATTAGTATAATGTATGCGCGCCTTACTTATAAATCCATGGATTTATGATTTTGCGGCTTATGATTTATGGTCCAAGCCTTTGGGCCTTTTGAATATAGCTTCTTATTTGAAAAAAGCCGGATGTGATGTCAGGTTAATCGATTGCCTTGATAGATTAGATCCTCGGCTTAAAAAATTCCTAAAAAATAAACCTCCAAAAACTACAACTTTTGGCAGCGGCCAGTATCATTCAGAATTAATAGAAAAACCGGATATTTTTAAAAGTATACCCCGCCATTTTAAGCGTTATGGCATGCCTGAAGAATTATTCAAAGATATAATTAGAAAAGAACCAGTTCCTGATATTATACTTGTAACATCAGGTATGACATTTTGGTATCCGGCAGCTTTTGATATAATAGATATAGTTAAAAAAACTTTTAAGGATAAACCTGTTATCTTGGGAGGCATATATGCAAGGCTTATGCCCGAACATGCAAAAAAATTTAGCAAAGCAGATTTTGTTTACAGCGGCAGCAGTATCTCTGAAATATTCAGCGTTATAAATAAATTAACCAAGCATAAACTTAACTATGATGATATTAAAAAAGATAACCTTTATCCTTGTTATGAGCTTTATAAACACCTTGGCTATTTAACGCTGCGTACTTCGAGTGGTTGTTGTTTTAAATGCAGCTATTGCGCTTGGTATCTGTTGGAACAATGTTTTACACAGCAGGATCCGGATTTTGTTATAAATCAGATTAAATATTTTTATGATAGTTATTTTATAAAAAATTTCTCATTTTATGATGAAGCGCTTTTATGCAATGCGCCTAAACATATAATAAAAATTTTAAACGGGATTATTAAAAAGAATATAAAGGCAAATTTTCATACGCCCGGCGGTCTGCATGCAAAATTTATGTCGCCTGAAATAGCCGTACTTTTAAAGAAGGCCGGCTTTATTCAACCTCGCCTGGGATTTGAGACAGTTTCAAGGGAAAGGCAGATTGAAAGCGGTGCAAAGACAACAAACAAGGATTTTCTAAGAGCTGTAGAAAATTTAAAAAAAGCGGGTTTTGGTTCAAAAGAGATTGGCGCATATGTGTTGATAGGAGTGCCGAAACAAACAATTAAAGAAATAAAAGACACAATCGATTTTTTAAAATCTTTGAGAGTCAGGATATTTTTGGAAGAATATTCGCCTGTTCCCGGCACACCTTATTATGATGAATCCGGCCTGGCCAAGGACGCTGACCCTTTAATGCATAATAATAGCGCCATGCCTTTATTCAGGCCAGATGATTTTCATAAGTTACAAGAAATAAAGGATTTAGTCCATAAGGTAAATCATAAAATAAGCAACGGTTAAAATTTCACTTGATATATTAAGCTCATAATTGTATAATATGCAAACTATGACAACAAATACTGAACTTAAAAATTGGGTTAATGAATGTGCAAAGATGTGCCAGCCTGATAAGGTTGTTTGGGTGGATGGTTCTATGCGTGAAAAAGAACTTTTAGAGAACCAAGCGGTTGAATCAGGAGAAATGATACGTCTTGATGAGAAAAAACTGCCCGGATGTTTTTATCATCGCACGGCAGTAAATGATGTTGCGCGCACAGAAGACCTGACTTTTATTTGCACAAAGAAAAAAGAAGACGCAGGCCCAACCAATAATTGGATGGCGCCGCAGGATGCTTATAAAAAGGCGGCAGAGATTTTCACAGGCGCCATGAAAGGCCGCACCATGTACGTAATCCCTTTTTCAATGGGGCCTGTTGGTTCGCCTTTCAGCAAGATAGGCGTTGAATTAACAGACAGTATATATGTTGTTTTAAATATGCGCATAATGACGCGTATTGGTAAAAATGTTTTAGAACAGCTTGAAAAGCCAGGCGCAACATTTACTAAATGTCTGCATTCAAAAGCTGACTTAGATATTAAGAGGCGTTTGATACTTCATTTTCCGGAAGATAATGCGATATGGAGTGTTGGATCCGGTTATGGCGGGAATGTCCTTTTAGGTAAAAAATGCCTTGCTTTAAGGATTGCCAGTTTTCTTGCAAAACAAGAAGGCTGGATGGCTGAGCATATGTTGATAATGGGTGTTGAGGAGCCCAATGGCCACATAGGTTATATAGCAGCTGCTTTTCCAAGCGCTTGCGGAAAAACAAATCTTGCTATGCTTGTCCCGCCCGAAGGTTTAAAAAGAAAAGGTTACAGGATTTGGACAGTTGGAGATGATATTTCTTGGATGCGAGTTGATTCAGACGGACAATTGTGGGCCATAAACCCTGAAGCAGGTTTTTTTGGAGTTGCCCCGGGTACAAATTCAAAGACAAATCCGAATGCGGTTGCAACAATTCAGAAGAATACGATATTTACAAATGTTGTTTTAAAACCCGATATGACTGTTTGGTGGGAGGGCGCTGATGGCGCTGTCCCTAAAGAAGGCCTTGACTGGCAGGGTAGTCCGTGGAAACCGGGAATGTTAGATAAAGATGGAAAACCAGTTGTAGGGGCTCATGCGAACAGCCGTTTCACAGCGCCTATTTCGCAATGCCCTACAGCGTCTTTTCGCCTTGAGCACCATCATGGAGTTCCGATATCAGCTATTATATTCGGGGGTCGCAGAGAACATCTTGCGCCTTTGGTGTATCAGTCTTTTAGTTGGCAGCATGGTGTTTATCTTGGCGCTACTATGGCATCTGAAAGGACAGCCGCGCAATTTGGAAAATTAGGAGAGGTGCGCCGCGATCCAATGGCAATGCTTCCATTTTGTGGTTACAATATGGCGGATTATTTTGAGCATTGGCTTAATATGGGTAAAAAGATACCAAAGCCGCCTAAAATATTTCATGTTAATTGGTTTAGGACAGATGAAAAAGGCAAATTTTTATGGCCTGGGTTCGGTGAAAACCTGCGCGTTTTAGAATGGATACTTGCGCGCTGCAGCGATGATATTGGCGCAAAAGAAACGCCCATAGGTTATGTCCCTAATGTAGAGGATATTGATACAACAGGCCTTACTATAAAACAGGCAGCAATGGATAAATTACTTGCCATTGATAAAAATGCCTGGAAAGAAGAATTGAACGGTCACAGAGAGTTTTTCCTAAAATTTGGCGAGCGCCTGCCAAAAGAGATCTGGGATGAGTTTGAAGCCCTAAGTAAAAGGTTAAAAATATAATAGTCGTTATAGCTGTATATTTTATCTATTTGGATGAAATCCAATTTTTGGTTTTGGTTTTTCTTCGATGGTTGTCAATCGCCGAATTGCTTCAAAAATTGCCTGTATCTTATTGTCGTGTTTTTCAATCCTATCTTCAAGTTCCCTTAATTTGTATGTAAGTTCTTTGTGGGCATAAAAAATTTCTCGTAGTTTCACAAACGTTTTTATAATAGCAATGCTTATTTTTATAGCTCTTTCGCTATTTAGTATACTGGCAAGCATTGCTACGCCATGTTCAGTAAAGGCGTAAGGCAGAACACTTGAGTGTTTCATTGTTTCGAACCGGTGACAAATTGGCACCAGTTCGACTTTTTCTTGTGCGTTAAGCTGAAACATAAATTCTTCTGGAAAACGTTGTAGATTACGTTTAACCTGCCTGTTTAGATATTTCGTTTCCACTCCGTATAATTCAGCAAGATCTCTGTCAATCATAACTTTGTGTCCTCTTATTAAAAATATCCTTTGCTCAATCGTTTCATTCTGTGTCAGTTTTTTCATATTTTTTCTCCTTTAATTGGCATATAACCCTCTGTTGTATAAGACACATGTTTCTGTCATTTTTATGCATCTGTTACAAAAAATAATAAGTCTACGATGTTGTTACACAATACAAGTTCTTGTTAGGAGTATAAAAAAGCTAGTAATAATTGGGAATATATTAGTCTTATAATTGTTATATATAATACCAATATATGAAAAACTATTCTATATGTCTTAAAATAATATCACTAATAGCCCTAATTACCTTTACCTTCACTCAGTTTTCCTGGGGGTATGAGGGCCGTAGTGCGTCCGGCCAGCCTGAAAAATCCCATTTGCGCGGAGAACAGATAGCAAATGCCAAAGGCATAGGTAAGGAGATAGTAAAATCGCTTGGCGTGCCAGATGGAGTTATTGCTGAATCTGCAATAGTTCGTTTTAATAAAGGTCAAGAGATTGCCTGTACACATGATTCATTGGCAAAAGTTTTTATAGGCAGAAGGGATAGATTGTATAATGAGATACACAAAAAAATCAACGAAAATAATCCAGAAGGCAAAAATGAAATAGAGATTAATGGTGTTAAGTTTTTTAAAAGATTATTGAATAATGGAGAAGTAAAATGGGCGTTTAATTATGAAGATAGATATAAAGTTGCTGGTATGCTAGAAACGATAGTTGCCGCTGATATTTCTGATAAAACAGATGATGATATTGCTTGTTCTGAAAATGGGTTGGAAGCCGAATTTTTTTGTGTCGGTGTAGCATTAGCAAAAAAAGTTCGGGAAGAAATAAAAGTTGCAAATGTAGAAAATAAGAATGAAATAATAATAAAAGGAATTAGATTTTTTAGAGTAAAAGCAAAAAGTAAATATCTTACAGTTTGGGCATTCAAGCGAGTTGACAAAGAAAAATTTGCTGAAAGTTTTAAAGTTGAAATAAGAAGAACTATTGTGCGTTTGGGTGATAACGAGATAGCTTGTTCGCCTCTTGGTTTAACAAGGATTTTTAAAGTTAGGTGGAAGACCATAAAAGAAAAGATAGAAAACACAATCAATGCTGCAAATCCAAAAAATAAAGATGAAGTAATAATAGGAGAAGGTGAAGATAGAATTTTATTTTTTAGAAGAATAGTGGGTAAGGGAAATATTGTATGGGCTTTTCATAAAAATGATATACAAAAAGTTGCTCGCCGTTTTAATGTTAAAATTAAAGATGGCGTGATTTTGCAGGCGGCAGATGATATGCCGCGTCTTGATGTGCAAAACGGTACTGCGCAAAACGGCATGAATGGAAATGGCGCCGTAATTACGCAAACATACCGTATCGCAATTGTTCGTATAATGAGCCTTGTGCAGGCAAGAAGAAACGGCGGTATGCTAGAAGAAGCAAAAAACATACTTAGAGGAGCAAACGGTTTTTTAAATAATCCGGCTGCAATTGATTTATTGAAACAAAAGCTGTTAGTTATTGTACAGGATAGGCCTGATATAAAACAATTGCTATTTTGGCTGGACGAGGTTTTCCCAAGTACAGCCCTTGCAGGTTCAACATCAAGTTCTGCGTTAGATATAGCTCCGGCTATTGCCCGCCTTTCACAATCCGAAGCAGTTGCTTATATGGATGGTCTAAGCGAGAAAATGAGAATTGGTGAAATTTCTCAGACAGGGGTTCCTATATATAAGAAAAATAAAAATGGCGGGTATAGGATATTTAAGACTTTGCCTATAGGAGATGTTTGGAGTTGGGTATATAGTTCATTGTATGGCGAGGCAATTTGTATTGAAAAAGATAGGGAAGATGTTTATAGAGTTGTTTGCCTGGATGAAGAATATTTTGCTTTTACATCAGGAGATGTTATAGATGCTGTTGCCAAAGCTACAGGTGAAAAAATAAAAGTAAAATCTGCAACTGTGGATGATTTTGAACGCGTTTCAAGGGCTATAAGGTTGATAAATTCAAAGACAAGGGTTTCAATAGGCGGTAAAAGAAAATCTTTTGCTCAACATACCAAGGATATAGTTAATTCTTATCGTACAAAAGAATGTAAGATCATATATGTTGAAAATGCCATAACTAACGAAATTATAGGTTATGCGGTGCTTGTAGAATACCCAAGAACTATGACATTGTCATATCTTGTTGTTATGCCATCTGCCAAGTTAAAAGGAGTTGGTACGGTTCTAATGATGCAGTCTCTCATAGAGGCTAAAAGATCTGGCTATAATTTAATGAGATTATCAAGCCTAGACCAACCTGCCAAATTCTATAGAAAGTTCAATGATAGGATTGAAGAATCACTTGGTATCAAATTTATAAATGAAGAAGAACCGAAAGAGTTTAACTATGATATTTCAGGAATAACGCAAGAGCTATTAGAGTCACAATTTTCAATAATAGGAGGAATAACTGATACTGCAGGTGCCGCTGCCAACGCCGCAGGCGAGGAAAAAATCTTGCGGGATAAAGACGGGAAATTTGTAAAGAAATTTAAAAGGATGTCTTTAGAGGAGTTTGAAACTATAGAAGAAGGCACAGTGGAGGATTTTATTCTTAATAAAAATGGCGGCATTTCAATAGCAGATCATGGTAATTGGATTACCTTTAGAAAATATCCGAGGCACCGGGCAACATTGCATATAAAAAAGATAAAAGGAGGCAAGACAGTAATAGCAAAAGTTGAAATATATGATGAATCTGGTAGCAGAATAGATGAAATTGAAACCAGAATTTTGTTGGATAAAGACGGTAAAAGCGTGGATTGCTTTATCGAAATGGATTCAACAGCTTTTGAAAAAATCAAAGAAGGAACTATAGAAAATTTCAAGCTTTCTAAAAATAGTGCTGTCAGTATTGGGGGTCATGACGATTGGTTGACATTAGGCAATTATCCCAGGTATAAAGTTTCTTTCGATGTTAAAAAAATAAATGAAGGAAAAACAGTTATTACCAGAGTCCGCGTATATGATGATAGTGGAACATTAGTTAAAGACAAACCAATTCATATTGTTCTGGACAAAGATGGCAGCAGCTCAGATTGTTTTATTAATATGCCATCAGAAAAATTTGAAACACTAAAGGATGTTACTATTGCAGAATTTAAATTGAATGGCGCCGGAGGTCTTTCAATAGGTGGACATGAAGAATGGCTTAAATTATCAAATTATCCTAATTGTTCGGTATCTTTTGATCTTATTAAGATAAAAGATGGTAAAACCATTATAAAGTTAATACGTATTTATGATGATAATGGTAAACAGATAAATGAGGTGTCACCGAAAATTTTACTTGATAAAGACGGTAAAAGCGTTGATTGTTTTATTAACTGTGAATCAGAAGAATTCGAGAAAATAAAAGAAGGCACTATAGAGAATTTAGTATTAAGTGCCGGCGGCCAGCTTACTATAGGAAGACATGGAGTTTGGTTTAGATTTACATATTTCGGGCGGCTTGTTTCTTTTGATGTTACAAAAATAAATGAGGGAAAAACAGTTATTTCTGAAATTAGAATTTATAACAAGGCAGGTACGCACATTATCAGAAAAATTAAGCCTTATCAATTTTTAGATGAAAAAGGCCGTTCGCTTGACTGTTTTTATTCCCGTTTTGGATATCTACCTGTTCGATTAAGGCCGCAGAAGAATGGAATTATTCAAGGGTATGTTTTGAATAGAGAAGGAGCAATTGGCATAACAAAAGATGAATATTATTATATTCCAGATCATGAAAATTATATTGATAGGAGGATTGATGTAGTAATAGAGGATGGTAAAAAAGGTTTTCTTATTTATGATGCTAAAGGTGAAAATGTAGAAAAAATAATACCCGTTGGGGAATTAGAACCTCGTCAACGTGGAAATGAAACTGCATTATTAACATGGCTTGAGACATCTAATTTGTATAATGAAATATCCAATATTCCGATTAACGAATGGTATGATGCAATAGTTTCTATTGAATGGGTCACTGAGAAAAAAGGCATGGAAATGGTTGGTATGTTTAATAATTTAATTGAAATATTAAGCCTAGACGATACGGAGCTTGCTTTAAGAATTTTTTCAATTCTTAGTGGAAATGCAACGCGCAGGACACAACTCAACGGTTTAATAAAAACAAAAGATTCTTTAGTATCGCAGATCGGCAATGGTGACCTTACGACTAAACAAAAAAGAGATATTTTGATCAGGGAATACCTTTTGTTACTTTTAAGAGAAATTTCTGACAGGACAGGGCCTGTCAGAGTTAGGGTGTCAAAAGATGGCACCAGGCAAATAGAAGATTTGGTTCAGGTTCCGAAAAACGGCAAAACCAAAACTAGAGATTTGGTTATTGTTGGCGCTGCTCCCGCTGCCAATGCCGCAGGTGATGGTAAAGGCGTGGCTATGGATCGAGAAGAGATGAGACATTATATTGCTTTACACGGATTTATGCTGGGAGGAGTTTTTAATGGCAAACCTAGCGAGTTAATTACAGAGGCTATGGTAATATTAAAAGGCGGCAGGCCAGATCCAAGCGGGAATCTTGTAATAGTAACAATAGCGGATAACGGCAGTACAAAAAATATAGAATTGGTTAAAATAAAAGACATGTTTATTAGATATAAAGATCTTAAAGGGAGAGCTGATTCAGGCGTAGCAACGCGTTGGGCGTTTCATGAAAGATATGCAGAAGATATGGCAGAATTGTTGAGGACAACAGTAAGGGATAATTTCAGGCGATCGTCAGAACTGGCCAAAACCGGCAGGATAGCTGTTGGTGTGTCTGTGAATGCAATAGGCGCAGAAAATTCCAGCGCAAATGCAGGCGGTGAGGACTTTACAAAATCTGATTTTGCTATTTTAGTTGCCATTGAAAAACTTAAAGATATAGATCCCATGGTAGTAATTAATCCAAAATCAATAGCGAGGGAAGCCAAAATTTCTGTCAGCACATTTAATAATCGAATAAAAGCCAATTCAGAAGTCAAAGCTGCAGCGCAAGCAGCATATCGTTCAGAGTTTGACATTTGGATTCTTACAGCTATAGATGATCTTAAGGCAAAAAATCCGCCTGTTCCTATAACTATTGTCGCGATATCAAAAGAATCAGGCGTTGATCGAACTACTATATATTTGCGTATTAAAAAAAGTAAAGAAGTCGCCGATGCCATTAAAAATATACAGCAAAATCATATAGATGTAAAGATAGTTCCTCCAGAAGCTTTAAAAAATTATCTAGCCATTTTAAATGCAATTAAAACCCTTGAGGCAAAAAATCCACCTGTTGCTATAACATATTTAACAGTAGCTAAAGAAGCAGGAATTAGTAGTCACACAGTTTATAGGCACAATAAAGATTATCCTGAATTAGCCAAAGCAATAGCGTTAGCGTATCGTTCAGAGAATGATGCCAAGATTTTAGCTGCAGTAGAAAGAATCAAAAAAAGAGATTATTCCGGGGCTACCCTTTTAACCATTGCCGTAGAAGCAGGGGTTTCCAGAGCCACAGTTTATTGGCGCAGAAGAAAAAATAAGGAAATTGCCGCTGCAGTGAGATCAGTAATTTCAGCCAATGCCGCAGGTCTTGGAAATTCCAGCGCGAATGCCGATGGCGCAAGTGACGAGAAGGCAAAAAGACGTACATGGGATGAAAAATCTATTATTGAAGCAATACTACGCATTAAAGAAGCCGGAGGAAATTTAAAATCAAGCGCTAATAACGCTCTTTGCATGGCTGCAATTAGGTGTGAGAGCCTTGGTTCCTGGGATGCAGCTCTTAAAGCCGCAGGGTTGGATCCTGAAGAGATAAAAAAATATAAAGACTGGACCAAAGATAAAATTATAGCAGAAATAAAAAGGATTCATGCCGCAGGCGGAGATTTAAATTGGTCCGCAGTTCAAGATACCAACCCACCGTTAGCTGCAGCTGCCCTTAGGTATTTTGATTCCTGGGATGTAGCCCTTAGCGCTGCTGGGCTGAAACCTGAAGATATAAGAAAACATAGGCCGGCGTCATTGAGCAGTGACAATGTTACCAATCCTAAGCCTTCTGGCAGGGCAGCTATCGTTCTTTCTAATACTATTAAAGGCGCGTCAGACGGTAGAAATAAATTACGTCGTCTTGGCTTTGATGGAATAATTATATCCCGTTTTATTAAAGAAAATTATATTGAAAATAAAGGACAAATTAAAACAATTATTAGCAATATAAAAAGAGATTTAGGTGATTGCCAAGTGGTTATTATTGTTAACAGTTTTGAATCAACGAGTGGCGAATTTGCAGAATTTTTGTTGTCTACAGGTGCAGCAATATTAACACCGGAAGCGCTTGGAGATTTCAACGAAGAGAGGTTTAAGCAGGAAATATCAGCTAATTCTATAGGAACATCATTGTAAGTTAGGAAAATAAAAATGTAGATTTTGAGTATTGACAACATGTATTTTATAATGTATACTTATTGTTAGAAAAAATAAAAATCTAGAAATTTGTTTTACCTAAAACTTTAGCCAAAAGCCCGGGTAAATTGTTTTGTAATTCTCCTTCCTTGGCGGGAGAGGATGCAAGGCACTTGATTCCCGGGTTTTTTTTTAGTGGCCATATGGCTGGCTGTTCATGAGGACGCAAAATTTCCCCACCGTGGAAATTTTGCTCGGATTTTGTTGCCGCACAAAACCGTGGCGCGGCAACAAAATAACGCCTCATTCACAGCCAGCCATATGGCCACTTTTATTTTAGGTAAAGGCTTTTTGCTCACAGACAGTTTGCTATATTTTTGTGTATAAAACCCGTTCATCTTTTTATGGGTTGAAATAAAAAATACTCGCTTTTATGTGTATTTTTGATATAATAGTACGCTATGAAATACGATTACGATATTATAGTTATAGGCGCAGGGCATGCGGGATGCGAAGCGGCATTGGCAGCAGCAAGAATGGGTTTAAGTGTATGCCTTGTTACAATGAATATAGAAACTATAGGCTTGATGTCTTGCAATCCTGCTATTGGCGGGCTTGCAAAAGGCCAGCTTGTGCGTGAAATAGATGCAATGGGCGGTGAGATGGCTAAGGCAACAGACGCAACAGCTATTCAGTATCGCCTTTTGAATGCAAGTAAAGGCCCTGCTGTACGTTCATCTCGTGCGCAGGTGGACATGGAAAAATACCGCCTTTACATGAAAGATGTTGTTACTAAACAAAAAGGCATTAAGATATATGAAGGTGAAGCGGTTGATTTGTTAATTGATGAATCATTTGGTAAAAAGAAAGTATTTGGTGTTAAAATAAAAATATGTCATTCTGAGGGCCGAAATTTCGGCCCGAAGAATCTAAAAAAAGAGATCCTTCGCCCCGACTTCGTCGGGTTTCAGGATGACAGCTACGCTTACCGAAAATCTCCTGAAATTACTGCAAAGACTGTAATAATAACACCCGGCACATTTTTAAACGGGCTTGTGCATATTGGATTAAAACATTTTCCGGCGGGCAGGATAAATGAAAATCCGTCAGTAGGTTTGTCAGAAGCTTTTGTTAAATTTGGTTTTAAAATGTTGCGTTTTAAAACAGGCACATGCCCGAGGATTGATAAACGCAGTATAAATTTTGACGGGCTTTTTGCTCAAGGTGGCGATGAAAAACCATCCCCATTTTCTTTTAGGACAAAAAAAATTCTCCAGCCCCAGGTTCCCTGCCATATAACCTATACAAACGAAAAAACGCATAAAATTATAAAAGATAATTTAAACCGTTCGCCTCTTTATGCAGGTATAATAAAGGCAACAGGCGTCAGGTATTGCCCTTCGATAGAAGATAAAATAGTAAAATTCAAAGATAAAACAAGGCATCAGATTTTTATTGAGCCGCAAGGCCTTGATACGCATGAAATATATCTTAATGGTTTGTCTACTAGCCTGCCTGAAGATGTTCAGCTTGATATACTTCATAGTATAGAGGGCCTTGAAAAGGCAGAGGTTTTAAGATTTGGTTATGGTATTGAACATGATGTTGTTGATCCGATGCAGCTTTATCCTACAATGGAAACAAAATTAATCGAAGGGCTGTATCTCGCCGGGCAAATAAATGGTACAACGGGTTATGAGGAGGCAGCAGCCCAGGGTTTTATGGCAGGCGTAAATGCAGCGTTAAAAATTAAAAAAGAGTTGCCTCTTATACTTGAAAGATATCAGGCATACACAGGTGTTTTAATAGATGACCTTGTAACAAAAGGCACAAAAGAACCTTACAGGATGTTTACATCGCGCGCAGAATATCGTTTGATTTTGCGCGAGGACAACGTTGATTTAAGGCTTACAGATATTGGAAATAAAATCGGGCTTATAGATAAAAAAAGGCTCAAAGAAATAACAGAAAAAAAAGAAGCAATAGACAAAGAGACAAAACGGTTAAAAGCAACGCGTATTGTTTTTGATGGTAATTCTGTTACGCTTGAAAATTTGCTTAAGCGGCCCAGCATGACTTATAATTTGTGCGTGGGGCATGAAGGCCGTTCTATTAAAGAAGATGTTGCTTTTCAGGTAGAAGTTAATGTAAAATATGAAGGATATATTAAGAGGCAGGAAAAAGAAGTTCAGAAGTTTAAACAGATTGACCGCATAAAAATAAAAGAACAGTTTGATTACGATTCGGTCCCGGGGCTTTCCAAAGAGATAAGAGAAAAACTTAAAAACATAAAACCTGTTACATTGGCTCAGGCATCCAGGGTTTCAGGCGTGACGCCGGCTGCAATTAGCTTATTGATGGTATGGTTGAAAAGGGCTCAAAGTGAAAAGTGCAAAACTTAAAGTTAAAGACTATAATAAAAAAATAAAAAAATTCTGCCAAGAGCGCGGGGTTGTGTTGTTTGGCGTGACAGATATATCTGCCATCAAAGACGAATTTAAACTTGATAAAAATGAAATCAAGGGGCTAGATAGGGCAATATCATTTGGATTTGCTTTATCTGGAAAAGTTTTAGACGGAGTAACTGAACACCCTACAAAATTATATTATCATCACTACAAACAGGTAAATGCATTTTTAGACCAGCTGGCTTTACAGATCGTTAATTTATTAGGGCAGGATGGGTTTAATGCCCTGGCTATACCGGCATCTCAAATTGTGGACTGGCAGAAACAAACAGCGCATCTTTCGCATAAAAAAATAGGCCAAATGGCCGGATTAGGTTGGATAGGCAGGAGCAATCTTTTAGTCAGCCCAAAGTTTGGCGCGCAGTTTAGGTTAACGACAATATTAACCGACGCGCCGCTAAAATATGATAAGCCGTTAAAAAATGATTGTGGAAAATGCAGGGCCTGTGTTGTTGTTTGCCCTGCAAAAGCGATAAAAGAAAAACCCCAGGATTTTGATCATATAGCTTGCTACGAAAAGCTTCGTGAATTCCGTAAACTCGGTTATACGGATCAATTTATCTGCGG
>Ga0172368_10003665_pt1 | contig 18461 bp, 21 predicted proteins | sample Lak11m_FD_114540 | JGI IMG/M metagenome (GOLD analysis project Ga0172368, IMG submission 114540) | Freshwater microbial communities from Kabuno Bay, South-Kivu, Congo - kab_022012_11m | ecosystem: Environmental > Aquatic > Freshwater > Lake | place: Democratic Republic of the Congo: South-Kivu...
AAAAGAAATAGCAAGCACCGCAATATTTTTAGCAGAACATGATGCAATTACAGGGCAGATTATTACGGTTGATGGGGGAACAACGATGCTCCATGACGCGTATTCAAACAGAGAATAATTTTTCATGACCAATAATTCTTATAAAAATTACTTCAAGAATAAAAAAATAACACTCATAGGTCTCGGACTTCTTGGGCGTGGGATAGAAGACGCAAAATTTTTGCTTGATTGTGGAGCTGAACTTACCATTACCGATTTAAAAACAGAAAAAGAACTTGCATCATCGATTGCACAATTGAAAAAATATAAAAAGATTCGCTATGTACTTGGAAAACACGAACTCGAAGATTTTGAAAACTGTGATATGGTAGTAAAAGCAGCAGGAGTGTCACTTGACTCTCCTTATATTGAACAGGCGCGACTCTCGAATGTTCCTGTAGTTATGGATGAATCATTATTCGTCGATATTGCAGAAAAATTAGAATTAAATCTCACGATTATTGGTATTACAGGTACACGCGGGAAAACAACCACCACGCATATGATTTTTAATATTTTGAAAAAAGCAAAAAAGCGTGTGCACATTGGGGGTAATATCCGTGGTATGGCGACACTACCGCTTCTCGCAAAAGTTAAAAAAGGTGATTTTGTCGTACTTGAACTTTCGTCGTGGCAGTTGCAAGGATTTGGTGAACTGGGGGTAAGTCCTCAGGTTGCTGTACTTACCAGTTTTTATGATGATCATCTTAATTACTATGGAACCAGTGATCGTTATTGGTTTGATAAATCACTTATCTATCGTTTCCAAACAGAACAAGATTTTTTGGTGATCAGTGATCAAGTAAAAGAATACGTTGAAAATGATATCGATGATATTTTTTCTACCGTTATTACTGCTCGTGCAAGTGATATACCAGAAACATTAGAACTTCACGTGGTAGGTGAACATATGAAAAATAATGCAGCACTTGCTCTTGCCGTTGCTCGAACATTATCTATCGATGATAGCCTGTCACTACAGGCACTTAAAAAATTTAAAAGTCCCGAAGGGCGTTTACAATTTGTAAAGAATGTTCGAGGTATTGATATTTATAATGATAATAATGCAACAACTCCAGAAGCAACGGTGTTTGCACTCGAGGCACTGGGTGATGCATCGCGCGATCATAAAAATATTATTTTGATTGCCGGTGGTGCTGACAAAAAATTAAAACTCCCTTCTCTAGTTCGAGCAACTGAAAAATATGTTCGACACACTATACTTCTTGATGGTTCTGGGACAAAACGATTAGCCGAAATTTTTGAGAAAAAAAATATTGAATATACTATCGTTTCATCAATAGACGATGCGATCAAACAAGCAATGAACATTTCCGAAGAAGAAGACACTTTGTTATTCTCACCAGCGTTTGCTTCATTTGGTATGTTTAAAAATGAATATGAGCGCAATGATCAGTTTTTGAAGATAATTAAAGACTTATAAAATGTGACACCGAATTACAAATTAGTTACGAATATACTAATATTTTTTAGACGTTTAGTGTGAGGATTTGTATATTTGTATAAAATTCGTAATTAGGTGTATTAATATGGTAGGATTTTGATATGTATCAGGTAAATTTAGAACAAACAAATAAAATATTCTTTCTCGGCATTGGAGGTATCGGTATGTCGGCACTTGCACGTGCCATGCACCACGCGGGGAAAATAGTGCTTGGCTCTGATATTTCTGAAAATAAAATTGTAGATGACTTGCGAAATGAAGGATATCTTATTCATATAGGTCAACATATTGAAGATATCCCGAGTGACGTTAATCTTATTGTGTATTCGGAAGCCATTGAAGATTTTCATCCAGAATTTCTTGGGAAATTACGCAGTCGTTTTTTTGTTCCTATTATTTCATATCCTCAAATGTTAGGAGTATTCAGTCAAGATAAATTTACTATTGCAATTGCAGGAACTCATGGAAAAACAACAACAACAGGTATGATAGGGACGATGCTTGTCGACACGAAACAGTCGCCAACCGTTATTGTAGGAAGTATCCTTGCGCGCGAACAGAGTAATTTTATTGCAGGAACGAGCGATGTTATAGTCGTTGAATCGTGTGAATATAAAAGATCATTTTTAAATGTGAATCCCAAGATTCTTGTGATTACCAATATCGAACGAGATCATATGGATTACTATAAAGATTTAGAAGATATTAAAAATGCTTTTCACGAGCTTGCGCTGAAAGTTCCAGAGACTGGTTTTATTATTACCGATACTCATAATGAGACCGTTGCCGATGTTATGAAAGATGTTCGCGCTAAGGTTATAGATTACCGAGACTATCGAGATGAAAATCTTAAACTTAAAGTTCCTAGCGATTACAATATTTCAAATGCTGCATGTGCTCTTGCTGTGGCAGATATTTTAAAACTTGATGGTATAAATGCGCGCTTGTCACTTGAAAATTTTCAAGGCACGTGGCGCAGATTTGAATATAAAGGAAAGACAAAACATGATGCACTGGTGTATGATGATTATGCTCATCATCCGACGGAAATTTCATCTATGCTGACTGCGATGCATATAATGTTTCCTGAAAAAGATATCATTGCAATTTTTGAGCCACATCTTTTTAGTCGTACAAAATCACTTTTGTCAGAATTTGCAACAAGTTTTATGTTAGCTCATGATGTAGTACTCGTTCCTATTTATCACGCTCGCGAAGAAGATGATGGTTCAATCTCTTCAGAGATGTTGGGACAAAAAATACAAGAACATAATGCGCGGGTATTTGTAGCCCGTAATTACGATCAAGCCCTTGAACATATTGAAATGCATAATACATCGAATACTATTATTGTTACGGTCGGAGCAGGCCCGGTGTACGAAATTGGCGAGCGTTTTTTGAAGACCCACTAAGAGGTCGTACCTTAAGGAGCCCATCTTGAATGGGTGGAGAAAGGTCCGACCTCGATACCTCGTGTGTTTTCTTTATATTTTTTATTTAGGGTAAACAAATGCGAACGAAGCGAGTTCAGATACTACCTCGGACATTGTTTCGGAGAACCTTTATCCACGTATGAGTTTAATTCTTACTCATGTATACTAAGATTTGTCATTAATTAATAACACACAAGACATCGTATGCACATAAATCGAACGACATCACTTATTCTTTTTGGGCTTATTGTTATGATAGGAATCATTTTGGCTATTCGTAATAATAGTCGCGAAGCATCTCTTTTAGAAGAACAATCTACAGTGACTCAACAAACAACAGATAATACTGTAGAAGAAACCCATGTATTATTGCCGGGAGAATATCTTGTAGAATCAGAAACAAGTATTCTCGCGTGGGAAGGAAGAAAACCACTTATTCCAAATTATATTGATAAAGGAACATTAAAAATTCAATCAGGAAATCTTTCAGTAGATATTGATGGAGTGCTCGTTGCTGGAACAGCTACTGCTGACATGCAAAGTATTATAGTTACTGAAACAGGTATTAGAGGGGGACTTAATGGTCTTGCCGGGGATCTCGTTTCGGATCGATTTTTTGATGTAGCGACGTATCCAACAGCTTCTTTTATTATGAAAGAAATATCCGAGATGAATCGCAAAGGAGAAGCAGTAATAATGGGAGATCTTACGATAAAAGGAATTTCACAAACTGTTCAAGTTCCTGCGACGTTTTCTATGATTAATAATAAAAAAATTATTCTTGATGCTGATATGACGTTTGATCGCACAAAATTTAGTATTACCTTTGGTTCTGGTAATTTTTTCAGTGATTTGGGAGATAAAGTTATTGACGATATGGTTCCTACACACATACATCTTGAGGCTCAAATGCAATAATAGTGATATACTGATCTTGTATGCAGATCCCTACGCTCGGTGATAAAATACAGTCGCTTGTTACCAAGTTACCGTATGTTCGGACCAAAGAAGTGCGCTATGTACCGAATCTTGAATATGCAGAATTTTGGGAAGCACTCTATCAACTTCTTCAAAAACATTTTAATTTTTCATTACCTATACGTAATATTGTTGAATCTAAAATAAATCCCTATTTTGGTTTTTTTGGGTATCGTTTTGACCCTGGAACCTATGCACCAAGATCATTTCATACAGGTATTGATATAGAGGGGAGACGTAAAATGCATGTACGTTCAATTGCGAACGGTATTCTTGAATATTCAGGCTACGGTATTATCAACGGCAATTATGTCATGATTTCTCACCCGGAGATTGTTTCAGAAGATGGTTATGTGCTTCATAGTTTATATATGCATTTACGGAATGTATCGATAAAGTTTTCTTCTTATCAAAAAATGCTCCGCGAAATTAGTTTACGAACGTATCCAAGAATTCCTATTATGGGTGATCAATTGATTGGTACGATTGGAGGAACAGGGGAAAGTAGTTATCCAAAAGGCTATGTGCATATGCACTTACAATTAGAATTTCGTAACAAAGAAGGAAAAAGTATTTTCATTGATCCTGCTCGTGTGCTTGGTTTTTCTATGTATGAAAATATTACCAGCACAATAGAAACAAAAAAATCATTCGCTGATATGTATGTGCGTAATCGAAAAGATATTTTTGATCGTAATCTTGAACCTATTTGGGCGCCGTATATAAAATCTTCTGAAAAGTAAGCAGAGGATACGTTCGCCCTTTTTTGTATTCTCAGTTATAGGTTTTGATGCCTACAGAATCATCCCCGGGATTATTTTTTTGCTTGTCTTTATAATCTGATATACTAGTAATGTTATCCCTAATTAATATAAATATATGAACGATTTTTTTAACTTTCAAGACGCAAAAGATGCTCTTATGAAATCAGGAGCAGTTTTTCTTTCTCTTGCATCACTTTTTGTCATTGTTGCTCTCATTGGCGTTATTCTTATGTTGGTTTCTGGAAATACACCTGCTGATAGTTATGCAAATACTATTACGGTAAGTGGAGAAGCAGAAAAAATGGCAGTTCCCGATATTGCTCGGGTGACCGCGACTATTGAACGTGATGCGGCCGAACTTGCAACAGCTCAAGAGGAAGTGACAACGGCAATGAATGCGATTATTGCAGGACTTGAAGAGAAGGGAATTGATGAAAAAGATATTGCAACACAGAATTATTCTTCAAATCCAAAATATGAATATGAACGAAACATGTGTGCGTATGGATATTGTCCTCCATCGGGAGAACAAAAAATAGTCGGATATATAGTTACTCATACGATTGTTATTACCGTTCGAGACCTTGACCAAACGGGTGATATTGTCGCTTTCTTGGGAATACAAAAAGTAAGCAATATGTATGGTCCAGAATTTACGATTGAAGATCCAGAAGCTTTGCAAGAAGATACACGTGCCGAGGCTATCGTTGATGCAAAACAAGAAGCAAAACGTCTTGCGAAAGAATTGGGTGTTCGTTTAGGTAAATTGGTAAGTTTCAGTGAAGGTGGATATGCACCTTTCTATATGGAAAAATCAGCTATGGCGGGAGTTGCCTATGATACTGTTGAATCAGCACCTGTTGCGCCAGAATTGCCAACAGGAGAGCAAAAAATAACGGCAAGTGTTTCATTGACGTATCGTGTACGATAGTTGAGTTTTTACTCTATTTTGTGTACAATCCTCCAAAGTGAATAATCTATTCTCTTTAACTTAATTTGAAAACTTAAAACAGAGGAAAAAAATGAAAACAAATGACAATAAATTTCTTGGTGAAGGACTCACCTATGATGATGTGCTTCTCGTACCTGCGTACTCGGATGTTATGCCAAAAGATGTGGTTGTGGCTACACAATTCACAAAAAAAATACGTATCAATGTTCCGGTAGTTTCTGCTGCTATGGATACCGTTACAGAAGCTGCAATGGCAATTGCCATAGCGCAAGAAGGTGGTATTGGCGTACTTCATAAAAATATGAGTATTGAAGATCAGGCGGGTGAAGTGCGTAAAGTAAAACGCTCGGAAAGTGGAATGATCCAAGATCCTATAACATCTTCACCAACAGCAACGGTTGGACAAATCTTGAAAACGATGAAAGAAAATAACATTGGTGGTATTCCTATCACCGATGAAAAAGGTTTTCTTGTTGGTATTATCACAAATCGTGATCTGCGTTTTGAAAAAAACATGCAACGCGAGATTAGTGAACTTATGACACCAAAAGTAAATCTTATTACTACCAGCAATTCAAAAAATCTTACAAGAGCGGAAGAACTTCTCAAACAATATAAGATTGAAAAATTGCCTGTTGTAAAAGCTGGTAAACTTGTTGGTCTTATAACGTATAAAGATTTACTCAAAACTAAATTGAAACCGTATGCGTGTAAAGACGAATTAGGAAGATTGCGTGTGGCGGCTGCAGTTGGCGTGACCCATGATACTCTTGCTCGTGTGTCTGCTTTAGTAAAAGCAAATGTAGATGCCATAGTGATTGATACAGCACACGGACATTCAAAAGGTGTTCTTGATACCTTAAAAAAGGTTAAAAAAACTTTTCCAAAACTTCAAATTGTTGTGGGTAACATTGCAACAGGTGAAGCAGCACTTGCTCTTGTGAAAGCTGGAGCTGATGCAGTAAAAGTGGGAATTGGACCTGGTTCAATTTGCACAACGCGTATTATTGCAGGTGTGGGAGTTCCACAACTTTCTGCAGTATATGAAGTTGCAAAAGCTATCAAAGGAACAGGTGTTCCAGTAATTGCAGATGGTGGAATTCGTTTTACAGGTGATATTGTAAAAGCTCTTGCTGCAGGGGCAAACACAATTATGGCGGGGTCACTTTTTGCAGGAGTAGAAGAATCTCCGGGTTCAACTATTATTTTTGAGGGACGTAAATTTAAAACTTATCGTGGTATGGGTTCTGTTGAAGCCATGGAGAAAGGTTCAAAAGACCGTTATTTTCAGGATGCAGAAGATGATATTAAAAAGTTGGTTCCTGAAGGAATTGTTGGTCGTGTGCCATTCAAAGGAAATTTATCTGAAGTCATTTATCAGATGATTGGTGGATTGAGGGCTGGAATGGGATATTGTGGAGCTAAAAATATTGAGACTTTACAGCACGCAAAATTTGTTCGCATTTCAAGTGCGGGTGTTATAGAAAGTCATCCTCATGGTATTACCATTACCAGCGAGGCTCCGAACTATAGTCGTTAAATTTTTCCTTAAAACGAAGGTAAAAAAGCCCTGAATTCACAAAGAGTTCAGGGCTTTTGACATGGACGAGAGTTTCCTATAGAGTACGATAGAATAATTAACTTGAAAAATTTACTAAATCATTTCAAATGAATAAAGCAGATATATTACTTGGTTTACAATGGGGTGACGAAGGCAAGGGAAAGATTGTTGACGTTCTCACACCAGACTATGATGTTGTCGCACGGTTTCAAGGTGGTCCTAATGCAGGGCACACGTTAAAATTTGGTGGCAAAAAACATGTGTTACATACAATTCCTAGCGGAATTTTTCGTGAAAATTGTATTAACATTATTGGTAACGGTGTAGTTATTGATCCGGTGATTTTCAAAAAAGAAATTGATGCACTGGAAAAATTTGGATTTGATATCCGCAAACGTTTATTTATTTCACGCAAAGCGCACTTGATTTTACCCACCCACCAATTGTTGGATGCGGCTTCGGAAGAGGCAAAAGGTAAAGGAAAGATCGGATCTACTCTGAAAGGAATTGGTCCTGCATACATGGATAAAACAGGGCGTAACGGTTTGAGGATTGGGGATACAACTGGCGCTGGCTTTTTAGGAAAATATAAAACTTTGAAGGATAAACATGAAACTATCCTGATTCCGTATGTTCAAACTGGTTTTACGTATGACCTTGCGGAAAAGGAAAATGCATGGTTTGAAGGTATTGAACTCCTGAAAAGTTTCACTCACATTGATAGTGAAATCGTCATAAATCAATATCTCACTGACGGTAAAAAGATATTAGCGGAAGGTGCGCAGGGTACGCTTCTTGATATTGATTTTGGAGATTATCCTTTTGTAACATCTTCGGTGACAACTGCCGCTGGTGCTTGTATTGGACTTGGGATTGCTCCTAATCGTACAGGCGAAGTTGTTGGTATTTTTAAAGCCTATTGCACTCGTGTTGGTAATGGACCTTTTCCATCTGAACTTGAAAATGAAGTTGGAGAAGCGTTACGTAAATATGGTGAGGAGTATGGTTCAACTACTGGTCGTCCAAGACGTTGTGGTTGGCTTGATTTACCACTGCTTAAATACGCTATCATGCTGAGTGGTGTTACAAAACTGGTTATGATGAAAACCGATGTTCTACCAAAGGCTGTGAATGAATTGGGTTTAGAAAAATTCAAAGTTCTCATGAAACATGATAAAAAAGGAAATCATGAATACAAAGATTTTGAAATATGGGAAGATTGTGAATCTTTAAATGATGACAAAGAAATACCACGCAATTTATTCAATTTTATTCAATTTATCGAAATTGAAACAGGCGTGCCAATTACCTATGTTTCGACCGGACCTGGACGAAAAGAAATAGTAAAAACAATGGCACATGTCTAAGATACGTGTCTCACAACATTCAAGCTCACATCGACAATTCGGTGTGAGCTTGACTTTTTTATAAGGTAGGCATACTATAATCTCTGTAGCCCCGAAAGGGGTTTTAAAATACTTAAAATATATGAAAATAGTATCATTTTTTAAATCACTTCAAGCAGAATGGACTCACATCAAATGGTCAACACAACAAGAAGTAATACTCTATGTTATTGTGGTGATTATTGTTTCAGGTTTGGTTGCATACTATCTTGGACTTCTTGATCTTATTTTTAGTAAATTGTTAGCGCTTTTGATTTCATAATATATGGCAAAACAAGAAATACAACAAGAACGTAATTGGTATGCCGTGCACACCTATTCTGGATATGAAGATGCTGTAGCACGCAATTTGCGACAGCGTGTAGAATCACTGGGTATGCAAGATAAAATTTTTAATATTATCGTTCCGAAAGAAAAAAAAATAAAAATCAAAGCAGGGAAACGCGTGGAACTTGAAGAAAAAATTTATCCAGGGTATGTGCTTGTGGATATGATGGTTACTGATGATTCATGGTATGTGGTGCGTAACACGCCTCGCGTAACAGGATTCGTTGGTTCAGGTGTTCAACCGGTACCTGTTGCCAAGGCAGAAGTTGATGCATTATTTGCTCGTATGCAGACTGATACGACAAAACACAATATTGAACTTGAAATAGGCGAAGCAGTACGCATCTCGGATGGACCATTCAAGGATTTTGAAGGGAAGATTAACAAAGTCGATGAGGAACGCGGTAAAATCGAGGTTTTGGTGGCTATGTTTGGACGTGAGACACCAGTCGAGCTTGATTTCTTGCAAGTTCACAAAATATAAGTAAACTAGAAAACACTATGGCTAAAAAAGTTACAAAAACATTGAAGTTACAAGTACGCGGAGGATCAGCAAATCCAGCTCCACCACTAGGGCCTGCTCTTGGTCAAGCCGGAGTGAATATTGGTGAATTCGTTAAACAGTTTAATGACACAACAAAAGACAAAATGGGAGAACTCGTTTCTGTTGTCGTAACGGTATACGAAGACCGATCATTTACGTTTATTCTTAAAACACCTCCTGCATCAAGTATGATTTTGAAAGCAGCAGGTATCGAAAGTGGTTCAGGTAAAAACAAAACGAAATCAGCTGGCTCTATAACCAAAGCTCAATTGAAAGAAATTGCCGAAACCAAACTTCCTGATTTGAATGCACGCGATGTAGAAGCAGCAATGCGCATCATCGAAGGTTCATGTAAATCAATGGGAATCGAAATTAAATAATAGACACAAAATGCGCCGAATTCGGCGCATTTTGATTTTTAGGATATACTACTTTCATGCTTACAAATAAAAAAATTACGACGTGGTCTAGTTTTACGGCATAGCACCAAAAGATTCCTCATAAAGGACGTTATCGGAAGCGATCGCTTTTTGTAACGTCCTTTTGTTTCAGATTTCATGAAATTCTATAAGATTCTATTATCACGTTTAATTTTTCTTCTATGTATACAAAAAAAGATTTTTCTATCATTATTATTTGCCTTGTGATATATATCACAGCTCTATTTGCTTCCAACACGATCGGTTCGAAATTAATGCCATTCGTGTGGGGAACGAGTCTTTCAGTTGCTGTTTTTTATTTTCCTTTCGTCTTTATTATGACGGATGTTATTGGCGAAGTATATGGAAAAGCCATGGCTAAAGATTTTGTTCTCGCTGGATTTTTAAGTATTGTTGCATTTCTTATCTTTACATTTATTTCTAGCGTGATGCCGTGGTCCGACAAATCATTATGGATGCATGATGGGTATAATCAAATATTTGGACTCTCAATACGTATATCTATTGCATCGCTTCTCGCCTTTGTCATTGCAGAATATCAAGATGTCATTGCATTTTTCTTTTTTAAAAGAAAAATAGGTCAGAAAGGATTCTGGTTACGTTCTAATCTTTCGAATATTTGGTCTCAGCTTCTTGATACGGTGATTTTTATGTTTGTTGCTTTTTTGGGTGTATATTCGATTCCAACCATTCTTTCAATTATTATTCCATGGTGGTTATATAAAGTAGTTATGGGATTTCTCTATACACCATTATCCTACGGTGGTATTTACATTATTAATAAATTACGGAATTATGAATATTCAAGCAATCAAAACACGAATATATAACGAACATGAAGATCTTATAAGTTTCCTTATTGAGTATCTTCCGGGAACGCTTTCTGAGAAAAGTATTGTTGTGGTGACTTCAAAAATCGTTGCTCTTACCGAAGGACGTACTGCTCGTATTGCAGATGAAGTTGAGCGTGAAGCATTGATACGCCAAGAATCATCGTGGGCACTTGAAACAAAGCACACATGGCTTACGATCACAGATGGTATGGTTATGGCGTCTGCTGGAATTGATGAATCAAATGCTGATGGAAAAATTATTCTTCTTCCTAAAAATAGTTTCAGAAGTGCAGAGGAGATTCGAAAAAAACTTATGGAACATTACCACGTGCAAAATCTTGGTGTTCTTATCACCGATAGTCGAACAATACCACTGCGAGCAGGTATTGTTGGTGTTGCTCTTGGGTATGCTGGATTTAAAGGAATACGTGATTATCGAGGTACCCCAGACATTTTTGGTAGAATACTTAAAATGTCTCGTACTAACGTTGCTGATAGTGTTGCAACTGCAGCGGTGCTTGAAATGGGTGAGGGAAATGAACAACAACCGCTTGCAATTGTTATTGGTGCCCGTATTGATTTTATAGACCAAATTGATATACAAGAACTCTTTATTGATCCTATGGATGATATGTATCGACCATTTTTTGAGAATATATCAGATGAAGATATTCATAGCACGAAAGATGATTTTTCCACAAATAATTGACTTTATTACGTTAGAGTGTATATTTATTATAACATGATGTATTATAAAAATAATCACGTTACTTTCTTTATGGAGATCTGCCCCTATGGGTTGGTTGTAAGTGTAAAGTAATTTTTCGCAAAAATTCTCACTTTCAAAACCGACCCGTTCAAGGCCGGTTTTCTTTTGAGGAGATTATGTACTTTGAAAATAGTTGTAGCAAAAGGTGTGGTGGGGAAGAATTATATCATCATTAGACCTTTCATTATAATAAATAAACTAAAAAAGATGGCGATTACTACTTCAAAAGGTAAAACTATAAAGGGACTTCCGGGTTCCAGTTTGGTATCATTTTACGGGAAACACCTTCCCGATATTACATTCAAAGTGGTTGAAATTGTTCGACCGAAATTTAAGAAAAAAATTCTTAATAAAACTCACAGAGAGTTTGATTATTACGTGAAGTTGAAACAAGAGAACGGCCATGTTATTACTGAAGTGGCTATGGAGCATACACACTTTTGTTTCCAAATGGAAAAAGGAAGTGTTCCGAAATTCACCGGGAAAAAAGTGAAGATCATTCCCGAGATGAAAGATCGAAATGGACAAACGGTTCGTCTGGAACTTATTTAGTGAGATAATTCCACAAAGGAATACGAAAGACCGGTTATAACGTCGGTCTTTTCTTCTGTGTGAATAATTTTGAATGTGTTTTCATACGCAGGGAAAAATACATCAGCTGGTGTATTACCATCAACAAGCGTGAGATACAGTTTATCAGTCATGGGGAGTGCTTGCGCATATATTTCACCACCGCCGATAATAAAGATTTCTTTATCTGGAAAATGAGTCTTTGCATATGCAACTGCTTCATCTAATGATTGGATGACTATGGCGCCAGGTGCTTTATAGGTGTTTTGTCGTGTGATAATAATATTTTCTCGATGAGGGAGCGGTCGGAATTTTTCTGGAATAGATTCCCATGTTTTGCGTCCCATAATAACAACATGATTACGAGTCATATCGCGAAAACGTTGCATATCTTCGGGTAATTGATAGAGAAGGTCATTATGAAACCCAAGTCCGCGATCTTTTTTTTGTATGGCAGCAATAATATTAATCATGGGTTTCACCGAGACGATACTCTTGTTTGAGTTCTCGAATGCGTCCTTCTTTGATGAATTTTTGTTCAGAATCGTCCTTTTTTCCACCTAAGGGATTTTTACGTATAAATCCATCGATGATGTCTTTTTGATGGTAGCGACTTTTTTCATTTTCTGCAGGTTGATCTAATTGATCAAAAACAATTTGGCAGAATCGTTCGCCGGGGTAAAGTTTAATGACTTGTGAATGAGTATTATTGCGAACAGGAATAACCAATTGTCCTTCATAACCAGAATCAATAATACCCGTAAGGTCAACTGATAATCCTCGACGATTTGTTGATGAACGTGGATAGAGAACTGCCATAAGGTCATTAGGTACTTTTACTGATTCAAAGGTTGATACTAGTACGTATTCTCCTGGTAATAGATCAAAGGTTTGTCCCTGTTCCAATTCAACGACATCGAAATAATTTGGATTGTCTTTTTGAAAATGATCTATTGATAATGCTTCACGGCCATTGTTCGTAAGATGCCATTGTTTCGGAACAAGAAAAGTAAAACCTAATCGCATATCTATAGCGTGGCGTTGGATTTGAAAAACATCAAGCTCTGGTGAAAATGAGATATTACCAGTTTTAATGCGTTCAAGAATTTGTTGTTTAGTGATGATAGCCATACGTGTTTTATAAAACTATTTTTAATCCTTTAATGGGTTCTCCGGGTGTATATTGTTTTTCTAAATTACCAATGATTTCTTGTACCAGGGCACGATCTTTTTTACATGCGCGGTCAAACGATTTTGGTGGCAAAGTTAGTGATATTTTTTTATGCGTGCTTTTTCTTTGGATCATAGTTTTTGCACCTTCATAATGAAGATCATACACATGCGCATTAGAAACCGAATGAGTATAGACTCCCGGACGTACACCTAATTTTTGCGCGAGAATACATTGTAATAATGCAAACCCAGCAACATCATGGGGTAATCCTAATATAACATCATTTGAACGAACAATGTTATGAAGATGTAATCGTCCGCCGATAATGTTTACGGTAAACGTATAAGGGCAGGGAACATTACCTCGTTTGATGCCACCCAAGCCATCGCTTGCCGGATCCCACGTGATAACGACACCTTGGCGAGAACTTGGTTCTTTTTGTAATAAATCGATGAGTCGTTTCAATTGATCACGTCCGAAATGTTTACGCCAACGATATCCATAGGCAACCGTCACGACATCACCAGGATTCGTAAAGTCATCCCAAATTTTTGTATATTCACGCAAAAAATCGGAAGGCTTGCGTGCGCCCGTGATAAACCAAATTTGTTCTGCAACGAAAATACGAATAGGAATTTTCCGAAGTGTGAGCAAAGGAAAACCATCTTTTTCAAGGTCAACAGAAAATGAAACTCCCGGAAGCGCTTTCGTCTCGTGTTTGGTACGAGCGTTTACTTCCACTATTCCTGTTTTCATGATATTTTTTAATATGTCTTGATATATCTTGTCGAATTTCGCCATACATGAGATTATAGTACACATTGAATACAAGAAGCAAAATATGACACAAGAAACACCACAATATCCATATATACCAAATGATCGTACGATTTTGTATGTTCCTGGTAATAACCTTTTTATGCAGGCTGCTGAAGCTGTAGCACGGACCGAGTCAACAGATAAAAAGACCTCAACGGGTGTTGTGGTAGTTGATAGTAGTGGAAATATTCTCGTACGGGCTGCAAATCAATCAGCACTTAAAAACCAATTTTTATTAAAAACGCATCCTGATTGGTGTATTCGTAAATTATTGGGCATTCCTTCAGGGGAAAAATATTGGCTATGCCCAGGATGTGCATCATCTCGTTTTCATGCTGAACACTATGCTATGCGTAAAGCGAAAAAGGCAGGAATTGATGTTACCAACTGCGATGTATATCTCTGGGGGCATTGGTGGTGTTGTAAGCCATGTTGGGATGCGATGATCGCATCGGGTATTCGCAATGTATATCTTATGGAAGGAACCGAGAATGGTTGTAATAATTCAAATCCTGTAAATAGTTTTTAGAGTTGATAAGATTCTACATTCATCTTAGTTGAGAATTATATTTAATTTCAAGAATTTTACTATGTTCTGTATCGCGGTTTTTATTACTCTAGAACATTAAACATAGAACATGAAAGTTAATGTAGGATATAGACAATTTTGACGGCCGTCAAAATTGTCTATATGTTCTGAAATTCACAGAGAAAATTATATCAAACTATCATTGGTAACTTCTAAAAATTTAATATAAATAAGGAGTTCAATCTCTTTGAGATAAGATATAAATTCTGTAGGAAGAGGTGCTGGGCCTATCCAGACACTTTGTTGAAGTGATGTAAAATCTAATAGTTCTAATTGTGAACGTAACCAGTTGCGTTTATAGCGAATATCTTCTGGTATATCGAACATACAAATTATTTTTCGACTTTTACTTTTGATCGCTTCTCTCCGGAAAAACTTAAGAGGTTGTTGATTGTCATCAATATATTTTTCACCGCGATGAGTAATATCCCAGGTGCCTTTTTCGTTGAGCACTAATCCTTTTTTCTTGAGTCTATATAATGTTGTCCGAATAGTTTGATCGTTGAGGTTTTTATGTTTTAGAATAGAAACAGAATCGCTATATCCATAGAGCAATTTTCTTAGTTCCCGATAATCAGCTTTATTACTTTTAAGATATGCAAGTAAAATTTGAGCAAGGGTCATATATTGACGAGTATAGACAATTTCGACGGCCGTCGCAAGTGTATACAGAAATATATTTAAGAGGGTGATATAATCCGTACATGGATACATTACATATAAAACAACAAGATAAAGAAGTATACGACGCCATTTGTGGCGAAGAAAAACGACAAGCCGAAGGACTTGAACTCATTCCTTCAGAAAATTATGTTTCGCATGCAGTACTTGAAGCGAATGGTTCTGTGTTTACCAACAAATATTCAGAAGGTTATCCCGGACGGCGTTATTATGGTGGACAAAATTTTACTGATATTGTTGAAACTCTTGCAATTGAGCGTGCATGTAAATTATTCAATTGTAAATTTGCGAACGTACAACCACTTTCCGGTGCTCCGGCAAATATGGCAGTGTATGTTGCATTACTTGAACCGGGAGATACAGTGCTTGGCATGGATCTTTCACATGGAGGTCATTTGACACATGGTCATCCTATGACATTTCCCGCAAAAGTTTTTAAATTTGTGACGTATAAAATGAAAGATCCCAATACGGGCGAGATTGACTATGATGCATTACGTGAAGTTGCACTTCGAGAAAAACCAAAAATAATTCTTGCAGGATTTTCTGCATATTCTCGAGAATTAGATTATAAAAAATTTGTCGACATTGCACATGAAGTTGGTGCCGTTACGGTTGCTGACATGGCGCATATTGCAGGGCTTATTGCAGGTGGTGTGGTGCGTAATCCGTTTGATGATGGATTTGATATTATTACAACCACAACGCACAAAACGCTTCGTGGTCCACGTGGGGGTATGATTCTTGTTCGAGAAGATGAAGAACTTATTAAGAAAATTAACAAGGCGGTATTTCCGGGACTTCAAGGTGGCCCTCATATGAATCATATTGCAGGAAAAGCTGTTGCTTTTGGTGAAGCGCTCAATCCAAAATTTAAAGACTATGCACAGCAAATTTTGAAAAATGCGAAAGCAATGGAAGAAGTTTTCCTTAATAATGATATTCGACTTATCGGTGGGGGAACGAGTAATCATCTCTTGCTCGCTGACGTATTTGGATCGCTCGGCGTCACTGGAAAAGAAGCTCAAACGGCGCTTGACGAGGTAGGCATTACGCTTAACATGAATAGTATTGCAGATGATACACGCAAACCTCTGGATCCATCGGGTATTCGTTTTGGCACACCGGCAATAACGACGCGGGGGTTCAAAGAAACTGAATGTAAACGGGTTGCAGAATTAATGATCGCAGTGCTTAAAAATAAAGAGAGCGATGAAATGAAAGAACAGGTACGTAATGAAATTAAAGCACTTGCAGCAAAATTTCCAATACCGGAAAGTTTTGTATAAATAATATATGACAGAGCAAAATAAAATTGGTTATGGTGTTGTGCTACTTCTTCCTCAAGAAATAATTGACATTGCACTTGCTTTAAACGTGAAGCTCGGAAGTGAACGGAAAATTTTTCTTGATAATATAAATGTATTTCCTCATATAACTCTCGCTCAAGGAATTACAACCTCAGAAAGTTTACATAAAATAGAACATATACTTCAGAATCTTGTGCTTGAGTTTTCTGGCTTAGAGTTAGAAGCAACATCAATATATAATCGTTCAAAAGTAACCGAAATTTCTTGTAAAAAATCGCCACAACTTCTTGGTTTGCACCATAAAGTTATAGAGAACCTTGCGCCTTTTACATCATATGATCCCAAGCAAGAATATTTCTATGATGGGAGAGCTGTAGATGGATTTCTTGAATATATCAGCCATTTCTTTGATCATAGTGGTGAACATTATGAACCACATATCACCATAGGATTTGGAAAGTTAGACGAGAAACAAGACAATTTGCCAGTCATCTTTAAACCAGCTAAACTAGCGCTATGTCACTTAGGGGATTACGGTACATGCCGTAAAATTCTTGTGGCATATCCACTATGAAAAAGAAACAAGGAAAATTAATTGTAATAGATGGAACTGATGGTTCAGGAAAAGCGACACAGGTTGCGCTTCTTGCTGAACGATTGAAACAAGAAGGGTATACCGTTACATTGGTTGATTTTCCCGAATATTATAAAAATTTCTTTGGTAAATTTATTGGGCATTGTCTGTCTGAACAATATTACAATTGGGTGAATATCCATCCAAAAATTGCTTCTATTGCGTATGCGGCTGATCGATTTGAATCAAAAGAGCAAACCGAGAAATGGTTGTCAGATGGTTATGTTGTTATTGCAAACCGGTATGTTTCTGCAAACCAGATTCACCAAGGCGGCAAAATCAGAGATGCTCGTAAACGCGCGGCATTTATGAAATGGCTCGACGAAATGGAACATCAAGTTTTTAAAATTCCACGGCCGGATGTTGTGCTCTATCTTAATCTCCCTATTTCACTAGTACTTGAATTGATGCAAGAACGTAATAAAAAACTAAAACGAAAATATCTTGGATCAAAAAAAGATGTGCATGAGAATGATAAACAATTTCTTGAAAATTCGCGTAAAAGCGCTCTATGGCTTGCTAAAACAATGAAATATTTTGTGAAAATTGATTGTGCGAAAAATAATAAGCTTCGTACTCGCGAAGATATTCATAATGAAATTTACAAGATAGTATATAAGAAATTACGATGATCAAGAAAAATAAAAAACAACCAACGGTTATTATTCTCTACGGTCCGCCAGCGGTAGGGAAATTGACAGTAGGAAAATTACTTGCGAAAAAATTGGGATATAAATTGGCACATAATCATGCGCTTAATGATGCAGTAACGGATGTCTTTGAACGAACAACTAATGAATGTGCATTGGTTTTGGAAAAAATGCGATTTCTTTTTTTGGAAGAATGTGTGCATGCTGGTGCAAATTTAGTTGTGACTCATTGTTATAATCATGATTATATAAATAAAGCGACGGGTGTTACTGATCCAGAATATCTAAGACTCCTTGAAGAGAAATTAACTGCCGTCGGAGCAAAAGTTCACTTCGTTCATTTACAAGCTGAGGTAAAAGAACTTGTAAAGAGAGTCACTGGAGAATCTCGTAAAGCACACAAAAAGCTTACCAAAAAAAGCATTATGCAAGAATATGTAAAAGGTAAAGACTGGACGAGCTCTGCGCCAGTTAATTATCAAATTGTGATTGATAATACGAATCTTTCCCCGAAAAAAGTTGT
>Ga0172368_10003666_pt1 | contig 18461 bp, 15 predicted proteins | sample Lak11m_FD_114540 | JGI IMG/M metagenome (GOLD analysis project Ga0172368, IMG submission 114540) | Freshwater microbial communities from Kabuno Bay, South-Kivu, Congo - kab_022012_11m | ecosystem: Environmental > Aquatic > Freshwater > Lake | place: Democratic Republic of the Congo: South-Kivu...
CAACGTCTCCGAACTTACCGCGCGCACCAACGACGAGGGCTGGGCGACGGTCTTCGCCGAGTGGTTGAAAGGGAGCAGACTTTCTTCCAAGGATGCGGTATTCGTTCTGTCCGTCGGGGGAGGCGATCTCGAGAAGAATATCAGCCCGAATCTGGTGAAGGCATTGGAACTTGCAAAAATGGTGGGCGCAAAAATCGCAGGCATTGTTGGCCGCGATGGAGGGTATACCGCGAAGATTGCCGATTCCTGCGTAATCGTTCCAACTGTGAATGCAGAAACTATAACCCCCCATACTGAGGCATTTCAGTCGGTAATTCTGCACCTGCTAGTGTCGCACCCCAAGCTCAAGGCAAACCAGACAAAATGGGAATCCGCTGTACGGTGAGTCGACGCGCGGTATTTCTCGATCGCGATGGAGTGCTTAACGCCGCTATTGTGCGCGACGGTAAGTCCTTTCCTCCGCCCTCTGTTGCCGAAGTGAGAATTCTCGATGGTGTACCGGGGGCAGTCAACCTGCTGAAAGAAGCTGGGATGCTCCTCGTGGTGATTTCCAATCAGCCGGATGTGGCGCGGGGGACCCAGCGGCGGGAAACGGTGCAGGCAATAAACGATTGGTTGGGGGTTCGATTGCCGCTGGATCGTTTTGAGGTGTGCTATCACGACGATACGGACCGCTGCGATTGCCGGAAGCCGAAGCCGGGAATGATTTTCCGTTCTGCCAAGGCGCTGGGCATTGATCTGGAAGACAGTTTCGTAGTTGGGGACCGTTGGCGTGATATCGATGCTGGTAAAGCGGCTGGTTGCCGCTGCGTATGGATTGATTATGGGTACGCAGAAAGAAAATCGATAAGCCACGATTACCGCGCCATCTCACTGCTGGATGCGTCAACTTGGATCATAAAGCAATTAGAGAGAAGAAAGGGGTGAAATGAAAGGGATCGAGAAATTGAAGGTGAAAATCTTTGCCGACGGGGCCGACAAGCCGAACATGTTGAAAATGTATTCCATGCCGTATATTCGTGGCTTGACTACGAACCCGACATTAATGAAAAAGGCAGGCATTACGGATTACAAGGTGTTTGCCAAAGAGATATTGTCTGTGATTACCGACAAGCCGATTTCATTTGAGGTGTTGTCGGATGATTTTACGGAAATGGAGCGTCAGGCGTTGGAAATTGCGGGGTGGGGAGATAATGTCTACGTAAAAATACCTGTAACCAACACCAAACGAGAGCCTTCATACGAGTTAGTGAGGAAGTTGTCGGGAGCGGGCGTCAAACTGAATGTCACTGCGATGATGCCTCTGGAACAGGTGAAATCTGTGGTGGACGCATTGGACGCTTCTGTGCCGAGTTACATATCAATCTTTGCGGGTAGAATTGCAGACACCGGTCGAGATCCTGTCCCGTTGATGGCAGCGGCGCTGAAGATCCTAAAAAAGAAACAGAAAACGGAGTTGATATGGGCCAGTCCGCGTGAATTGTTGAACATATTCCAAGCGGAACATATCGGTTGCCACATCATCACGGTGACCAACGACATCCTCAAAAAACTGGATCTCATAGGGTATAACCTGGGCGAGTACTCTCTCGATACCGTGAAGATGTTCTACAACGATGCTGTGGCGGCGGGGTTCAGATTCTAATCCCCCAAGAATACATTCTAAATGGGATTATGTTGTCTGCACTCACACTTAAATTCAGCAACAGGAGTGCTTGGTCGAAATAGGGGGCAACTTCACCAACTGGATGGAAAATCTTAAACAGTGCATTCTTTCATCAAACATGTTCAATTGGCTGGGCAAATTTGTTCCTGTGGAAAGAGTTTTTTCCGGAGTTTTCTGGACCTCCATAGGAAACGTTGTTTCTTCTCTTGCAACTCTTGCTTCAAGCCTGATTTTGGCCAGAATTGTGGGCGCGGTTCATTTTGGGAAATTTTCCGTAATACAAAGCATTCTCGCACTATTTTTAATACTGTCCGGTCCCTCCCTAGGTTTTCTGGCAACAAAACACATAGCGGAACACTGGCGCTTAAACCCGCGTCGCGCCGCAGCAATATTAAAGCTTTCAAACTTGTCAGCGCTAATCCTTTCCGCGGTCATTGCCGTTGTGCTGCTTTTGCTGTCCCCCTACCTTGCCGGGCACATAATGCGCACACCGGAATTACGGCCCGAACTTTATCTTAGTGCTGCGATACTGCTATTTACCGGAGTTAACGGGGCGCAACTGGGCGCGCTGTCAGGTTTTGAAGCTTTCAAGGAAGTGGCGGTTGTAAACATTTTTAAAGGCGTTTTCACTTTCCTGCTGGTTGCCGTGGGCAGTTACTATGGTGGAATAAGAGGGGCAATAATCGGACTTGCGGCAGTCTCCATAATGGTATGCGCATTTAGCAATCATTATGTGGCCAATCTTCAGTATAGATATAATTTGCCGCAAATATCCAGAGCGGAATTGTTGGCGGAAATGGGACTGCTTTTTTCATTCTCGCTGCCGAATTGGCTTTTTTCCATAGTCACCTCACTGGCAAATCTGTGGACCTACATAATGGTGTCGCGAATACCTCAGGGTTATGCGCAAATGGGCATTTTCAACGCAGCGAACCAGTTCTTTCTCATGTTAAATTTCCTGCCCATGATTATCTGGCAGGTTTCGCTCCCGGTGTTATCCGGCGTGTCGGGTAAAAAAGATTTTTATAAATTGCGAAAATCCTACCGCAAACTTATCGTTATCAACCTTTCCGTTATTATATTACTTATTTGCATGCTTGCGCCCGTTTCCGGAATGCTAATGAAAACGCTGGGAAAGGAGTTCGCCGGGCAAACCCAAACTTTGATAGCGACGCTAGTGCTGACGCCGGTTTATGCTTCTGCCAATGTGGCTTGGCTGATTATGATAGTTATTGGACGCATGTGGACTTCGCTGCTTTTAGTGGTGTTGCATTGTTTAATGTATGTAGGAATATTTACAGTTGTTAAAAATCAGGGCGCCTACGGTTTGGCTATGGCCAGACTTATTTCGTATAGCCTATACGCAGCGATCAACATACTTTATGTTGAGGTAGTGTTTGCGAAGAAGATAAGTTATCAAGAGGTAAAAAATGTTTCCGAATGAGGCATCCTGGTTTTACGAAATACTTTCGCAAATTAATCAATGTGAACTATTTCCGATGCTTAATCTTGGAAGTTCAACAAAATATTTTAGAACCGTTATGCAGCCGTATATAGATAATTCGCTTTTTAAACCTTTGCGAGAACAGGGAAGGAAGGTTATCCACTGCGATATTAAAGAAGCTGAAGGTGTTGATATGGTCGGGGACTTGAGTTCCGCAGCGTTCGTTGAAAAATTGAAAAATCTCGAATTCCGGTCAGCCATTTGTTCGCATCTGCTTGAGCATGTAGAAAACCCCGCTTCGATAGCTAACGCAATAACGCGGATAATTCCTGCGGGCGGGTATCTTTTCGTGTCGTGCCCATACCGCTATCCCCATCATCCCGACCCGATTGACACCATGTTCAGGCCATCGCCGGACGAACTGGCCAGTTATTTCCCTGATATGAAAATTATTGATTCTTGCATCATATCTGGCGGAAGATATGGCCAATTTGGGAAATCTGCCAAGAGTGCTATCCGAGAACTTCTGCGACTGGCGATGCCGTTTTACAAACCAGCCCGATGGCTCTGGCATTTCAGGGAAGCCAAGGGAACTTGTCTGGTTCTAAAAAAAGAAGAGAACCGTGGTCTGTCATCTTTGTTTTTCAATGGCCTGTCATCGCCTTATGCTCAGGATTGTCCGGATTAAGTTGAATGGATGCGTAGAATAAGCCGAGATGCGCAAATACACGACATGCGGAGTATCTGGGTGGAGCAGAATTATTTGAAAATTGCCATGATTACCCCTCAATGGTTACAGACCAAAGGGGGGCCTTCATCACACGTGAGCGGTCTCGCTGTGCAGTTGAGGAAAATGGGTCACCAAGTTTGGGTTCTGTCGGCCGAACAGGGTGATGGGGCAATACACTTTGGGAGCAAGCCTTTCAAAAGAGAGTTTGATATCATTCGTTTGTTTATGAAAATAAAACCAGATATAATACACATCCATGGGAGAATGCACTATATTGCCCCTGCTTTAGGATACAAATTATTCTTTGGACGTAATTGTCGCCTTGTTTTCACCTTTCATACTCAGCCCTACTTGAAAAATTTTCTTAATATTTCAGATATAGGAAAGCGGGACTATATTGGTGTTCAAAGGATTATAGGTAAATGGCTGATACATCGATGCGATGAGGTAGTCGCATGCAGTCATAGTTTGATTTCGAATCTTAATAAATATTATAACATGAATATTCAAAAATACACAGTATTATACACAGGCACTGAATTATCACGTATTGATACAGAAAAACTGGAAATATTTAAAAGGAGCCATAATCTTCAGAATTGCAACCCAATTCTGGCTAGTGTTGGAGTATTCAGCTACGACTGGAAAGTGGCGGGTCATCAGGTCTGTATTGAAGCCGTAAGATTGTTGAAAAGTAAGTATCCAAGCGTCAAATTGCTTATTGCAGGACGTGGAAGATTCGAAGATTACCTTGTCGGTCTCGTGCGTGAGCACAAGCTTGAGGATTGTGTGACATTTCTCGGATACACAGACTGCATGAGGGAGTTTCTCGCTTCAACAGACATCTATGTACACATGGCCATGCATGAAGCCATGGGGCTTTCTGTGGTTGAGGCAATGCATGCGAGGAAACCCATTATTGTTGCAAACCGAGGAGGACTTCCAGAGATAGTCGAACATAACGTTAAGGGGTTAGTTATCGAGCCCAACGCAGAAGAATTATTTCGTGCAGTTGACTGGCTTGTCCAACACGAAGAAGAGCGCCAGGGGATAGCCAACAATGCATTCACCTTCGCCAGCAAATTTCTCTCCTTGGAATACTTTTCGTCACGGATTCAGAGCCTTTACATAGGAGAGCACTAATGCCATTTTGCCTGTGAGTCAAGGAGCAAGAGCCGTGCGTATTGCTGTTTCATTCACGATGGTCTTCTCCCCAAAAACCAGACATTCTGCGGGTTACAATTTCCTCAAACTCATCTTTGACAGGGTATCTTGCAAGTAGTTGATTTATTAGCCCCGATTTTGGCGGTTTTTGGGCGTAACACTACATTTCCAGGAGTCATTCGCAGTTAATGCACGGTGCTGACGCGATGCGGGACGGGTACCTCGACGGCACGGAAGATGGCGTTGGCGGTTGGGGACAGCTCGGTCCGGATCCGGTATTCCGCCTCCCCGGCTTTCAGATGAACCATCCGGACTTCGGTCAGTTCCTGCAGTATGGTGCGGGCCGACAGCTCTTTCAACTTTTCCTCCCCGCGAACGATCCGAAGGAAGGTGACCTGAAGGCAGAACGCCAGGAAGCAGACGGCGATGTGTCCCTTGATCCGATCTTCCCGGGACAGATACACCGGCCGGATCTCGAGGGTGGTCTTGATCTCCCGGAACGCCCGCTCCACTTGCCACAGTCCTTTGTAGGCCAACGCGGCATCCTTGTCGGACAGGTCCGTGTTCGTGCGCAGGACGTAGATCCCGTCGAACTTTTTCTCGGAGGCGATCTTTTTCTCGTCGATCGCAACCGCGTCTTTGTCGACGGACAGATATCGGCGATACCCGGTGTTGCCGATCATCTTCTTGGGACCCTTCGCGATCTTCTCCCGCAGATCGGAGACGATCTCTTCCCGGACCGCCTGGTCCCGCTTGGCCTCTTCCTCGTTTTTGCAGACGATGTACCGCTCCTCCCCCAGCTCGACCAACTTCACCTTCAGGTTCTCGGTGACCGTCTCGAAGGGAGCCTTGTTCTCCAGCACGATCTCTTTCACGTCCCAGTCCTGGCGCATCTTCACACCGGCGATGTACTCCAGCTTCAACTCCTCGATGCGGGCGATCACCTTCGCGTTGAACATCCCGCGGTCGCCCACCACGATCACGCGCTTGATCCCGAACCGCATCGAGAGCTCCTCGATCACTTCCGAGAAGGCCGCGGCGTCTGGCGTATTGCCGGGGAAGACGTGATGGGCCAGCGGCGTTCCCTCCCGCGTCATCACCACGCCCACCATCACCTGCTTGTTCTCGGGGTGGTTGTCCTTGGAGAAGCCGTGACGCGCCAGATCCGTCATCGGCCCGGCGCCGGTGAAGTAGGTCGAGGTGGTATCGAAGAAGAGAAGATCCGGCGCCGGGGTGAACAGGTCCCGCTCCCGGTAATACAGGTGTTCCTCGATCTTCTTGATGCTTCGTGCCAGGATCCCCAAGCTTCGGTAGTAGTGTTGCAGTTCCACGACGGCGCCGTCGTCCCACCAGATTGTCTCCGCCCATCGGTGCGTGGAGAGCTTGCTCGAAGGATCGAGCAGACGTCCCAGCACCATCCGGAAAATCACCGGGGCGGGATCGTAGGTGGCGGTTTCCCGCTTCGTGGCGGATTCGATCGCTTCCGGCAAGCCCAGCTTCTTCCACAACGACGTAAAGATCGGGACGGGGCCAAAGGAGAGCGCCGAGGTCGCCATCAGTTCCTCGGCCTTGCACAACAGTTCCTTCTTCTCCACGTACCGGGAAAGAGCATCGGAGAGTTTTTCCAAAGTACCGGAAGCGATCAGTTCGTCGAGGCGCCCGAGGTTGGCGATGATCTTCTGGCGGACGCGTCCGTTTTCCCGGTACGTCTGGACGATCTGGAGATACTTCCGCTGCGATCCGTCTTTCCGTGGGAAGGCGAGGCATCGCAGAAACATGAGTTACATATATCATCTCAACAACTCAATGTAAAAGGTTATTTACAGTAACCGTAACACTACATTTGAAGTTTTTCGGAATCACGCGTCAGCGATGTGACCGAAAAATAACGGGTTTGATCAGTAACGAGGGAAGAGGTTGTCAAACCTGAGTCAAAAGATTCTTCCACCAAGATTCGGGTGTACCGATCAAGAGGGGTTGGTGATTTTTCTACGAAAGCTTTAATCAGAAGGCTTGGAAAGATAAATAGGACAACTACTGAACAATGAATATAAATTTGTACCGAATATTTTTCGATATTCAGAAAAAGCACTGGTGGTTTGTTACAAAGAAAAGAATTGTTTTAGATGCTATTCATAGTCATCTAAGCAAGATTGACGATATCAAAGTGCTGGATATTGGCTGCGGAACTGGTTTGATGCTTAATGCCCTTGAAGGTGTCGGGAAAACCTACGGCATGGATATGTCGGATGATGCAGTTAATTTTAGCCGGGAGATATTCAACGGCAAGGTAGAGAAGGGATTGTTACCCGACCAAATTCCTTATGAAGAAAACTTTTTCGATCTCATTACCGCTTTGGATGTGATTGAGCATACGGATCAGGATATAGATTCATTAAAGACGATACGTTCCCATCTTGTTTCAGGCGGAAAAGCAGTGATCACTGTCCCTGCATACATGTTCTTGTGGTCATCATTTGACGAGTTGAACGAACACAAGCGCAGGTATACACTCACTGAGCTCAATGCCAAGTTGATTCAGGCCGGATTCACAGTGGAAAAAATATCCTATTTCAATACTCTACTTTTCCCCATCGTTTTTGTTGTACGTATACTGGAAAATTTTTTGAAGCGTGGCGGGGCATCGGACGTAGATATGCCAAGTAGGCCATTGAACTTTGTCCTTGCAAAAATCTTCGGCATTGAAAAATATCTGCTTAGATTTGTAAATCTGCCATTTGGGGTTTCTATTCTGGCTGTGGTCAGGAAGTGATTATTAGTCAATAAGATTACTTTTTTCTCAAATAAGGAGTGATTATATGGGCATTGTTATTGGTAGTGGTGTTATTGCAAATCGGTTTATCGACTACTCATTGCAATCGAAATATCTGATCTTTGCTGGAAACGTGAACGACTCTGCCATTAGAAATGAAAGCACAATTGAGGAAGAGGAGATTGCTGTCAAAACTGCATTATCAGAGCATACTGACGCCACATTTGTATATTTTAGCTCATGCAGCATTGTTGATCAGAAGGTGGGTCACACACCATATGTACAACATAAAGTTCGTATGGAAAAATTGATACAGGACTCAGCAAAAAGCTTTTATATATTTCGTTTACCTCAAGTGCTTGGACTTTCTGATACCAAGTCGAGCTTGATCAATTATTTATTTGATGCCATATCTAATCAGAAACATTTCGAATTATGGCAGAATGCGCAGAAAAATCTTATAGACATTGATGATGTTCATGAGATCGTTGGGGAGATTTTGAGAAGAAATATTTATTTGAACAAGATTATAAATATCGCAAGCACGCATCAAATATCGGCCTTGCAACTTGTTCGTTATATCGAGGATTTCATCGGGATCTCGGCTGATTATATATTGGTCAGCAAGGGTACTAACTACGAGATTGACGTCTCACCCATTATGCCAATTTTAAGGGATTTGAATATAGATTTTGGTGAGGGTTATATAAGAGCATCCCTTAGTAAATATTTCGGTCATCTTATATACCAGCCTAAACTCCTTTCCGTGATCGTCCCGACGTACAACGAAGAGCACGGAATTGAGGAGTTTTACCGCAGAACAAAGAATGTTTTGGTGAGACTGGCACCAAGGTTCGAACATGAAATAATTTTCGTCAACGACTACAGCACAGACAACACGTTTCAAAAGCTAAAGCTGCTTTCGCAGACGGATCCAGCAGTTAAAATCCTTAATTTCTCAAAGAATTTTGGTAATCAGGTCGGTATCACTGCCGGAATTGATTTTTCACGCGGTGACTTGGCTGTTGTAATCGACGACGACCTACAAGACCCCCCAGAAATAATAATAAATTTTATCTCCAAATGGGCCAAAGGATATAAAGTTGTTTACGGAGTACGACCCAAGCGGCGGGGGGTAAACCCGTTATTTATATTGATTGCCAAGTTATATTACCGAGCCATTCGCACTTTAAGTGACACAAAAATACCGAACGACACGGGAGATTTTCGTCTAATAGACCGGATGGTCATAGATATTTTGAAAAGAATGAAAGAGGAAAACCGTTATTACAGAGGAATGGTTGCCTGGGTCGGTTTTCCACAAATTGGTGTTGAATACGAGAGGGATAAACGCTATGCCGGTGTAACATCATTTTCTTTTATGAGATATGTCAAATTCGCAATTAATGGCTTAACCTCCTTTACTGAAAAACCACTCTATTTTTCAAGTCTATTAGGCCTTTCTATTACCTTTATTAGTTTTATCCTTATCCTATATTTAATTATAAGCAAAATAGCCGATCCTTCTTTATCTATAAGGGGTTGGACATCAACGACAGTTATTATAATGTTTTTTGGGGGCGTACAATTGCTATCGATAGGTATCCTTGGTATTTATATAAGTAAAATATACCGTGAGGTTAAAGGTCGCCCCCTTTATATAGTTGAAAGCACCAAAAACATAGAGGGACAAAGTAATGAATAATTCCTTGTGGTTTTCTTTTTTAGTGCGGTTCATACGTTTTCATTTAGGTCTAAAATATCTCTCTTTTGAAGAAGACATATGAAAGCAAACTCTCCTCATCCGTTAGAAATTACATTACTTATTATCATTTTGTCTGCATCCTTGGCGCTTCGGTTACTGGGGATTGATTTCGGTTTGCCCTATGTCTTCTATCCAGACGAAGCGGTCATAGTAAATCATGCCGTGGCCTTTGGTACAGGTGATCTCAATCCGCACTATTTTAACTACCCTTCTCTATACATGTACGTAATGTTTGTAATATATGGATTTATTTATGTGGTCGGGTGGCTGGCTGGGATATTTGCGTCAACCGCCGATTTTGCACGGCTTTTTTTTAATGATGTTACTTTATTCTATCTGCCGGGTCGTTTGATTTCAGCCCTGTGTGGAGTAGCCAGTGTAGCAATGGTGTATTTATTTGGCCGTCGCGCATATAATGTTCGAGTTGGTCTGATATCGGCTTCTTTTCTCGCATTTACTGTACTACATGTAGAATATTCACATTTTTTGAAGACGCATGTTCCAGCTGCTTTGTTTGTGATTATTGGTCAATATATGGCTTGGTCTATTATTAGCGGAAAGGACACCTTGCGTCGTTATATAATCTGTGGTGTTGTTGCAGGTTTAGCTGCTTCCACTGTTTATCATGCAGGTTTTGTGCTTGTAACAATGTTGGTAGCGAACATGTTGCGCTGGCACGATTCACCAGCAGACACTAAAAAGATGTATAAAATCATTGTTATGGTAATGGTCTGCTTTATTGTCTTTATATTAGGAACCCCCTTTGCCCTCCTTGACTGGCCATCATTTATTCGAGATATAACGGCTTCCTCTGCCTTCCGCTTTAAAGGTGGGTTCTGGGAAGGGAGTCCTTTTTACTCTTTTACTAGCTTGTTGACTGTCATGGGGCCCCCGCTGGGTATCGTGTCACTTTTTGGTGTGGGCTATGCATTTTTACGGCATCGCCCGGTCGATATAATTCTACTGAGTCTGCCATTGTTTCTATCTGGATTCCTAATGTTGTTTCCAGTCAAAGAACCACACCATATGTTAATTGCTTTCCCCGCCCTTTGCATCCTTGGATCGGTGTTTGTGGAAGAGGTAATTGCTTGGCTTATACGACCGCGTATCTTGCAGGTGGGAACCATGGTTCTGGTGACTATATTGCTACTTGTAAATCCAGGTATACTTTCTTTGCAAAGTAGTTACAGGTTGACATTGCCTGATACGCGGGAATTGTCAAAAAAATGGATCGACGAGAATATATGCCCCGGATCTAAAATAGTGATGGACAGCGGGAAGTATTATCCCGGTGAGTTCGGACCACCTATTCGTTACAGTAAATGGACGATTGAGCAGTTTATTGATAAAACGGGATCCGCAGCCGAGAAGGCATTACCACGAGTAGATGGCTCGCGGTGGACAGGCTACACCGGAGAAGCGGCATATTTCAAATATTATCTTAAGGCAATGGGTGATTCAACTGGTTATGATGTTATTAAAATCACCCACGATGAGGTTTCTGAGAGATCAGATGTACTAAACTTGGATGAATATATTTCCATGGGTGTGCAATATGCGGTAGTGAGCAGCAAAGGGTGGAGTTATTACTATGTGGATGGTAGGTATCCTGTTAAGGCTACAAAGTACCGTGATTTTTATAAGGCACTTGAAGCACGCGCGACCTTGCTCAAGGAATTTAAACCTTCCGAAAATATAGTCGGGCAAATTATACGCATCTACAAACTTCCCACATCATCTGGCACAGGAAGATAGTGAATAATCGTGGCAAATAAGAAGAATAAATGAATAATATATATAATGAAATAAGATTATTATATAATAACTATAAAATAGGTTTTATTTCAATCGTAGTAATTTCTTTATTTTGCGGCATATTATCACAATACTGGCAATTTTGGTTGATATTTGGTTTTATCTTATACTTTATGTTATTAATTTATTTTTCAAAAACATTTCGTGATTTGATAAATATTCATTCAGTTGCAATAAGCTTAATGGTATTTTTTTCCCTTCCTTCTGTTATTTTGATTCTATTAGACGAATTCCATTTAAATATTGATGAGCGTTTAACTGTATTTTCTGCTATCAGCATAGGATTTATTGGATATATTTTCGGAGTTCTATTTGCTAAATATTTATTTCAATTTAAGCGAAAAGGCAATACGTTATTATCAAATAAATTAAATACTATATTTTGTTCATCATATCGGCATAGATATTTATTAGCTGTAATCGCAATTTTGGTTTTTACCTTTATTGGATTTATGCCTATGTCAATGTCTTATCGTGAATCAGTCATGTATAGAATGGAGACTCCTGGAGTCATGTTATATTTTTATTCATTAATACCTACTGTTTTCTCTATAACAATAATTTCTATGATTAGTATAATTGGTGACGTTAAGAGATATAGAAAACTTTCTTTGCTGAGTTATTTGCTTATCGCATTATCGTTTTTGTTCGTTATTGGAGGGCATAGAGGCATCCTTGTATATTTATTTGCGTGCTTAATAATTGTTTTTCAGCCATATCTAAAAAGAAGGCATATTATATTGTTTGGTGTAATATCTATTATGTTTATTATTGTCGTATCGGGTCTTGTAAGATTCGCTAGGGTAGGAGGTACATTTGCAAATAATCTTGAATTAGCATATGAGTATATGACTAATGTGACATCACTGACCTCTCTTTTTTGGGGATTAGATGATTTTACAGGGCCTTTTTCTATTTTTATTACATTAGTTCAAAATATACCACAAAATATACCATTTGATTATGCTGCTTACATTAATGATTTAAGCTTATTTATTCCAACAGTAATTTACCCTGACCGCCCTTTACCGTATAGTCTTTGGTATGTGAAAACATTTGATCCAGAAACTTTTGAAATGGGGGGAGGATTCACTTTTTACGTATTAGGTTTCGGTTATCTATTTGCCGGGCTTATTGGTGTGTTCATCCATCTGTTTCTATACGGAACTTTATTTGAATGTCTCAATAAGTTTTTTAGAATGATTGGTGGTGATGCAGGTATATTATTATATAGTTATTTTATAATTCAATTACTTGGCTTTGTGGTTGGTTCTGGATTTTTTGCTTTTATAAAAGCCTCACTTATATTAAATACATTTACGCCAATAGCTTTATTATTTTTATTTGTTACTATCGTAGATATATTCACAAATAAACCTCTGGCACACAACCTCCGGCTAAACTGTACACAGAAAAACCCGTAGAGTATGGCCCAATCACAAGTTTCTAAATTTGGCAAATTACTCCAAAAATGAGCCGTATAATCTATATTACCGTGAGAACACCTTTTGGTAGTGGGGAAGAATTCATCATCCCGGAAATGAAGGAAGTCATCAAACAAGGACACGACTTGCTTATTGTACCACGTTCCCCGCGTAGTCGTAATGTTGCGCAAACAGATAATTCCGATTTGCAGAACTTTTGTTTGTACCAACCGCTACTATCACTGACAATTTTGCGCGCATGCATTCAGGAATTAGTCAGTAAAAATGGGGGTTGCTGTTTAAGATTATTGTTCAATATTTTATGCTGGAGCCGAACGTTATTAGGATTAATAAAAAATCTAATGGTATTTCCTAAAGCACTCTGGCTTGCCCGTATAGCAAAATCTTGGCGTGCTGACCATATGCACGCTCACTGGGCTTTGTCGACGGCTACCATGGCAATGATAGCTAGTGAAATTTCGGGTATACCATGGAGTTTTTCCGCCCACCGTGGTGACATTGTTGAAAATAACATGTTGAGTGTGAAGTTGAATCGCGCTACTTTTGTACGATTTATATCGAAAGGTGGATTTTCGCTAGCTCAATCAATCATCAACCGGAAACTACCACCCAAGTGTCATGTGATTCACATTGGTGTGCGGTTGCCAGCCAATCCATCACTAAATGGGAGGAATTCTGGGGAGTCTTTCACAATTATATGTCCGGCTAACCTACTACCTGTTAAAGGACATGCGTACCTGTTGCAAGCCATTGCAGACTTAAAAGTACGGCGTGTTCTATGCCATCTGTTACTTGCGGGGGATGGTCCATTATACCGTAGCTTAAGGCGTCAGGTCAGCATACTCGGTATCCAGGACCGTGTTGAGTTTTTAGGTCAACTTTCACATGCTGCATTATTGGAACTCTATGCGCGGAAGATGGTCGATTTATTGGTTCTCCCAAGCGTTGATTTAGGCGATGGCATCCATGAGGGCATTCCGGTTTCGTTGATGGAGGCTATGGTGTATGGTGTCCCGGTTATTGCTACCGATACTGGTAGTATTACTGAATTAATATCTGTGGATGCCGGTATCTTAGTGCCACAGAAGAATATTGCGGCATTGACGGATTCAATTGAACGGCTTATCGGGAATGCAGACCTTCGAGATCAGCTCGCTTTAGCAGGGCGCAAACGCATCGAAGATGCATACATGGTAGAGGATTCAGTGACTGAGCTATGTAAATGTATTAGAGGCTAACTTTATAACTTTACAATGTCATTCACCGTTGAAGGATTGGAGGCGGGGAGCATGAATAAAGAAACGACTATGTCTGAGCAAAAAGGAAGAATTGTGAAGTTTGCCGTCGTCGGACTTGGGAACATCGGTTCTCGGCACCTGGCGGTCATCGACGCCAACCCGGGGGCCCGCCTCGTGGACATCTGCGACATTAAGTCGGACCGGACCGAGAAATATTCCGGGCTATACGAGGTTACCGGTCACAACAATTTCACGGACATGCTCCGGAAAACATCCGCGGACATCGTCAACATCTGCACCCCGCATGGATTGCACGCCCCGATGGCGGTGGAAGCCGCCGAGGCGGGGAAGCACATTCTGGTGGAAAAACCGATGGCACTGACGCTGGAGGAAACTTACCGGATGGACGAGGCGGCAAAGAAAAACAACGTCCGCCTCATGGTGGTCTGGCAGAACCGCCACAACGTGCCAATCAAGCTCGCGAAGAAGGCGTTGGAAGATAAGGCGCTCGGGCAGGTGTACATGGTGCACTGTTCGGTTTTGTGGAACCGCCCTCAGAGCTATTACGATCGATCCGACTGGCTTGGAAGAAAGGAGCTGGAAGGCGGTCCCCTGTACACGCAGTGCAGTCATTTCATCGACCTGCTCATCTACATGTTCGGGGACATCCAGCGGGTGAACTCCATCGGGGAAACGAAAAGCCACAGCATTGAGATAGAAGATTGCGGTGTTGCGATGATGAAGTTCAAGTCGGGCGTGGTGGGAACGCTGACCTACACCAACTGCGTATACAACAAGAACTACGAGGGGAGCATCACGATTGTCGGAGAGAAAGGGACGATAAAGATCGGAGGTTCGTATCTGAACACCATCGATTTCTGGGACATCCAGTCGTACCCGTTGCCCGACGAGATCGATTTCAACGACAAGCCGAACGTTTACACTAAGTACAAGGGGACCAGCTCCAACCACGACAAGGTGATCGCCGACGTCGTCGCAGACTTCATCGGCGGGAAGAAACGGGTGGCCGGCTGGGAAGACGGCCACAAGGTAGTGGAGGCGATCCGGATGATCTACCGGTCCCAGGAACGGAACGGGGGAAGGGTCACCGTCAGCCAGATGACTGAAGGGAAACCGGAGGAGTTACCGACACCGCCCGAAGAAGAGCCCGTCGCATGAAGGAGACACCATGATGGATACCTACAAGGTCTTCCCCGGCGTCTCGCTCGGTGACGGCACCGTTATCGAGGATTACTCTATCGTTGGCTGCCCTCCAAGGGGGAAAAAGGCGGGAGAGCTCCTGACGTCCATCGGCAAGGGGGCGATCATAAGGTCCCACACGGTGATCTACGCCGGGAACAGGATCGGGAATAATTTCCAGACCGGGAACAAGGTCAACATCCGGGAGTTGAACGAGATCGGGGACAACGTAAGCGTCGGCACCCTTTCCGTGATCGAGCACCGGGTCCGGATCGGTAATGGTGTGCGCATGCACAGCCAGGTCTTCGTGCCGGAGTTCACCGTCATCGAGGACGATGCGTGGCTTGGGCCGAACGTCGTAATCACGAACGCCAAGTATCCGCTATCTCCGGGAGTGAAGGAGACCCTTGCCGGGCCGCTGATCAAGAAAGGGGCGAAGATCGGCGCGAACTCCACGGTCCTTCCGGGAATCGTCATAGGGGTTAACTCCCTGATCGGGGCCGGTTCGGTCGTGACGAAAGACGTCCCGGACAACGCGGTCGTCGCCGGGAACCCGGCGCGCTTCATCAAGATGATCGACACACTCCCGTATTGAAGGGGCTCTTCTTGGAAATCCCGTTCGTCGACCTGAAAGCGCAATACCAAAGCATCAAGGGGGAGATCGACCAGGCGATCTCCGATGTCATCGCAAGTACCGCGTTCATTGGCGGGCCGTTTGTAAAGGCGTTCGAGTCGTCATTTGCCGCGTTCTGCGGCGCGAAACGCTGCATCGGCGTGGGAAACGGGACCGATGCCCTCTTCCTCGTATTGAAGGCCATGGGGATCGGCCCGGGGGACGAGGTCATCACGGCCGCGAACAGTTTCATCGCCACGTCGGAAGCGATCACGATGTCCGGCGCCCGTGTCGTGTTCGTGGACATCCGCCCGGATACCTTCAACATCGATGCGGAAAAGATCGAAGAGAAAATCACGGAGAGAACGAAGGCCATAATCCCTGTACATCTGTACGGGCAACCGGCCGACATGGATCCGATCCTTCGGATCGCCAGGAAGCACGGTCTCAAGGTGATAGAGGACGCGGCCCAGGCCCACGGCGCGACGTACAAGGGCAGGGTGGTTGGGACGCTCGGCAACGCGGCCTGCTTCAGCTTCTATCCGGGGAAAAATCTCGGAGCCTACGGGGACGGTGGGGCGATCGTCACCAATGATGAAGAGTTGGCAATTAATGCGCGAATGTTGGCGAACCACGGGAGGGTGGACAAGTATGACCACAAGATCGAAGGGGTGAACAGCCGGCTGGACTGCCTCCAGGCGGCCATCCTGAACGCGAAGCTTCGCCATCTTCCCATCTGGACTGAATTCCGCAGGAAGAACGCCTACCTCTACAACGAGCTCCTCGCGGGGGTACCGAGCCTGGAGATCCCCGTAGAGTCCACGGAATTGAGGGCTGTCTACCACTTATACGTTGTTCGGGTCAAAAATGGCATGAGGTCACAACTGCAACAGAATCTGAAAAACATCGGTGTATCGACGGGAATACATTATCCTATCGCACTCCCGGCGCTTTCGGCCTATTCCTATCTCAACTATCGGGAAGGGGATTTTCCGGAAGCCATTTCCGCCTCGCGGGAAATTCTTTCTTTGCCGATGTTCCCGGAATTGAAAGAAGAACAGATTAGGTACGCAGTCGGGCTAATACGAGAAAGTTTACGCTGATCTTGTTTCCCCACGCACTAAACACTCCCGGTCCGGAACGAATCAGTGACCTGCTCCCCGGGATTTATACCAGTTGCGAGCGGGGATTTCCGCCCACCTACTGGGATGACCAACAACCGAGCCGAGACACAAGATGAACGTATGGCTGGTCACGATTGGAGAGCCGGTGCCTGCACAAGAGGGGGTGCGGGACAGACTCCACCGCACAGGGTATTTCGCTCACTTTCTGGCGGACCACGGGCATGAGGTTACTTGGTGGACCTCCACCTTCGACCACTTTCGTAAGAGACACCTCTTCATGGAAGATTCGATGATTAGACTTAGGTCGAATCTGCGGGTCCGATTATTGAGAGGCTGTGGCTACCGGAGCAATCTCTCGCTGGCGCGGATGCGGGACCACCGCCAGATCGCGAAGAAGTTCGCTTCTGAAGCCACTGCGGCGCCTCGGCCGGATATTCTCGTCGCAGCGCTGCCCACCATCGAATTGTCTCTGGAGTCTGTCCTATTTGGGAAGCGGGAAGGAGTACCCGTCGTGCTCGATATGCGTGATATGTGGCCGGATATCTTCATGAATTCGGCACCCGCCCCTGTCCGTCCATTAGCCCGGCTTGTACTCGGCCCGCTTTTCAGTCATGCTCGTGCCGCATGCGCCGGGGCCACGGCGATCACCGGGATTACTAAAGCATTCGTGGATTGGGGTCTTGCGCGTGGTGGGAGGAAGCGTTCCAAGTTCGATAAGGCCTTCCCCATGGCCTATACCATCGTTCCCCCACCGTCCGAAACCCTCGCGAAGGCAGAGATCTACTGGGACGATATGGGCATCACGAAGGAAGGAGGCGATTTCGTGGCCTGCTTCTTCGGAAACTTGGGCAGGCAGTTCGATCTGGGAACGGTAATCGATGCCGCCCGGCTGCTCCACCGAGAAGGGAGAAGGTTCCGTTTCGTGCTATGTGGGGCTGGAGACATGCTCGATCACTTCAGGAAAATAGCAGCGGACGTCAGGACTGTCCTCTTCCCGGGCTGGGTGGGTGCGGCGGAGATCCATGTACTCATGCGGCGGGCATCGGTCGGGCTGGACCCATTGCCGGACCGGTACGACTACCTGGCTAGCATCAACAACAAGGCCATCGAATACATGAGCGCAGGGCTGCCTGTACTCTCTAGCCCAAACCGAGGAGTCCTGCGGGACCTACTCGCGGAGCACCGCTGCGGACTCAGTTGTCACCTCGGCAATGCGAGGGAACTCGCAGCAACTCTATGCACATTGAACGACGACCGGAACCTGTTGGCGGAGCTTTCGCAGAATGCGGCACGTCTCTTCGAGCAGATGTTCCAGGCGGAGAACGTTTATGCGGCGATGATGGACTATCTCGGCGAAGTACACCGGGATTACTTCGCTCTGCGTCTGTTCGCAAACAGGGGAGCGACATGAACCGGCAAGAAAATACAAGACAATGGTACGAGAGCTACTATGAAAAGAAGGGAGTGAACCGGAACGACCTTCG
>Ga0172368_10003669_pt1 | contig 18450 bp, 18 predicted proteins | sample Lak11m_FD_114540 | JGI IMG/M metagenome (GOLD analysis project Ga0172368, IMG submission 114540) | Freshwater microbial communities from Kabuno Bay, South-Kivu, Congo - kab_022012_11m | ecosystem: Environmental > Aquatic > Freshwater > Lake | place: Democratic Republic of the Congo: South-Kivu...
ATTCTCATGCTAACAGCATATCATACTCATACTTCGTATGATATGCACTTTCATCCCCGAACTCATATTTTTTACGCTTTGCTAAAATATTCGTTCGGGGTTTCCAGTAAGGAATTAAAAAAGCCCCGCCGGAAAACCAGCGGGGCATGTGCGTGCGTGATATCAGTGCTTCAGAGCTTGCTGAAGCACTCTCCTCATGCTTGCGAGGCGCTTGCCGACCTCCGTCCGTTCGAGCCCCTTGCGCTCACCGATCTGAGTCGGGGTCAAATTACCGATGTGCGCAAGGATAAGGATTTCGCGAGCATCATTATCGAGCTCGCGAAGTGCCGCCTCCAAATCCATGGCTGTAAGGATGCTCTCCATGGACGTTCCCTCCTGGGCGTCCAAAAAAAACCGCTCCATTTCATCCATGAAATTGGAGTCAGAACTCACCCTTTTCATGCCCAGCACGATATGTTCGGGCATATTAGCCATCGCGTACTTTTTGATGGCGCTGAACACCTTGTCGACGAAATACACGAAACAGTCGCGAACCTTGTTGAGCTCGATCTCATCAAGCGCGATGAGAAACCCTAACACGCCTTCTGCAACAAGATCCTTGCGATCGAAACTCGGGCTAGTCGGAAGCTGTTCCTGAACCTTAATCGCAATCCTTATCACGATGGGGTGAAACAACTCCACCAGTTTTCTTTTCTCTTCAAGACCCCCCATTCCCTTATGCCGACCGACCATCTCCTTGATCTTGCACGACATTTCTGCTCTCTCCTCTGACGTTGCAATCCCCTGCGTCATGAACATTCCCTTCCCTTCATTCAAAATAGCATCCGTTTACACAGATGCTATTTGATAGTATCACAATAATTAAATTGAATCAAGGGTTCAAAATGATATTATGCTAAACCATCAGCTAACATTTTCTTATCTTTTTCAGTTTCCTTAATAATTCTTGCCATCATTTTAACCGCCAGTACCGGGTGCCAACCAACGGCAGTTTCTTCAGAAAGCATCACAGCAGACGATCCATCTAAAACTGCGTTTGCAACGTCTGATACTTCCGATCGTTCTGGCACAACGTTTTTTATCATTGAAAGAAGCATATGAGTTGCAGTAATAACAAATTTTCGTTTTCTGTTGCATTTTTTTATAATAATTTTTTGAATAACTGGCACTCTCTCAATTAAAATATTTTTGCCTAAATCACCGCGAGCAACCATAATTCCATCTGATTCTTTAATAATTTGATCAACATTATTAATGCCTTTATCTGTTTCGATTTTTGCAATAATTTTTATTTTCTTTGGCGCAAATATCTTTCTTATTTTTTTAATCTGCGATGCTTTTTCCGCAAAAGAAAGTGCAATATAGTCAAATTGCGAACTTTTTAAAGCTTTCAATCTTTTAATATCAATAATATCATAAAGGATTTTGCATCCACCAATTTCTTTTATAATTTTTGTAAATCTGTCAAATTCTTTTTGGTTACCATATTTTGTATTAAATCTAGCAATCTCTACTCCCAAAGACAGCATTTTTTGAATTATTGTTTTAGAAGAGCTTGCAGGCCCAAATGTTGCAACTATTTTAGTTTTCATTTCCCTCCATACAAAAACTATTAACTATAAACTCTCAACTATTAACTAATATTTAACGTCTACGTTGTAATATTTCTTTTATTAAATATTTCGAGTCCTAAGAACGTAAAGAATATCGAAGAAGATCCAAACACCCAATAAGCCAAATAATCAACCTTGTTATAAATTAAAGCGTTATTCGCATTAAAGTAATAAAAAAATGATAAATATTTTAGATCGCCTAAATTTTCTTTAAGGCCACTTATAATATTTAAAGCAAACATTAAAACAAGCAACCCTCCAAGTAAAAAGTAAACTTTGCCTTTATCCGAAAATATTGATGAAAAAAAGAATCCAAGACTATAAATTGCAAGTCCCCACAGCAAAGATAAATTAAATATTGCAATCACATTTTTAATATCAATTGTCAAATGGTAAAACTTTAAAATTAAAGGTATAGAAAAAACTGAAACAAATACAAAAACCAAAATCATTGCAAGCCCTGCAAAATATTTTGCAAAATAAATTTTGGCTCTTGAAATTGGTTGTGACAAAAGAACTTCAATCGTTCCTTTTTCAATTTCGCCTGCAAGCGCGCTTCCGGCAAATCCGCAAATATAGGAAATAAACATAATTGGCCACATAAAGGAAAAAAGCTCTCCGGATATATATCCCCCAATAGTGGTATAGGCTTTAATATCAATATTAAATGCCTTCATCATTGATTCTGGATAAAATTTTAATATTTCTTCTAAATTTGCCGACTGACTTTGAATAGTCGGAAAAATTGACACAAACATTAGTATAAATAATAATACAGAAATACAATAAATTAATGTTGATAACTTTCGGTCTTTAATTGTAGAGATAATTAATGCAAACATATTTTCCTTCAAATTTAAAACGGGTGCCAAAAATTTATTATTTGTAAAATTCCAAAAACACTTCCTCCAAACTTGCGTGAGTAATCTCTAAATCCTTAATTTTATATTTTGAAATCTTATTTAGCAAAGGATTTATGTCTCCCTTAATGTTTAAAATATATCCGTCCGGCAGTTCTTCTTGAACCTCAATACCATCGAAACGAAATTCACCCTTAGCGGGTTTTTTTTCAAATCTTGCTGTTGCCAAATGCATTCTGTTATTCTTTAAGTTTTGGATGTTTTCGATTGCAACAATTTTCCCTTGCCTAATTATTGCTACACGATGACAGATTCGCTCCACCTCGGCAAGATTATGCGAACTCATAAAAATGCTTATACCTTTTTTAAAGAAATCCTCCAAAACCTCATAAACAACATTTTGAAGAATTGGATCAAGCCCTGCTGTAGGCTCATCTAAAATAACAAGTTTTGGTTCAAACATTAGTGCTAAAATTAATCCTAACTTCCTTTTATTCCCAGTAGATAAATTTTTGAATTTAATTTTAGCATTAAAATCAAATTTTTGGATTAATTCATGTGCAATAGATTTTTTCCCGTGAATTTTTTCTAAAAATTCAATATGGCTCTTTCCAGTCCACCCGTCATACAGTCTAACATCGGCCGGCATATAACCAATGTTGCTTTTTGCTAAAACTGACTGTTTTTTAGAATCCATTCCAAATATGCTAATCTTGCCACTAGTGGGTCTTAAAAAATCCATTATTCCCCTAATAGTAGTAGTTTTGCCAGCTCCATTGGGGCCCAGAAATCCAAAAATCTCACCCTCTGCAACTTCAAAAGAAATACCATCAACAGCCTTGGTTTTCCCAAAATATTTTTTTAATTTATCTATTAATAAAGCATTCATAAATTTAATTATCTTTCTTTAATCATACACAAATTTTATTAGTTTTCCAATTGTTTAAAATGTGCCTTGATCTTAGATTTAATACGTTTATTTGATTTTTTTATCGATATTTCAAGCATTTTAAAAATAAATTTTACAATTCGCACCAAATTGGGTAGATAAATTGTCCAGATATTTTTCAGCGTTGCAGGAACCGGCACTGTATGATCGAAAGCATCAATAAGCACGAGTGTTGAATCTTTTTTGTCTTCAATTTTATCATATAGCTTAACCGACTCGGTGTATGGTATAAGCCGATCATTAGTAGAGTGAAGAATAAGCAAAGGAAAATTAATTGATTTAATTAGTTTGTCGCTAACACTTAAACCCGAATAGTATTTTTTTATATTATTGCTCATTTTAAGGTAGCCATTATCAAATTCTTGCGGGGTTTTTGAAGTAACCCAATCAAAAACTTTTCGGCCATCTTTGCTAAAACTGTCTTTAGTTGTATCGAGCTCCTTGTCGGGATTTTGTTTTGTAAAATAATTTTGAGCCAATTTGTAAAATATTTTAGTATCTTTTTTGCTTTCACACCAATTACCGGCATTTCTAAATAATATATACCTGGCATAAGGATCTGGTTCGGCACTGCCTGATATATTTTTATACGAAAATTGTTTAGTTACAACTAATTTTGCAACTGAAAGCAATTCAATATATCCGCTAATTGACATTAAAAATCTGATTTTTTCTTGGATTTCATTGTTAGCGCAAGCTATAATCGCAGGTCCGGTTCCGTAACTTACAGCAACAATTCCAATTGGTTCATTTTTAATGTGATTTGATTTACTAAACCAACTGATGCACTCTATTAAATCATTGCTGTCTGACTCGTAAATTGTGCCCACTGATCTATTGGGCCAAAATGGCACCATAACAGTAAACCCAAGTCCAACTAAGCCCTTCATAAAATTAACAACGAGTGGTTCGCGCTTACCTTCTTTGGCAAGCGGCGCAAACACAATCATCCCCGGGTATTTTTTGTTATCATTTGGCCTATAAATATCGGGTAATATTTTTCGATTGCCAATTTTTATCAAATATTCTTCAATGTTTATTTTTGGCGATAACCACTTGGGCAAATGCCATTTCCTATTTGGAAACATAATCACAAAATAAAGAGCCATACTTCGCTTAAAAAGCCTGCCCTTTTCAGTAAAAAATAAAAAAATTAGAATAACTAATAATATTGCGTTATCTAGCATATTGTAAATTTATGTTAATGTGTTTCTATGTAATCAATAATTTTCTGTTCTTATCGCTCAAAAGTGGTGGCATTACCGCTAAAAACCCACGGGGGAGAATCACAATTACCATCTTGACGTTCTATTTTTAGGGTTGTAGCATTTGGCATTTCCAAAATTAATCTTCCAGATAAATAATACGGGGTATAACAATACACATGGCCATTTGCACTAACCTCATTAAAGTCTTTGTTTATGTAATCTGGCAAAGTATGAGATGGGGAAAATATCCAGCCTCCAGCACCCTGCCCGTTTGCGCTCATGGAAGTGCCTATGGAAAATACGCCCTTAGTCGGGTCAATATTATCATGAATTAATGCCAAATGAGGATCTTCGCCGCTCCATGCATTATCTGTTCCTTCTAAAAACCAATTGCCTTGAGCCGTACCAACAATATCTTGTTCAATAGCTCCGCAAATTGGTTCGATTGTTCTTAAAGTTCCCAGGGCATTTCCAAATTTTGCCATTAAAGTATCTTTTAAACTTCCTGAGTAATAATTAATTGGGCAAACTGTGTGAGTATAATCGCTTCGGTTTTGCCAACGGCTAGAATTTGCAAAATTCAAAGTCATTCTTGTGTCATATGCTCCCATATCAAAACTTCTTACTGTTCCAATTTGTTCACCAGCGCTAACAGAGATATTAACGTTTTTTCCATAGTTTCTGTAGGTATTGCCGCCAGTGGAATAAGTACCTTCCCATTGATACGGGGCCTCTGGTTGATTAGCCAATTTGCCAGTGAGGGAAATCACATGTAAAAAATATACTTTTAGTTCATCACATGGTTGAAAATAAATGCTGTAGTCCGTTGTTCCCTGAGTAATATTTTGACTAGCGCTAATTGACGTAAAAACTATATCTCCAGGAGAATATAAAGCAACCTCACTATTATTATTTATTTTAGGATATATGTGATCTGTTGGGAAAACGTGCCCTGAAGGATTATAGTTTCCAAGCGGCACCAAACCAGCTAAAACTGATAATTCCACTGGGGAAGTATTAAAAAATGAATAATTTGAACCACAAGATGCCAACCCCGATGAACTAGTAGGTGACGGGCTTGGATAGGAAGACGGGGTTGATGATGGAGTCGAAGAGGGAGATAGGCTTGGCGATGACGATGGGAACGATGATGGTGTTGGCGTACTGCTAGTCGTTGGTGATGGAGTAACAAGGACTGAGCTCTCACTTGGAGATGGTTGCAATGCCACGAATTCGCCAGTTGAATCTTTAGTTGATAAATATTGCGCAAGAGGAGTTTTTATAATATTTTTTGATAAAACATTTTTTCTTATTTGGTTAATAGTTTTTACTGCTACCAGTGAAACTAAAACCATTGCAAAGCTTACTAAAACAATAATTAACTTTTTATGGTTTATACCTTTAAAAAAATCCATTATTTTTTTCATATTGCTAAATTAAATATTTTCTAAATATTTAGATTGTGATTCTCTGAGTTCCGATCTCGACTGAATAAACAAATAAAAGTTTAATTTGATTTATCGCAATCTTTTTCTCCATACTTTTTTTCATATGCTTCTTTATCACCATAAGGCAAAAAATCTTTGTGATGCTCGGGATTATGAAAATTTGGGGTTTGCTTGTGTTTAATTGCACACCAATATTTTTCTGTTGCTCCAGCAATTTGAACACAATAATTTAATAATCCGTTTGCATAGCCGCAATATGCACACCATACTTTATCAGAAGTACTTAAATATGAAAGTTTTTGCCTATCAATTCTAATATAATCACCGCGCTTTATTGTTTTTATTCCATAAAGTGGAAAGTCTATTCTATGATAAATTTCCATCATGATATCGAGTATCACAAGTGGAATAATCATCATTAAAATAAACGGGCAGCTTAATATGTACCTTAATTTCTTAAATGGGAGTTTTACAAGTTTGTTTTGCATAATTAATCTCTCTCAAATTATTTTTACTGTCAAAATAAATATATCGTACTTCAAAATTCTAATTTTAATAAGAATTTCTATAAATATTTATCAAAAAATTGCCACATTTTTTCAGGATGTATGCCAAAATAATTATAACTATCAAAGCGGTGCATCTTGCCCTCTAACCACAAAAATTCTTTATTACTTTTTGAGGCTTTATCATATATTGCCTCGATATCCGAAAGCTCAGTCCAAAGATCTTGTCTAGCCTGAACAAATAAACTGGGTATTTTAATATCCCTTGCGTAGTTTAAAGGGGACATTTCTTCAAGTTTAATATTGGTGTAAAATCTAGCAAAAAATTTAATTGAGGGTAAAAATAACAAGCCCAGTGGTGTAAACAATTTTTTGGTAAAAGTTTTTAGAAACACTAACATAGAAATTGGCTGAATAAAGATAGCGGCTTTAACATTCTTAAATTTCGGTGCAAATTTGCTCATGGCAACAATGGTGGCATTTGCGCCCATGCAATTACTTAAAAAACCAATCTTGTAATTTTTTAGCTCAGGGTTTTTAGAAATAAAATCTAGCAAACCAGCAATATCGCGAGATTCATTAATACCGACCGTAGTAACACCTTTGCCGCTTTGCCCGTGATTTCTAAAATCGAACATTAAAACAGAATACCCTTTTTCATAAATCCTAGAAGCTACTTCAAGCAAATCAACATTAACTCTAAACAATTTAATGGGCCCCTGGTTATTAACTTTAAAACCATGGCGGCAAAACGGCATCGCATGAGTAATTATAATTAGTTTTCGAGTTTCGGTCTTAGGTTTTGGGTTTTTTATCAGCCAACCCTTAATTTTTACGCCATCAATAGCAGAAAACTCAATATCTTTAAAATTATTCATCCCGTAGTCTCGAGGAGTTTTAATAATTTTTTGTCGATTGGGAAACAAAATCATACGGGCAAATAAAAAAGAAATAATAAGGTACATCAATAATATTATCAAAACAATTTCCGCAATAATCATGATATCCTTAAAAAACCTATTATTTCTTTAGTAATAAAGTTATTGCAAAACCAATAAAACCTAACCCTAAGCCAACAAACATCCAGCCAACAAAGTTACCTTGCAAAGCCCCAATTCCCATACCAATCATAATCCCTGCTGGAATAAATAATGATCCGGCATCTTTTTTAGGATTTTTTGTTTCAGACATTTTGCTCCTTGTAAATTATTTTTCATCATCATCAAAATATTCATACCAAGCCAAAACTGCCATGGAAAATAGTAGGCCGAAAAATACTAATTCCTCAATTGGAAAACCTACATTAAAAATCGTTATCCAGCCAACAAATAAACTAGAAGGAAAATCCCACCAGCCGAGTTTTAGCGCGCTGATTTCATAAATAAATGACATATAAAAAAAGTATGCACCGGCCATGAAAAACTTAGATGCAAGTGCTTTCCTTTTTATTAACTCAAATAGTAGCGGCACAAAAAGCATTGCCGAACCAAAATATAAGTAAAAATAGGAAATATTTAATGAATCAGGGTTAATAAACAGTAGTGAAATAAAGAGTGAAATAATAATTAAAATAATTATTAACAAATACTTAAAATGAGGCGTTTTTAGTTTTCTTGTAACATGTTTATCTAAAAAATATTCATAAAACATCACAATATAATAGATACTTGCCACGGCCCAAAGCAAGGACTCAATTGCAACTCTGCCAAATAATCTGACGCTAAATGCGGAACTGATTATATATTTTTGCATTGTCACATTAGAAATATAATCAATTGGTAATATTGCAAAAAATCCTAAAACCAAAGCAAAAATCAGTGTTTTTTTGATATTTTGAGGAGATCTTAAAGATAAATAAATGTTTGGAACTATAAAAAATAATATAATGGACCACAAAAAATTAGCATTTAATATATTAGCATTTAATATAAATGTAAAAACAGATGCAATTACTGGGAAAATAAGCATTATTACTAAATCAATTGTTTCTTGTTTTTTCATAAATTTAGTATTAAATTATTTATATTGTATAATATTTCAATGTTCACTTCAATAATTTTGTCTTTCGTATCTTGACATTTTCAATATTTTAGGATATGTTTTAACTAAATTATGTTTGAAATTTGACAAAGAGGAAGTGATGGAATGACATCTCGGGAATTTATTGTAAAGATTCATACATTTATTAGGCAAAATAATCTCGAGCCGCTTGCAACTATTACCCTCACAAAACATAACCGTGGCTGGCAAGAAGAAGACGATTGGGTAAACATATTGATTCTTCCGTCTGCCCAGTCAATGCAAAAAAATGATCCAAAATGTTTTGTTTTTAGTGAAGATGAAATAGGATACATTTACCCTATTAATCCCGATAATTGGATGGGTCGGGTTATTAAATCAAGCTCGCCGCCAAAAGATTTAATGGAGTTTGATTCTGTTGAAAAATGGGACCCTTGTGAAACTTCATCAATTAGAACTATTTCTGCAATAAGAAACAGTATTGTTCAAGATTCACTATCAATATATTTGGAAATCATGTCCCAACAAACTCCCAGGGAGGCTGCTTATTAGCAACCTCTTTTTCAATCTATAGACAAATAAATGATAAATGATATATTAAATATAAATTTACGCTCATTACCAATTTATGGAGCCCCACGGATAAATCCGTGGTACCAGAGTAAATACCTTTGGGCGACATCCATCGAAGCAGGGCTTCACTGGATGAATCAACATTCACCCAAGGTATGCGCTATGGTGCTCTGCGAAGTTGGATGGAAGGGGAGGATTCAAAATGGAATCATTAGTACAAGACTCTTTGGCACATAAAGAAATTGATGAAAACACTTATTATTTACCAGATTGGCCATTTAGATTCTACAATTATGTTAAGGCGCTTCCTGGCGGGAAAATTGGATATCACGAGTTTGACAAGCTCAGCAAAGACGAAACCTTCATGGAATTTATAAAAACAAAAAAAAATTTGGGGGCGTATCTAAGCCAGATGGCTACCAAACATAAGGTTTTTATTCACACTTGCTGCGATGAAACAGGCAGACCATTTGAAAATGGTAAATACTATTATATTGCAAAAACCGAAATTAAAGTAGTTCGAAAACCTAACTACTTTAATCGTGGAAAAACAATTAAACCAGATCAAAAAAATAAAAAAAGCAATAATGGTAAAAGCGAACAAAAATTAGTTGCAAGGTCAAATGGCCGACCAGATATGGAAAAAAGCCAATCTGTAAAAAATTCGCCCGACAGAAGCGTAACCACCACAACAATATACAAATTCTTTGGTTTGTGGAGTCATGGTAATGGCAACTATAGTTAAAGGAGAGATTAAAGCCTCAGTCGGTTCTTGGACAAGTTACATGTTAAAAACACTTTTTACGCTAGATGGATTCCAGTCATTTATCGCCGCCTATAGCAAGGCAACCGATTCTGGCTTTATTGATAGATTCGATAAAGATCAAAATCATCTAGCCTTGATATATAACGATTTTTGTATTGAAGCTATTAGTGAAATTGACCCATCGTATAACTTTTTAAACGGTCTTAGAAAATTTTGCTCAATTGACAAAATGCCTGGCACAATATCTGCTAGAAATTTTTCTTCAGATTCGGAAGAATTTCGAAATTGCATCTTAAAAAAGCTTGCCTTTATAATTTATTCAATGGGTTTTGATGGAATTGAACTTCCAGATGGAATATATTTGGAAGAAGAAAATAAAAGAATCATTGAAAACAGAAAAATTGCGCTCGAAATCAATGACAAATATGATTCTCAAGATAAAAACGAGCCTCCAAGCGACGACGATCCAGGAGAAGAAGTAATAGATATCGGTGAAATGACAAAAGACCAACTAAAAACCGAAATCATATATTTAAAAAAAATCATAAATGGTTTTGGGGGCGCAATTTCAAAGCTCGAAGAAAGAGGTAATCTTCTTGCTAAGTTATTGAAAGAAGAAAAAACCAAGGCAAAAAACAACGCCCTATCTGACGAGACGAGCGCTAAACCTCAAACGGAAATAGCTGATTTGATGCTTGAACTTGAAAAAACCAAAAAAGAAAATGAAGATCAAATCAAAAAAATAAAAACGTTGGAGGAAAAACTAGAGCTGGCGCAAAAAATTCTAGAAGCGCTAACCTTAGCAAAAGAAGAAATTGAAAAAATGAAAAAAAAATTAAAGCAAGCAGAAGACGAAATAGATCGATTGGTATCTGAAAATTTAAAGCTAGCCCAGGAAAAACAATCATTAGAAACTGGGCTTGTCAAAAAAGATCTGCAAAATTTACAATTTCCGCTTAAAATCGTTTCCGAAAGAATGCCTTTTGGCACGTTAACACTTGAAATTTGCGAAAAAGATACAAGGTCAGTCGAATCAATTCCAAATATCAGTTTTACAAAAGAAGTAGTTGAAGAAAAAGAAACCAAAAACGTTTCATGCAATCTCACAATCACAATATAAGACCCGCCAAGGCGGGTCTTTCATATTTGAAAAAATTTTCAACTATTAACTAATTAATAAGTTCTTCCTTCTTTTCTTTGACAAAGGCTATCCACCTATTAATAACTTCGAGTACTATTTTAAACGGCGCTTCAATGACAAAATCTAAAAAGAATAAAAATATATTAATTCCTTCAAATTTTACAGCAAGCCAATAACCGATACGCAAAAATGGTAGCAATAAAAAGTCGGCAATACCAGCCCAAAGTCCTTCTTTTTCATCTTCTTTTATCACCAATTCTTTTGTTGATTGCCTAATTCTAAAAGCCAAAAAACTAACGACGCTTAAAAAGAAGTAAAATAAACCGCCGGAAACAATATTATAATTTAGCGAATATAAAAGCCAACCAATAAGACCAAAAATAACTAAGAATGTTAAAAAGTAAGCTATTTTCAAGCCGTTTCCAATTGGTGCCGAAGAAAAAGAATAATGTTTAAAATAATATTCTTTGGGCTCAGTGCCTTCATCCAAATAAACAATTTGCTTTATTTTTTTAACTAGTTTCTGGGTGTTTTTTGCACCAGGAACACCAATTAATGATGCTGAAATAAACATTAATACTGGCGGGAAAACTAGGTTAATACTAAGCGGTAGCCAATGAAATTCTCCTAAAAAATATTTTTCATAAGGAATTTCAAGTAAAATGCCTAGAACCATTTTGGTAATAAATACAAATGCTACGGCCCGAATAATTGCTCTAAAAAGCTTCATTTTGTCAGCGGCATAATGACTATTTGCTAAATGTTCCACTTCAATTGTAAGTTTTCTTGGATGAGCTAAAGTGTCAGCTACCAACTCTGTTTCTTTTGATATTATTTCGCGAAGCACAATAAATTGTGGGTTATAACTTCTTACTATTTTATTTAATTTTTTTGCTATTGGACTTTCAAGATCTACCTCGATTTTATCAATTATGTCAAATAAGTGTTTTTTATTAATAGTTACGTCTTCAGGTGTAATTTTAATCTTTGTCCATTGCGGGTAATAAGTCTTTAACAAAAAGAATTTCAGTGCGGGCTTGTCGAATTTTAAAAATATTTGATATGCCACAACGGGCAAAAAAATATTTTTTACATGTTCGCGATCTTTTTCTTCGATATTTGCTGAAATATTTTTATTAATTATTTCAACGAGTATTTCAATTAGAGCATCTTCCCTAATATGAGGCACAATTAATTGCTCTAATTCCGCTGCAGCAATGGGTAAAAAATATCTTTGTTCATTATAGTTAAAAGATTTAAACAAGGCTAAATACTTATTTATTACATTTGTTACATCATTAGTTTGGTCTTCGGTAATTAACTCCGCTTTTAAGTAGCCCGATTGAATAAGTTCATAAATAATTCCCTGGGCGATGTGCTCAGAATCTGGCAATGAAAAACTCAGTTTGCGAGACAAAATTCTTTTAATTGCACCCTGACGAAGCAAGTGCTCATCTTTAAAATCTATAGTACTTCTAACTTTTTCGTATAAACTTGCTGCAGATCTTAAAATATCATTTACTTCAATTTTTGCCGAACTCTTCTTTCTATTTTCTTCGGTCGACTGAATTTCTTTTAGCTTTTCAAGTAAATGCTTAATTTCGTGTGAATTTTCTTTTACATCTTCTTCGGACTTTTTTAAAAAAGGATAAGTACCAGATGAATCCATATATATCTCCTTAGCTAAAATTATACAATATAAAAATTAAATAAACAAATGCCAGGTTTTAAGCTTTAAGTTTTTAGTTTTTAGTTTAATTGAAAAAGGCCTTGCCGAAGCAAAGCCTTATTACCTTAATTCATTTTGAAAAACTTTTTCAGGATCATTCAAAAACACATAATCCTGAACCAGCAAATTTCTGTTTATAACCATTGGGTATCCACCGCGAAGCGAAACACATACCGCAAATGGTGCCCCTACTATTATTCCGCGCTTTTCTCCTTCATGCGCCATCACAGTCCAGCCTTCAAAGTTATTACCTGGTTTACTTGACAAATCAATGGCACAAAATAGTAACGGATTGCCAAGTTTGTTTATGGATCCTATATAATTATCAACGATGTCAACAACAAATGATGGGTTGCTTCCTGTTTTTACAAGCTTAATGCTGCGCGCCTCTTCTTGACTAATAATAATAGGAATATATATATATGATTTGCAAAAACTTAAAATATTTTTTGTTCTAAGTACTAATATTCTTTTTGTCTGATCTTCCGGATGGTCAAGGATAGAATCAAAATACACGCAAACTCTTTTATCCATTTTTTCTCTGGCATTGGAAAATTTTATTGAAATTCTTTTATCGATAAATCCTCTCATTGCTTCAGGAACACCATAAAAGACATCATCATGAAAAAAAATAGTTTGCAGGGTGATTTCGTCTGTATGTTCAAAACGTGTGTCTTCGGGAAGTTTGTGTACTGGTTTTGCCAAAGTCAAATTTTTCACCTCCTTGGGTTATCAGATTGTTCATGTGCATTATACCCAATAATAACAAAAAAGCCTTTCTTGTCAATAACAAAACATCCACGCTAACACGTGGATACTAAAAAATTTAACTTTCATTAAAAATTGTCACCGCCATAGCGGGCTTTGAATTTAAATCAATAATTATCTTATCAAATAAATTCCAACCATAAACATAATTGCCATAGCAATTATTGAAAATGAGCAATCATGCCCAGCAGAACTTTTCCCTTTTCCCATATATTCCCCCGCAGTCGCAATAGCGACAAGTCCGCCGACCTGTCCCACGAAGCTTTATGCAAAGTGGGAAGTATCTCGGATACCTGCCCGCCAGTGCCAGGCATGGCAGGCGGGGAACTCGGATGAATAATCCGATGTAACATACCGAGAACGAAGGCGGGCATACATTAATATTTCTTATTTTCATAATACTAAAAAAATTTAAAATAGGCAACGAAAAATTTTCGTTGCCCGGGTAAACAAAGGCGCTATACAAATGGCGAGATAAGAAATATTGAACCCTTCCTTTCAAAAATTGAGGAAAGAGCTATATCCTTGACATCAGCTTCAAGCCGACCGAGCTTATCTACCATGCGTAAAAAATATAGTACTTCCTGCGATTCAGGAGCAATTTTGGTTCGTGGGTTATTACATAAATCTATCAAATCAAAAATTGCGTCAGTAGCCGCAAATTCAGGATTATCCCGAAGTAAAGTTAAGGCAAAATAGTAAGCTTTTGCAACTGATTTATCAATTTCTTTTCCGTTTCTTATCTTCACCTTTTCTTTGACTTTTTCCGGTGCTCCGTAACATCCTGGCATAGTTTCTTCCTCCTGATGTTTTTTCAATACTTAAGGTTCGATGTGTGTATAGAATAACAGAAAACAGGAAAAAAGTCAATTGTTTGCAGGGAGACGAGAGAAGAAAGTAGTAAGTGGTAAGGATTAAGTAATAAGTAGGTTACGAATGGTTAATAATAGTTAATATTAGTTATGCTAAGTTACCGATAATTAAAATGGAAAATTAATATTTAATAGTTATTGTAGTTAATATGTCATTCCCGCAGTAGTCGGGAATCCTTCCCAATACCAAGACAGCAGGTTGGAACTAAAATCTAAAAACCTTAATATTTAATTTTTAGATTTTCGATTTAAGCTTTTAGTTTAATTAAAAAAGGGCCCCACCGAAAGCCGGTGAGGCCACGCGCATAGCGCGATTTAGTCTAGTCAAGAATGAGGCCGTAAATTTCTCTGGCCTCCCGGATGAAGCTGGCGATTGTCGCCATCCTGGCAATGCCGATAAACACCTTGAGCGCGTCGGCACCGCGCATTTCCACCTTGATCCCGTACTCCTCTCCGGGGGCCACGAACACGCCCCAGTCCTCGGAAATGTCGCGAAGGATCTCCTTGAGCTCATCCACTTCCATGTGGCTGAGCATAAAGCCGATCTGCGTCGGCGTCCACCTGGCCGTTGTGAGGCAGAATGCCTCGGCGACCTTCCTCAGAATGTGCTCCCTGTGCTCGGAATCAATCCTGATCCCGATGCGGGCGTGAATCTGCGGCGCGAACTCCTCCATCGCCGTGTCGAGCTGCACAATGGCCGTCTCGATGCCCCTGCCGCTTCTGACCCGCTTGACGCGGGTAATGACGCGCTCGGTGAGTGCCAGAAAATAGCCTGCATCGGGCAGAAGGTGCGCCGGGTTGACAAGCTCCAGCTCTCCCTGAAACTCGCCGAGCTCCTCGCGAAGATCTTCGGACACGACAATCGGGTTACCACACCCGCAGGTGCAGACGCCGACGAAATATCCGCCGATTTCCGTAACCACTCGGCGAACCTCTTCGATCGTTCCATGGTAGAAGACAAACCTCCACAGAATCTCCTTGATCGAGCCATCGATGATGCTTGTCATCTCGTTCGCAATCTGGACCGTCTGCTCGTAAAGCCGTGTCGCGATTCCCGCAGGCAGTGCGCTCTTGAAAAACGCGTTCGCGAAGCTGATGTAGAGCTCAATGAGCTCTGTCTCCGCATCCCGGTCAGGCATTACGCCGTCCTTCTTCACCTGCTGGTAAAGCAGGATCGTCTTGCCCGTTTCAAACATGCGAGTCCACCATTCGTAGCCGGTCTCATCGGCTTTGTCGTACTTTGCGGCCTTCGGCTCTTCCGCCTCGGTCTTGGCTTCGAACTCCTCTTTGATGATGAAGTTCTGCCCCGCCATCATCTCTTCTACGCTGGGCGCCTTCTCAATGGAACCCTCCGCAGACCTGTCCCGATCATTGATCGGGAGCCTCTGCTGACCCTTCCGCGTCTGTGTCCCTGTCGGCATTGTTAGTGCCCTCCTTCTGGTTGTATTTTAGAATCCCAAGCTAGGCACGAATTATCATGCGCAGTTTGGGACCCTAAATTTTCAAATTTTAAAAGTGCAAAAACTATAATAACAGCTTATATAAGGTTTGTCAAGGCCAAATGTTTAAAAATCAAGACAATTTTGTTTAAAAAATACCACCGTCATGGCGGGAGAGATTAGTTATTTGAAATTAGTAATAGATATTTGAAACTGGATAATGGTTTTAGTTTCTGCATTCTAGATACAAATTTCCAACTTCAATTACCATTTTCTAATTTCCATCAACTATTCACTGTCGCCCGCCTGCCGGCCCGCTTCGCCGAATCGAGGCGAGCGAGGCAGGTCTAATTACTCTCGTCTAACTCACTTACTTATTCGCCTTTTGTCTCATTGTTGAATTTAATATCTTTTTTCTAAGGCGCAAATTTAACGGCGTAACTTCCAGCAATTCATCGTCTTCAATAAAATCAATGCATTGCTCTAAGCTTAAAATAGTCGCAGGAGTTAAAATCGTACCGATTTCGGCGTTAGACCTGCAATTAGTCATCTTTTTTTCCTTCGTAACATTAATATCCAAATCATTATCTTTGGCGTTAAGGCCAATAATCATGCCTTCATAAACTTCGGTTTGAGGCGGAATAAAAGTAATTCCTCTGCCTTGAGCAATTTCGAGCCCGTAAGATACGGCTTTACCAGTTTCAGAAGATACTAGCACTCCATTTCGAAGTTTACCAATTGCATCGCCCATCGGCGAATACTTTAAAAATATGGTATTCATTACTGCCGTACCGCGGCTTAAAGTTAATAACCTACTTCTGAGCCCTAAAAGACCCCTGGTTGTAGTTTCAAACACAAGCCTTACACTTGTATCAGTATTTTCACTTTGGCTAATTAGAAGCGCTTTGCGTCTACCGAGTTCACTTATTACATTGGCAACATATTGATTTTCAACATCAACAGTCAGCTCCTCATGTGGTTCGCTAATAATTCCGTCTATTTCTTTGGTAATAACCTGCGGTTTTCCAACCTGTAGTTCGTATCCTTCTCGACGCAATGTTTCAATAAAAACAGAAAGATGTAATTCCCCGCGCCCTGAAAGCACGTATTCTCCAGTTTCCCCATATTCAAGTTTTAAAGACACGTTAGTTTCTAATTCCTTTTGAATTCGTTCTAAAAGTTGTCGTCCGGTGCAAAATTTGCCCTCTTTACCAGAGAAAGGAGAAGTATTAGCAGAAAAAGCCATTCGAAGCGTTGGTTCATCAATTTTAATAGTTGGAAGCTGCTCAGGGTTTAGGGCGTCACAAATAGTGTCGCCAATCCCAGCTTGTTTTATTCCGGTTACGGCAATAATATCACCAGATTCAACATTATTTGCCTCGATTCGTTTTAAACCCTGATTAACAAATATTTTTTCAAGCCTGGAATTTGTTTTTTCACCCGTAATCCCATTTATTACGGAAATAGCCAGTCCTGTTTTTGCGATACCGCGGCGTATTTTGCCAATTGCATATTTGCCAAGATAATTATCCCAATCAAGCGCCGAAACCAGCATTTGAAAGTTTCCTTCTTCAACTTGAGGTTCTGGAACATATTTTATAATTGCCTCAAAGATTGGTGTTAAATCGCCTTTTGAAAAATCTTCAGGCATTTCACTCCAGGCTCGGCCATCGCGACCGATTGCGTAAAATATGGGAAATTCTAAGTCATTGTCGTTTTGAGCTAATTCTAGAAATAAATCGTAAGTTTTGTTTATTACTTCTTCTACTCTTGAATCGCGTTTATCAATTTTATTAATGACAACAATAATTTTAAGACCCAGCTCTAGTGCTTTTTTTAGCACAAATTTGGTTTGCGGCATTGGGCCCTCTTGAGCATCAATTACTAAAATAGCGCCGTCTGCCATATTTAACGTTCGTTCCACCTCACCGCCAAAATCAGCGTGCCCAGGAGTGTCGATAATGTTTATTTTATATTCACCAAAATTAATTGCGGTATTTTTTGCTAAAATTGTAATTCCGCGCTCTCGTTCTTGATCATTTGAATCCATAATTAGGGTTTGGCCCATTTCAGCTTCATTTTCTCTAAATGTTTTAGACTGCTTTAAAAGACCATCAACAAGTGTGGTTTTTCCATGATCAACGTGAGCTATAATTGCAACATTTCGAATTAACTTCATAAAATCCTTAGTTAGTTTTCAGTTCTCAGTTTTAAGTTTTCAGTAAAATACAGAAAGTGATTTAGTTTTAGAACTTATTGAGAACTGATAAATGAAAACCTGTCTCGACTTGGCAATCGAGCCAAGGCGGACTGAAAACTATTTTGTTTCCCAAAATAAAATATCCGCCATGGGCGGAAATCACCTTCGGCAAACGTATTTATTTTGTAAATTGATTGTAACCCAAATCAACCTTAATGTCAATATTACGAATTAGATGGTACATTCTAGACCCAATGCAACACTAAGTGATAAAATAAGTCATTAATCACAAGTGGAGTATACATGTCAAATTTAACATTTTATGATAGGCAAAGAATAGAATTTTACTTGCATTTTAA
>Ga0172368_10003672_pt1 | contig 18439 bp, 14 predicted proteins | sample Lak11m_FD_114540 | JGI IMG/M metagenome (GOLD analysis project Ga0172368, IMG submission 114540) | Freshwater microbial communities from Kabuno Bay, South-Kivu, Congo - kab_022012_11m | ecosystem: Environmental > Aquatic > Freshwater > Lake | place: Democratic Republic of the Congo: South-Kivu...
CGCTGGCATATTCAGACCGCCCTGGCGCTCTTTCAATCCGCGCGAGAAGGCCGGCCGGTTGCGTTGGAGTGAGGCTTGAAATCCTACGATTTCATTTTTGCAGGGGGCGGAGCTGCCGGACTGAGCCTGGCCTATCATATCCTGCGCAGTCCCCTGCGCGACCGCCGAATTCTCATCATTGATCCCGAGAACAAGCAGTCTAATGACCGGACCTGGTGTTTCTGGTATGACCGGCCGACCCATTTTTCGCCCATCTACTACCGCTCCTGGCGCAAGGTCGGTTTCCGCGCGCCCGAATACTCAGCGGATATCGACCTGGGCCCGCTGCGCTATCACATGCTGCGCGGCATCGATTTTTACCAGTTCACCCGTTCCGAGCTTGCGGCCCGTCCCAATATAGACTTTCTCCAGGCATCAGTCGAACAGGTGATTGAAGCACCGGATGGCGTATTGGTCAGCGCTGCTGGCCAAACCTACCAGGCCAGCTGGCTGTTCGACTCGCGCTTCCGCACTTCCGACCTGACCCTCCAACCCGAGCGCTACCACTACCTTCAGCAGCATTTTCTGGGCTGGGAAATTGAAACGGAGCAGGAATGTTTTGATCCCTCCCTGCCTTTTTTGTTTGATTTCCGCACGCCCCAGGTGGGGGACATGCGCTTCATGTATTTGTTGCCGTTTGAACCGAATCGTGCCCTGGTCGAATTTACGCTGTTCTCCCCCACGCTGCTCACCCAAGACGCATACGAACAGGCATTGCGCGCCTACATCACCCGCCAGCTCAAGACAGACCGCTACCGCATCATTGCCGCCGAAAAAGCCAGCATTCCGATGACCGACCATCCCCTTCCGCGCCGCGCCGGGGAACGCATCCTCAATATCGGCACACGAGGCGGCCGAGTGAAACCATCCAGCGGTTACGCCTTCCTACGCATCCAGCATGATTCGGCCGCGATCGTGCGCTCGCTTGAAAAAAATCAGCATCCTTTCGCCATTCCCTCCGCTCCAGCCCGCTTTCGCCTGGTCGATACTCTCATGCTCCAGATCCTTAAGAATCGCGGTGATTTATCCGTGCAGGTCTTCACCGATCTTTTCCGCAAGAATCCCATACAACGCTTGCTGCGTTTCATGGACGAAAGTGCAAACCCGCTGGAAACCTTGCAAATCATGGCCAGCGTGCCCACCTGGCCTTTTCTGACCGCTTTATACCGTGTTAAAGTGCTGAGAAGGATCTGATGCCCGCGCAGCCCGTTCAATTGCCCCTGCAGCGACTGGAAGGCTCTCTGGAGAGGATCACCTTCCAAAATGAAGAGAACGGATATACCATCGGCCGCTTGATCCCGGCAGGCCAGCGCCAGGAGGTGACGATTGTCGGCACGCTCAGCGGCGTTAATGTCGGCGAACTGCTCCATCTGCAAGGGTTTTGGACCAATCACCCGCAGTACGGCCGGCAGTTTGAAGTATCTGCGTTCACCGTCCACTATCCCGCCAGCGTGGAAGGTATCCGCAAATACCTGGGCAGCGGGCTGGTGCGCGGCGTCGGCCCAGTCACCGCGTCGCGGATCGTGGACCAGTTTGGCGCTGATACGCTGGAGATCATCGAAACCCAGGCTCACCGCTTAAAAGAGGTTCCTGGAATCGGCGACAAACGCGTTGGGATAATTGCTGCCGCCTGGGAAGAGCAAAAACAAGTCAAAGAAATCATGCTTTTCCTTCAATCCCACGGGGTATCGACCAGTCTGGCGGTTAAGATCTATAAGCAGTATGGCGATCAATCGATCTCAATCGTTAAAAGCGATCCCTATCGCCTGGCCAAGGATGTTTACGGGATTGGTTTTAAGACCGCGGACAAGATCGCTCGCCAGCTCGGCATGCCCCCCGACTCCCCCTCGCGCATCCGTGCCGGTCTGCTGTTTGCGTTGAGCACGCTCTCTAATGAGGGCCACTGCTTTGCCACCAGGGCCCAGTTACTGGAGGAGGGCATCCGCCTGCTGGAAGTATCCTCGTGTGAACCGCAGCTCGACGCGCTGATCGCCGAAGCGGAATTGATCGCCGAAGACGATGCCATTTATCTTCCACCCTTTTATTATGCCGAGACAGGCGTGGCCAGCCGCATCCGGCGCATCCAGCTCGCCGAAAGAGACCGTCTTGGCGCGTTTCGCAGTCTGGATTGGGAAGCTGCGTTTGCCCTGCTTGACCGCAAAAATTCCATCCGCTTGACCGAGCAGCAAAAATCCGCGGTGCGCATGGCCCTGACCAATAAAGTTTCGATCCTTACCGGCGGCCCTGGCACGGGCAAGAGCACGATCACTGCCAGCATCATCAGCATGCTGCGCACCAAGACTGGCCGGGTACTGCTCGCCGCTCCAACCGGCAGAGCCGCCAAACGCCTTGCAGAAGCGACAGACATCGAAGCCAAAACTATCCATCGCCTTCTTGAGTATCGTCCAAACGGCAGCAGCCAGTTTGCGCGCGACCAGGCCAACCCGCTGGATACCGACCTGTTAATCGTCGACGAATCTTCGATGATTGACATTTTGCTGGCTAACCACCTCTTGAGCGCGGTCGAAACCGGCACGCATGTCTTGTTCGTTGGCGACGTTGACCAGCTCCCCTCAGTTGGCCCTGGCAACGTCCTGCGCGATATGATTGCCAGCGAAATGATCCCGGTTACCCGCCTGGACACAATTTTTCGCCAGTCCGAAGACAGCTTTATCATCGTCAATGCACACAACATCAACCAGGGCAAGTACCCAATTTTTGCCCAGGAATCGCGCGATTTCTTCCTCTTCGCCGAACCCGACCCCGATAAAGCCGCTGCCTGGGTTATAGACCTGGTGACCAAGCGTATTAAAAGCAAATTCGGATTTGACCCATCCGAAGATATCCAGGTTCTATGCCCCATGCACCGCGGGTCGGCTGGCGTAGGAGAGTTAAATCAGCGCTTACAGGCCGAGCTTAACCCGCCAGACCCCACCAAAACTGAATTCCGGCATGGTCACCGGGTTTTCCGCCCCAATGACCGCGTGATGCAAATTGTTAACAATTACGACTTGCTCGTCTTCAATGGCGACCTGGGACGGCTCCAAAAAATTGACCTTGAAAATCAAACAGCGATCGTCGAATTTGATAACCGCCCGGTAACCTACGAGCTTTCACAACTGGACGAGCTGGTCCACGCTTATGCGATCAGCATCCATAAATCGCAGGGATCAGAGTTTCCGGTGGTTGTGATCCCTGTTCTGAACCAACACTATTTAATGCTGCAGCGCAACCTGTTATATACTGCGGTCACACGTGCGCGTAAGCTGGTGGTATTGGTTGGCAGCAAACAGGCCATCGCCATGGCGCTCCGCAACAACCGGATCTCTTCACGTAACACACGCCTGTCGCAGCGCATCAAAACCGCCCAAGCGATGTCAAACACAAAAGGCTATTCCGCCTGAAAGGAACCCGCTATGCCGATCCTCCTGCTTTTGCTGGCGTTGCTCTTGTTGTTCTTCTCCATTGCCTTTTATCTGTACCGGGTTGCTTTTTTCCCAAAACGGTATACCTATGATGAAACCATCCATCTGGAAATTGATGCCGGAAAAATTAATTCCTTCGATTCGTTCAACAATTGGCCGCATGAAGACCTGACGATCCAATCCCCATTTGGTTACACTTTGCGCGCCAGATATTTTCCACTGGAAGGCTCCACGAAAACTGTAATTTTCTCGCACGGGATCACGATCACACTGTTCGGCTCTGCCAAATACATGGCCATGTTCCGGCGGCGCGGCTACAACCTGTTTGTCTATGATAACCGTCGCCACGGCATGAGCGGCGGCAGCTTCTGTTCGTTCGGTTTCTTTGAAAAACACGATCTCAAAACAATGGTTGATTGGGTTCTGGAGAAAACTGGCCCTGGCAGCCTCGTTGGCACTCATGGCGAATCTCTTGGCGCCGCGATTACGCTGCAGCATGCCGCGTTAGATCCCCGCATCGCCTTTGCTATCGCCGACTGTCCATTTTCGGATCTGCACGAACTCTTCAAGCTCCGCCTCAAACAAGATTATCATCTGCCTGCCTTTCCCCTCCTGGATATTTGCCGGATTTACGCAAAATTGCTGCTTGGATTTGACTTGCTTCAGTCCTCTCCAATCCGTTATCTGAGTTCTGTAAAAACGCCAGTGCTATTGATCCATGGTCAGGAGGACACCTACATCCTGCCACAAATGAGCAAAGACCTTTATGCCGCCAAAACGCAAGGCCCGCGCCGTTTATACCTCGTGCCAGGCGCGGCTCACGCCTGCGCGTATTCCACCAGCCCAGACGAATATGAGCGGCAGGTTAACCTGTTTTTGGATGAACAACGCATTGCTTAATGTCGTGACTTCTTCTGCATAAAACCGCTTCCCGATGGATGTATAATCGCACCAATCCCAATCCCCGTTCAAGCAGGAAGGTATTATGCCTGACGTTCAGGAATTCATCGCCCCATTCGTCCGTAATATCGAAAAAGTCATTATCGGTAAGCGTTCAACAATTGAATTATTGTTGGTCGCGATGTTCTGCGAGGGGCATGTGCTGCTGGAAGATGTCCCTGGGGTCGGCAAGACCATGCTGGCCAGGTCGCTGGCCGTTTCCCTCGGCGGTCAGTTCAAACGGCTGCAGTGCACACCAGATTTGCTTCCCAATGATGTGCTGGGTGTATCGATATTCAACCAAAAAACCGGCGAATTTGAATTCCGCCCGGGTCCTGTCTTTGTTAATATTCTACTGGTGGACGAAATAAATCGGGCCACCCCGCGCACGCAGTCGGCCCTGCTTGAAGCAATGCAGGAACAGCAAACCACCGTCGACGGGGTTTCCTATGCCCTTCCTCGCCCATTTCTGGTGATTGCAACCCAAAACCCAATCGAATACGAAGGCACTTTCCCTCTCCCAGAGGCCCAGCTCGATCGCTTTTTAATGCGCCTGACGGTTGGATATCCTTCCGCTGAGGATGAAAAATCCCTTCTGACCCATCTGCGCCGCGAACATCCGATCAACACGATCCAGCCCGTCACCAGCCCAACGACATTAATCAACCTGCAGCAGCACATCTGGGATACCTATGTCGACGAAACCCTGCAAGACTACATTGTGCGCATCGCGACCTCAACCCGCGCCCACCCAGACCTGACGCTTGGCGCCAGCCCGCGTGCCAGTCTGGCCCTGTTCAAGGCCTCCCAGGCATTGGCCGTGCTGCGCGGTCGTGACCATGTCTTGCCGGATGATGTTCAATACCTGATCCCGTTCATCTTGACCCACCGTCTGCTCATTTCACCCGAGGCAGAACTGCGCGGGCGCACCCCCAAAGGCATTTTGGCTGATCTTATCACCAAGACGCCGCTCAATTTGGGAAAACTGGAATCCTGAGATTTGATCCATCTTCCGTCAGCCGCCCAATGATCGAAACGCTGATCGGCCTTGCTGTTTTTCTTCTATTCCTCGGCGCATTCACCCAGGAAACATTTGTCATTGTAATTGTCTACCTGGGTGTCGGCGCCTGGCTCTTGAGCCGCTGGTGGACAGGTCACATCCTCAGCGCACTGCAATTTTCGCGTCAGTTTGAAACCAAGGTATTTCCCGGTGAAACAATCGCGGTCAAAGTTTGCATCCGCAATCGCAGTTTTCTTCCCGCCGTTTGGCTGCGCGTTCAAGATTATTACCCGATGGAACTGGCCGAACAGCCCCAGTTCCATCAGGTCGCAACGCTCGGACCGCGCGAACAACTTGAATTGAGTTATCTGCTGAAAGCTCAAAAGCGCGGTTATTATCCGGTCGGCCCGCTCGATTTTTCTTCCGGAGACCTCTTAGGTCTGTCGGCTGAACAATCACTGCGCGGCGCCGTCGATCACATGACCGTCTATCCGCGCATATTCAGCTTGACCAACCCTTTCATTCCATCCAGCTCTCCCATGGGAACCTTGCGCCACCGCCAGCCTATTTTCGAGGACCCTTCTCGGCCGATGGGCAAACGCGATTACCAGGCCGGTGATTCGCTGCGCCGCATCGACTGGAAAGCGACTGCCTCTCTTGGCCGGCTGCAAACCAAAATCTTCGAACCTTCAATTGCGCTGGAAACGGCCATTTTCCTTAACCTGAATCTGGATGAATACAGTCCCAAGGATTGGACGCATGGCACCGAACTGGCCATCTGTGCTGCGGCTTCGTTAGCCAACTGGATCATATCCAAACGCCAATCGGCCGGGTTGTACACCAACGGAGCCGACCAGCTCAATCTGACGGATTCGGCTGCACCTATTCCCAACCGTAAGGGCCGCGCCCACCTGATGCGCATTCTGGAAACCCTCGCGCGGATTAAAGCCCGCCAAACCATGCCGTTCACCCAATACCTGCGTCAGCACCGCCATGGGCTGTCTTGGGGCACAACCCTCATCCTGGTTTCAGGCAGTGCAGGAGAAGATCTATTTGATGAGATTATCCAGGCGCAGCGCGCAGGCTTGAACCTGATCCTGGTTCTTTGCGGCTGGTTCACTGACATCCATGAAGCGCGCGCGCGCGCCAGTAGTCTCGGGGTGACGGTGGTGAACCTGCTTGACGACGACAGCTTCAAGATCTGGCAGACATAATGTCGACAACACCTTCGTCCCTGGATGGTAAAGCGCAGCGGAAACGGGCCGTAGATTTTAGCAACGCAGCCGTAATTCTTGCGATGGCCTGCGCAGGCTTTGGCTACGCGCAGCTTTTGACGAGACTGGGAGTGGATGCCGCCTATCTGACCCTTTTCTCTCTCTTGCTCGCTGCCGAGACCTTCTACAGTTTCTACCACATCAAGGATATCGACGGCAATGAGCGAATCATTTTTCGCGCCGCGGAACTGCTCACGATCCCTATTTTGCTCAAAATTTTTCTGCTATTTCGCAATGGTCTGGATCAGCTTCCTCAGGAAATTGCCGCCTGGCAGCAAGACTTTTTTGGGTCTTTTTTCTCTGGCGAGTATATAGCGGCCCTGTTCCTGTTTGTCCTGATCTGGATTTTTTCGACCATCCTGGCCCAGGACATTGAGATCTTGTATGACAACGAACAAGACGCCGCCTGGGATGAGATAGGTAAAGTTCAAAACACGCTCCATCTTTACCGCCGCAGAATCGCCGCCAATCTGTTCATTCTGGGCGGGTTTGTGGTCTTTTTCGCCGCTGCCGCCCGCCTCAACCTGCGCCAATCTGTGCCTTTCCTCCAAGGTCAGTTCAACCCTGATGTACCCGTTTTCAACGTCCTCCTCTATTTTATATTGGTTTTGGTCCTGCTCAGCCAGACCCAATTTGCGCTGCTGCGCGCCCGCTGGACCTGGCGCAAAACCCCGGTGGCGCCCCGCTTGCCTCGCAATTGGCTTGTTTATGGGCTGATATTTTTCGGCGTTCTCGCTCTGCTTGCCTTTTTGCTCCCAACGCAATATTCAATGGGGTTGTTTGACACGCTGATCTATGCCATCAACCTGATGATGGTACTGGTTCGTTTTCTCATAACATTGATACTGCTTCCTATCGGATTTTGTGCGAGTCTCTTCAGCTCCAATCGAACCGAAGAGTTGCCGCCGCTGCCGCCTGCCTCGCCTCAGCTTCCCCCGCCAGTAGGCGAAAGCGCTGCCAACCCGCTCTGGCAGTTCATTCAATCTTTCTTGTTTTGGGGGATTTTCCTCGCGGTAATTATTTTTGCCCTATCCCAATATGTGCGGTCAAATAAAGCCTTGTTGGCGGTCCTGTCAAAACTGTCCATCATGCCTATCGCTTCAAAGTTCTTTAAGTCATTTTGGGCGTGGCTGCGCGGCGCAAACCGCACCCTTAGCTCATTGATCACAACCGGCATCCGCCGGATTCTGCTGCCGTCCAGCTTAACCCGCAAAATTGAGAAGCAGGTGCGCCAGCCAGGGGGGAAAACCCCGCGCGAGCAGGTCATGCAGCTTTACCTGGCTTTTCTGGAGCTGGTGCGCGAAAGCGGTCCAGCCCGCGAGGCAGGCGAGACACCATACCACTACAGTCAGATTTTTATTGCGGACCGCCCCGATGTCTCGGCAGAACTGCTCGATTTGACCGAGGCATTCGTAGAAGCTCGTTACAGCCAGCACCCGGTCGACCCTCCCAAAGTCCCCCTGTTGCAAACCATCTGGAAACGCATTCGCGAAAAGTTAAAAAAGCCAGCGCCTAATCAAGACGCTGGCCTATGAATTACAAGGGCTGTCTTGTTAATCGGCTGGCTTGGTCTGGAAAACGACATCCCACAGCGGTGAGCTGACCCCATAGCGCTGCTGGGGTGTCTTAAAGTGATGCTGCATATGATAGCGCTTCAGCCATTTCCAGATACCTTTGCGCATCGGAAAGTGATGTGTCGCGTAATGGGTAATGTCATAGAACAAGTACCCAACCAAAAAGCCAAACATCACCGGCCCGACCAGGTGGGGTTGGCCGAAGATCAGCGCGAAGACCGTGTACATCAAGCCATACATCATCAGCGACATCGGGATCGAAACCGCGGGCGGCATAACCAGCCTGGTCTTTAACTGCGGCTGGGCATGGTGCACGCCGTGGAATGTAAAAAATATTTTCTGCATCCGCTCGGACTTTGGTTCATAATGAAACAGAAATCGGTGCAAGGTATACTCAGCCAGGGTCCATAAAAACGCCCCCAGGACAATACCACCAGGAAAATACAGCCACCCTGCCTTCTGCCAATATCCTGTAACAATCTCGCTGTATAGGAAATAAATCCCGACAGGCACCCAGATCACCAGAATAGTGATCGGGCTAACATGGGTGAAAAACTCCAAAAAATCAGACTTAAACAGCCTGATCGGAACATCGCTGTTATTGGTCGGTAAGTGGTTGCTCATGGGGTCTCCATAGGAATTGTGGACAGGATTGTCAGATTATATCATGCTCACCGTGCCAAAATAATGCGTGAAGAAACGCTCTGAATCGACGGTTAGAGCAACTTGATGCTTTCCAGCTGGGTCGGCTGACCAGATCGTTTGACCTGGCTCATTCTGAGCGTCCGCGCGCACGGTCCCACGTTCAAAACCACAGATGCCTTCATCAAAAATTGTAGTCGCTGCCAGCGGGTCGTGAAAAACCATGTTTTCAGTCTTTTCAAACCAGACCTCGGCGAAATCGAGCACCGGCGCCAGCATCCGGGTTTGAAAACGTTGGCGCACTTCAGCTGCTTTGAGCACAGTTTGCAGCGTGACATCCAATCCAATCGAGCGGTGCGTGGCTGTCTGCGCCCGGTACACAATTTCACTGGCATGCGGGTCTAGCTTCGCATTCCACTCTGCCCTGCCATGAATGTCAAAGCGGCCGGTAAAAACGCCGCACATCATCACCAGCCCTTTCAACAGGCGGGGAATTTCTGGATCGGCCGCGAACAGCAGGCCAATGTTCGTCAAAGGGCCAATCGTCAAAAGGATAACTTCGCCTGGGTTTTTGCGGATGGTTTTCCGTAAAAATTCAACCGCTTCACCCTTAGGAAATTCTGTATCGTGTTCCCAGCGGTTCAACGCCGCAGCCTGTGGAACATCCGGTTGAAGCTGCGGAACCAGAATGGGCGCCGCACAGCCAGGATAGATTGGGACCGTTTTACCTGCCACTTTGCACAAAACCGATGCCAGCATTGCCCTTTTTACGACATCCCCTGTCACGGTCGTGATCCCCAACAGATCACAATGGGGTTGCGCCAACAGGTAGGCCAGGCAAACGGCGTCATCAATATCCGATCCAATATCGGTGTCAAGCAACAGTTTCGTTTTCATAAATTGTCCTATGAACCGCGTGAGATATGGTTATTATACCAATTCCTTTTCGGGTCGATCATTCCCTTGACATTCTCATCCAGCCTCCGTAAAATCAATTGATAACCATGATCGAAGCCGGGAAGAGCTTCGAGAATATGCGAACACCGAAGGGGCAAACCCGTCTGCAGCGCGGGTGAATCTCTCAGGTAAAAGGACCCGGCCCAGTAAATTCTCTGGAGAGTCGCGAGACACCGAAGGGGCAAACCCATTACCGGGTGAATCTCTCAGGTTGATAACAGAGGACACGGTGTTTATACCGTGTCTTTTCGTTTTTGTATCCCAAATGCCTCAGGAGACCCAAATGAATATTCCTACCGATTTAAAATATATGATGACCGACGAATGGGTGCGGATTGAAGGGAACGTGGCTGTGATTGGCGTCACCGACTACGCTCAAGACGCACTCTCGGATATCGTCTTTTTTGAAGCTGTCGTTTCCCCTGGTGAAAACGTATCTGCCAAGGACCAAATCGCCACCCTCGAATCGGTCAAGGCCGCCGCGGATGTCTCTACTCCGGTCTCCGGTAAGGTTATTGCAATCAACGAAGAACTATCCAGCTCACCAGAAATTGTCAATTCTGATCCGTACGGCAAAGGATGGATGGTGAAAATTGAACTCACCAACCCGGACCTCTCCCACCTTCTCGACAGCGCCGGGTATGAGAAATTCCTTTCGGAGAGGAGTCATTAATGTTTGTGCCACATTCAGACTCGGATCGCGAGAGTATGCTTGCCGCGATCGGGATTGACGCGGTAATCAGCCTCTTCCAGGATATTCCCGAGCCATACCGGTTTCCCAAGCTTAACCTGCCCGCTGCGCTCAGCGAGATGGAAGCAGTTGCCAACTTGAACGACCTGGCATCCGCAAACTCTTCCACCCGCGACCTGATCAGCTTTCTCGGGGCTGGTGCTTACAACCACTACATCCCTGCCGCAGTAGACGCCATCATCCAGCGCGGCGAGTTCCTGACCGCTTACACGCCGTACCAACCGGAAATTTCGCAAGGCACCCTGCAGGCGATTTTTGAGTACCAAACTATGATCGCCGCCCTGACCGGGATGGATGTCTCCAACGCATCGCATTACGATGGGGCGACCGCGTGCGCGGAAGCCGTGATCATGGCCCACTCCAACTTTCGCGGCAAGCGTGGACGGGTTGTTGTCTCTCAGGCGCTCCACCCGCATTACCGCCAGGTGATCCGAACCTACACCCAGGGCTATGAAAACTTTGAGCTGGTTGGCGACGAAGAAAATAGTGACCCGCTGCGCGGACCTGAGGCTCTGACAGACCTCATCAATGATCAGACCGCGCTGGTGATGGTTCAATACCCGGATTTCTTCGGCCGGATCTATGACTACACCAGCCTGGTCCAGACGGCCCACCAGCATGGCGCTCTGGTCTGCGTCGCAGTCAACCCAACCGCGCTCGGCATGCTCAAGCCGCCTTCAGAATTTGGCGCCGATATCGTGGTTGGCGAAGGCCAGCCGTTGGGAATTCCCCTATCTTTTGGTGGACCTTATCTTGGGATTTTCGCCACACGCAAAGAGTCGGTTCGCAAAATTGCGGGGCGTTTGGTCGGCGAATCAGCGGATCTGGATGGCAAGCGCGCCTATGTGCTCACCCTTTCCGCCCGCGAGCAGCATATCCGCCGCGAAAAAGCAACCTCCAACATCTGCACCAACCAGGGCTTAATCGCACTTGCGTCCACAATTTACATGAGCTTGTTGGGCAAACAAGGTTTGCGCCAGGTGGCGGAGCTTTGCTATCAAAAAGCCCACTATGCCGCTGAGAAAATCGCGGCGATCCCGGGCTTTCGTATTTGCTCCAATGCACCATATTTCCATGAGTTTGTCGTATGCTGCCCCAAGCCAGTCGGCGAAATTAACGACCTCCTGCTTGACAGCGGGATTCTTGGCGGTTACGATCTGGGCCAGGTCTACCCAGACCTGGAAGGTCATATGCTGGTCGCGGTGACCGAAATGAACACGCGCGAGGAAATTGACTTGTTCTGCGAAGTGCTGGAGGAGGCCGCCAATGACTGAGCCAACCATCTACGAACTCTCAGCCGCTGGCCGGCGCGGGGTGCGATTTCCGCAGTCGGATGTACCTGCGGTTGATCCTCCCGCCGGTTTTGTCCGCGAAAACTTGCCCCTCCCCGAAGTCGCGGAAGTGGATGTTGTACGGCACTTCACTCGCCTCTCACGCCTGAACTACTGCATCGACCAGGGGCTGTATCCGCTGGGCTCATGCACCATGAAATACAATCCGCGCGTCAATGAAGCCGCGGCCCGTTTATCCGGGTTCGCCTTCACGCACCCCTTGCAGCCAGTTGAGACCACCCAGGGCAGCCTGCTGATGATGTATCAGCTGCAAGAATGGCTTAAGGAAATCGGCGGATTTGCTGGCGTCAGTCTGCAGCCAGCCGCCGGCGCTCACGGTGAACTGACGGGTATCTTGATCATGCGCGCCTACCATCTGGCCAACGGCGGCAGCCGGCGCACGCGTGTACTGATCCCCGATTCCGCCCATGGGACCAATCCGGCCACATCTGCGATGGCGGGATTTGAAGTGGTCAACGTGCCCACCGACGCCAACGGCAACGTCAACATCGTTGAACTGCGCAAATTGTGCGACGAAACCACCGCGGGCGTCATGCTGACCAACCCCAACACGCTCGGTTTGTTCGACCAGAACCTTGTCGAAGTAATCGACGCGGTGCATGCGGCTGGCGGCCTGGTGTATGGCGACGGGGCGAACATGAACGCGCTGCTGGGAGTTGCCCGCCCAGGTGATTTCGGCATCGATGTGATGCATTTCAACCTGCACAAAACCTTCTCGACGCCGCATGGCGGCGGAGGGCCCGGTTCTGGCCCGGTTGGCGTGGCCGCCCACCTGGTCGATTTCCTTCCCGACCCTGTTGTGGGCATCCTGGAAGAAGGCGATGAAGACGTCCCACCTCTGTACGGTCTGGTCACCCCCAGGCACACAATTGGCCGGGTCAAGTCATTCTATGGCCACTTTGGCATGGTTGTGCGCGCGTACACCTATATCTCCATGCATGGCCCTGATGGAATTCGCCAAATCGCCGAAAATGCCGTCCTAAATGCCAATTATCTCAAGGCCAAACTGCGCGGTAAATATAAACTGGCCTATGACCGCACCTGCATGCACGAATTCGTGCTTGAAGGCCGCTGGCCGGATGCTCCGGAAATTGGCGCGCTGGATATCTCCAAACGCTTGATGGACTATGAATTCCATCCACCGACCAATTACTTCCCACTGATTGTCCATGATGCGTTGATGATCGAGCCAACCGAAACTGAATCGCGTGAATCACTCGACCAGTTTGTGGATGTCATGCTAAAAATCGCCGACGAAGCCCACACCCAGCCCGAGTTGCTCACCTCCGCCCCGCACAACACTCCTGTGCGCAGGGTGGATGAAAAAAAAGCCGCGAAAGAGTTGGTGTTGTGCTGCTGGATACCAGACCAGGCGTAAACGGTATAAAAAACGGGCTGCCGCGGCAGCCCGTTTTTTTATTCGGCGAGTATTTCCTGCGCCATCAGCTGAGTTTGCGGTTTTTGCCTGCGCAAATGCCATAATTCACTCGACTGCGCTCGCGCGTCGGTAAATGCTTTGTCAAGCCGCTGGCGAGTTTCCTCAAGCGAAACTTCCGCTCGCTTTACCAGATCGTCGCTTTTTGCTTTCAAAATTGCGCGCGTCTCCTTGCCAGGTTTTGGTGCTGAAAGCAGCGCCGCGGCAGACCCTATCACAGCGCCTGCTGCCAATCCGAGCATCAGGCCGCTAAAAATGTTAATTTTACTCGACATACCTATTCTCCATTCAATCAGTCAATTTAACAGACCTAATCTTACCAATATAATGATGAAAGTCAATACATTCACTTCCGGCGACAGGGTTTTCTCAAGGAAATGATTGTCGAACCTGATAAATGCCCATATAAGGTTTTGCGTAAAGTGCAAAATTTACCGGCCTATTAACTGCCTGCCACAGTAAATTCCAGAGAGTCAGTTTTCAATTTACGCTACAATATGGGTATCTATGATATAAAAAGCGGGAAACCTGAAGGAGGATCGTTTGACACCCATCAACCTCACCATACCTCAAAATCTTGTCATCGAATTCAACAAAGATTCGAGTAATCTGCCGCCGGTCTCATTCCGGTTTGGTTTCGCGCCCGGTCAACCGAGCTTAGGAGAACCAGGAAAAAACGCGGGGGACATTCTGCTGATTAAAGAGAATGGCGTAAGCGTTCTACAGGTTTCCCTTGGAGCCAGAGAAAAATGCTCATCCGAAACATTTCGTAAAGCGGGCGGTTTGGTTGGTAAGTGGTTGCGAAACAACCCTGTCACCAACATCCACCTTTCGGGCGATATCGTCCGCGAAGTGCTCATCCCAGATGCTTTACCAGCATTTTTAGAGGGTTTAAGACTGGGGTCTTACCAGTACATTGCCCGAAAAAAAGCCGACCCTCCCCAAACCATCACGGTCACCGTTACCGATGCGGGTGAACCGGATGCAACCGAAAACATGATCAACAAAGTCATGGTGGTAACCGACGCAGTTCTGATGTCGCGCGAGTGGGCGCATGAACCCGCCAATGTGATCAACCCGGTGACACTCGCCGAAAGCGCCGACATCATCGCGCAGCAGTCTGGCCTGAAATGCCTGATCCTCGATGATCAAGACCTGGAAGCGCTCCAAGCTGGTGCGATCCTGGCGGTTGGCCGTGGCAGCAAGACCCCGCCCCGCATGATTATTCTTGAATACTCGGGCAATGACAGCCCGCCGGGCGCAAAACCGATCGTGCTGGTGGGTAAGGCGATCACCTTTGACACTGGCGGATATTCGCTGAAGGGCGTCGACAACATTCAGGGCATGAAGTATGACAAATCCGGCGGGGTGTCCGTGCTTTCAATCCTCTACGCGGCTTCACAGCTTCGCATTCGCACCCCATTGATCGGCATTATTGCCGCGGCTGAAAACATGATTTCCAGCGATTCCTACCGCCCTGACGACATTCTCACATCGCTTTCCGGCAAGACAATCGAAATTGTCTCCACCGATGCTGAAGGCCGCCTGGTCTTGGCGGACGCCCTGACCTACACCCAGCGCATATTTCGCCCGCGCGCAATCGTTGATATCGCCACCCTCACCGGCGGGGTTGTCGTCGCATTGGGCCGCCTGCGCGCCGGAATCATGGGCAACAACCAGGACCTGATCGACGCGCTGATCGATGCAGGCGATAAGACCATGGAAAGGCTCTGGCAGCTGCCTCTTGACGACGATTACTTCCCGCAGACCAAGGGCGATGATGCCGACCTGAAAAACTCGGGCGGCCGCGAAGGTTCATCGATTATGGGCGGGATCTTCCTGAAACAGTTTGTCGATGACAGCGTCCCCTGGGCCCACCTGGATATTGCCGGTGTCGCCGACAGTCCAAAAGATGCGCCATACGCGCCCAAAGGCGCCACCGGGTTCGGCGTCAGGCTTCTGTTGAAATATCTTGAAACCATCGAATAAGTAAGAAAACGGTGCTCGTTTGAGCGCCGTTTTTTCTCATCACCAGAAACCGCTTACACAGAATTCACCTGGCTATGCTCACTTAATTTTCTCTTTTACGTAAACCGCGGCTTGATCAAGCGCATCGCTGATCTTATTCGGATCCTTGCCGCCAGCCTGGGCCAGGTTTGGCCGGCCTCCACCGTTCCCACCTACCAGCAGCGCTGCGCGTCTCACCAGTTCGCCTGCGTGCAGACCGCGTTTCACCAGATCTTCGGTCACAGCACCAACAAACACCGGCTTTCCATCTGGCGCGCTGCCCAACAGGACCACGCCGCTGGCATACTGCTGGCGGAAGCGGTCTGTCATCAGGCGCAGCGTGTCCGCATCCGCCCCGCTCATTTGGGCTGCAAGCAGAGTCACCCCCGAAACCTGGATCGCGCCGCTCAATTTGCCTTCGAAATCCTTCGCAGCCAGTTCCTGGCGCAGCCCAGCAGCGGTTTTGCGTGCCTGGATTAAATCTTCCAAAACAATCCCTACTTTGCCCGGAAGCTCATCCAGTGAACATTCGAGCTGCGCGGCCGATTGGCGCGCCTGGCGGAAACGTTTAACCACCATCTCATAAGCGCCCCTCCCCGTCACCCCTTCGATGCGCCGCACCCCAGCCGCCGCACTGCTTTCAGAAAGGATCAGGAACAGGCCAATGTCGCCGGTCTCCTGCACATGCGTGCCGCCACACAGTTCGTAAGAAAACGGATCCGCGCCGCCAATCGTTACGGTGCGCACCGTTTCGCCATACTTTTCACCGAACAAAGCCATCGCGCCCTCGGCAATCGCTGCTTGCAGCGGCTTTACGCGCGTAGTCAGACTGTAATTCGCCAATATCGCGGCGTTCACCCCAGCCTCAACCCGTTCAACCTGTTCAGCGTTCATCCCTTCAGGATGTGTAAAATCGAAGCGGAAATGATCTGACGCCACCAACGAACCCGCCTGGCGTGCATGATCCCCCAATACCTCATGCAGCACGGCATGCAGCAAATGCGTGGCGGTGTGATTGCGCATAATATCCTTGCGCCTGGACAGGTCAACCGTCGCAATAGCCACGTCCCCAGCCTTGGGCGTGCCTTTGACCACCCGGCCAACGTGCGAAACCACCCCGGCTGCCGGTTTGCGCATCTCTTCAACCTCAATCTCCCAACGTGGCTCGCCAGCAGAGACAATCAGGCCGGTATCCGAAACCTGCCCGCCCGATTCGACATAGAAGCAGGTTTTTTGCAGGATCACCTCAACCCGATCGCCCACAGCCGCGATCGAGACCGGGCTGCCCTCTTTGACCATCGCCAACAGAGGTGTTTCAACTTCGGTCGCGTTATACGGGTCAAAAACGACCCCTTCTTTCGGGAGCGAACCATTCTCTTGCAGGTCAGCCACAACCGCGCGATAGACATCAACGTCTTCGCCGCCCATCGGGCCAAACGCCTTGCCAGCCCCCGAAGCAACCCGGTGGTCTTCCATGGCAGCACGGAATCCCGCCTGATCGACATCCAACCCTTGCTCAAGAGCGATGTCGCGGGTCAGTTCCAGCGGCAACCCGTGCGTGGCATACAGATCAAAGGCCTGCCGCCCGTTTAATACGTTTTCGCCGGCAGCCTTTAACCCGTCCAGAAGTTCCTGCAACTGCCCCATGCCCGCTTCAACAGTGCGCTGGAAGCGCTCCTCTTCCCGGGTTAGATTATCCAAAATTGTTGAACGGTTCTTGGCCAGCTCAGGATAGAAATCACCGTAGTTATCGACGACAACCGCAGCAACCCGCGCCATGAATGGCTCCTTCAAGCCAATTTTTCCACCAAAACGCGCGGCGCGGCGCACAATCATGCGGCAGACATAGTTGCGCCCGGTATTGCCAGGCACCACACCATCTCCGATTAAAAACGCAGCGGCGCGCGCATGGTCGGCAATCACCCGGTAAGGTGTGAAATTGGCTTCCCGCTGCTCGTCGCTGTGACCGGTCATCTTCTGAACTTCTTGAATCAGCGGCCACAACAAGTCAGTCCGGTAATTGGAGTTGACGCCCTGCAGAAGCGACACAAGCCGTTCGAAACCCATACCTGTATCGACGTGCTTGGCTGGCAGCGGCTCTAACTGGTTGGGGCCCAGGCGATTGTATTGGATAAACACCAAGTTCCAGATCTCCAGATAGCGTTTGCAGTCGCCATTAACCTTGCATTCGTGGCCTTCCACCCCCTGCTTATCACACATATCTGGCCCACGGTCGATGTGAATCTCGCTGCACGGACCGCATGGCCCGGTGTCCGCCATCTCCCAAAAATTATCCTTGCGTCCATAGTAGAGCACATGGCTGGGATCCATGCCCGGTTGGCTGCGCCATGCATCTGCCGCCTCTTCGTCCGTCGGCACATCGCCCTTATCATCCTTAAAGCAGGTTGCATATAACTTAGACTTGTCAAGCCCATAAACATCTGTCAACAGCTTCCAGGCCCAGGCAACCGCTTCAGGCTTATAGTAATCGCCAAAAGACCAGTTTCCCAGCATCTCAAAGAAGGTATGATGTGTGTCATCACGGCCAACATCGTCCAAATCGTTATGTTTTCCGGCTACGCGCATGCACTTTTGCGAGTTGGCTGCCCGCGTATAGGGCCGGTGGTCGGTTCCGAGGAACACGTCCTTGAACTGGACCATCCCGGCGTTGGTGAACAGCAACGTCTGGTCGCCGCCAGGAACCAGCGACGAGGAAGGCACAAATGTGTGCTTCATCTCCTCATAAAAATCAATGAAGGTCTTGCGGATCTCTGCGCCTGAACGATACTGAGCCATAACATTCTCCGATTCGCTATCTTTCGCAGGATCACCCCTCAAGGAGTTCCTGCGCATTCGACTGATGAAAAGTGAGTGGCAATTATAAGCCATGAAAACCTGTATGACAATAAAATGACGGCCTGACCAGCAATTCCAAATTTGAAAAAGGATAGAAGGTGTGGTAAGGTAGCGGGGAAATGAAAGAACAAAAGTTAAGCCTGCAAAACATGATGAAACACCATCGGGAACGGTGGTCAAGCGCGCCG
>Ga0172368_10003673_pt1 | contig 18429 bp, 14 predicted proteins | sample Lak11m_FD_114540 | JGI IMG/M metagenome (GOLD analysis project Ga0172368, IMG submission 114540) | Freshwater microbial communities from Kabuno Bay, South-Kivu, Congo - kab_022012_11m | ecosystem: Environmental > Aquatic > Freshwater > Lake | place: Democratic Republic of the Congo: South-Kivu...
CGGGCGGAGGTTGTGGCAATCGAAACCCTGCTTCTTAATAAAAAGCGAACAACAGCATCGTTTGATAAGACAAGCGACACCACGCTGGCAAATATCACCGGCTTGTCTGTGAATGTCTTGGCGGGAAAAATTTATAAATTTGAAGCAACCCTATACTGCACTTCGAACGTAGGCGGTGGAGTGAAGTTCTCGATAGGAGGGACGGCGACAGCCACGGCAGTGATCTTCGAGGGGTTGACGATTCAGGGCACGATCACCCAGGGTCGCAGTTCGGTTTTAGGGTCACCGGTGGGACAGGTGACAGCAGTGACACAGAGCCAAACGATCATCCGAGGAACGATCAACGTTAATGCGGGTGGGGCCCTGACAGTGCAGTTTGCACAAAACGCAAGCAACGGCGCAGCCAGCAGCGTGCTCGCAGGAAGCACCTTCGAAGTGGAGAATATACTATGATGGCAAACCTTATTCTTTATGGTAGAAAAAAAATACTCCCATTTGACTTCAACCCCGCTCTTGCCACATTCACTCCTGGCATGGCTAAACGTGCTATCAACGGGCCATTTGCGACTGCGCCGATTGTACAGGGTAAGTGGGATGTTAGCGCAGGTGACTATGTTACTGCGTCAAAAGGGAGCGCGGTTTCCGATAAGTTTTTTGGAAACTATGACGCGTATCAAGGTTCTATCTCTTTTTGGTTTACCCCTGAGTGGAATGGGAACGATGGAAAAACCCATTTTATTTTTACCACTTCAATTCCTATCAAGATATTGAAACATGCAAATAGCAACTTTTATATTTACCTACAAGATGGAGTTGCGGCTTTTACAAGTGCTGCTGCCTGGGTTGCTGGCACTACTTATCACATTGTCTGCCGGTGGGACACAAAGAATACTATTGATGGAACAAATTACGCCTGTATATCTGTGAATGATACACATACTTTTGCGTACACATCAGCGATTACACCCACTTTTGGTGGCGCTGTTTTGGAGATTGGTGGCGCTGGTTCTTCCGGTAATGCTGACGCTATCATTCAAGGACTCACCATCTATCGCCGCCCACTCTATGACGGCACTTACGGCATTGACGCTGGTAACGGTGACGAAATCAATCTCATCTATGCTGCTGGCGCAGGTCTTGATCCAACACTGCTGACCGGCTCGAATGATGTTGTATTCGCTTTGCCAACCAATGGCACAGCCGGAGCATTGGTAACGGGGAACGGTGAAGCTTGGTCGCATCCACATTCGAGCAACGTGTTGAAAAATGGATGGTTGAATGATGGATTTTACGGTGGCGGGAATTGGGCGGTAATTGGTACAAATTTCCAAATTACCTTTGGGCTAGATGCCGGATTAGATAATCTAACAGATAATGCCCTTACTGTTGAAATGTGGGTGAAAATAAATTCTCTCTCAACGGGAATTGTATCTTTACTGCGAAAAGGGACATGGGCTACATCTGGGTGGTTTTTGAACTTAACAAATGTCGGCAATGTCGGTTTTACGGTTGGAGGTTCCACTACATCTTCTCAGGCATCTTCAAGTGGTATCAATTATGCGGATGGAAAATGGCATCTTTTAGTGGGTACATACGATGACGCTGGCGATAGAAAGGCAAGAATATTTGCAGATGGAAAACTGGTAGGAACTGGGGTGGCTGTTGTAGGAACTGTTATTGACGATAGTGCTTCTAATGTGACAATTCAATCCACACAAGGTGGGCCTGGTAGAGTTCCCGCATCCCAGGGTTGGGTACGTATCTCTAACAACATCCGTTATGCGGCTGACTTTGTTCCCGCCCGCACTCCTCCAGCTGTAGATGCCAATACCATCGCTCAGTGGAACATGACCGAAGGCACGGGTACAACGGTTGACAACGCCGAAGGCACAGTCGGAAGAGATGGTACTATCACTTCGGGAACCTGGGAAGAACAGTGGGTTGTTGAAGGAACACCGAAGATTGTGCCAAGCGTGGAGTTCAACGGGACAACTACGAGCATGGATTGTGGTTCTGGGGCAAGCATCGACAATCTTCATGATGCTGCATTTTCCGGGGATGTTTGGGTTAGAGCAGATACATCAGGAGAAGGAACGCAAGGAACAGTCATCACAAAACAATCTGGTGCAACTGGTTGGAGTTTATCTCAATCAGGTAACAATATGAGTTTGTTCTTATCCTGTGCAACTACAGCTGCGACTGCAACGGTAGCGTTCATCCCAGATGGAAAATGGCATTTATGGAGTTGGACATGGGATGATGCGGGAGATAGAAAGATAAGGCTGTATAAAGATAGGGTTTTGGTTCTGACATCTGCCGCAGGTGTTGGTGCTGTGAATAGTGACGCTGCCAACAATCTTTATGTTGGTAATCGTAGCACAGGAGATAGAGCGGTTGACGGCGCTGTAGGAATAGTGCGTTTGTCTAATGTAGTTCGAGATATTGTCTCTGAGACATGGACTCGTGAAACTCCACCAGCCGTTGACGCGAATACGGTTCTTCAACTCAACATGAATGAAGGTGCTGGTAATCCACAAGATACATCTGGTAATGCTAATCACGGCACACTTACCAACGGTGTCTGGAATAACACACCGGACATGGCAACAGACTCTCCTGGGGCTCGTATTTACCAATGGGGAGAAGTGTTCGGCTCCGATGCGGCAGATGAAGGCATCAAGCAAACTTTTGCCGTTACCGCAGGAGCAGATTACCGCATCCGCGCATTAGGTTACAGCGAGGATGGAGTAGGCAAACCAAAATTGGTGGTCTATGATGAAACCAATGCCGCCATAGTCAGGACGATGGACGGCACAACAACATCACTGGAACAAAAACCGGACATCTTTGACTCCTGTTTTGAAGTTCCAGCCGGATGCACATCGCTATCAGTGAAATTACTCAATGCCGCTACTACGGGTGTGGTTGGCTGGCATCAGGCAATGCTGCTTACAAATCTATGGGATGACCCTGGGTTCGAGGTTGGAACTGCGCCAACCAATGTTGGTACGCCAACCTCTTCTGCACAATCTAACGAACAGGCCCACTCTGGTACGTATTCATGGAAAGTTGCGACATCCACACAGTATACAGACGGAATAAAACGCGTGATAACCGGATTGACAATAGGCAAATTCTATTCTGTCACAGCTTGGGTGTATTCGTCCGGCCTAACAGGTTTATATCTTGCCGGAGCGGTATTCAACAACAATAAAAACTCAAGTGTAGACATTCCTGCTGGAACAACAGTATGGAAAAGAGTCCGATGTGTTATTAGGGCAACCGCAACATCTGTTTCTGCACAAATATTAGGCTTATCTGTGGCAGGGCAAATATTTTATGTTGATGATGTCTCTTTCCGCGTCCTCGATGACGTTTCTCTCACAGTTACACCAGCATCAGCCGCGAATAGCGTGGAGGGAACAGGGATAGCAGTTAACGGAGGGGATACTTCGGTTCAACCTCTACCCGTTGGAAAGTGGAGTGCGACCAGAGGCCGTGTTCGCTGGAAAGTTACCTTCAGGCATGGCGCGGCAGACTTCGTAAAGTTTGGTGTGCCGGATTGTTATTTACTGCGTGCGTTTGGTGATGCAAACAATCTAGTCTATTTGCGGGAAACAGCTGCAAATCGCCTAAGACTTTCTTGCACATCACAAGGCACTTCAACCCCAACGGACTGGGATTGCACAGGGGCATTTGTAGCCGGAACAACTTATACTTTTGAGATTGTATACAGTTCGTCTCAAATTCAACTCAAAGTAAATGGAACAGCTGTGATAACCACCACTATGGCAATAAACTTCGCAGCATTACCAACTTCTATTTACTTTGGGTCATCCAGCAACCTCACCACCCAGGCTGACGTTGTTATCTCACCACCCTAATATTCAAGGAGCATAAAAATGGCATACGATTACAAGGTAAATTCATACGAAGTCTACAAGTCAGACCAACCACTTCCACAGATTTCGGCTGATGTTTCGGTCTTTCTTGATGGCACAATGCTCGCCCACAAAACAGTTGTTTTGGATGCAGACATTGTTGATAAGTCATTCACAGACAAAGATTCGATAGCGACTGTTGAAGCCGCCTTTGTTGAATTAGTGAAGATTGATCCGGTTCTCACGGCTGAAAATCTCGATCAGATTGATGCTGAAACCAAGGCACGTGAAGCAGCCTGGGCTGCTGCACAGATTGTCGTAGATAAGCTCTATTCGAAGATCGGAGGAAAAATTGGATTGATCACTGAAGCAATCAAATAAATTCGAAAGGATAATAAAAGAACCAGATCAAGAAGATCTGGTTCTTTTGTATGGGGCGGAGAACTCAATGCTGTGTATATATCGAGGTGCCCCAGGTGGGAATCGAACCCACGTCTGAGCCTTAGGAGTGCCCTGTTCTATCCATTGAACTACCGGGGCCAGCGCCAAAATTATACTTCAATGCCGGGTTGAGAACAACCAGAATTTCATCCGAAGTTGACCTGTTTTGTGCTTGCATTTCATATTGGCAAAATGTAAAATGAAACCTGTACCAAAGACTGGCATAAGAGAGCACCCTTAACCCATTTCGTATTCATTTAATTCATTCCATCCGTGTTAAAATAAACCCTATGACTCTGCAAAAAATTGGCCGTTACGAAATCAAGTCCGAACTTGGTCGCGGTGGCATGGCCACTGTGTACAGGGCTTACGACCCGCGATTTGAGCGGGAAGTGGCTTTAAAAGTGCTGCCTCGCGAAATGCTGCATGATCCGCAGTTCCGCGTGCGTTTCGAGCGCGAGGCAAAAACGATTGCCGCTCTTGAGCACCAGGCAATCGTGCCTGTGTATGATGTCGGCGAGGAAGACGGCCAGCCTTATTTCGTGATGCGACTAATGTCAGGCGGATCGCTTGGTGACATCATCGCCAAGGGACCTATTTCCATCGGCACGACTACAAAGATCATGGAGCGTATAGCTCCCGCGCTGGATGAAGCCCACTTCAAAGGCGTGGTCCACCGTGATTTGAAACCTGGCAACATCCTGTTTGACCGCGGCGGGGAGCCATACATCTCCGATTTTGGCATTGCCAAGATCACTCAGTCGCAAGGCGCCACCATGACCGGCGGCGCTATCATCGGCACACCAGCTTATATGAGCCCGGAACAGGGCCAGGGCGAGACGGTGGATGGCCGCAGCGATGTGTACGCGTTGGGGGTGATCCTGTATGAAATGCTGACAGGGACCCAACCCTACCAGGCTACCACGCCAATGGCGATTGTGGTCAAACATATCACCGAGCCCATCCCACACATCCTGGATATCAACCCGGGTCTGCCCAGCGCTGTGGAAGCCGTTATTGAAAAAGCGATGGCAAAAAACCCGGATGATCGCTTCTCGAGCGCCGGGGAACTGTATATTGCACTGGCAGCCGTGGCAGGCGGACAGAGTGGCGAAGAAGCATTAAAGACAGCCACATTAAGCGCCACGAAGGTGATCTCTGCAAAAACCCGCATGGTGGCAGGCAAAACACGCTTGGGCGAACCGCTGAAACCTGAGCAGGCAAAGAAATCCGGATTGGCGATGCCGTTAATGATTGTTGGCAGCCTGCTGGGGGTCTGCGTGATCGGTGCGATCGCTGTGGCAGCGCTGGGGTATATGGGAGCGATCCCCCTGCCCTTTGGCGGTCCCACCAAAGCAGCAGTCACACAAACCAGCTCGCCAACTTCGGTCCCGGCTACTAATATTCCCATTATCGAGCCAACATCCACCACGGCCCCGGTTGAGGCGCCCACCAGCGCAGCCACCGAAGCACCCACCCTGGACCCAACAGAGGCGCCAACCGAAGTCCAGCCACCTGCCGGACCTGCCACACTCGGCGGTGCGGACAAAATAGCCTTCATCGCAAACAACGAAGTATGGTTAATGAATATCGATGGCTCTGATGCGCATGAACTGACCAATAATAAAAGCCCAAAAACGGATTTGCAGTGGATCCCCGGCACCAATACACTGGTTTACATCAGCGGCACCACGGTTAACACCATTGAAGCCGTCAAGGGTGTTAACGATACGATCGCATCCTTCCCTTTCGCCTCCTTCCTGGATGAATTCAGGGTATCGCCGGATGGCAAGCAGGTGGTTATCTCCTTAAACCGGCAGATGTTCATCGTGCCATTTGATATCGCCAAGCTCAAACAAGCCAAAGGCAAAGATGCACTGGTTGCCATGAAAGGCTGCATCAACTTCACTGGTAAAACACTGGCAGCCATCATTCTGAAGGAATTCCGCTGGAGCGAAAACAGCAAGAATGTTTCATGGCTTTTTAGAGGCGTGGGACCTGGCGGCCAGGCGGCGGACCTGATCCAGGTAGTTGATATCAGCAGCTGCGACACATCAAAGTTAAGGGCTTCGGATGAATTCCCTGGCACGCGCTTTACACCTGAGGGATACATCAACAACCCCACCCTGCCAGATTTTGATTGGGATGGCGACAACCTGTTCCTGATGAATACCCTCGATCGCAATAATAACTGGGGCTTCCTGTATACATATACAGCGGAACTGCATAAAGGAACCCTGGAAAACCCAATCACCGCATCAAAATCTCGCTGTTGTTACAGCGATGCCCGCTGGAGTCCGGACGATTCGTATGTCATATTTGGCTTCCAAAACAAGGATAGCGCCAGCTCCCCGATCCAGGTTTATTATGTCCCGGTCGGCTCGATCCGCAGCGGAGGCGAATTGACGCCGATCCCGCTGCCACAAGATCTGGTATTGAACCCAAAAGAAGCGCTCCAATTTGCATTACACAAAATGCTGCCCTAGAGGTTGTTAAAACCTAAAAAAAGATGACCGGTAAACGGTCATCTTTTTTTATTTCCTAAAGTTTATTCACAATTTGTTTTACAAGGCCCGGTCCGGAGTAGATCAGACCGGTATAGACTTGGACCAACGCGGCGCCCAAATCCAGTTTGCGCCTGGCATCATCCGCCGTCATGATACCCCCCACGCCAACGACCGGGATACGCCCGGAGACGTTTTTTACAACCCGTGCCAAGACTGCGTCACTGCGCTGTGCCAATGGTTTTCCACTCAGGCCTCCGACTTCATCACGCAGGGGTGAACGCAAGCCATCCCGCGCCAGGGTGGTGTTGGTGGCAATAATGCCATCCATGCCGGTTTCCAGGATAACCCCCACCGCTTCGTCGAGCTCCCGGTCACTCAGGTCGGGAGCCAGTTTGACCAACAACGGTAAACGCTTTTCCCAGCGCGTCTGCTCAAGCCGGCGCTGTTGATCCAGATTTTTCAACAAGCTTTCAAGCACATCACGGTTCTGCAGGCTGCGCAAGCCAACCGTATTCGGGGAACTGACGTTGATGGCCAGGTAGTCCGCTACCGGCGCAAAATTCTGCAGCAAGGACAGGTAATCAAAGACAGCCTGTTCATTGGGTGTATCCTTATTTTTTCCCAGGTTAATACCCAATATCGAAGTTTGCAGGTTGTTCGCCTTGCGACCTCTGCGATAAGGGATACCGATCAGCCACTCCTGGAGACCTTTTACAAGGGTGGGATTGAGCCGCAGTTGGACATATTCGGTGCCGCGGCTGGGGAAACCCATGCGATTGATTACTGCTTGATCCTGCACCAGGCGGAAAACACGAGGTTTTGGGTTGCCAGGCTGGGGGCGCGGTGTGACCGTACCAATCTCAATATGTCCAAAACCAAGCGCCGCCAGCCCCCGGGTGGCGATGCCATCCTTATCATAACCAGCCGCAAGCCCGACAGGATTCCTGAATTTCAACCCAAAAGCCTCAACCATCCTGGGTGGAGCGGAATACAGGGTTTGCAACAACCAACGGGCAGGTGGCAGCAAGCCAGCCACACGGACCAGCTGCAAGGTCAAGATATGCGCAGTTTCCGGTTCGAGCCGGAACAAGAGTGATCTAAACAAGGGGTACATCAATCAGCACCTTCCAATTTGGGGCAAATCCGGACACCATGATACAGTTGTATGTTCATTCAAAATAAGCCTGGCGAGCCGGGTCTGCCAGGTGCGAAAAGACTTCGTGCAGCATACCCCGATTGGTACGGATCTCTGAAAGCGGCGGCAGATCATCCAATGAGAAGAAATCAACCGCGAGGGTTTCAATGCTCGTCGTGGGTTCACCGCCAATAATAGAGCAAATAAAGATCAATTTGTAGGCATGGAAGAATTCAAGCGGGTCAAACCGGTTGGCATCATAGACACCAGCCAGCTTATCCACCGTAACCATGAAGCCGCTTTCCTCCCGCACTTCGCGCGCAACCATCGCGGCCGGAGTATCGCCAATATCACCCCAGCCGCCAGGCATGGCCCACCTGCCATCGGCCGATTCCTGCACAAGCAGGATTTTGCCATCGCGGAAAACTGCGGCACGCACATCGACCTTGGGAGTGGCGTAACCATTCTGCATCGAGAAATTGTGGAGGACGGTCTCCAACTCAAGTCCAGATTGATGATTTATGATTTCCGCCGATATTTCCTGCAATCGTTTAAAGCTGGCAATATCAAATTGATTCTGACTGTAGGTAATACCTGCCTGGGTCAGTGAATAGATCTCACGCGCCCATTCAAACCATTTTGGTGTATTTTGCATAAAATCCTTCTTCGGATGCGACATACTTACTCACGAGGTTGTTTTCCCTAACAATAAAAAACCAAAAGAGAAGAAAAGAGGTTTTTTTGTGGGGCAAACATCCGATTTTTGTTCACCCTCGCAGGCAAAATCGGGATGGCAGATAGTAAATACGATGCGACAGGGGAACGCCGGTGAAAACCTGGTCAGGCCTGCGCAAGAAATGCGCGCGTGGCAGCCAACTTTTGCACATCCACCAAGCCTGTTGCTTCCCAATGATCCAGCATTTGCGAGATGGTCAAGACCGCGTGCAGATGATAACCGGCCCGCTCGAGAGATTCTTTTGCGCCTGACTGGCGATCCACCAGCACAACCACATCCTTTACCAATAAACCGGCAGCGGTCAGCTTGTCGATCGCTTCAAACTTGCTGCCACCAGTGGTCGCCAGATCGTCGATCACGACTACAGTATCGCCGGGATGGTATTCGCCTTCGATCACTGCCCGGGTGCCATAGGTTTTTATTTCCTTGCGCGGGTAGATCATGGGGTATCCACCAGCCAGACTGATGGCGGTGGCAATGGGTATGGCAGCATACGGCAAACCCGCCAATCGCTTGAACTGCAGCTTTTCCAGGATTGGTAAATAAGCGCTCCCAACCTGCTCGAGCAGCTTTGGGTAGGTGATGATCTGGCGCAGGTCGATGTAGATGGGGGATTTTAACCCGGATTTCAAGGTAAACTCGCCGAATTTGATACAGCCGGCATCGAGCAGCCCATCTGCCAGGGATGAAAGATGTGGATCAAGGTTTCTATTTGGCATGTCATGCTCCTTCCAAAAGCGAGTATCAAAGTGCTTGTAATTGCCAATCAAAATAGATACAATTTATCTAAATTTTTTGGAGGATCGTGATGCAGTCTCAACCAGATAACAGCCGGACCATCTTTCGAATTATCAGCTGGATCGTTGCACTGATGGTGGCATGTGCGGTCATTTTCGGATCAACATTCATGGTCGGGCCGATGTTCTTTGGCGTGCCAGGTTTAAGTGACAAAATAACGGTCATGCTCAATTGTCCTGGCGCAGTTTCGACATCCATCGATGAAGGCGCTTCGACCCAAACGACAACCAGCCCCAGCGGTGTATACGGTCATACGGTTGAGATCACCTGTAAAATGGCGGATGGAAGCCAGAAAGTGATCCCCAATGAACAAGTCGCGCTCTACTCGATCGGCGGGATGTTCGGCCTGGGCGCCGTGTTGGGGCTATGCTGCGCTGTACCCATCATGATCGTGCCTTTTTTCCTCTTCCGAAAACCTAAAAACAAATAAAGGCACCAATTTTCCGGCGATCAATGCTCCATCCCAGATTGGATATGGATGATTTGGTCGCGCAAATCGGCAGCTGCCCTGGCAGGATTAGGCGAGCGGGAAATGGCGCGTGAGACCGGCAGAAGCATGCCGCGGTGATCTTTACGCAAGCCGGCCAACATGGCAAGCTCAAGTTCACCACCCTGGGCGCCCACACCGGGCGACAGAAACCACATTTCCGGCGCAAGCGCGCGGACGCGCGCCAGGGCCTCCGGTTGGGTGGCGCCGACTACCAAACCGATATTATTCCTCGTATTCCAGGTGCGGGCAAGCCGGGCAACCCGTTCGTAGAGCAGTTCACCACCTTCAAGTGGGATATCCTGCAGATCACTTGAGCCCGGGTTTGAAGTTTTGCACAACAAGAAAACACCTTTTTCCTGATCCTTGATGAACGGGTCGATCGAATCCCGCCCAAGATAAGGGCTGAGGGTGATGCAGTGAGCACCCAGGGCATCGAAGGCTGCCCTGGCATAAGCGTCAGCGGTGGAGGAAATATCTCCGCGCTTGGCATCCAATATAACCGGGATCATCGAGCCCATGCGCTCGGACTCGTCCTGGATGGCATGGATCACCTCCTTGAGCGCTGTCCAGCCATCGGCTCCGAACTGTTCAAAAAAAGCAGCGTTGGGTTTGAATGCAGCCGCATACGGCGCAGTTTGCCGAACCAGGTTGACGCTGAATTCGTAGGCTGCCGTGGCAGTGGGATATTCAAGATCAGCGGAATGCGGATCCAACCCGATACAGAGCAGGGAGGTGCAGTCGTCAACGCGTCTTTCGAGGAATGAGAAGAATGTTTCCATACCCTTTTACGCTTTGCCCAGGACCATCGCCAACAGGGCCATCCTGACGTACAGACCATATTCCATCTGGCGGAAATATGCGGCGCGCGGATCATCGTCGAAATCCACGCTGATCTCACCCACCCGCGGCAGAGGGTGCATGACGATCATCTCTTTCCTGGCAGCTTTCATGATATCCGGGTCGATCACAAAAGCGCCTTTGACGCTCTCATAAACAGCCTGGTCATCAAAACGTTCCTTTTGGACACGGGTGACATAGAGAACATCCGTCTCCGGCAGGACAGCATCCAGGGAGTTGTATTCGGCCTGTGGGATGTGCTTCTCGTCAACTTCCTCCATCACCTCGCGCGGCATGCGCAGGATCTCAGGCGAGACATAGTTGAGCTTAATCCCCTTGAAATTGGAGAGCAGGCGCGCGAGCGAATGGACCGTGCGCCCATATTTCAAATCACCGAGCATGGTAACGGTCAGGTTGTCCAACCGGCCGAGTTCCTCCATGATCGTGAAGGCATCCAACAGAGCCTGAGTGGGGTGTTCGCCCACGCCATCGCCAGCATTAATGACCGGTTTTTTGGCTGCCCTGGCGGCAATGGCCGCCGAACCGGTTTCCGGATGGCGCAGCACGATCACATCGGCATAGCATTCCAATGTGCGGATGGTATCGGGCAGGCTTTCGCCTTTTGAAACGGAGGAGTATTTCACCTCACTGATCGGGATGACGCTGCCGCCCAAGCGCTCCATTGCAGCGGTGAAAGAAGAGGAAGTACGCGTGGATGGTTCGTAAAACAGGTTGGCGAGGATCTTGCCCTTGAGCAGATCAAACGTGCCGATGCGCTCAACCATTCCGCGCATTTCGTGTGCCACGCCAAAGACATACTCCAAATCTGCGTGACTGAACTGCTTGACCGATAAGATATCCTTGCCATACCAGGGCGCATTCTTGTCGTCGCCGAAAGGCAGGTGGGGACTGTTGGGTGTGGTGGGCATGACTTATCTCCTTTTTTTGTCATCATTGCACTGAATCGCGATAAGGTATTTATTGATCGGGACCGGTGTGAACCTGGGTCCCATTTGATCATATTGTAACGGTTTGATTGTTAAGCATTAAAAACTGAGCCATTTGCTTAAAAGCCTGCCTGCTTTCAGGGATCATATCGCCCAAGGCCTGCCAGACATGCCACATACCATCCCAGATTTCAAGCTTCACTTCCACGCCATCCGCCCTGGCCCTTTCCGCCAGCAGGCGGGCATCATCGAGCAAGATTTCTTCGCTGCCAACCTGGATCAAGATTGGCGGGAAGCCATGAAAATCAGAATACACAGGTGAGATGAGCGGGTGTTCCAGTTTTTCAGCACCAGCGTAACAGGCACCCCACTCGCGCAGCACATCCGTACGCAGCAGGACTTCGGCTTTTGCCCTGGTGATATGTGTCTGGCCTTTATGCGTCAGGTCTGCCCAGGGTGAGAAACATACCACGGCACCGGGCAAGGGTTCGCCGACATCGCGCAACACATGCACCAGAGCCAGGCTCAAACCGCCTCCCGCTGAATCACCTGAAACGATAATATCCGCCGCTTTGTAACCCTGTGCCTGCAGCCAGCGAACTATTTTATGGGCATCATCAAGGGCGGCAGGGAACGGATGCTCGGGCGCGAGCCGGTACTCGGGCAGCAGCACCTTTATCTTCAAGGTTTGTGCCATGAGACAACACATCATCTGGTGCGAATCGATCCCGCCAGTTACATAACCGCCGCCGTGCAGGTATAAAACCATCCTGCCCGGGATCGCGCCGGCAGGTTGAATCCATTCGGCCTGCAGACCATCGATCCCTAGCTTCTCAACCATAACCCCTGCCGGGATACGGTTCATCAGCCGGGCGTTTTTGACCGAACGCGCGCGGTGTTCAGCAATCGTCAGGCGCTGTCCAGTGAACATCCTGCGCAAAATCACGCGCCAAACCCGGCTTCTCAAACTCATCGCCATACAAACCTCGCATCAATTTATGGAATGAACATTTATTCAGCCGCTGCCTGCCTGTCCCTGCTTTCATACCACAGGCGTTTGAGGAATGGCAGCAGTTGCAGAAGCGGATCATCGAATGTGGTCAAGGTGTGGCTTTGGACCGAAGTTTTGCCAAAGCGGCCGTATTCGATCATGGGAACATTTTCCTCGTTCCAGATCAGGCGCAGGAAACGGTCACCTCTCTGCAGACCGAGTTTTTGAGATGTGGAAATTACCAGGTAAACCCGCGAGAGACCGACACGGAAGAGTCTTGCCTCCTGAGTGAATGCCAGGGCGCGGATGAAATCCAGCTTGGCGGTCGTCCAATATTTGGATGATCGCTTTTCGATCATGGTCTCGATTTTTGCGATCACCTGCTCCCAGGAAACCATGTTTTCCGCAACCACTTCTGCGCTCAAAGCCGCCAGGTGGCGGGTAATATCGTCAGCCATTTTTATTCTCCCTGATGTTTTTGCCATAACCGGGCTCCGCCAGTATTTTTCCATCCTCAAAGGCTGTCCTGCCGCGCAGGACCACTTTACTGACCCGGCCTTTGACCTTCCAGCCTTCAAACGGGGTCCAGCCGCAGCGCGAGTGCATTTCGGCAGCCTTGATCTCGTAGGTGGCGTTTTCATCCACTTCCACCCAGGTTTCGGGTTGTTCGGGCAGGTTAAATATCCGGCGAGGGTTGGTGACCGACTTGCGGATAATATCATCCAGGGTCAATCTTCCTTCGCTGACGGCCGTCAGCAGCAGCGGCAGGAGAGTCTCGAGACCGGGGAAACCAGGTGGCGGATTTTCGCCATCTTTTTCAGCCAGGGTATGCGGGGCGTGATCGGTGGCGAAACAATCGATTACATCCATGTTTTCCCAAAGTGCATCCACATCCACTTTCGTCGCCAGGCGAGGGCGCACTTCGACGCGGCCACCACTAAGCCCGCCCGAGCAGCAGTCACAGCCAGCCGGCGCGAGCGGCAGGCCGCCTTCGGCCAGGAACAGGTGATGCGGGCATACCTCGCAGGTGACGCGAATACCTCGTTCCCTGGCGGCCTTGATCAACAGCACTTCCTCACGCAGGGAAATGTGGGCGATGTGGATCGGCTTGCCGTACATGTGGGCCATAAGGATGGCGGCCGCCATCGAACGGCTCTCCGAATGAGTGACGATGGGGGTATCACCGGGCCAGCTGGCAAAGTGCTCACTCCACAGGGTCATATCATCCAGGCGCAACTGGCCAAAAGTGGCATCCAGGTACATTTTTAAGGCAGCAGCCCGCGGAGCCAGCCCCGCTACAACGCGGGCATTGTCCGGCCCAGCGCCGAGGAACTGGGCGTAGTCACAGCGCGCTTTTTGGCCGGCGGCCCGCAGAGCCAGATCCAATGTCTCACCATCGAAAATGGGGGGGCGGGTGTTGGGCATAGCCAGGACCATCGTCACCCCGCCCGCCAGGGCGGAGGCAGTGCCGCTGTCAAAGTCTTCCTTGTGGGTGGCACCGGGCTCGCGCAGGTGGACATGGGGGTCGATCAGACCGGGAAGTTTTAGCATGGGCATACACTTAGGAACTGTGGGGCGCAATGAGTTTGCAAAATACAGTCACATTGTACAACGGGAGTGGGTTTCGGGCGCAAAGCTGCCCGGCGGGCGATTGAAACCAGACCGGGACAAAAAAAGAGAGCCGCGATTGGCGACTCTCTACTTTCCCAAAAAGAAATAAAAATTCCGAAGAATTGTTGGCGCAATAAGATCCTGCAATGGGCGGGTGATACAAACATATTGCGCCCAATTCTATGCAATTTGATGCAGGTGTCAAGAGGCAAAATTAAACAATAACCGGAGAATAAACACCGCCCCATTTAATCCATATACAGGCCGCCCGTAGCCTCCATCCAATCGGCGATATGCTCAACCGCGGCTGAAATATCATTATCCGATATATCCAGCTCAAGGCAGGGCAGGCTGGATTCAGACACCAGGCGTTGCATCAAGGATTGTTCTGCCACAAAACGGGAGAGATCATCATACTGGCGCGGGTTTCCGGAGACCTTCAAGCGCTCTTCGCGCGCGGCGGCAAATGAGTCCGGGCTGCGGTTGAGAAAGACCAGGCGAAAACCAAGCGGCTTAAGGCGCTGCTCCAGCCAGCGGAAATCGTGATCGCGGTTATACGCCGTCAACTGGTAGGCGCGGGTGGAAATGTGAAAACGGTCGACAATCCACGAGTAATAACGCTGCAATTCAAACAGGCGCGCCCAGGTCTGATAGGTTTCCATCGCCAGGGCTTCTTCATCAGGTTCGAAGTTGATCGGACCGCGACCCCAAGGGAAATTGGTAAAAGCACACCATTCTGCGGAAATGAGCGGGGAATGATAGCGGTAACGGCGCGGACCAACGATACGGGCATGCTCATTCAACGCAAAAGCGATCTCGGTTTTAAAGGTCAGGCGAGTGCCTTCCAGGATGATCTTTGGGCATAGTTTGGATGACATGGCAGGGTCCAGACCCGGTTATTCTTCACTGGGCGGCGCAGCAGGACCGTAATCGAGCACGGGACGCACGCCGGTGGCATCCTGAGGGGTGCCAACGATCTTCTTCTCTTCCATTGTGTCGATCATGCGGGCAGCGCGAGTGTAACCTATGCGCAGTTTACGCTGCAGCATGGATACCGAGGCGCGCCCCTCGCGCCGCACCAGGTCGATGGCTTCGGATAATAACACGTCGCCCTGTTCGGCCACGGCGGTGATATCTTCACCAAACATCGGGACCTGTTTCAAAGGCGCATTGGTGGCAACCCCATCCACCGGTCCGCCGGGTGTGAGCGGAGTGGCGTTGGTGTTCTGCCTTTTCCAGAAGTCAACCAGACGGTGGATTTCATGATCCGAAACATACACGCCCTGCAAACGGACCGGCGCAGGGGCATCCGGAGCCTGGTAGAGCATGTCGCCGCGACCCAGCAGGCGCTCCGCGCCGGGCTGGTCGAGGATGACGCGGCTGTCGGTATTGGATGAGACAGCAAAGGCGACACGGGCCGGAAAGTTCGCCTTGATAAGGCCAGTGACGACATCGACCGAGGGACGCTGGGTGGCCAGCACCATGTGAATACCGGTGGCGCGCGCCAACTGTGCCAGGCGGGTGATGGTACGCTCAGTCTCATCCGGAGCGATCATCATCAAGTCGGCCAGTTCATCGATAACAACCACCAGGTGAGGTAGTTTTTTCTGACCCTGGCCCTTGATGCGGGTGTTGTAATCAGCGATATTGCGAGCGCCGACCTGGGCGAAGGTATGGTAGCGGCGGTCCATCTCACGAGTCATCCACTGCAAGGCTGCGAGCACTCGTTCCATTTCGACCACAACGGGGGCAAGCAGGTGCGGAATTCCGTTATAGCCGGTCAACTCCACCCGCTTGGGGTCAACCAGGATCATGCGCACTTCATCGGGGGTGTTGTAAAGAAGAAGGCAGGTAAGGATGGCATTCACACAAACGGATTTGCCCGAACCGGTGGTACCCGCAATCAGGAGATGCGGCATGCCAGCCAGGTCCGCGCCGATGGGGAGACCGGAAACGTCCCGACCGAGCGCGAATGAGAGCATTTTCCGGCTGCGGTTAAAGGATTCTATTTCGAGGATATCGCGCAGACTGACAAGAGCCATTTCAGTGTTGGGGACTTCAATGCCAACATAGCTGCGGCCCGGGACCGGGGCCTGGATGCGGATGCGTGGGGCAGCCAGGGCCAGTGCCAGGTCATCGGAAAGTCCGACGATCTTGCTGACACGCACACGGGTGCGACCTGAACGCGATTCAACAAAGAGCGGCTCAACACCAAACTGGGTGATGGTGGGACCACGGCTGATCTGCACAACCTGGGCAGGCGCACCAAAAGAGGCGAGGGTTTCTTCAATCAAGCGGGCACGTGTCTCGACAAATTCCTCGTTTACGGATGGGGCTGAACCTGGCTCGAGGATGTCCTTGACCTGCGGCAAAACCCAGGGTACCTGCTTGGCGAGGCTGGTGACCGGGATGCCGATCTCGACAGGCACCACGACAGGAACGCCTTTTTCGGAGGTTGCGGGGATAACCGGGTTGATGGGAAGATAACCATCCTGGTCGGGCGCAGTTTCAGGCGCCGCGTTAGCGTTATTGCGCTGGCTCAACCTGGAAATAAATGCAGTCCACAACTTGCTAATGGAATCGGTCAGGGGTTTAAGCCAGACCAATAATTCGGGCACCGACAGATCGAAAGACATGGTCAATGCGATCAAAAGCCAGGCAAACAGGGCCACCAGCGCACCACCCCAGCCCAGGTTATCTTCGAGCATACGGTAAAACAGGCCGCCGATCCAACCGCCATGTTCCGTGATAGCGTGGATGGTGGCCTGGGTCCAGAGCAGGAGCAGGATCAAACCTGAAACGCGCTCAACAGAGACAGGCGGGATGCGATCGATCTTACGCAACACCAGCCAGCCGCCAAAACCGATCAGGGCCAGTGACAGAATGACAGATCCATCACCAAACAAGAAATCAAGAACATCCAGGAATGTGCCGGTAACGACACCGCGGGTGGAGAAGAGCGAGAGGGCGCTGACAAACCCAAACAGCGCCAGGATGATACCAAGGATATCCAGCTTGCGTTCGGCAGAGATGTCGAAAAGGGGCGGAGGCGGAGGAGGCGCTTTTTTGCCGGCAGTGGATTTCCGGGAAGCCGGCGCAGTGCTCCTGGAGGCTGGTTTGGCAGGCGCTTTTTTATCGTCCTTATGCGGGGCGGCAGGTTTGCCTCTGGCAGGCGGTGATTTGGTCAAGGGCAGTTTCAGCGGCATGGTGAAAAGTCTTCCAGGCTGACAACGATATTTATACAAAAGGATCCACAAATGCCAGGTAACGGGCGGGTATATTGTGTGGATGTGAGACTCTGGCGATCAAACAAAACCTGCCCTTATTATATGGCAACCGACTGACGAGTGACATTCAGTGACACTGGGTAACACTGAGTAACACTGGGTAACATATTTTAACTTTAATAATGGATAAGATGAGTTTCTCCCAAATAACTGCGCACGGGGCAAACCTCCGATTTTTTGTTCCTGGTCGCAGGCAAAATCGGGATGGCAAAGACAGTAAACGGATGGCCGTGAGCAAATACCCATAATTGTCTTTACTCACAGGATTGTTTGAAAAGCTAGAAAAGAACCCCACAAAAGAGGAGATGTGGTTTTTTATGGTTTTTTTGAGCGTTTCACGCTCAAAAAAACCACTTGCGGGGGAAACATACGATTTTTGCATTTCCCAGTAGGTAAATTCGGGATGGAAAAAATAGAAAGCGAATAGCAATGAGTAATTACCTACAATTAGTAGAACATATATTCATTATAGCATATCAGGCCGGGGCGGGCTGGGGTGAAGAGGTCAATTTCCAACAGACAAAGGCGGCTGCCAGAGCGGGTAACAGGGACAGAATGGCGATGACAGGAAGCATTTTCATCGGGCTGCCGTAGGCAAGAGCGCGTTCTGCCAGGGCGCACACTTCCTGATCAGCATCCAGACAGGAGGACCCGGCAGAAAACTGGCGGAAAAGGATTTCATTGGCGGCGGGCAGGAGATTGGCACCAACCTGGGTAGACCCCTGGGAGAGCTGCGCATCGGAATGCGATTCGTAGACAGAAATGGTC
>Ga0172368_10003674_pt1 | contig 18426 bp, 11 predicted proteins | sample Lak11m_FD_114540 | JGI IMG/M metagenome (GOLD analysis project Ga0172368, IMG submission 114540) | Freshwater microbial communities from Kabuno Bay, South-Kivu, Congo - kab_022012_11m | ecosystem: Environmental > Aquatic > Freshwater > Lake | place: Democratic Republic of the Congo: South-Kivu...
CCTCTCGACGTTTGGGAAACCCCGTATTATTAGTTGTTGTGAGGAATTTCCGAAACACCTTGCCTTACCCAGGGGGTGTCAGGAAGAACTGCTTCAGGTACTTGGTGAACTAAAAATCAAAACGAAGTTGATTGACGAACGGATGGTTGGTAACCCTCTATTAGTAAACTTCCAGGGAACTCTTCGTCCCGAACAGCAGTTTGCTGCAGATCAACTGATTAAACATGATATCGGCGTTTTTTCTGCTTCCACGGCTTTTGGTAAAACAGTTATTGGTGCCTGGTTGATTGCCCAAAGAAAAGTAAATACCCTGGTAATTGTTCATCGAAGACAGTTGATGGATCAATGGGTAGAAAGCTCCCAATCTTTTTTAGGACTGGAGAAAAAAGATGTTGGGCAGATCGGGGGTGGGAAACATAAAGTCACAGGAACGGTAGATGTAGCGATGATCCAAAGCTTGGTCGACAAAGGTACGGTCAATGATCTGGTGGGGAATTATGGCCATATCATTGTTGATGAATGTCATCACATATCCGCAGCCAGTTTCGAGCAAGTGATCCGGCAAGCAAAAGCCAGGTTCATTACCGGCTTATCCGCAACAGTCACCCGGCAGGATGGTCATCACCCGATCATTTTTATGCAATGTGGACCTGTCCGATACCGGGTAGATGATCTCCATCAGGCTGCATCGTGTTCATTTACCCATAGAGTAATTATCCACAAAACGGGTTTTACTTTGCCAGCCCAATTGGATGATACATCGCAACCGGGTATCCAGGAAATCTATACGATGCTTGCATTGGATTCTACGCGGAATCAAATGATTGTTGACGATGTTATTGAAGCTGTTCATGCCGGCCGGTCGCCTGTCCTGTTGACAGAACGACGAGAGCACCTCACATATTTTGCTGATACTCTGGTAAATAAAGTGAAAAATATTATCGTTTTATCCGGCGGGATGGGGCGCAAACAACGGATTTTATTGATGGACCAATTGAAAAATATTCCGGAGGATGAAGAACGTTTGATCATTGCTACCGGACGGTATCTGGGGGAAGGATTTGATGATGCTCGCCTGGACACTTTATTTTTGGCTTTGCCAATTGCCTGGCGCGGAACAGTAGCACAGTATGCAGGTCGACTTCACCGCAATTATGACCGGAAAAGTGAAGTGATTATTTACGATTACTTGGATGAACAGGTGCCAGTGTTGGCAGGGATGTTTAGGAAACGTAAAAATGCATATAAGACTATTGGTTATAAGGTGGATTAGATATTTGCTTACGGGTATTTCGTTGCAAATTCACTATTGACTAATCTTTTTACGTTTGATCTCAATTTTGGTTCGTAATAATTTAAAAAGTATCTAGTTTTGCTAAGAAAAAAAGGTTCCCCTGGTTCAAAACACAGGGGAACGCGGCATACTTGTTTACGGGAATAGAATTTTTGATTAATCCCCCACATATTGGGCGTAAGGCTTAATTTTGTTATTCCTCTCTTTATTTGCTGGTACCTAGTCCTGTAGGTCGGAACTTATACCCGTACATTCGACTCGGTCCGCGTGGAAGAGGTAAGAGTGCTAATATAAACTTCTTCTTTCCCGGTGAAAGTATTTACTATCCTTAAATGCTTGCGCAACACTAGTATAGTAGAAGGTATTCCATCCATAATAATTTCAAGGTCACTCCCCTTTTGCGTAGTTCCAGTTGGATTACTTGCCAGTCTGGTATATAGGCTGCCTTTGGATTTAGTTGTATTGTTCTGGGGAAAAGACGTTCGTAGTGTTGGTTATCTGTTATCTCTTCTGAGATGGGCCACTTCATCCCTGCTGGTTCAGCTCGTTTGAGATATTCAATGACGGTACTGCGTGATATTCGGCAACCGCGGGCTATGGATCGCTCGCTGATTTAGCACTCCCATTTCAGACAGAGTACTTCCTCCTGGAAGATTTAGATGATACATCTTCAAAGATTAACCAGTTCTGTTTAGATCCCTTTTTATTTCTGATTCCGATTGATGTCGGCCACTCATTACGATTTTCTTAAAAAAGCCGCAATGGTTCGGAATTATTGGCCATCTTGTTCCGGATTATCTAACGAGGTAAAATTCTGTAAAGAATTTGATGTGCAAATTAAAGTAAAAATATTTATCTGTATGACTAGGTTTCTCTCCTGACTATTCTTAAAGAATGATAGAATTGGAAAGGCGAGGGATATAATTTAAACCACTCTGTAGAATTTCAATTCTGGGAAGCCTTCTTACATGGAGAAATACAAAAAAATTCTCTTGCCAAAAAATAATTACAAGCCCTGGTTAGTATCAATTATTCTTTTTGTTTCCGACCTTATCTCGATTTCCTTATCATTTTTTGCAGCCTATTTGTTACGTGATGCATTAATTCCTTCGTTGGGGGGAAATGTAAATTATAAAATACTAGCTCCTATTTTGTATTTATTAAATATCGTAATATTGGGACTTTTTGTTGCTTATGGTTTTTACCCCGGATCCAAAAAATCTGGGTTGATCGAATTACAGCAAATCATCTTACTTGTTTCTGTTTCTTTTGTGATTGTTGGATTAGCAATTTATATTTTTGGATTTGGTAATCAGATTTCCAGATTCGTCTTTATTGCAGCCTGGATTTTTTCCTTTACAATCATCTCGTTGTTCAGATTATTTATTCATAATCGCGGGTCATTGTGTTCATGGTGGGGGCAACCTGTCGTTGTAGTTGGCAAGAAAAAAGATGTCGCCAAAATCATCGTTGGATTCAAACATGCGCGGCGATTTGCCCTCAAACCTGTTGTTGCTTTAATTCTCGATGCAAATTTCGAGGCAGAATATATCGATGGCGTGCCGGCTTTTTTAAATTCAAATGAATTGCAACAAGAAATCCGAAATTGTGGTATCAAATTGGCAGTTTTCGTGACAAGCTCCAATGAATTAAATAAAAGGAAAAACGAACAGATTTACGAACTAAGTCTGTCATTCCCGGATTTGATTTATGTGATGGATGAATCGACATTAAGTTCTTTATCGATGAAACCTCTTGATTTGGCCGGACTTCCGGCGATTCAAGTTCAATACAATCTACTCAATCCTTGGGCGAGATCACTGAAACGGCTTGCTGAATTAATCATTTGCTTTTTAAGCATCGCCATTTCACTTCCGTTTTTCCTGGTTCTAGCGGTATTAATCCATTTTGATTCTCCCGGGCCAATTATTTTCGTACAGGAAAGGGTTGGAAAAGGTGGGAAAAGGTTTAACCTATATAAATTCCGGACGATGGTTACGAATGCTGACGAGAAATTAGTGGAACTTTTAAAGAACAATAATGTATTTTGCAAAGAATACAATAAATACCACAAAATTCGCAACGATCCCAGAATTACCCGGATGGGAAGGTTTTTACGGAAAACCAGTCTGGACGAATTTCCTCAAATCTGGAATGTCGTGCGGGGCGAAATGAGTTTAGTCGGTCCAAGAGCGTATATGCCAGAGGAGCTAGATGAAATGGGGGATTCTACAAAATTAATCGAACGTGTATCTCCAGGATTAACCGGTTGGTGGCAAGTTATGGGCCGGCATGATGTCTCTTTTCAACAGCGATTACAGATGGATGAATTTTACATAATTAATTATTCGCTATGGATGGATTTATATATCTCAGCCAAAACAGTTTGGATCATAATCAGTGGTCAGGGAGAATAAATTTCTATATTTAAACCTATCTTCAGCATTGCCTAGGTTTTTGATGTGTTGGGTGAAGAAATAATTGACAAACATTTCCTTTGAGTAGGTATTAAGGATTTGGTTAATACAAGAATTTTCGGTTTATGCCGGGAAATTATTATTTTCTAAAAAGAGAAAAACATGGAATTTGATATTACGAATACAAATCGTCGCGAAATCCGGCTTTATCATTTGTTTACTGTAGCTAACATTGTAGAAGGATTAGGAGTGATTATTTCCCTGCTCACAATCCCAACTGATCCTAAGAATGCAATTCTTGGCGGATATTCGTTGACCCGACTAATTATCTTTGGTACTACATTGGCGATTTTTGCTTTGGGGATCCTCTTAATTTTCAATTCACGAAAAATCATTAATCTACTTAATAAGTGGTTCGAGAAGCAAAATATTATTCATATCATTAAATGGCTGGGTGTCATTGCTGGATTGTGCCTTTGGGTTACGATATGGCTGCCTGCAGAACGGATGACCATCTATACCGCTATGTTCATCCGCATTAAACCATTACTATTATGGTTGGAGTTGTTCGGTTTTCAATTCTACCTTTATACAAAATTATGTATCGGTGATTTTATGCATCCCGAATGGTCGGGAATTATTTCCTTTCTTAAAAGATATTTATGGCTGTGGATTCTTTCATTTACAGGGATCATACTTATATTGATTCTAAAGCTTTTTTATCATGGTTCATTTGTGGATCAATTATATTTTGTTCCAAGTGCACCTCTTACAGCGCTGCAAATGTTCAGTGCCTTAGTATTATTTGTAATTCTTTTCTTTTTAGAACAAAAAAAAACAAATCATCCCAAGACCAAATTTTTGTGGATTGTAATCACATTCCTCCTTATTTGGGGCATTACTTTCCTCGTTTGGAATGCAACACCTTTTACCTGTACAGATGATCGACTAGGTCCATATCCTCCCAATAATCAATGTTATCCCAGTATTAACGACGCTGTATACAGTATTGGGTCGCACTACATCACTCTAGGGCAGGGTGTTTACAATCAGTGGCTTACAGATAAACCGGCTTACATGTTATTTTTGGCGTTAGCGCAATGGTTAGCTGGGCAACGGATTGATAATTATATAACTTTCCAGGTAGCTTTTTTATCATTGAATCCTGCACTGCTTTTTTTGCTCGGAAAAAAAGGAATGGGTGTTGCTGGGGGGATATTCGTCGCGTTGCTTGCGCTTCTGGAAGGTAGCAATGCAATCTTACTTTACCAAAAAGTGGGCAGTATCAATCCGAAGTTGGAAGCTACAGAATTATTAACATCTGTGTTCTTAATTGTATTCTGTTTGGCTGTGTTTAAATGGTTCACAAATCCCAGGAATCATATATGGGCTGCAATTGCCGGAGGAATTCTTGGCTTGGCTGCCTTAATTCGCTTCACTCCAGTTTTTATCCTTCCTGGGATCCTTTTAACTTATCTCATTTGCAACCGTAAAAAACCAAAGACAATCATTACAGGGATTGCGCTGTTTATGTTAACTTTTTGTCTCTCGTTTGCTCCCTTTGTGGTCACATCAAAAGGCACGGATGGCACTAATTACTATCTGGCGAAAATACAGGATGTTGTTTCCAGTCGGTATTCGAACAAGCAGACCATTACTACCACGAATAATCTTCAACAACCCAGGGAAAAGACACCACTAACCCAGAGTACTGCTCTTGTGTATACTCAGCAAAATATTGCTCAAACAAGTAAATTTGCTATCCTCCTGCATTTTGTGAACAACGAAGCCAGTTCGATTGCCGTATTACCCGTGAATTTTTCGTTATTAGCCTTGAGTGATCAAGTTGACCAGCCAATTTGGAAAAATACCCAAACCGGACCAATCTGGACATCTAATTTGTCAATCCAGAATGGCATATTACTGTTGATTAATTTCATATTCATTGTTCTTGGCATTGGAATTGCGTACAAGAGATTTGGGATTGCCGGACTTGCCCCTTTACTGATTCAGCTGGGGTACCATTTAGGAAATGCTGTCTCAAAAACTTCAGGCGGGCGATACCTGGAACCAGTCAATTGGGCCATATTACTATATTTTTCTATGGGAATTCTTAGCTTCGTTATTCGGTTGGTCACTTTATGCAAGCCCACGCTAAAAGTAAAGCCAATTCAAAGCGGGGGAATTGGGACGAGTGGACAGAGAACAATAATCCCGGTTATTGGTGTTATGTGCTTCTTCTTGGTCCTTGGCCTGATACCCCCGTTGATCAAGTATCTTACCAATAAATTGCCTCAGGAAACTAGTGATAATTCAACTGCCATGGCGGAAGCAAAATTGGTAGAAACCGGTATGGTATCGGTGCAGGATTGGAAAAACTTCTACAATGACCCTGACCATCTGATCATTAGTGGAAGTGCGTTTAATGCGCGTTATTATCGCAGCTCTTTTTACATGAGCGGTAACCCAAGTTTTGAATTAATGGTCCTGGGTAAGGAGCACATATTTGTGAATTATCTTGTTAATGTTGTTCCAGATCAAAGTTTCTCAGATGGTAGCAATGTGATTTTGGTGGGTTGTAAGATAGGGCAGGATACCCTCTGGGCAGCAAACCGTGTAATCATCCATTCGTTTGCGGTCATCCAACTTGACCAGGAAAAGGCAGTTCTAATTGATCCCAAAGCTACCTGGTCATGCCAGAAATGATGAGGAATTACATAACAGAATGGATAAAACCCCGGATTTTTTTTTGAAATACTGATACATCGAAACGCATGGCTGCCTGCCTTATATTTTGTGCGTCAAAATATATCTTTTCAAATCGTTCCAGACCAGCAATTAGGTCGGCAACGGTTTGATTTTGGAAAAATACACCTGTCACATTTTCGATAACGGTTTCAATCGCCCCGCCGGCATGGAAAGCAATGATCGGGCAGCCGCTGGCCTGAGCTTCGATCGGTGTCATGCCAAAATCGTCCATCCCTGGGAAGATCAGACCACGGGCTTCAGAATACAATTTCTTCAAAGCTTTTTCGCCAACTTTACCAAGGAATTCCGTATACTCCCCGGCGACTCTCTGCAATGGCTCCAGCTCAGGCCCGTCTCCAACTATCAATAGTTTTCTGTGCATTTGCTCGCATGCCTGGATGGCCAGGTCAACGCGTTTGTAAGATATCAACCTGCTGACCACGAGGTAATAATCTTTTCTCTCTGAGGCGATGTTGTATTGGTTTACCTCAACCGGAGGATAAATCACTTCGGCGTCGCGGCCATAAACCTTGCGAATAAAGCTGGCTGTATTCTGGCTATTGGTAATAAGGTATGAGATCTGGTTAGTATAATGCTTATCGAGCTGTTGAATCATTGGCCTGATTAGATCTATTGCTGCAATTACCAGGCGGTTGAAGGGTAGACTTTCGACAGAATAGGATTTTCGTTTCCATAAGAATCGAAAAGGGCTGTGCAGGTAGCAAACGTGTTTTCCACATTTGGGAGTTCGGATGAATTTTGCCAGATATGTAGATGAGGATATCACCAGATCGTATCCGGAAAGGTCTAATCCACGGAAACCCAGTAACCATAGAGGGAACAGGCGTTTGAATTGACGTTCGCTCTTAACCAACAATGCGCCAGGTAGGGTATGGATCTTTTTGGTTTTGAAATAGGGGTAGGTCTTTTCGGGTAGGTAGGCAGATGTATAAATATCCGCATCCGGGAAGGTCTGGCTGAGAATAGCGGTCAAACGTTCGGCGCCTCCTGCTACCACAAGCGCGTCATGTGCAATGGCAATTCGTCTGGGAAGACCATCAATCCTGGTAAGTAAATTATCTTTTGAAATCATTCTCCAGCCATACTTTTCCCATATTTTTATGATATTTGCGAATCCTAAAAGTTATTGTTGAATAATGAACGACTTTGATGAAAGTAAAAATGGTCACTTGTCTTTATTCGATCTAATATCTTTCATAATTAAATATTTTAGGTATGCCAGTCTGCCAATAAAATTCATACGCAGCACCGACTTACCTGCTTGTTTATAGGGTGCATCATGGGTGACAATATAATATGGGTTAAGAGAAATATGTATGCCTGCGGCTCCTACCAATCGTTATAGACAACTTCTTTCTCTTTCACTAAGTGCAGACCCGGTTAAAAATACTGCCGCCATCACTAAAAAGAGGATGGTGGCAAGCAATCAACACAAGTCTTTTTATAAGATGGATTAAGTATATCACGGATTGGGTTCCCGGGGCGTGCCGAGAATATCGAGAAACGCTTCAGCACTTTGCTTCCAGGTTGATACTTTTACCTTATTCACCAGATCCAGCCGCGCTTTGGCTGAAAGCCCTGCCATCGCATGAACCGCTTGAGCCAGAGAATTTGGAGTATCAAGCGCAAAGTAAATGGCGCCATCTCCGCCAACTTCGTGAAAGACGGGGATATCGCTGGCCAGGGTTGGCACATGATGCAGCGCCGCTTCAACTATGGGCAGGCCGAACCCTTCGGCGGTGGATGCGGCAATCAATGCGGTTGCTTTCGAGTACAAGATTTCCAATTCGGCATCGGTTGGGTTTTCGATGAAAAATAAGCGTTTGTTGAGCATGGGGTGATTCCAGATGCGATTTTCCACATCCGATATATTCCAGCCGAACTTGCCGGCAAACACAAGTACACTCTTCTCTCCTTGATCCCACAACGACTCGAAGGCATCCAGTGTGAACGCATGCCCTTTGCGCGGTTCGAGCGTGCCCACGGTCAGGAAGAGTGGAGAAGCCAACTTTTGTGCAAGCGAGGCGACCTGCTTCCGCACAGTGCTTTCACTTGCAGCTGCGGGTATATCTGCCCCCAGGTGAAAATAATCCACGTCCAATTGGCGACCCAACCCGATCTTATTCTTTAACCTGTAGCTGGCTACGCCCTCAGCCACTGTGCCTGAGATGCAGATCAGCTGGTCGCTTTCGGCACAGGCTGAGGTTAACCACCTCGAAAATACCGACGGCATGGGTTTTGGAAAAAAATGGGGGAAATCCACGGGGATCAGGTCGTAGACTATGGTAACGATTTTCCCCCCGAGCAGCCGAATTTTATTAAAAATGGGAAGAAAATCATCATAAAACTCCCAGCTCGAATCCAGCATTACCAGCGTGTCTCCGGGGCGAAGATAAATCGATTGTTCCTCTTCCAATGATTCAGCGGGGATTTCCAAAAGAGCTTCGAGAAAGCGGTTTGCGCGTTTTAGTTCTCCATCTGATAGATAGACAGGTTCTATTTGAAGCGAAGGAATGCTCATCTGGAACAATTCTTTGATGATTCTCTTGACGACACGTTGAATGCCGGTTCTTGCATCCTCCCGGTTGATTAGGGTGACATTCAGCAGGATGCGTGGGTGGTTGCGCATGTTCATGTTTTCAGCAGCATACCTTGCCTGCAGGTCAACAAGACCTACCGGAAATTTCATGCTTACCAGGGCATCAATCGCAGGCTTTATTAGCACTCGATCGTCGGATTCGATTGCGCGTTCGATCACATCGGCGTACGCTGCCGCAGCAGATTCGGGGTTGTGAGCGTTCATTATCCATTTGCGACCAAAGGCTCCCTTGTCCAGCTGGAATGTTTCGTCATTTTCAATGCGAGACATGGCTTGTGCAAGTTCTTTTATGTTAACCGGATCCTTGATTTTTACGACGTCCTCATCGCGATAATCATCCATGGTGCCGTGGGCATTGAGGATCACAGGCAGACCATACGCCATGCAGTCCAGCACCGCTCGCGAGGTTTCACCACGGGAACGCTGGCGCAATTGGACAGCGGCATCGGCAGCCATGAGATATCTACGGTAATCTTCCGGATCGACGAACCCGGTGATATGCACTTGCTTACTCAATCCTTTATCATTTATATAACCCGTTATTTTATTGTAATAACTTATGTCGGGACAATCTCCGACAAATACCAGTTGGCAATCCCGCTTGACGGTTCGTTGTGCCAGGAGAAAAGCTTCGATGGACTCTTCGTCCATTTTTGTTGTGACCATGTGGCCGAAGGAACAAATCAAAAAACTTTCCTTGGGGATTTTCAAATGCTCTCGCGCCTGTTCGCGCATTTTTGGGGTGATTTCAGGTTCACTTGTACGTAATTGCGGGATGACATTCAAACGGGGCTGCCAACCCGGGTTATAAAATTCGTCGAGGAGCTGTTTTTGAAATACAGAGTGAACGATGACCTCTTTGGCCTGGCGCAGCACCTGCCAGTTGATTGGCCAATCACAAACCACATTTATTCCTTTATTCTTGAAATCGACCAGACTTCTTAATCCATGGCTACCATCAAGCACTTGAGGCAATGTTCCATTTGCGGAATGTAGGTGCGCAATAATTCCGCTTAGGAAAAAGTCATGAAGCACTACAACGCCAGGGAACTTTTTTTCCAGTTCAAACATGTGGCTGTGAAAAGGACTATTGCCAAACTGGTAAACAACGGTGGCATAATCCTCGCGGCGACTGAGCAGCTCCGTCCAAGGATAGACATTAAAATCGCCAAGTCTCGCATTCTCACTTATTTCCACTCCCGGTTCCACGAATAAATCGATATCAAAATAGCTTGCCAGGTAAGGAAGCAAATCGGCGCTATAGTCCGCAATCCCTGATTGCTGGGGGGGGAGCGGCGATAAGAAGGCAATACGCGGGCGGCTCTTTTCAATTTGAGCAGAGGAAAACACCCGGGTCTGCAAGGATTCCTGTTGTAAGCTTTCCATGCTTTGCCAGGCCAGGTGAGCAGATTTTTCCCACGAAAACTGACGAGCCCTTTCCACACCATAGCTTGATAATTCTTCACGAAACGCGGAATCTGTTAACACATGAGCGAGTAAAGAGGCAGCCTGCTTGGGGTCTCGCGCATCGAAAAGAAGCTCATCCCTTCCAACCGCTTCAGGTAGAGAAGAATTATTCGCAGTTATTACCGGTGCGCCGCAAGCCATGGCTTCCAAAATTGGCAGACCAAAACCTTCGTAAAGCGAAGGGAAAATGAAAACGGTGCATAGGTTGTAAAGCTTTAACAGGTCGTCATCTGAAATCTTTCCGATGATGACTACATCCTGATCGGCCAAGCCTGCTGAACGGACCTTATTGCGGAAAACAGTTTCATCGCCTACATCATTAAGAACGAGCTGGTGAGTCTCGATCAGCTCTTGGGGCAGGCTGGCAAAAATTTCTACAGCACCTTCCATATTTTTCCGAATATCATTACCACCCAGGTAAAACACAAAAGGCTTGATGATTCCCAAGCTTTGCAGGGTTGCTTCTTTTTCATCTTCAGTAAGCTCCAATTTATGGAATTGGTTGCCAACTGCGCTCGAAATATTGACCACCTTCTCCGGCGAAAGGTCCAGGAGACGGATGGCATCCTGGCGGGTGGAGTCTGAGATAGCCAGCAGCAGATCAAAATTCTTCAACGAGTCATATCTTTTTAAGTACCACTCTTTATAGATCGGATTTCTGTCCAGATAATACTCTTGGTAAAGGTATGGGATCAGGTCGTAAAGAATGACTGCTTGTTTATAGCCAGTTCTTTTCGCTTGGGGAAATGGAACAATTATTCCCGGTTCCTCAAACAAGCTTGGGGTTAATACCATGTCGGGCGATACTGCCTGGCGAGCCTGGCAGATAAGTGCTGATGCTAGTTGTGGATACCCATTTTCATCAAATGGATCGTACTCCGGAATTGGTTCATGAAAATAAGGCAAGAATCCGCCAGCCGGTAAACGGCGAATAAACTCCTGTCGCAATTCTTCATACGGTTGCGATAGGAGAGGGTCAGCCATGCAGATCATTTCATTATGGCCGCGCATTGCAGCTAGAGCACGAGAAAATTCAAGCGTGTAGCGGCCGATTCCACGATTACGCGAAGGGGTCTGGCAGGCGATCAAATCCGTGACGAGTCTCATGATTGCCCCCTGCTGGCGCGTTTTCTGTTAGCGATTTCGTTTTGAAATAGATTCTGGAAATATTGCTCATCCTCAACCAACATGGCTGAAGACAACTGAATTGATTGTCCATTAATATTCTTTGGCACCCTTAACAATTTCTTCCTGGATTTCGCCCACAATCCGGGAAAGGTCCTTTTTATCACATCAGCCAATGAAGAAATTAGCGGAAGCATGCGGATGAAATGAATTATTGCAAACGCGAGAGCTTTGGGTTTAATAAAAAGGTTTTTGAGTGCGGCCGCTGATTTTCTAAGGAACCTGGCTATCTCACGGAAAGGCTTTGTGATTCGATACGATTTGCTGTGAAATATGGAATCCAATTCATGCCAAATCCGGTCCCTATCCGTAAGGGCAGTATTCAATTCCGTCTCAACCCGGTTCCTGTCTGATTGCACCGCGTCCAATTCAGCCTGGGTCCGATCCCTATCCGTAAGGGCAGTATTCAATTCCGTCTCAACCCGGTTCCTGTCTGATTGCACCGCGTCCAATTCAGCCTGGGTCCGATCCCGGGAAGATTGAATTGACTCTACTTGAGATTTTAAATTGACAAGCTCTTCAGAAATCTGGAGGTCTTTCCAACGAATAAAACCATCAAAGATATTTGGCGGAACGGATAGAGGTTCAGCCAATGTCGAATGTTCTCCGGCTACGTAAAACCGGTTAAGCCCGTCGAAATAAGCGAATAGGTATCCATTGTTTTTAAGAAGCGGTTCCCATTGGAGATAATTCTCGTTTTGACTTCCTGGGGATGTGGCTTCGACAAGGATGATCCAGGGGCGATATTTCTGCAAATCAAGCCCTTGTAAAACCGATTTTTCCGCACCTTCAGCGTCGACTTTCAAGAAATGGATTTCTTGAAGTTGATGTTCTTCACAAATCGAATTAAGGGTCCGCATGGTTACTGAACCTTGTTTGACTGTAAATCCACATTCTGATGCAGCACGAAGAGCTAAATCCTCGTGGATGGTTGACAAACCTGTTCCAGCTACCTCGTAAAATTTGACGCTGCCTTCTTTGTCCCCACAAACGAGCTGGAGATTGGTATCGCCTGGGCGTTCTGTAACAAGCCTGGCATACCATTCCTGCGCCGACTCAATATTTATTCCCCGCCATTCGGCGTCATAAAAAGCTTTGGTCACAGAATCGACTGTTGGATCCATCGCGCCGACATCGATGTAAAAACCCTTTTCAATATGTTTTAATGCACGCCAAAGGACGACATCCTCGTAATTTTGAGCATAAGAAATAAAGCTCATATCTCCTCCTTAATTTGATCGAGACTCATTTTACCGCGAATCCGGTCGATTTCCTCCACTCTTTTTGCGATCAAGCGCCCCACTGCTTCAGGTGAATAGTGGCTGCGGATAAAAACGCTGGCATTTGAGCTGATTTGCTCAACATAGGCTCGATCTGAACTGAGTCTCTTCATATACATGGCTGCATGGTCAATATCAGGGTCGGCCCAGATTTGATTGGCTTCATAATCCCCGTAATTCTTGGCGAGGGGAATAAGATTGTAGTTCACCGGGCAGCAGTTATCATCTGTCATAAATTCGGTGTTCCCGGACCAATTCGTCATAATTACCGGTTTTCCCAGGTACATCGCTTCAGCGGGGATCAGTCCGAAGCCTTCGGAACGATGAAGCGAAACATACACATCGATGAGATTGATCAATGAATTGAATTTCAACCGCGGAAACGTTTCCTCGATAAAATAGCAATTTGAGTATTCAGACAAGGCGCGCTTGAGCTCGGCAACCTTTTCTTGGTTTTCAACTGCATTGTTGATTTTTACTACGAGACCGACAGAGTTCTCTTTTGGGGAAAATGATCTCTTAAAAGCTTCAATCACTGCCCAGGGATTTTTTCTTTCCTGCATGCTCAGCACATCGAAAGCACATAAAAATAGGAACTTATCCTCGGGAAGTTTCAACGAGGCTCTGTTGATTGTTGGATCAAACTCAACATGAATACAGGGTGGAATCTTGATGACAGGTTTTTGCGTTTTCTTTTGAATGCTATCCTTGACGAAATCTGATGCGACCCACACTTCGTCAACCAGGTCCAGGGTGGAGGTCCATTTTTCAGGAAACTCGGGCAATTCCCAATACCATGAACCAACTGCGTAATGGTCAGCAAGGTCATAGTGAGGGAATTCGTGCCATAAACTGGGAAATTCCAGCGGGTTCACATGGAACAAATTAATTTTGTAAGCAAACCGGGTTTCGTAGGACCCCATCTGAAAGTCAAAGCGCTGGTGTTCCGGTACGACACTTTGGTAGTTCAGCACTGCGAATGGAACGGTTGTTGTCTGTATTGCCACCAGCGAACTGCGTGCGGCTTCGCCCAGGCCATTTGCTGCTGTAAAGTCACCGATCAGGTTTAGCCCAGGCTTTTGATTGAAATATTGCTGGCGCCGGTTGCTGCTCGATTTTTCGGCAGTCCAGGATGCGATCAGCCTTTCCCGGGCAATCTGCTTTAATTGATCTGTGCGGAAAATGGATTTTAGGAAAGCCCACAATTTTCGTGGAATGATTTTCTTAATTTGATCTTTTACCTGGCTCAAATTATCAATTTCCTCTTGAATAGTAGGAGCATCATTAATTAGGCGAGGGGGTGAGCGTACTTGAATAGTATTTTTCTACTGCTTCTGATGGACCATCCATGACCACCTGCCCATGCTCGAGCAGAATAGCTCTCTTGCAGATTTCGGTGATTGCTTTTTCGTTATGAGATACCAGGATGATCGTTGCCCCGCTGGTCAACAATTCTCTCATCTTTGCATAAGATTTCTGCTGGAAACCGGCGTCACCCACCGCCAGCACTTCATCCAGCAAAAGGAGTTCGGGGGTCAGGTTGGCTGCCACTGAAAAAGCCAGGCGTACATACATGCCGCTGGAATAATATTTTACGGGGGTATCGATAAACTGCTTGATCTCGGAGAACGCCACAATTTCGTCGAACTTGCTCTTTATTTCCTGGTTTTTCATCCCCAGGAAGCTGCCATTCAGGTAAACATTGTCTCTGCCAGAAAGCTCGGCGTTGAACCCTGTGCCTATTTCAAGCAAAGAGTTTACCCGTTCGTAGATCATTAATTTTCCCTTCGAAGGACGGGTGATGCGCGAAATGATCTTGAGCAGGGTGCTCTTTCCAGCCCCGTTGCGACCGATCAACCCAACTGACTCTCCGTGCTCAATTTCAAAGCAGACATCGCGCAATGCCCAAAAAATCTCTTTTTCACCCCCGGTACTGCCGTCCTTATTGCGGCGGGTGAGGCTGTGAATTGGTGCACTTAAAACCGATTTCAATGATCCACTCGAACTCTCAAAGGGATGGCGGATCCGATATTCTTTCCAAACATCATCTGCTTTCACGGCTAAACGAGACATATCACATCACATCCGCAATTCGATTTTCCATTGAGCGAAAAGAAATCATTCCAACCACCAGGAGAATGATCGCTATCGCAGAAGAAACGGCCAGGTATATTAAGGATGGAAAGTTACTGGTCCCCAGGAATACCCAGCGAAATGCATCGATAAACCCAGTCAGAGGGTTGAGATAGCAGAAAACCCTGAACTTTTCTGGAACAATGGAGATGGGGTACATAATGGGGCTTACAAACATCCAGATTTGGAGAATAAAAACGAGCAAGTTTTTGGTATCGCGGAATACAACCATCAATGCGCCGAATAATAATCCAACGCCTAGTGCAAAAACCATGGTCAACAAAACCAAAACAGGCAAAACAAGATAGCGGGCAGAGATCATATAATGATTTGCCAGCAGGAACACAAGCAGCACAATAAACGAAATCACAAAATCAATAAACGCGCCTATGGTTGTGGATAAAGGAAGGGTTAACCGCGGAAAGTAGATCTTTGTGATGATGCCAATATTTCCGAGCAGGCTGTAAGCACTGCTGTTGACAATTTGCAGGAACAACTGCCAGACAATGTACCCTGAAAGATAAAATACGGGATATGAAATTCCGTCGGTCGGTACTCTTACCAGTAACCCAAAAATCACAAAGAAGATGATCATTTGGATCAATGGTTGAAGCACAATCCAAAGCACTCCGATCACAGTCTGTTGGAATCGAACTTTCAGGTCCCGCATGACCAAGTAAAATAACAACCCCTTGAAATTCCACACTTCCTTTAAACTCGGCAACTCCAGGGCATTAACGGGTGTCACGGTGATCGGGTTATTCACAGGCTTGATTCGATCGGTATTTTCCAACTATTGCCTATTCTTGATATCTGCGGAGTCGTATTCAACCATTTCTTCCAGCATCTCTTGAAATGATTTTTCGGGTTTCCAATTCAGCTTCTCTCGAGCTTTGGAAGAATCTCCCACTAAAGGAATCTCTTCCGTGGGACGGAAGAACTTCGGGTCAACTTTTATATAATCCTGATAGTTCAATCCCAGCGATGAGAAGGCGATCTCACACAATTCTCTAACAGAGTGAAGAATGCCGGTAGCGATCACGTAATCGTCCGGGTGAGCCTGCTGCAGCATCAACCACATCGCATAGACGTAATCCGGAGCATATCCCCAATCCCGTCGCGCATCCAAATTGCCGAGGACGAGCTCCTGAGCCAGTCCAAGCTTGATCTGAACAGCGCCGCGTACTATTTTCCGCGTCACGAATTCATAACCGCGTCGGGTTGATTCGTGATTATAGGCGATCCCGTTACAAGCGAATAAGCCGTAATTGTCGCGGTAGTTGCAGGTGAGGTAATATCCTGTTGCTTTTGTAATACCGTACGCCGAACGCGGATGGAAAGGTGTGTTCTCATTTTGCGGAAAACTGGATGCCCTTCCAAACAATTCAGATGATCCGGCAAAGTAAAACTTGCACTGCGGGGTGATTTCTTTCAATATAGACAAAATATAATGTGCACCATTAACATTTGAATTGAATATCGCGAATTCATCATCAAATGAGTAGGAAACAAAAGAAGACGCCGCCAGATGATAGCATTCCTCGGGTTGGACTCTTTGGACAATTTGGAACATGGAGGGATAGGCTTCAATCGAAGCCGGATGCAAGGTAACCTGGTTGAGAATCCCTTTCAAATTATGCAAAGACCGATCCGGATTTTCCAATTCACTCCGCATGACAATGCCATGAACCTCGTACCCTTTTGCCAATAACAACTCGGCCAGGTAAGAACCGTCTTGTCCGGATATCCCCGTGATTAATGCTTTCATTTCATTTACCTTTCCATGCTGACCACTTGATGATCCCACTTGTGCCAGCCGTCGAAGCGTTCGTTCAGGATCTTGCGGCCCTCACCCGGACACTTCTCCCCCACCAATTCGAGATCAGCATCGACCATGATTCGCACCAACTCTTGAAACTTGACTTTGGGCGCCCAACCTAGCTGCCTCTTCGCTTTTGAAGCATCTCCCAATAGATAGTCAACTTCGGTTGGCCTGAAATAGCGCGGGTCGATCTCAACCACCTTTTTCCAATCCATCCCGGCATATCCAAAGGCTTCATCGAGGAATTCGCGGATGCTGTGAGATTCACCGGTGGCAACCACAAAATCGTCAGCTTTGTCCTGCTGCAGCATCATCCACATGGCTTCCACGTATTCGGGAGCATATCCCCAATCCCGCTTTGAATCAAGATTTCCCAGGAATAATTTGTTTTGTTTGCCGGCTTTAATGGCTGCCAGGGCGTGTGTGATCTTGCGGGTAACGAAAGTTTCACCCCGGCGGGGTGATTCATGATTAAAAAGAATGCCATTGGACGCGAACAAGTTATACCCCTCGCGATAATTGCGAGTGATCCAGTAAGAGTAAACCTTGGCGGCGGCATAGGGGCTGCGGGGCTCGAAGGGAGTCGTCTCTGATTGTGGAGGTTTGGCGGCACCAAACATTTCGCTTGAGGATGCCTGGTAAAAACGTTCGGGAAATCCACTGCGGCGAATGGTTTCGAGGATGCGGATTGTTCCCAGACCGGTTACATCACCGGTGTATTCAGGCATGTCGAAACTCACACGGACGTGGCTTTGCGCCGCCAGGTTGAAAATCTCATCTGGCTTGACGTTATAGATCACGTTCATCAGGCTTTCGGAGATGGTCACGTCACCATAGTGCAGGAAAAGGTTAACTGACGCCCGGTTATTGTGAGGGTCGTGGTAGATATGATCGATGCGGCGGGTGTTAAAAGTACTCGCTCGACGGATGATGCCGTGTACTTCATATCCTTTGGAGAGTAAGAGTTCAGCTAAATATGAACCGTCTTGACCGGTGATGCCTGTTATAAGCGCCTTTTTCAAATTTCCTCCAACGACTGTGAGAGTTTTTTCGGGGTTAATTTTTAAAGTTTACCACCGAAATTCCACGTCTGATATATTTTGCCAACATTTTCACCCTGGGAGGGTAAGTTCTCAAAGCTTCCAGCGTAGGTAAGAGCATCAAGGTTAATAATTCTTGTTTCTGGCGAATCTAAAAGAAGAGATCTTATAAAATTTGACCCAATAAAACCTGCCCCTCCAGTTACAAGTACATTTTTCATATTTATCCCTTTGATTTCAGATCAAATATATGACTTCACTGCAAAAACGACTGGATAGAATTAGTCTAAATTATATTCTCTGCAAATGGTCAGAAAATTAATATAATTGAACTATCCTGAAAACAAGGCCTCCAAAAATGTTCAAGAAAAATCATGGTCATTACCAATTGCCACTCACCAGTAATGTAGACGAACTACC
>Ga0172368_10003675_pt1 | contig 18424 bp, 21 predicted proteins | sample Lak11m_FD_114540 | JGI IMG/M metagenome (GOLD analysis project Ga0172368, IMG submission 114540) | Freshwater microbial communities from Kabuno Bay, South-Kivu, Congo - kab_022012_11m | ecosystem: Environmental > Aquatic > Freshwater > Lake | place: Democratic Republic of the Congo: South-Kivu...
GCGCACTTATGGGAAAAAACTAAATGGCAATCCTGTCTTAGCAGTCGATCGTTAGGACATCTCTATTTAGCCACCATTAGGACATTTCTATATGGCCTTGACACGATGGACGGAGGGTGTGCCTGGTATCCTTTCCATTTGTCATCCTGAACGACCGAAAGGAGTTAAGGATCTCGAACTTCTTATCATCCATCCGATCTTCTTTTCCACTTCGAATGCAGATGATTCAAATACGAGGAACGATGAGGAACGAATATGGATCATCGTAACCAGCAGGTCTGGTTTCCAACCCCGGCGAACAAAGGTGATGATAACCAGTATGTCTTTATTTTAGAACAAACGGGCTAATAATACAACCCCCAATTTTCTGTGGGGAGTTCTGAAACTTTCAAAGTCGTAAAAATTAAACCAAATTTTCTTCGAGGGGAAAAACTTCACAAGTCTGGGGTTTAATGTGGGCAATTTAAAGTACACACCCATTTATAGGACTACAGAAGTCCCGCAGGTTAATTTGTCGGGGCGGAAATTTGATTTCGAATTTAAAATCAGATTTTAAAAATGATTATACCTGTGGGCGAAGCTCCATCCAGAGAATGCTGTGTTAAGTAGACCATAGGTTGGGTAGATGACATATGATCCAACCGCCCATGCCAAAACACCCCGCCCAAAACCCAACATCAATCCTGGCAGATCAATTCGAGTACGGGCTTTTAATGATGGTTCCACATTCCCCGACTTAACTCAACCATGTGCTTTCTTCCCGGTTTTGGAAAAAACATGCCAGTTCTTTGACGATATTCGCCATACTCCTCTGTTGCCAGACTCATTAGAAAGTTCTCCTCGGCGCGTGCCTGATGGTAGATTGCAATCCAACCGATCAATCCAAGTACCGGTAACCAGATGTCAGTGAAAAGGAACAAGGCAATATTTAGAAAGGCTTCTGCGGTGTAGCGTGGATGGCGAATGATCCGATATGGACCTTGTGTCGCCAGGATGAACTGTTGGGGTGGAACATGATACAAAGGCGTATAGTTGGGATTGAAAGCCATCGCGAAAAAGCCCCAAATATTCCCGATCACAAACAGTATGCTTCCAACAATATTTACCAAAAGAGTTAGATCTACCTTTACCCCTTCCAGGTACTGGTCGATTGATGCCGAGAATGCGCTGATAAGGATGATAATTATCGTAAGGATATTGACCGCAAACACGAACAGCACACCCGCTTTTGAAAGCAGTGTTCCAGGCGGTTTTGCTGGAACCGACACATTAGAAAGGAATATCTTCGGTGAATGCGACAGGGATCCATCTTTTATTAGAAATCTTTGGATGCTGTACAACAAAAAAAGCGTAACCCAGGTGATGGCAATGATCAGCAATTTGGTAAGAATGGTCATCGGACTTCCATTTCGGGTTGTGCCCAACCCACATAAAATCCCAACCAAGACCAACACAATTAAAGTATAGCATTAACCCAACCCGCATGAATAAAATGCTAACTTATGTCAATTTCACCTTGCGTAATCTTTTGTTCTTGTGAACAGGATAACCAGCACGGTTATCAGGTCAAAACCGCTCTATGGTGGATACGAAACCTTTCGGTGGGAGAATTATGGAGTTTTAACTGGGAAACCAAATTTAGTATTTTGTGAAAATATTCCTAAAATTGCTTATTTTGGCAGAAATTGTATACTGATATTTAGCATCGGTACTTAAAAAAGTTTTCACCTTTCTTGACACTTACACCGCTGCATCCCTTTCTGCCTTGGTTGGGAGAATATAACATGGTTCCACCGGAATGACCCAAACCTTTGAGCATGGACGATTTTTCTGGTCAATCGGATCTTGACGAACCCCGGGAAGTGTAGACTAAATGAAAAGCAACCGTTTTTTTCTTTGTTCTCTGCCTTTTGTTTTGCTGTGGTTCCTGGCTGGGTGTTATTTGCCGACCGCCGGGGACCTGACCTGGTTTGTAGCCACGACCGGGAACGATTCCAACAGTTGCCATGCAGCCGGGTCGCCATGTCTCTCCATCAATACCGTCATCGGGCGCGCTCTGCCAGGGGATACCATCTACATTGCTGCAGGTACCTACCGGGAATCCAACCACAATGAAGAAGCCGGTTATGTCATTGACAAAACATTGCACCTGGTCGGCAGTGGTGCAGATGCAGAAGCCGTCCAGTTGGAAAGCACACGCGGCACGGGTCCAGTCCTGTTCGTTACCGGGCATCATGTTCACCCGACTGTGGACAACCTCACGCTCCTGAACGGGGTGGGTTATAACGGGAACGGTGTCAATGTGATCGATGCCGGGTTGACACTGATCGACTCTGTCTCCCGGGACAATGCGGCAGCCGGGGTCAATTTCTGGACCAGCGATCCGGAGGCAGTGCTCGAGATCGTCGGCGGATCGATAAGAAATAACAGTGGCGGGGGAGTCACGCTTGGAGGGCTGGGATCGACCAGAATGGACGGTGTACAGATCCGCAGCAACACCGTCAGCGGCGGAATCATCCTGGGAACTCCCGCTTTTGGAGCAGGAGGAACCTTGGATATCAAGCGGTCCACGATTGCTGGAAACCAGTCCAACACTGGCGGTGGGGGAATCGTTGTTGGAGAAGGTAGCACCGCCTTCATATCGAGTAGCACATTAAGCGGGCACGAAACCACTGCCATCCTGAACGAAGGCAGGCTGGAACTGGCAAATTCCACGGTCAGCGGAAACGGGGTGGGCATTCGAAATGTTGGTGACCTCAGCCTGATCCATAGCACCATTGCCTATAACCGCATTTTATCATTTGACGGTTCGGATGCCATCCGGCTGTATTATAAGAACACGATCTTGTTGCGGGAAGCTGGCAATGATTGTTTCATCCCCGCCAGTACGGAGCTTGTTGTGGAGGGGAACAATTTGTTCTGCTGGGCGGATGACCCGATGCTTGGACCATTGGCAGAAAATGGTGGTTCCACGCAAACGATCGCTTTGCTGCCTGGCAGCCCAGCCATTGATGCGGCGGGTCCGATTTCCGCAGAGGGTTTGATTGCCCCGGGAACGGACGCGGATTTTGCATCGATCCTGTTGTTCGACCAGCGCGGCGAGCCGAGGCCGTTCGGCAGCGCTGGTGACATCGGCGCCTACGAATTTCGATCTGTAGCAGTGGCTGCAACAAATGTGACGCCACCCCAGGTCGTGACAGCATCCTTGCAGACCATCACCCCAACTCCGCAATTCAATCTTCCCATGTTCACCTTTACCCAGGATGCCTTCGGACGGAAAGGTCCGGGTGCGGCTTATGAGCAGGTGGTGGTATTTCTCAAGGGTCATAGCGTCCAGATCGATGGGCGTAATCTAACTGATCCACGCTGGTGGTGGGTTCTGATCCCCGGTTCGAACAAGCATGGCTGGGTTTCAGATGCCACCGGTGATGTCTCAGGAGATACAGACAGTCTTCCGGTTTATGAAGCCCCACCCCTGGAGCCGACAAGGACTTCCACGCTGATACCTGCACCCACACTGACGCCCTCAGCAACCTTGAAATACTAAAAGGTAGATCATTGCCGCTAATATCAGGAGCTAAACGCAGTCTGTGGGCAGATCGTACCTTCAATTCCCACCCTCACCCGGCCATTCAATCCCGCCTGGGCTTTAGTTCAAGAATTTGTTCTTAAACCTATCAGTCGCCACGCATTCGTGCAAGGCGTCTGTGATGATGTGCGATGCTGCTTATTTTCCCGTATTTATGGATTTTTCCTCTCTTGATTAAAGTCATGGGTCATTTCAAAGTAGAAGTCTTCAAATCCATAGCTGGGTTGGATATGGGTGCTTTCGCCAAATTCATTTCATGAAATGATCATGATCCAATCCGATTGCCCAGATATTTTCACCATGCCGGTCGATATTGATGAATGGATAGTCCAGGGACACTTTCATGTTTTCATCATGGCATATGTTAGAGATCGTCAGGATCACTTCCGAATTCAGGAATTCAAATCTTCAAAAATTGGAAACCCAGCCATATTCAATATCCAATTCGTAATAACTGTATCGCAGCAGCGTGGGGGTGGGGGAAGGCATGAGTGTCGGGGTGTTTGTGACGGTGACGATCGTGGGCATTATCGTGGCTGTCACGCTCGAAGTTGGCTCGGCTGGAACACTTGTGACGGGTGACGGTTCACAGGAGGGTAAGAATGGAAAAAAAACAGGATGAGCGGGAACATTTTTATTTTCATAATTGCCTTCTAATAAAAAGAGTTACCAAAGTTTGACACAATTTTAAAAGAGAGTTTCCCGCGAGCAAAAAAAATATAACATTTTTATGTTTTCTGCGAATATATAATTGAATCCGCATCCTTGAATGATCCGTTCTGAAATGCGAAGAATGCAAATGAGCTTTTTTCCGCTTTATTCGAGCCATACGGAAAAATTCACCTCATTCGCGTTGAGTCTTTTCCAGCTTTGTGATAGTCTTCTTTTAACACCAAAACAGGCATCATGCATTGAACATGATGCCTGTAATGATGCAGAAAATAGTCTATTTCCCGGCTCGGATCTTGGGTCCGCTCAACGGGCAGCCGAATAGCGGCGCAAAAACACAAAAGTCGAACAATCCAGCCACCAGGGGCAGGGCGCCGACCACGATCACCACGATGCCAGTCACGCCTGACAGGCCGAAATAACCCCAGGCAATCAATGCGATACCTGCGATAATGCGGACCAGACGACCAGCGGCGGAAGCCATGAAAGTACAGAAGGGGTTCATTTTTTATATCTCCTTGAATATTAGATTTTGTAAGATGACATCATTATAGAAGATTTGAACCTGTTTGTCTGTGACAAAGTCACATTCCTGCCCGCATTTTCAATCCTTGGTTGTCAAGAATTTCCACCTCGCCACGCCCGGAGCGTAAGAGCCCCTGCTCGGAGAAATCCTCCAGCAGGCGGCTGATGACCTCGCGCGAACTGCCCAGCTCCGAGGCGATCTCCTGGTGGGTGATGAGCACAGGGTTCTGTGCCTGGCTGCGGTCCAACAGCAGGGCTGCAATACGCACATCCATGCGGCGGAAGGCAACCTCATCCACGATCAGGATGATGCTGGCCAGGCGCTGGGTCAGCAGGTTAAACACAAAATCGCGCCAGACGTCATAGCGGCGCACCCACTCCCGGAACACCGGGGCGGGGATCATGACCGCCTCGGCCTCCTGTTCGACCGAAGCGATGGCCGGGAAGTCGATCTGCTTCAGAATGGCGTTGGCGGTTAAAATGCAAGATTCGCCCAGTCCGAAACGGTACAGGGTGATCTCGCGGCCGCTCTCGCTGATCTTGTAGACTCGCACCACACCCGAGATCAGCAGGGCGATCCCATCCACCCGGTCTCCTTCGACGAAAACATCGCGACCGGCCGGGATGCGCATCAGGCTGGCAACTTGCTGGAATTCGCGCAGCATTTGCGGCTCTGCGCTTTTCAGGAAGGGTAATACAGTGCTAATGCGCTGGTATTGTTCGGTGTTGATCATATGGCTTGCCTCCTTAAAACCGGACTGTCAGCCCTCGATCATGTCCGGCAGTTCGGTTTCGATCTCGCGCAGGCTTTTATTCATGTAGGCCAGCCCGCTTACGGCGACAGCCACCAGGCCGGACAGCACGAACATCAGGCCGATGCCGCGCCCCTGTCCTATCCCAAGCAGGCTGCCCAGGAATGTCCTGGCCAGCGCGCCTCCCTGCGCCATTAACGGTTCGAAGATGGAATCAGCCAGCGGACCTGCGATAAGGAATGCCAGCGGCATCATGGATTGCGAAATCGCCGAGCGAGCCGAGAGCACACGGCCCTGGAGCTCGACCGGGACCTTGGACTGCCAGACTGCCATGCTCGTGCTGGAGGCGATCGGTACGAAGAACAGCATGATGAAGAAACCGGCACCCGGAAATACGGGATTGGTACCCCACCCGGCCAGGATCAATCCCGAGACAGCCAGGGCGATGTAACCGATCACCTTGGGGATGCGGCGTGTCTTCGGGCCGCCCCATACGGACATCAGCAATCCGCCTGTCAGCATTCCCGCACCCATCATGGTCTGGATCGTACCCAACACTGCCGCGGAGTGGGTGGACAGGATGAGTGGGTAGATCAACACCGTGGAGAAATTGAGCAGAAAATTGACCATGGCATAGTACATCAGCAGGCTCATCAATCCGCTCCTTGAGCTGATAAAATTCCATCCCGTAGCGAAGTCTTTGAAGGCATTCTTCTTTTTACCATCTCCTTCATCGCTCAGGATCGGTTGGGGGATGCGGACGATTAATAATGGGGTGACCGCTATGAAATAGGTAGCCAGGTCGATCAGGATCAGACCCTTAAGACCGATCATCACGAATAAGATGCCCGCCAGCACCGGTGTCAGCACGGAGCTGATGGCTTGTCCGGTCTGTACCATTCCGTTGGCGCGAGCAAATTCTTTTTTTGGTACCAGCATGGTGATCGAGGCCATGTAGGCTGGTTCTTGGAACGCTGAGAAGAACGAGGAGACGAAAACGATGATATAGATGTGCCATACTTGTAAATTCCCAAAGAAGATCAGGATGGCCAGGGCGACCGTTCCCAGCGCAGCCCCGGTATCAGCCAGGATCATGATAATGCGCCGGTTCCAGCGGTCCGCCAGGGACCCGGCAAGGGGCATCATTAAGATCCGCGGCAGGTTGCCAAACAGAATGGTTAACGCAAATGGGGTTGCCTGTCCGGTTTGCTGGTAGATCCAGACCCCCAGCGCAAAACTGGAAAGACCCGAGCCAAGGATCGAGACGAGTTGCCCTAGCCAGATCAATACAAAGGTGTGCATATTTTTTTGGACAGGTACGTTGATATCTTGCTGGTTTGCTTCAGTCATTCAAGTTGGTCTCCTTGTAATGGAAATTGGGATAAAAAGCAAACGCCAGCCCGTAGTACATCGCTCCGGGTGTCCCTGGTTTGACCTCACACTCGCTGAATTCCTTGATGATGCTGTAGATCTGTTCTCTGAATTCATCTGCGCGCTCTTCCGAGATAAAGCGCACATCCCGTTTGAGCAACATATGGCGTGGATGTTCCGGTGCGCCTTTATCAAGCTGGTCGAAGCGGGTGTGCAGGCTCCGCATGATGTCTTCACGGGTGGTATCCAGCGTGGATTTGACCAGCTCGTAGACTACATCCTTGCTATCACCTGTCGATGAGGTCAGCAGGGTGGGGGCGATGTCGAATTGTGTTGCCACAGTTTGGAAGGTCTTTTCGAGAAGATTGCCGACCTGTTTGGTTTCTACCAGGCGGATGAAGCCATATTTTTCGAGCATTTTGAAATGATAGTAAAGCTTTCCGGGGGTCAGCCCCAGCCGGGTGGCGACCTGTTTGACCGTGAGCGGTTCCAACGTGACGGTCTCCATGATCTGGGCTCGCAGCGGGTCGGTGATGACCTTGAGGGTTTCCCGGTCCTTGATCAGGAATACGTTCCCTTGAATCGTTTCTTCCATTGAAATTCCTTTTATCGGTATAAATTATTTTAACGATAAAAATAATATATTAAATTTCACAGCTGTCAAGAGTTGGGTGAAATAAAAGATTCGTTTGACCACCCTGGTGGTGACAAGTTGATTGATCTTGATGCTTCGGCGTCTTCTTATGGATTGAAGCAGGTTGATAGGATGCAGTCAACCTGGTTTCCTGGCTGCATCCATAAGTTACATTTCTTTGGACCTGAACAAGATCTCGAGGATTTTCGAGCCGATAACGCCATCCATAGCAAGCGCATGGTTTGCCTGAAATTTACGCACGGCGGCATCCGTCATTTGTCCAAAAATCCCATCCGGCTGACCAACTTCGCCATGATCCAGGCATGGCAGACGTTCCTGCGCGAGCAGCAAAACATCGCCTGGCATGCGCAGGTTTGCCAGGTAAAGGGTGCGCACAAATGGAGGTGTAGAAGTGGGGGATTAGGTTTGAGTAATGGATGGTGTCCGGGAGGAAATGGCAACCTGGGTTGGGATATGCATCCGCCTTTAAATAGGTCGGGACAGGAGACAATTTTAAAACATAGAAGGCAGCCATCAATTCTTCTTTCAAAAAATTCGCCTTGGTTAAGATCTCATTGGGCAGGGTTTCGGGACGCCTGCCTCATTGTTATCGGAGTTTTTGAGTCTAAAGGTAGCGCCGTTTTGGCAGTGCCGATGACCTTATGTTGATCTCGATCCAAACCGGGTACACCGCATCTATGGGTTAAAGCTGCCATTGGAGGACAGATTTTCTTATCAGGCATCTCCCTTTCAGCCATCCAGGCTGACCAGATCAATCCGATCATCAGCACGATCGAAAAAACACTGAAATAACGGTTTGAACTGACCCTGACCGATGATCTTGGCTTCAATGTTCCCATTCAGAGTCAGAAGTTGAGTACATTTAGCGGAGTTTCCAGCACGTTAACAGCTCTTCTGGGTGCGATCGCTGCCATGTTGTTGCGGATGGGTGGGATGGGGATTATGACCATCATGCTGGTCTCACCATCCGGTCTGCTGACAGCCCGGGTGAATGCTGATAATGTCTTGCTGGCTTTTGGCTCGGCTTCTATGGTTGGTTTGCTCTTCGGCAATTATCCCGCTTACCAGGTAGCTAGTTTGAGACCGATTGAAGCCTTACGATACGAGTAAAAAAAAATAAGAAGAGAATATAAAACAATGAAAACAAAAATATCTTCTATTTTAACGATTGCCACCGTCTGCCTGGTAATCCTGGTGTTGGTTAGCTCCGGGTTGACCCTGGTAAAGAATTTTGGGCTGATGAGAATGGCATTTGACCTTGTTGGATTCCCCAATGGGAATACAATGCCTGATCAGGGTAATTTCCCACTGTTAGACTTCATTCTGGATGTCAATTTTCCAGGTGGTGGCATTCCTCAACAAATGCGGGACAATTTTGACCCCAACAATTCGGATGCCCAACGTACCACGACGACCTGTACATTTCATTGACGGGCAGAAGGTTTTTTTGGTTTGTTCCCTTTCTGGGATTTGTAACAACAGGCGTGAACATTGTTTCCATCCTCCTGGGTTTGTTAGCTGAGATCGTCTTATGGAATCAGAAAATATGGGGAGCTGTTCTGGTCATCATCATAGTTCTGATCTTCCAGCCGGGCGTCATCGGTCTGATGCAATTGTTCTCTTTGCTGCATTTCGGGGAAGCCCTGCTCAAGGTTTTTTTGGCTTTGGCTGTGATCGTTCCGTTGCTCCTGCCTGCAATCCGCAATGCTTATGTCTCATCGGACGACCACGATTTGGACCTTGACCTCGACGTCTTTCGAGTTTTAAACTGTTGCCTTGGGTATAATTTCAGGTAACCCGATCAATATTTATTGTGATCGGAACAAGGGCTCAATAACATCCAACAGAAAAAATTGGGAAGTTATCAAGTTATGTACCTCCTGAAACCGGAAAATGGCCCATATTTGGATCGAATTGTGTCATAATTGAGGCAAGATGGGCAAAAAGATCCTGGTGGTTGATGATGAGAAAAGACTGGTTTCCTTGGTGGCTGAATATTTGCAGCAATCCGGTTATAAGGTGATTGGCGCTAATAATGGCAAAGAAGCTCTGGTAATTGCGCGTCAGGAGAAACCGGACCTGATCATCCTGGATCTGATGATGCCCGAAATGAACGGGTATGAGTTCATGCAGGCTCACCGCAAAGAAATGGATACCCCCATCATTCTATTGACGGCGCGAGTCGAAGATGATGAAAAGATTATCGGGCTGGAATTGGGTGCTGATGATTACGTTACCAAGCCATTCCGTCCACGTGAGTTGGTGGCGCGTGTCCGCTCGGTTCTGCGCAGGGCAGAAAAATCTGAACCCGAATCCACCGTCCTGGAAGTCGCAGATGTGCGCCTCGACCGCAACATCCGAATGGTCCAGGTAGGAGGAAAATTCATCAACCTGACACCCTCCGAATTCGATCTCCTGGCAGCTTTGATGAGCAACCCGGGGAAGGTGTTTACACGCCTTGACCTGCTCGACATTCTCCAGGGTATTCGTTATGAAGGTTATGAACGCACCATCGATTCGCACGTCAAGAACCTGCGTGCGAAATTGGAACTGGATGCTGGTTCTCTTCATTATATAGAAACCGTCTATGGGATTGGCTACCGATTTATCCGGGAGTAGGGAATGCGCTCGATTACTATAAAACTTGTCCTCTCTTTCCTGATCGTCAGCCTGGCCAGTGTGGGTCTGATTGCCATCCTGGCACGTCGGAATACGCAACGCGAATTCAGAAACTTTGTCTTTGACCGTAACAGCTCTGAAATGGTCTCTGTACTGACCGAATATTATCGTATTATGCAAACCTGGGATGGCGTAAGCGGTTCGATATTCATCAGCAATTACAATCCTGCTTTCTACCCCGGTGGAATGAGAATGCCCATTTTTACCCTGGCAGATGCCAGGGGAAAAATAATTTTGGTTGGTCCTGGGTATCATCTGGGACAGACCATACCAAAGGATGATCTTGATTTGGGGTTTCCCATCAAAGTGGATAATGTTGTTGTCGGCACATTGCTGCTTGGTCAGGAGCCCTTTCAGGTCGATCCACTGGAACAAAATTTTATCCAGAGAATAAGCGATCTATTGTTGATATCGGTGATGAGTGCGGCAGCTCTGGCACTGATCCTGGGGGTATTGCTGGCTTACAGTATCACCCGCCCGATCCATGAGTTGATCGACGCCACGCAGGCCATCTCGGAGGGTACACTGGGAACGCAGGTCAGGGTTCGCGGCCGCGATGAGATCAGCAGGCTGGCCACCTCTTTCAATAAGATGAGTGACGACCTGGCGCGCTCGACCCATGCCAGGCGGCAGATGACGGCGGATATCGCCCACGAACTGCGTACACCCCTCAGCCTTATCATTGGGCAGGCTGAAGCGGTCCATGATGGCGTTCTGCCAGCCACGCTGGATAATTTTGAGATTGTGCGCGAGGCAGCGGACCGGTTGGAAAAATTGGTGGACGATCTTCGTATTCTATCGTTGGCGGATGCTGGGGAACTTTCCATCAATCAGCAACCTGTCGTTCCTCAAAAAATGTTAAGTGAGATCGCCTCGATCTTCCAGACCCGCTTTGAAGAAAAGCGGATCCATTTTCAATTAAATGTTAGCGAAAACCTGCCGGAAATCTCGATCGACCAGGGACGTATGACGCAGGTGCTGACGAATATCATTGACAATGCCGTGCGTTTTACTCCTGAAAATGGGAACATCACATTATCTGCCCGGCAGGTGGAGGGCAGGGTGGAGTTGACTGTTCAAGACAGTGGCCCAGGTGTGCCAGTGGCCGACCTCGAACGCATTTTTGACCGTCTCTATCGGGGAGATGCCTCGCGGCGGCATGATGTCAGTAGCTCCGGTCTCGGGCTGACCATTGCCAGGTCCATTGTGGAGATGCACGGGGGGCAGATCGAAGCTAGCAGCCTGCCCGGTCAGGGGTTAATGATCAGGATATTTCTACCGGTTTGAAACCTCAAATTTTTGAAAAGGATGAATATATTTTCGTCCAATACCTCACGCTCTTCAAAAAAATTCGGAAGCGTCCAGATCTTTTCGGGAAAATATTTTGATCGGATTTATTTTTCAAGCTTTTCAAATCGTGAAATCAGGATTTTTGAAAAGGGGGTTGGCTAAGGGTAATTAAAGAATTTGGTCTTTAAGAACACCATGGATGTGATCTCTTGAATTATTTTAGTATTGCTATACAATGATATCAATGGCAGCTTTTTGGACCCGTTCATTTCGCATTGTTGTGCTAAAAAAATATTGGAAATCCATCCAGGTAAGGCAGCAATGAAAGAATTATCGCATCTCATCTATTTTTTGTTGATCGCCTCTGATTAATTTCGTGTAATATATCCGGGCAGATATTGGGTTGCAATATTCAAACCTTTTTAGCCGGGAAAAAAGATCGGTGAAATGTTCCTTGAACAGAGCAGCAATATTCCAAACCAGGGCATAAGAAATTCTTGAGAATAGACAGAGAATGATGAGTTTTTTTGGCTGCAACAGAATGCGAAATTCTGTTTGTTTCATGACTGGATATCCGTTGAACCAAAATTCAAATCCAATTGGGATGAAATGATCTGGGGTTTTATGTCGACGGTAAATAGACGGATTAGGAAGCCATTGAATAGTTCTTATCGCGATCAAATAATTTGTTCAACAATAAATACTATGAATGTTATTCAACCTCGCCTGAAACGAAAGAAAGCATCATTAAATAAGCCATCCAAGGATCCCAATCAAATCAAAGATCGAGGATGAGAAATGAAGACTCACCATTCCAACAGATTGCCCTTGAAGATCTTTTCCCTGGTCGCCTTAAGTTTGTCTGTCCTGGGCTGTGTGCTCGGGCAATATTACTATCCTATCAATTTGCCCTCACCTTCCATTCCATCGGCTACCTGGACCGACCTGCCCACGCGTACGATCACGCCGCAGCCGCAGGTCTCCATCCGTTTGATGGCATATAACATCTGGTTGGGGGCTGGGGTAAATCCGGGTCATGCCGAGCGCGGCGGAAATGTAGACCGCTTGGCAGACCTGGTCACTGTGGTCAAACAAGCCAATCCCGACATCCTGGGACTGGAGGAACTTAATGAATGGAATACAGGCAATCCCGCCATTGTCGAGCAGTTTGCCAGCGCCGTAGGGATGCAGTACTACTTGGCTCCCACCTGGCGGGGCTTCGACCTGGCCATATTCTCCAGGTTTCCCATCCTCGAAGCGGAGAACATCTCTGAGTATGTGGGCAACAACGGTTCTCTGCGCGCTGTGGTTCAGATCCCCGATGGTCCAAAATTGAACGTGGTGATTGTCCATTTGGACCCGATCGACCAGACTCTGCGGACTTGTGAATTTGACAAACTGCGTCACTCCATGGCATCTTATCAGGATCAACCTTCCATCTTGATGGGGGATATCAACTCGTATCCCAATTCTCCGGATACGCAGCACCTCACCAATGGTGGCTTGCAATTGGTCAACACCAAATTAATTGATAGTATCTTTGTCTTCAGCCATCAGGCCTGGAGTGCGCAACCGATTTGTTTTGAACGTGGTGATTCAACGTCTGACTGCGTTGGAGCGTTGGGGATCTCCGATCATCTGCCTGTGGGGGCAGTACTTTCATTTTATTCTTTCCCAAATCCGGTTATCTTGCCCACGCCTATCCCCGAATCAACTCCAATGGCACCCTTTCCCGATCTCAGCACTTTGTTGAACGGGGTTCGGGTCGTCAGTGTGACCGATAATACCGATCTTCCCGGCTGTTACAGTGCATTATCTATCCAGCAATTTCTAAAGCCAGACCAGGCTGCACTCCTGCACTTTCGCATCTTCGGGTTCGATACCGCCAGTTCAAAACTATCCATCAACTTCGACAGTGATCTGGCGGACCAGGCGGATTTCCTGCGCTATGGGCTTGGAGGTGGCGGGGGAGGATCGCTCAGCCTGATTCCTTACACCTTGACCAGTGCCGGGAACGGCAGTCCCCCCTCCCGTAAGGGTAGCCTGACATTGAAGGCTGGACAGTGGTACTACCTGTTGATATCGTCAGATAAGAATGGCGAATTCCGGTCTCTGCTCTGGAACTCATCCAACCCAACCGTTCGTATGGAAGTGAACAAGCCATCCGATCCTGCCTGGGTCCGTGATCAATGGAAGTTGACCATTGAAGGTGTCGGAGGGCAGGTGGAAATGGATCAGTTCCAATTGCTGTCCTTCGAAAGTTACCCGTAGTTGTGTTGGTCATTTCCGGGTTGGCATGTTTTATCATGTTTGACTGGATGGATTCTTTAATTTCAATCGATTGAAATGTTTTATAAGAAATCTCTGTCTCCTTTGAACAAAAGTGTCGGAGAAGGATCCGGAGATTGGAGGATTGCAGTCTTGAGAAAAATTGTGGTGCTTGAACATATCACCCTTGATGGTGTCATTCAAGGTCCGGGTGGACCAGACGAAGACACCAGCGGTGGCTTCTCACTTGGCGGGTGGATAGGTAAATATTCCGATCCGCTTCTATCAACGACCATCAGAATGTTGATGAACCAGCATTTCGACCTGTTGCTGGGGCGCATGACCTACGAGATTTGGGCGCCGTATTGGCCGCATCATCCGGAGGTATGGCCCAACGTCAATCCAGCGACCAAGTATGTAGCTTCGAATACCATGAAGTCTGGCAATTGGCAGCCCAACCAGATATTGAACGGGGAAATCGCAGAAAAGATTGCCGGGATCAAGAAGCAGCAGGGACCGGATCTGCATGTTTGGGGAAGCGGGAATCTCATGCAGACCTTGTTAAAGCATGACCTGGTTGATTCATTCTGGTTGATGATATATCCGCTGACTTTGGGGGTTGGTAAGCGTCTGTTTACCGATGGGACTATCCCGGTGGATTTCACAGTCGCTGAAAGTAAAATCACCCCCAGTGGTGTCATTGTTGTGAAGTATGAGCGCACATGAGTAAACACGACCGATAAGTCGGATTAGTTACAACTCTGTCTGACGTACCCGGTATCTAATAATCCCCTCCGGGGCATCACCCTGATGGGGATATTATTTTGCCCTTCGTTCTAGGGCGGGATTCCCATTCCGCTGGTTTAAACCCCGAAGTGGGGAAACCGCTGACCAGAGATGGTCAGCGGTTTAAAAAAAGAAGTCGGGGTGGGCGGACTCGAACCGCCGACCCCCGCGTCCCAAACGCGGTGCGCTACCAACTGCGCTACACCCCGAACTCAGGTTGTGAGTATAATGCGTGCATGCCTAACCGTCAAGCAACCATTCAAACTCAAAATTATTTTCACATTATGCAGGTACTGGCCTTATTCTTTATGCTGGGGCTGGTCGCTTGCAGCCCCACATCGGTGGATCAGACTGGCTCGGCTTCCCCATTGCCTGCTGCCAGCTCAACTTCAACCTTGCAGACCACAGCAACATCCACTATTGAATCATCCACATCCACGCCATCTCTGACCCCCACCCCGGACTGCAAACTAAGACTCGGGCAGGTACAGGAAGTCACCCTGGATACAACCTACATGTATGATCCAATAAAATTCCGCGTCTATCTGCCGCCCTGTTATGAACATAATATTGACCAGCATTACCCGGTGTTGTACCTGTTCCACGGTCTCTTCTATAGCGATGATCAATGGATACGCATTGGCGCGGTTGAAGTAGTCAACCGTCTGATCATAACGGGCGAGATCGCCCCCTTCATTCTTGTCATGCCTTATGATCCCAACCAGCGTGAGCCAGTCAGCACCAAGTTCGATGAAGCTTTCATGGAAGATCTGCTGCCCTATATTGATGAGAATTATCGCACCCTTCCCGGACCGGAATTTCGGGCGGTGGGAGGGTTATCACGCGGTGCGGGTTGGGCTTTGCACTTTGGTCTACAGGATCCGGATCTCTTCGGAGCGATTGGCGCACATTCACCCATTATTTTTTGGGAAGATTCCACACGGATCGGAGATTGGTTGAATGCCATTCCGAGAAGTAAACTGCCGCGTATTTATGTAGATATCGGTGACAGAGACCCTAACTCGGATTCTGCCCTCTTGCTGGAAACCCTGTTGAAGGATCGGAATATCCCGCATGAATACCATGTCAGTCCAGGCTATCATACCGAAAATTATTGGGAGTCCCAGGTCGAAAACTATATGCGCTGGTATGCAGCCGGATGGTAAAATGGTAGTTGTTTAATGTCACCATGCAGGATCGCAGTAATTGATCAAAACTGACTTTGGTTTAATCGCTGGACGAGACATGTAGTGTCTTTGGAGTAATAAAATGAATATTTTTGTGACTGGTGGTGCAGGTTATATCGGCTCAGCCATGACAGATGCCTTGTTAAAGGCTGGGCACAAAGTAACGGTTTATGATGCCTTGTACACCGGACACCGGCAGGCCATCCCGGAGGGTGCCCGATTTGTGCATGCTGACATGGCGGATGACGAACGTTTGACCGTTGAGTTGGATAGCGAAGCTTATGATGCGGTCATGCACTTTGCAGCGTTCATTGAGGCCGGGGAGAGTATGAAAAAACCCGGCAAGTTCATTCATAACAATCTGGTCAATTCAGCCCACCTGATTGAAGCCTCTTTGCGGGCAGGTGTCCGGCGTTTTGTAATGTCCTCAACTGCCGCAGTCTATGCCTCCAGCGATGAACCCCTGGATGAAGATTCTCCTCTCGAGCCGGCTAATACCTATGGTTTTACCAAGTTGGCTATGGAACAGATGCTGGAATGGTATCGCCGGATCCACGGAATGCATTATGCCGCTCTGCGTTACTTCAATGCGGCTGGAGCCATCCCTGGCAATGGCGAAGCGCACCATCCCGAAACCCATCTCATCCCGTTGGTGCTGCGGGTTCCCCTGGGTCAAAGCCCACACATCTCCATTTATGGCACAGATTATCCCACCCCGGATGGCACCAATATTCGCGATTATATTCATATTGCAGACCTGGTATCAGCCCACATGCTGGCCCTGGATGCCCTGGGGGAGCGGGACCGCCTGGTCTATAACCTGGGCAATGGCAATGGCTATTCGGTGCGTGAAGTGATCGAGACAGCCCGCAAGGTCACCGGGCATCCCATCCCGGTCATCGAATCGGAGCGCCGTCCCGGGGATGCTCCCCGCCTTGTGGCTTCTTCCGCCAGGATCCAGCGTGAACTGGGCTGGAAACCGAAATATCCTGCCTTGCAGGATATCATCGCCAGTTCCTGGGAGTGGCATTCTTCCAACCCGCATGGTTATCAATAAGCACTTGGAGCGCAAAAAATGACATTTTTGGTGGTAATTATTGGTTGGATCTTCTCGCTTTGTCTGCATGAATTCTCACATGCCCTGGTGGCATACCTAGGCGGTGACCGTACCGTGCGTGAGAAAGGTTATCTGACCTTTAACCCCCTCAAATATACCCATCCGGTCTATTCCATCCTGGTGCCGTTGATCTTCCTGATGATGGGGGGCATTGGACTGCCGGGTGGTGCGGTCTATATCGAGAAGTGGAGACTGCGCACCCGTAACTGGGTCAGTGCCGTCTCTTTGGCAGGTCCGCTTTCAAACTTTTTGCTGGCTGTTGTGCTGGCATTGATACTTAATCTTGTCCCCGTTTCGTCAACCGGGGTTTGGCCCGGACTGGCTTTTCTGGCATTATTGCAGGTCATGGCTCTTGTCCTTAACCTGATCCCGTTGCCGCCTTTCGATGGCTACGGCGTCATTGAGCCTTTCCTCAGCGAACCTGCCCGCATCCAGATGGATAAGATGCGCGGTTATATGGTTTTCATTGTTTTTATCATCCTCTGGTATGTGCCTTTTGTTAACAATCTCTTCTGGGGTGGCATAGGCATCCTGGCCCACTTGCTTGGCATTCCCATGCAGTTGGCTTCATTGGGGTATGACCAGTTCCTGTTCTGGCGCTAGTTAATTATCTAACCTGGTTCTCAATAGATCATATTAAAAACATAGGGGAAGTTTATTACCCCCGTCGCTCGATCGTGTTGACCCCATACTTTGCAAGCAGCGCATCCAGCGCTTCGCGTAGCAATTCCGCTTCACCCACCTCTCTTTCCACTGCCAGTTTAGAAAGGCGCTCAAGTTGTGTTTGAGTGTAATGGGAAGTTTTCGGTGCCATCTTCTCGTCATATGCCAGGCGGATTTTGGAGCGCCCGGTTAATTTTGCTCGATAAAGTGCCTGGTCTGCTTTGCGCATCAACTCGGATTTTAATCTCCCATCCATCGGGTAACAACTTAATCCACAGCTGATTGTGATGCCCGTGATGCTTTCTTTATTTTCAATGGGAAGGACCATCTGGTTGATCTCCAGGCGAAGTTTTTCCAGGGTCAGAAAGGCTTGTTCGCGCTCAGTGTCGGGGAAGATTACGATGAACTCATCACCGCCATACCGTACTCCGATTGCATTCTCCCCGCAGATCTGTGTGATTCTCTTTGAAACTTCCTGGAGTACGATATCTCCGTTTGCATGACCGTATTTTTCGTTGATCGCCAGAAAATGATCCAGGTCAATAAAAGCCAGCGCGATCGGATTATCCGTGCCCTTTGCTTTCTCCAGGATCTCTTCAATTACATCTTGGAATGAACTGCGTGTTATCAGCCCGGTCAGATTATCAGTTTGACTTCCGTATAAGTTTGACATATGTTCTCCTATATATCAATGTAATATATTCAAATAATATATCAATATATTATAAATGTCAAGTATTTATTAATGTCTGTTATTTAAACTTCAAAAGTGAACCAATTAAAGCTGAAAAGTGAACTGGCCCAAAAGGGAGTAGAAATGGATTTAAAGTTCAAAAGTGAACTCTAAATCAGGAGGTTGGAATGGATCAGCTA
>Ga0172368_10003676_pt1 | contig 18422 bp, 13 predicted proteins | sample Lak11m_FD_114540 | JGI IMG/M metagenome (GOLD analysis project Ga0172368, IMG submission 114540) | Freshwater microbial communities from Kabuno Bay, South-Kivu, Congo - kab_022012_11m | ecosystem: Environmental > Aquatic > Freshwater > Lake | place: Democratic Republic of the Congo: South-Kivu...
TAAGGGGTTTGGAGATTGTTTGTGGCACTTTGTGCCACAAACAATCTCCAAACCCCTTACTCCCTCCCGTGTGTGGTTTTGGCGCTTCGCGCCAAAACCACACACCACACTACGGCTTTAAGAGACCATTCTTTATGTTTTGTTGAAATCTGTGCAGTCCACTTGCGCCGTTTGCGCGCAATTGGACTACAATTCATTAACCAAAGATTAACCAAACGTTTATATTCTAACCGTTCATTAAACCGAAAAGGTTCTTATAATAGAACTGTCTGGCAAATGGGATCCCTTCTATGCAGCAGAAGACAAACTCTACCCCCCAATCCAACAAAAAACGTCTCGGCGACATCCTGCTTGGCTACGCTTTCCTTGCTCCGGCCCTGGTCCTGCTGGTGGTCTTTGAGTTCTACCCGCTCTTCCTCGGCCTGTACATCAGCATGTGCAACTGGCGCACCTCCTGCAGAGCCTTCATCGGCGCGGAAAACTACATCCGCGCCTTCACCGACCCCGAGATGTGGCATTCGCTGCTGGTCACCGCCACGTACTCGCTGGTCTCGGTCCCGGTCCAGCTCGGGCTGGGACTGGTGGTGGCCTACCTGCTCTTCCAGAAAATCAAGGGCATGGAATGGTTCCGCATGATGTTCTTCATGCCCTACATCACCACCACCGTCGCCACCGCCGCCATCTGGGCTTACCTGTTCAGCCCCGATAAAGGACCGATCAACAAACTGCTGGGCGTGTTTGGCATCCCCGGCCAGCGCTGGCTGGGCGAAACCCGCGGCATCTTTGACCTGATGCTCTCCGGCCTGGGGATCAGTCTTCCCGAGGGCTTGGGCGGCCCCAACCTGGCCCTGGTCTCGCTGATCATCTACACCACCTGGGTTTTTGTCGGTTACGACGTGGTCATCTTCCTGGCCGGGCTGGTCAATATCCCCAAGGAGCTCTACGATGCCGCCAAAGTGGACGGCGCCAACGGCTGGAACATCTTCCGCCATATCACCCTCCCGCTGCTCTCCCCCACCACCTTCTTCCTGACCCTGATCACGGTCATCGGCACGTTCAAGGCCTTCAACCATATCTACGTCATGACCCAGGGCGGCCCGGGCAACGCTACCACCACGGCCAGCATCTTCATCTTTCAACAGCTGGTCACCTATAACCGCTACGGCTACAGCGCCGCCATCTCCTTCATCGTCTTTATCATCATCTTGCTGCTGACAATCCTGCAGAACAAGGTCGCTGGGGAAAGGGTGGTCTATGAATAATCCACGCGCACAGCTGCCCGCCAGGCTCGATGTTGGCCGGATTTTGATCTACGCCGTCCTGATCCTGGGCGCGCTGATCTCGGTCATCCCCTTCCTGTACATGCTGTTGACCTCGCTCAAAACCTATGGCAGCGTGGTGGTCGATAATTTCTGGCCGTGGCCGCCTTTCGGCACGGAAGCCTTCCAATGGTCCAATTACCCTCTGGCGATTGAGACGATTGGCATGGACAAGAACTGGCACATCCCGCTGTTTTTCCGCTACTTGATGAACAGCGTCATCATGTCCGGTGTGATCGTGGTCGGCACGGTCGTAACCTCGATCCTGGCCGCCTACACGTTCGCGTATATCGACATCCCCGGTAAAAATTTCTTCTTCATCCTGGTCCTGGCCACCCTGATGATCCCCAACGACCTGACCCTGGTCCCCAAGGTGGTCATGGTCTACAACTTCAAATGGTATAACACCTACCAGGCCTTGACCTTGCCCTTCCTGGTCAGCGTGTTTGGCATCTTCCTGATGCGCCAGTTTTTCATGCAAATTCCGCGCGACCTGTACGACGCCGCGCGCATTGACGGGGCGAGCCACCTGCGCTATCTCGCCTCGGTTGTCGTCCCCATCAGCCAGCCCGCGGTGATGACCGTGGCCCTGCTGAACTTTATCTGGAGCCTGGATAACTTCCGCTGGCCCCTGCTGGTCACGCGCGACGAGAATATGCGCGTCCTGGCGGTGGGTCTCCAGCAGTTCTGGGTTGGCGATGGCAGCACGCAGACGCAGCTGCTGATGGCGTTTGCATCGATGATCGTTGTTCCCGTGCTGATCTTCTATTTCTTCACCCAGAAGAACTTCACCGAGGGTATCGCGAAAACCGGCATCAAAGGTTAGTCGCAGATTGAGAGGTTTTGAGACCCGCAAGCATTGATAATTGCCTTCAGCCCTGTCATATTCATTCACTCGAGAGGAAAAGGAGTTTTGTATGTTGTCCAAAAAGCCATTGGCTAAACTGATCGCCGTCCTGGTTTTGTTCGCGGTTGTGCTGTCGGCCTGCGCGCCGGCCACCCCCCCCCCGACCCAAGCCCCCACCACCGCCCCCGCGGCCGAAGAACCCGCCAAACCGACCGCCACCACCGCCCCCACGGCAACCTCGGCCCCCAAGCCGACCGCCACCACCGCCCCCACCGCCACCGCTAAGCCGGTCTCCAACCCGCCCACCACCGCTGAAGAAGTCGATTCGATCACCTTCAGCAAGAAGACCCTGGTCATCTACTGGCACAACCGCCCGCAGAAAGATCAGGACATGCTGCAGTCGATGCTCGACGAGTTCAATAAGACCAACCCGTACGGCATCACCGCCACCGCCGAAATCGCTGGCGCTTCGTACAACGACGTCTACAACAAGATCAACGCCTCGATCCAGGCCGGCGTACCGCCATCCATGGCCGTCGCCTACCAGAACCAGGCCGCCCTCTACCGCACCCAGGACGCCGTCATTGACCTGACCCCCTTCATTAAGAGCAAGAAGTACGGCCTGAGCGAAGAGGACCTGAAGGATTACTTCCCGACCTTCCTGGCCAGCGACGCCAACCCGCAGTTCAAGGGTGAAACCCTCGGCTTCCCCACCCAGCGCTCGATGGAAGTCATGTATTACAATGCCGACTGGCTCAAGCAGTTAGGCTACGATGCGCCCCCCACCGACTGGAAGACCTTCGAAGAGATCGCTTGCAAGGCCGCCCAGACCTCAGGAAAAGCCGGCTGGGCTTTCAAGCACGACGCTTCCAACTTCGCCTCGCAGATCTTCTCGCGCGGCGGGCGCATCCTCGCTGAAGACGGCGCTTCCTACGCCTTCAACAGCCAGGCGGGCGTCGACACCCTGACCTTCATCCAGAGCATGTTCGCCAACAAGTGCGCGGTCGAAGTGCCCGTTTCCGAACGCAACGGCGAACAGAACCGCTTCGCCAAGGGTGACGTGCTCTTCACCTTCGGCTCCTCCTCGGGCCTGCCCTTCTACCAGGCGGCCGTCGCCGCTGGCGGCAAATTCAAATGGGACATTGCCATGCTGCCCAACACCGGCAAGCCGGCGGTCAACCTCTACGGCGCCAGCGTCTCCGTCTTCAAGACCACCCCTGAACAGGAACTCGCTTCCTGGCTGGTGATCAAGTTCCTCGGCGAAAAGGCCCAGACCGTCAAGTGGGCTTCTGCCACCGGCTATATGCCCGTGCGCCAGAGCGCCAAAGACGAAGTTATCGCCAACTTCAAGAAGGACGCCAAGTGGGGCCCCGTGGCCGATTCGTACGCCAAGCTCTTCGATTGGACCCAGTACGCCATGGTCGAATCGCCCGTCGCCGGTTATGACCCGGTGCGCGCCCTGATCGACACCGATTTGATGTCCAAGGTCGTCACCGACCCCAAGGCCGACGTCAAGGCCCTGCTCGAAGCCGCCGCTAAGAAGGCCGACGCGATCTTGAAAGAGAACGCTCCGAAGTAAATATTCTTAATAAAAATACAGCGGGTGCTAACGCGCCCGCTGTATTTTTATTAAGCAAAAACGCTATACGATCCCGTAGGCCAGCATCGACTTGGCAACCTTGAGGAAGCCGGCGATGTTGGCGCCGACCACGTAGTTGCCTGGCGCGCCGTAGGCCTGCGAGGCTTCCAGGGCAGACTGATGGATGTTCTTCATGATCACGCGCAGCTTCTGGTCGACTTCCTCGCGCGACCAGGACATGCGCATCGCGTTCTGCGACATCTCCAGGCCCGAAACCGCCACGCCGCCCGCGTTGGCAGCCTTGCCCGGCCCGTATAAGACGTTGTTGTTCAGCCAGACGTCGATCGCGTCCAGGTCGGAGGGCATATTCGCGCCTTCCGACACGCACATGCAGCCGTTGCGCACCGCGGCTTCGGCGTTGGCCTTGTCGATCTCATTCTCATGCGCCGAGGGGAAGGCCAGGTCAATTTTCAAGTTCTGTTCGCGGATCACGTCCCAAACGCTCTTGTTTGCGTAATAGGGCACCTGGTACTTCTCGGCATATTCGCTGATGCGCCCGCGCCGGAAGTTCTTGAGTTGCAGGATGAACTGCAGTTTTTCATCGTCGATGCCCGCTTCGTCAACGATCGTGCCGTTCGAGTCGGACACCGTGATCGCCTTCGCGCCCATCTGGTTCAGCTTCTCGATCGTGTACTGGGCTACGTTGCCCGAGCCACTCACCGCCGCCACCTTGCCCGCCACTTCCAACCCGCGCGTCGCCAGCATTTCGGCGGCGAAATAGACCGCACCATAACCGGTCGCCTCGGGGCGGATCAGGCTGCCGCCGTATTCCAGGCCCTTGCCGGTCAGCACGCTGTTGTTGGCGTTGACGATTTTCAGATAATAACCGTACAGGTAGCCGATCTCGCGCCCGCCCACGCCAATATCGCCGGCCGGGACGTCGGTATTGGGCCCGATGTGGCGGAACAGCTCGCGCATGAAAGCCTGGCAAAAGTGCATCACTTCGTTGTCCGACTTGCCCTTCGGGTCAAAGTCCGAACCACCCTTGGCCCCGCCCATCGGCAGGGTGGTCAGCGAGTTTTTGAAAATCTGCTCGAAACCCAGGAACTTGATGATGCCCAGGTTAACCGAGGGGTGGAAGCGCAGCCCGCCCTTGTAGGGACCAATCGCGTTGTTGAACTGGATGCGGAACCCGCGGTTGATCTGCACTTCGCCGCTGTCGTCCACCCAGGGCACGCGGAACAGTACCGCCCGGTCGGGCACGACGATCCGGTCATAAATCTTGGCTTTGACAAAATCGGGATGTTTCTTAACGGTCGGCTCAAGAGAGGTCAGAACTTCATGGGCAGCCTGCAAAAACTCCGGCTGATCCGCATCTTTTTCACGCAAACGGGCGATGACATCCTGAATCAAAGACATAGTATTTTTCTCCAATCAACAAGATACCAATTCTTCACGATTCCCAACACACTGTGCTGAAATCCAGGCATTCTTATATCACGAGCGCCATCCAATCCTCATAAAAAACGCCCCCAAAAATATCAAAATTTCATTAAAAACAAAAACAGCGAGTTGGGGCTACACAGCAGCCGCGCACCCCAAACTCGCCCATCCTCTCGTTTCCCCGCCTGTTTACTCCGCGCAGGTCGAGTGGCTGATCACCCCTCTGCCGGTCCGCCCATCCACCCGCACGCACAAGCCGCGCGCCAGGCGCACATGGCGCGTGTAGGCTTTCTCGGCCTGCACCTGCTGGCGTTCCAGCCAGTCCCAATCCACGCGATAAGGTCCGGTGAAGGGCAGCGAGAAATGCATCACACCTAAATTAATGATATTGTGAAAATAGTGCGAGCCCTGGCTCAACTCAACCCGCACATTGTCCTGGGTCGCCTCGACAATCACCTGCGCCCCGCAGATCTGGCCCCAGGTGACCGGGATGCCCAGCCACGGGTCGAGCGTGCCCAGCCGGCCAAACACGATCAGCAGGTACGGTCGTTTCGCAGACAGCAGGGCGTGGTTGTGCTCTTCCAGTTCTTCGGCAATCTGTTTGGTCAGCTTGAGGTCGAAACGCTCTGGAACCACGTACACAATATCCTCGACCTGCTCCAGCACACCGTTGCCCAATACCGTCTCCGAAGCGATCAGCACGTCGGCCTGTTCGAGGTCGTCACAGCTGACCTGCGCGTCCATGCCAGGCACGACCATCGGGCGCACCTGCAGGATGCCAAAGCGCGGCGGGTCAAAGGTCATAGCAAACTCGACCTCGACCGGCGCGCCCACCTGCTCTTCACAGGCGCGAATCATCGCTTTGACCAGGCGGTTGAAGGGGATCTCCTTCAACACCAGCAGCGGTGCGAAGGTCAGCGCGCGCGGGCCGGGTGTGCCAGTCCCGATCATCATCCGCTCCGACTGCGGGTCGAACGTCGAGGCCAGGTGCTCCAGCACCCCGTCGCGCTCGGCCGCGCCCAGGTTCTCGCGGCGCATATATTCGGTTTCTTTGATCGGGTTGAACTCAGGCGGTTCACCCATGTTAATCACCCAGAATTCGGTCTGGGTTTCATTGAGCAGCTCGTCCACGCTCTCAAAGGGCGGCGGCATGTGCGGGTATGCCGGCGAATAGATCCACGACTTTCCACCGTCCACAATCGTCTTGCCCAGGCCTAACGCCAGGTTGACCACCCCATCCTCCGGCCGCGACGGCTTAAGCGGGTAAAAGTTGTAGGAGCGCGCCACGCCCGACAGTTCGGGGTAAAAACGGCTGGCGTAGCGTTTTCCCACGACTTCCTGAATGACCACGGCCATCTTCTCGTCCTGGATGCCCAGCCCGGTCGCCCGGCAGTAATCGCGCGCGATCTTGAAATAGGTCGATGCCCAAACGAATTTGATCGCCTCCATCAACTTTTGGAAGCGCAGATCCGGGTCGGGATGGTTGTTGGCGATCATCTTGGTCAGGTACACCCCGGCAAACGGGCGGTGGGTCAGGTCTTCCAGCAGGCCGGACGAACGCACCGCCAGCGGGGTGGTCCAGCTCTGCACCAGGCTGCGCAGCTCGCCCAGCACCTCAAACGGCATGTCGCCGCGCTGGAATATATGCGCGATGCGATCATCCGTCATGCCAGAACTCACCACATCCGCCAGCTGGTTGCGCTCGATAAAGGCGTCAAAGACACTGGTGCCGAGCACGGTCATGGCCGGAATATCAATTTTGACGCCCGAGAAGCTGCCGGCGTTGAGCGCGTCCAGCACCGGCTGGATGGAGTACAGGCCCTGCGCTTTACCCCCCAGCTCTTCGCGCCCTTCCAGGGCGGCCTGGTCGCGCTGCGCCCCGCGCCGCATGGTGATCAGTTGCAGACTATCTGAGATCTTAATCACGAATGTAGACCTTTAAAACCAGCCGCGCTCATGGCAGGCGCGCGCCACCCGGTCCACCGCCAGCATATACACCGCGTCACGCATGGCCAGCTTGTTCTTGCGCGCCAGCTCGCTGACATCGACATAAGCGGACGTCATAATCGCGTCAATCTTGCTCAACACCTCGTCTTTGCTCCAAAAATAGTTCATGTTGCCTTGAACCTGCTCGAAGTAACTGCAGGTCACTCCGCCGGAATTGGCCAGGATATCCGGGATGACCATGATGCCGCGCTGGTTCAGCAGCGGGTCGGCATCCGGGTTGGTTGGCCCATTGGCAGCCTCCGCCAGCAGTTTGACACGGCGGCTGATCCTGTCCACATTATCGGCGCGGATCTGGTTTTCGAGCGCGGCCGGGACGAGAATGTCGACATCCTGATACAGCCAGGCTTCGCCCGGCAGGCATTCATAGCCCAGCGCCTCAGCCCTGGCGCGGTCGATCTCGCCGAAGGAGTTGGTGATCGCGGTCAGCTGGCTGACGTTGATGCCATCTTGCTTGCGGAAAGCATAGGTGGTGCGGTCCGACTGGTTCCAGCACGAGACACAGGTCAGCGTCCCGCCCATCTGGGTGTAAAACTGCGCAGCGGCTTTGCCCACCATGCCAAAGCCCTGGATGCTGGCGCGCGTGTTCTCGATCGACATGCCCAAATCCTTGAGCGCCTCGCGCACGGTGATCATCACGCCAAAGCCGGGCGCTTCTTTGCGGCCCTTCGACCCGGCGTGATGGACCGGCTTGCCGGTGATAAACCCTGGGCTTTTGCGCCCGGTAATCGTTTCGTATTCGTCCAGCATCCACAGCATCTGCTGCGGGCCGGTCATGATATCCGGCCCGAGCACGTCCACATCCGGACCACAGTGGCGCGCGACGCGCCGCACAAACCCGCGGCAGATGCGCTCCATCTCCATCGGGCTCAGGCTGTGCGGGTCACAGGCCACCCCGCTGCTGCTTCCGCCCAGCGGCAGGTTGGCGATCGCGCACTTCCAGGTCATCCACATCCCCAGGGCTCGGATCGTGTCAAGCGTTTGCTGCGGGTGAAAGCGGATGCCGCCCTTGGTCGGCCCGCGGCTGTCGTTGTGCTGGACGTGAAAGCCGCGCAGCACCAGCACGTCGCCGTTATCCAGGGTCACTGGCAGGCTGAACTGATACTCGCGCACCGGCATGCTCAAAAAATCGCGCGTGGCCTGGTCCAGCCCAAGCTGCCCGGCGCAGCGCGCAAATTGCATTTGAGCCATCTCAAAAATATTGAACGGTTTGGTATTTTCCATGCTTCAGTTATCGGACAACCCGCCAGATGAGGATACCAGCATATAGCCAATTCCCGGTCTGCTGATGATCAACTTTGGTTGAGAAGGTACAGGTTCAAGTTTACGGCGCAGAATGTGGATATAGGAGCGCAGATAGTCCAGCTCGCCGCAGTACTTCGGGCCCCACACCGCCATCAACAGCTGCTCGTGCAGCATCACCTGGTCGCGGTGCCTGGCCAGCTCCAGCAGCAGCTTATATTCGGTTTCAGTCAGGTAAATTTCAACCCCGTTCTGGGTCACCTGCTGCGCGGCCAGGTTGATTTCCAGGCCGCCAAACGAGAGCACCACCGGGTCTGCGGGCCTGCCCTGGCTGCGCTTGATCAGCGCTTTGATTTTCGCGACCAGCAGGCGCGGGTCAAACGGCACGGAGACATAGCCGTCCGCGCCCGCTTCAAAACCGCGCAAAATCTCCTCAACCTGTTCATCGCTTACCATCAAGATCACCGGCGCGTCGGAAAACTGGCGCACGCGCCGCGTGAACTCCACGCCATCCATCCCCCCCGGCAAATGAATGGCCGTCAACATCAGCACCGGGGCTTCTTCGGCCGCCAGTTGGAGCGCCTGTTCACCTTTTTGGGCAGCAATCACGCCAAAATGTGCATTGGTCAGGATCTGACGCAGCAGGTGCAGTAGTTTTGATTCATGATCCACAATAAGAATTCGTTCAGATGCCATAGCGGGCGCATTCCTTATCGAACGATGGAGTGTGTCTTTCCGGCACCTGTATTGTACCTTAGTTGCTCAGGTCGATGACATGCTGCTCGCCGCGGTAGAAAAACTTGAACGCCAGCCGTTTCCAGTGCCTGGGCAGGCGCGGGTTGACCTGCCAGCCGCCCTGGCTGAAACGCAGCCCGCCAAAGCCAAACACCGCCGCCTGCCAGATCCCGGCCGCCGAGGCAGCATGGATGCCGTCGCCGGCGTTGTTGCGCACATCGAACAGGTCGGCCCGCGCGGCGCGGATGAAATGCTCGTAGGCGTCATCGGGTTTGCCCACATCGCAGGCCATGATCGCCTGGATCGACGGTCCCAGCGACGAACCATGGGTGTGATCGGTGCGCGGGGTGTAGTAGTCGTAGTTGGCGCGCACCTGCTCGTCGCTGAAATGCTCGCGCAGCAGGTACTGGACCATCAGCACGTCCGGCTGCTTGAGCACCTGAGTCGCTGCCGCGCCTTCGATGCCAAACAGCTCCTGCACCGAGATGTGGCGCGGCTCCAGCGACGGCAGATCGACCGCTTTGCACTGGAAGTAGCCCTCGAACTGTTCGATCACCCCGTCCTGGCTGGCTGGCAGGCAGATATATTCGATCACGTGCTGCCAGCGCGCCAGGCGCGCCCCGCTCAGGTCCAGGCTGGCGCTCAGCTCGTCTGCGCGCTGCGGGGCGTGCTGGCGCAGCCAATCGAGCACGTCCAGAGCCGTCTGCAGGTTCCACTGCGCCATGCGGTTGGTGTAAAAATTGTTGTTGATCCGGTCATGGTTCTCGTCCGGGCCGATCACGTCGTTGTAGTCATAGCGCCCTTTGGCCGCGTTCCATTCCGCACGCGAAGCCCAGAATTTGGCCGTGTCCAAAATCAGCTCGCTGCCCTTCTCAATAAACCAGGCGTCGTCGCCGGTGGCCTGCCAGAAGCGGTACGCCGCGAAAGCAATGTCGGCTGAAATGTGGATTTCGATATCGCCGGTCCAGATGCGCACCAGTTTGGTGCGGTCGGCGAAGTGCGTCAGCCAGGTCGGCGTGACCTCCTCGCCCGTGTCGGCGCTCTCCCAGGGGAACTGCGCGCCCTCAAAGCCATTCGCGCGGGCCTTGGCGCGCGCGCCCGCCAGGCGCTGGCAGCGGTAGTTCATCAGGTTCCTGGCGATGTGCGGGGCGGTGTAGACGAACAGCGGGAACATGAAAATCTCGGTGTCCCAGAACGAGTGCCCGCGGTAGCCAAACCCGGATAGCGTCTTGGCGCCGATGTTGACGCGGTCGTCGTGGCGCGGCGCCGCGATCAGCAGTTGGAACAGGCTGAAACGCATGGCCTGCTGCGCCTCCACGTCGCCCTCGATGATCACATCGCTGCGCTGCCACTCGGCCTGCCAGGCCGCGGCGTGCGGCGCGTAGGCCGCATCCCAGCCCTGCGGCCGGGCGGCGGCGGCCAGGGCCAGTTCCACTGGCTGCTGCCCATCGCGCGAAGAGGCCACCCCGACCAGCTTGACCGCCTCAATTGGCTGGCCCTTGCGCGCCGCGAACGTGCGCGTGAAGGTCGGCGCGCCGGCCGCGTCCCAGTAAGCGCCGGCAATCGCGGGCTGGGCGCATTCCAGGCGCATGGCCAGGGCCAGCTCCACTTTGGTGGCGCGCGTGCGCGCCGCCAGGAAGGCCAGCTCGCCGCGCTGTCCCTGCCCGGCCAGGTGCCAATGCGCGAAGCCCTCGTTGTCCACCGCCGCGTGCAAGGCCGCGCGCAGCTCCACCTCCCCGTCGAAGTCGGGCGTCACGGTACAGCGCAGCGCCAGCAAATGCTCGTCAGCCAGCGAAGCAAAGCGCTCAAAGACGATCGCCGCGCGCTTGCCGCCCGGCGAAACCCACACCAGCTCACGCCGCAGCAGCCCGCTGCGCAGGTCCACCGCGCGCCGGTAGCTCTCGACAACACCCTGCTCCAGCGAAAAACGCTCACCGTCCAGGTAAACCGCAAAGGCCAGCCAATCGGGCGCGTTGGCCAGCTCGGTCACCACCACCGGCACATCGTCAAACACGCCATGCACGAACGTGGCGCGCCGCTCACCGGGGTAGCCTTCCTCAAACGCGCCGCGCGTACTCAGGTAGCCGTTGCCAATCGTAAAAACTGTCTCGCGGTAGTTCTGGCGCGACGGCTCAAAAGCTTCTTCTACGATCGTCCATCCACTCGGATCAGCAGTCATGCGGATACATCCTTTCAGAAATTCCCAGCTGTTAGATTGGGATCTTCGCAACCAGCATACCCCTGGATTGTGAGGTGGACTGGCCAGGGCTTTTTTCAACCAACCTGTCTCGATTGTAAGCCAATCGGGGCAAGCTTGTGTATACTTGATCGCATGGATCAGCTGAAAATCGTCGACCTGGAGTGCCCCGGCTGCGGCGCCGCGCTGCGCGAGCAAAACGGCAAGGCGTTCTGCGCCTACTGCGGCCGCGAGATCATTCTCCACCGCGCGGCGGACAGCATCGCGCCGGTTACCCCGCCGCGCGAGACACAGCCCCCGCCTGCCCAGTCCAGCCTGGCCCTGCCCAGTGAGCGCTCCGCCAAGCTCACCTTCCTGCTGGCCCTCTTTTTGGGCGGCCTGGGCGCGCACCGCTTCTACACCGGCTACACCACGGTTGGGCTGGTCTACCTGGTCACGCTTGGCCTGGGCGGCTTTGGCTGGGCCTTCGACCTGCTGATGCTCTCGCTCAACCTGTACAAAGATGCCCAGGGCCGCCCGCTGCGGGTCGGCTGGATGGGCGCCAAGGCTGCCTTTGTCCTGCTGGCGGGCACGATTCTGCTTGGCACGATCGTCACCGACCACCCCGACGCGCCGACCTGGATCCTGCTGCCCGCCTACGGGCTTCCGCTGGCCCTGGTCAACATCCGCGATATTTGGAAAACCGGCGCATCCTGGGCCAGGCGGCGCTAAACACCCGCCCAACCGCGCGCATCTGGGTATAATCGGAAGGCGGAGCCCCCTATGAACTTATCCCAGAAAAAAGTCCTGCTCGCGGTGATCCTCTTCAGCCTGGCCTACTTTGCGCTCTTCATCCCCGTCAACCTGCTCGGCGCGCAGAGCGAGGGCATGCTTGGGCAGACATCGGTCGACGAACCCGTGCTCTACCCCACCGTGGTGCGCATGGTCACCCCGGCCGAGAGCTTAAAGGAATTATTTGAGCGCTGGGTGATTTACGGCGAATACCATTACGGCTACCCCTACTTCTTCTTCTCCGCCCTGGCCGTGCTGCCCGTCGCGCTGATTCACGGCGAGCTGTTCACCAACCACACCGCCGCCAACCTGTTCCTGCTGCGCCAGCTGATCAGCGTGCTGCCGATGGTCCTGGCCTGCGCGCTGATGGTTTACACGGTCACGCGCTTCCGCTCGCTCTGGCAAACCCTCCTGCTGCTGGCGGCGCTGTTTTCCGTGCGCGGGATCGTGCGCAACAACATTCAATGGTGGCATCCCGACGCGCTTTCCGTGCTGGCGGTGGTGCTGACCCTCTTTTTCCTGGAACGCGACCGGCTGCGCTTTGGCCGCAATTTCTATCTCGCCGCGGCCGCCTGCGGCCTGGCAGCCGGGATCAAGCTGGCCGGGTTCTTTTTCTTCCTGACCATCGCCGCTTACCTGGCCGCCGGGCTGTACCGGCGCGTCCTGACGATCAAGCACGCCGCCGCGGCGGGCGGCCTGTTCATCCTTGTCATGCTGGCCGCCCTGGTGATTGCCAACCCGGTCCTCTACAACGAGGGCGCGCGCCAGGAGATCGTCAACATCCAGGTCTACAAGTCCGGAGAGCTGGATAAAGGCTATACGCATGATGACCCGCTCTACTACTCCAAAGGCCCGCAGTGGTGGGAGTGGACCCTCTCACGCTGGTTCGGCACGCCCTGGATGCTCGGCGCGGCCCTGGCCTGCCTGCTGGCGGGCTGCTTCTGGGGGCCGGACCGCCTGCTCAACCGCCTGAGCCTGGCCTGGATCCTGCCCTACTCGATCTACCTGCTCTGGTTTGTGGCGGTCAAGCCCGACCACTACTGGCTGCCCGTGATGGTGCCGCTCTACGCTGCCCTGCTCAACCCGATCCGCATCTGGCTCGCAGGCCCGCTGCCCGCCGGGCTGCGCCGCTGGCAAAACCAGCCGCGCGCCCGCGCTGCCGTGCTGGCCGCCGTGCTGCTGCTTTGCGGCGGCTTCATCTTCGCCAACCTCGCCCGTCCCGCTTCGGGAGTTATCGCCCAATATTCCGCCGCCCTTCATGTTGAAAAAAACGTATCTTCTCAATAAAGGGGGTAAGTTGTGTGTGAATTTGTGCGAAGCGCCAAATTCACACACAACACCCCTTCTTTTTGAGATGACACAAAAAAACTTAAAGGATCCACAGGTGAAGCGATGTCCATAAAAAAAGTCTTGATCCTCTGCACAGGCAACTCGTGCCGCTCCCAAATGGCTGAGGCCCTCGTTAATCACTTTCTGCCCGACCAGTGGCAGGCTTTTAGCGCCGGAACTCGCCCTGCGGGTTTCATCCATCCCCTGGCACTCCAGGTTCTTGAGGAAATCGGCATCCATCACAACGGGCTGTCGAAATCAACCGACGCTTTCAGGGCTGAGAATTTTGACGTGGTGATCACGGTTTGCGACGATGCCGCGGAAAATTGCCCGGTCTGGCTGGGAAAGGGCAAACGTGTCCACATCGGCTTCCCCGACCCAGCGCTGGCCCAGGGCAGCGAAGAGGAAAAGCTGGCCGTTTTCCGCCATGTGCGGGATGATATTCGCGCGCGCATCCTCGAGTATCTAAAAGCGATCTAATCGGCCAGCAATTCCTATCCGCACTCAACGCAGGGCTTCTTTAAAGTCAGCTGACAGATCAACGTAAATGCGCTTTTTCACAGAGCTTCATACCGGATAGGACAGAATACAGAGTTTGAGATGATTTGGGCACGTTTCGTGCCCAAATCATCTCAAAAATTTCTTGCCCCTCCCCGATTTTATGGGGGCCTGCCCTGAGCTTTCGAGGGGTGAGGTTCGCCCGGCAGGACTTTAAGCAAGGCGTGAGCTGACAATATGGCTTTCTCAAGAAAGCTTGACACCAACGCAAATAAACCCACCCCCAACCCCCTCCCGAAGCGGGAGGGGGCAAAACCAAGAGGTTTGGGGATTGGAACACCACAAAGCGGTGTTCCAATCCCCAAATCCCCTCTGCACCCCGCCCCAATGGGGCGGGGTGTGCGGCCGGAATTTTTCTTGAGAACGCCATAGAGCTGACAGTGGAGCTAGTGGATGAGTTTGGCAATTGGTGCTAAACTCATCTATTCCATTCCAATGGATTGAGATGTTATGTATTTACAACAAGTTACGAATGAAATCTTGCCCGGTCTGACTGAGATGCTGGCCGACCTGGGAAATGGCGAAAACGGTTTTGGCGGAACCCCGCTGGCCAGCGGGCAAACCAGCCTGCCAGATTACCTGGCGGCCTGCATCGCCCAGACTGACCCGGCCAATCTGCAGCCGGGCTTTGTGCCCCAAACCGTCTTTTGGGTCATCGGCGCGGATGGCCAGGTGATTGGCATGGTGCGCATGCGCCATTACCTGAACGACAAGCTGCGCGAGCGCGGCGGGCATATTGGTTATTACATCCGCCGCGACCAGCGCGGCAAGGGTTACGGGCGCGAGACGCTGCGCCTTGCCTTGCTCGAACTGCGCAAGCTCGGCGAAACGCGCGCCATGCTCACGGTCGACATGGACAACCCGGCTTCGATCCGCGTCATCGAAGCCAACGGCGGCAAGCTGGAAAGCACAGCCGCTGGCCAGGATGGCCGGCTGTTTGGCCGCTATTGGATCGATTTGCAGGAGTAACGCCTGGCTGTGCTCAGGCCGCCCGCCGCCGCCGTTCGCGCCAGGCCAGCAGCCCCAGCCCCGCCAGGGTGAGCAGCGTCAGCGCCAGCCCGCCGCCAACCAGGGCCAGGTAGGTTGTGTCAGCATAGTCGTTGCGCACAAACCACTTGTGCCGGTCGTAATACACCCACCAGTACAGCGCGACCGCGTTGGGAATTGCCCAGATCTTCAGGTTGAGCCACACTTCTTCGCACATCAGCACGAAAGCGACTGCCGCGCCTGCCTGGCGCAGCCAGCTTCCCGCGTCCTCTTCCAGCCAGCGCTGAAAGCGCTCGGCCGCGAAGATGAACAGAAAGGCCAGCACCACGCTGATGATGCGCGTCCCGACCCGCTCGCCCTGCAGCAGCGGGATCGGCAGCAGGCGCAGGTAGCCGAAGAAATGCCCCATCGAGAGGATCAGCATCCCGGCCAGCGGCAGCAGCAGCTTCTGATACGGCGCGCCGCGCGCCAGCAGCCCGCGCACCCCGCCAAAGTACAGCATAAACCCCGCCCCCACCAGGCCGATGAAGCTGGTCGTCTCCCAGGGGCTGACGCCCTCGATCCCCTGCGGGAAAAACGAGGTACCGAGCGGGTTGGTGAACTGGACCAGCGAGTCCCACAGCACACCCAGGGTGGGATACCCCGCGATGTAGCTGGCCCCGTAGGTGCCGTACAACAAAATGGCCGGGAATAAACGGAAGGCGCATGCCAGCAGAATCACAACCCCCGCGCGCACGATGAACCAGAACGTCCCGCGCACAAACAGGCCGATCAGTCCCAGCAGGATCAGCAGCCACAGGAACTGGTGAAACGAGCCCTGCAGCCAGATCACCAGCATCAATCCCGCCATCCAAAGCGTCCAGCCCCAACTCCTCTCGCCTTCCAGCAGGCGCAACACCAGCCAGGCAAACCAGGGGAAGAGAAAATAGCCGGTCCAGGTCATGTGCCCGACCGTGAAGTGGGCCAGGATGTTGCCATTGAAGTTGAACAGCAGCGCCAGCGCGGCAAAAGCCGCCACCGAAAGTCCCAGCCTGCGCATCAACAGCAGCAGCCCGGCGTAGCCAAGCGCGTAAAACAGCAGCGTATTGATAAACTGAAAACGCTGCACCGAAAAGCGCTTGAGCAGCAGAATCTGCGGCGAGATCAGCGTATCCGGTACGATCAGGTAGCGGAGAGTGTTGCCATGCATGGTCGAGGGGTCGGAGATGTGCAGCGGCAGTTGTCCGGTCTGGACCGCGTCGCGCAGGAACTGGGTGCGCGGCCCGGTGATATCGGCCCAATCTTGAAAAAACAGGCTGTGGTCGCCCCAGTTGAAAAACACGCCGTACCAGACCACGCCGAGCGCGAACAAAATCGCCAGCCAGGCCCAGGCCACCGCGCGGGCCTGGCCCGCTGGCCGCGCCTTGAACAGGCTGTCGAGGATACCTCCCCATGCGTTTGTGATCAGGTTGGTTGCTGCCGCCAGTTGCACTGTTTTCCTGCCAACTACTTACTGTCTTGTTTGAGCGCCCAGCTCAAAAAGCAGTCTACCACACGCGGGTCAAAATGAGAACCGGCCTGGGCCTGAATGTAGGCGTAGACCTGCGCGTCATCCAGCGCCTTGCGGTAGGGCCGGTCCGAGCGCAGCGCATCCCAGACATCCACCACGGCAAACACGCGCGCGGCCAGCGGGATCAGCTCGCCCTTCAGCCCGCGCGGGTAGCCGCTGCCATCCCATTTCTCGTGGTGGCCGTAGGGAATATCCAGCGCTGGCAACAGATATTTGACCGGCGAGAGCATCTCGTAGGCATAGCTGGGGTGCTTGCGCATCACCGCCCACTCTTCGTCGCTCAGCTTGTCCGGCTTTTGCAAAATACCGTCAGGAATGCCCATCTTACCGATGTCATGCAGCAGCGCCCCGCGCCGGATGTGCACGATCTCGCTGTCGCTGACCCCCATCAGGTGCGCCAGGTGCACGGTCATCGAAGCCACGCGCTGCGAATGGCCCTCGGTCTCGCGGTCGCGCAGGTCCAGCGCGCGCGACCAGCCGTTGATCGTCTCGTCATAGGCCTGCACCAGCTCCGCGTTGCTGCTGCGCAAATCACTCAACAGCCTGACCTTGTCAACCGCGATCGCCGCCTGACCAGCCAGGGTGACCAGAAAATCGAGCCATTCCGGGTCAGGCTTAAAAGAGCTGCGCTGAAAAACTTCCAGCACGCCGATCGAGCGTCCATCCACAATCAGGGGCGCGGCATGGTAGGCGCAGAAATTTTCGTTCTGAAACAAAGCCTCGCGCGTGATGGGTTCTCCCGCCACCATCAGGTCAGGAATATATACGATCGACTGGGTCAGCGCGGCGCGCATTGGCGGGCTCTGGTCCAGAACAATCCCCGCCAATTCAGACCGCGCCGCGCGGAAACCGCGCGCGGCCGCAAACTCCAGCTGGCTGGTTTTGCGGTTGAGCAGCAGCAGCATCGAGGCCTGATTGCCCAGGCCGGTTTCCACATTTTCCAAAACGACTTCGGCCAGGCGCGAAAAATCCAGGCTGTGGGTGATCGCCTGGTCGATCGCATGCAGGCAGGCGATCCGGCGCAGCTGCCGCGAGATTTGCATTTCCTTTTGTTCGCGTTCGGCCAGCTCGGCGCGCAGGTGTGCGTTTGCTTCGTCCAGCTCGGCTGTGCGCTCAATCACTTTGGCCTCCAGGAGATCATTGGCCTCCTGCAGGGCAGTCTCGCTCTGTTTCAGATGAAAGAATAACAGGTTATACGGTTTTTCCAGGCCGGTGCGGATGATCGCGTAATACACCAGAACAAAAGCCAGCAGCTTAAAAAAGTGCCCGATCAGGTTGGCCAGGTCATACACGCTGACATAGGCGGTGAAGGCCAGCTCGCCCCCAACCAAAAGCAAATTGGAGGCCACCAGCAGGCGTAAGACACCGGGGTCAAAAGCCCGCCGGTTGTCCAGCAGCAGGCCAGTGGAGACCAGCAATACCGCGCAGATCACATATTCGCTGATCACCTTGAACAGGGTCAGCCCGGTTTCTTCATTATACGTGGTTGGGAAAATTTTCAGAAAAACCGAACTCAGCAGCAGCAGCGTCACTACCGTGTAGAACAACAGCGCCGCGGCGGGGTTGAGTTTGCGCCGGATGAAAAACGGCGCGGCCAGCAGCGTCAGGCTCTGCATGTAGCGCGCGACGATCCACAAGGATATCGCAATATCGGCGTCGTAACGCGGAAAAATGCCCACGCCTTTGTAGGCCAGGGTATGCACAAAATCCACAATACTGACAAACAAATAAGCAATTCCCAGCAACAGCAGATAATTATCCTCATAAAAGCGGCGCGTGTGCCAGGCCAGAATAAAAATCGCGCAGCCGACGATGATGGTGGCAAACTCTATCAGCGTGTGAAACAGGGCATAGCTGAGCAA
>Ga0172368_10003678_pt1 | contig 18409 bp, 16 predicted proteins | sample Lak11m_FD_114540 | JGI IMG/M metagenome (GOLD analysis project Ga0172368, IMG submission 114540) | Freshwater microbial communities from Kabuno Bay, South-Kivu, Congo - kab_022012_11m | ecosystem: Environmental > Aquatic > Freshwater > Lake | place: Democratic Republic of the Congo: South-Kivu...
GTGCAAGTGTACGTGACGAAGCGAGAGGTGTTTGATGCTTTCGCCGTCGGGCTGCACGTCGTCAAGGCATGTCGCGAGCAGAATCGCGAAAAATTTAATTTTCTAGACTCGAGCTGGGAAGGCGCGAAGCCGCACTTTGATTTGCTCGCTGGAACGCCGCACGCCAGAGAAAAATTATTGACGGGGGAATCGGTTGAAGAGATCGAGCAGGCGTGGGCAGACGAACTAAAAGAGTTTGAAGAAAAGCGGCAGAAGTTTTTGATCTACGAGCAGAGGCTGAAATGGTGAAAACCGGTTTACAGGTTTTGATCAGTAAAAAACTTTCACACCTGCGCGGCAAGCGGATGGGCTTGGTGACACACCCCGCCGCCGTGACGCCTGACCTCACGTCGTCGCTGAATGCGCTGTTGAGAGCCAAAGTGAATCTCACCGCGCTCTATGGACCCGAACACGGCATTAGCGGCGCGGCAGCTGAAGGCGCAAAGATCGGCAACGTCACCGATGCACGAACTGGCTTGCCCGTGTTCAGTTTATATGGTGAGACGCGCGAACCCAACGAAGAGATGCTGCGCGACGTAGATGTGTTACTCTTCGACATGCAGGATGTGGGCGTGCGTTTCTACACTTACATCAGCACGTTGTTCTATGTCCTTAAAGGCGCGGCGAAGAATCAAAAAGAAGTGATCGTGTTAGATCGCCCCAACCCGATCACCGGCACGCGCGTGGAGGGGCGGCTGATTGATGTGGGCTTCGAATCATTTATTGGTATCATCCCGATCCCGATCCGACACGGGATGACTCTAGGCGAACTCGCGTATTACATGAATGATGTGTATCAGATCGGCGCGAAGTTAGACGTGATCGCCATGCAAGGTTGGAAACGGGCGATGTGGTTTGATGACACGGGGCTGCCGTGGGTGACCCCCTCACCCGCCATTCCCCACTTCGCCACGACGATCATGTATCCGGGTGTGTGTTTACTCGAAGGCGTCAACGTGTCGGTGGGGCGCGGCACGGCGCTGCCATTTGAAATTTGTGGCGCGCCGTGGATAGATGGGAACGAGTTGGCAGAAAAGATGAACGCGTTAAAGATTCGCGGCGTAAGATTCCGCCCGAATAACTTTCAGCCAAGCGGCAACAAGTACGCCAACGAAACCTGCGGCGGGGTTCAGGTGTATATGACAGATCGAGAGGCGGCAACCCCGTTGATCGCCGGGTTGGAACTGGTGAAAACGATCCGCGCGTTGTATCCCGATCAATTTCAGTGGAATGTGAGACACTTCGACATCCTCACCGGCTCGGCGCGCGCGCGCGAATCTATCGAAGCGAATGAATCGGCGCAGGCGGTTTATAAAACGTGGCAAACAGCGGCGGCGAAGTTTAAGAGAGAACGAAAAAAGTTTTTGTTGTATGGATAATGCCATTCCGAGGCGCGTGTTTTTCGCGCCGAGGAATCTCCAGAGTAAGGCAGTGAGATTCCTCGCTTCGCTCGGAATGACATCCTTTTACGAGGCAGGCGCATGACCACGACAATTCAAACGAGATTTGATCTACTAACATTCTGGTATCAACTCAAATCGAACTACTTGTTGCAAAAGATCGCCCAAGCGATCTTTGTCATCTGGTTCGTCGCCTCGGTCACGTTCTTCGTCGTGCGCGCTATGCCGGGCAACGCGGTAGACATTTTGATTCAAGATTTGACGCTCGCCGGTGTGTCGCCGGAAGATGCGCTCAATCAAGCGTCGTTGCTGGTTGGGCTCGATCTCAACAAGCCGGTGTATTTGCAATACACCGATTACTTGATCAACGTCGTGCGCGGTGATTTTGGCAATTCATATAAATCACAAGGACTTAAAGTATCCGAACTCATTGTGCAAGTGTTGCCGTGGACGCTCTTCAGCGTTGGACTGTCGTTGATCATCACCTTCACGCTTGGCATCGCGCTTGGCGCGATCATGGCGTATAACCACGACACGTGGATCGATCATCTGTTGAGCAACATCGCCGCGACGCTGGACGCGGTCTCGCCTTACTTGATCGGTTTGTTGGCGATCTTGTTAATCGGCGTGACGTGGAAATGGGTTCCCATCACGGATATGCGCGGCGCGATGTCGCCAGGGATGCAGCCCGAATTTTCGTTTGAGTTCATCGCCGATATTTTTATACACGTGCGCGTATTGTTGCTCGTGTATGTTCTCTCTTCAATCGGCTCGTGGATGTTGCAGATGAAAAGTTCCACCATTGCCACGCTCGGCGAAGATTATGTGACGGTGGCGCGGGCGCGCGGTTTGCCCGATTCGAGAATCCTCACGGCGTATGTGGGGCGCAACGCCACACTGCCGTTGTTCACCCGTTTGGCCATCTCCATCGGGTTCGTCGTGGGCGGCTCGGTGTTGTTAGAGACTCTGTTCACGTATCGCGGCGTGGGCTTCTTGCTCGCCAAAGCCCTCTCCGACCGCGATTACCCGATCATGCAGGGCGTGTTCCTCATCATTACTATCTCCGTAGTCTTCGCCAACTTGTTCGCCGATTTTGTTTATGGCTGGCTCGATCCGCGCATCCGCATCTCGGGAGGTGAAGGATGAACTTCACAGACTCACTCGCCAACATCGGGCGCCAGCTCGTCAAATCATTCAAGTTGCTGCGCCGCAACACAATGGGCTCCGTCGGCTTCGTCATCATCGTCGGCGTGATCCTTTTATCGTTTGTCGGTCCCTACTTCTGGCCCGCCGAACAATCTGCCAACGTGGACGATATCAACGCCGGCATCTCCCTCAAACATCCGCTCGGCGCAGATTTTCAAGGACAGGATAATTTGATCAAAGTGATCAACGGCGGGCGCGACATCGTGACCATCGCTTTCGTCACCGGCGTCACGGCAACCCTCATCGCCGTCGTCGTCGGCGCCACCAGCGCCTTCATCGGTGGGCGCGTGGATGATTTCATTATGGGCCTGGTCAACATCTGGCTGACCATTCCAAAATTTCCGTTGCTGGCTGTGCTTGCCACTGTGCTGAAGCTCAACGATGTTGTAACGCTCTCGCTTCTCATGGCGCTGCTCGATTGGCCCGGACTCGCGCGCCAAGTACGCAGCCAAGTGCTGTCGCTCAAACGCCGCGATTATGTTGAGGCGGCGATCATGCTCGATCTCGGCACACCGCACATCGTCTCGCGCGAACTGCTGCCCAACATGATGTCGTTCATCGCCATCGCCACCATCAACACAATGACCTTTGCCATTTATCAACAAACAGGCTTGGTCTTTCTCGGCATCGTGCCATACTCCAGCGCCAACTGGGGCGTGATGATCAGCGCGGCAGAACGACGCGGTGTGTTGTACAACCCGCAGGCCATGTGGAGCATCGTCGCCCCGATAGGCGCCATCGTCTTATTCCAACTCGGGCTCGTCTCATTCGCCCGCTCACTCGACGAAATTTTCAACCCGCGCTTGAGGACAAGTGTTTAGTGTTCACTACAGAACTGACACATATTGAGATGCTAACGTCATTGCGAGTGTTCGTTACGAAGCAATCTCGATCATGCCCTGAGATTGCTTCGTCGCAAAGAACGCTCCTCGCAATGACGGTAATGTGTTTTGCGTAAGTCCAGCATTGTTCATTCTCTCAGTTCACTTTTTATGGAACCGACTCTTACAGTTCGCAACTTAACGATTGAATACGCCGCGCGGCGCGGCAAGGTGCAAGCGATCCGCAAAGTGTCGTTTGACGTGAAGCGCGGTGAGGCGCTGGCGTTGATCGGCGAAAGCGGATCGGGCAAAACAACGTTGGGATTGGGGATCGTGCAGCTGCTTCCTGCCACTGCCCGCATCACGAGCGGAGACATTCTCTATCGCCGCCAAGATAAAACGGGGACGCCGCCGATTGAAATCCCCGCCTTGAATCTTAAGGGCAACTCCCTTCGTCAGTTCCGTTGGCGCGAGTGTGCTATGGTTTTTCAAGGCGCACTCAACGCCTTCAACCCGGTTCTTAAAATTGCCGATCACTTCCGCGACACGGCTAAAGCGCATGGATCGTTAAACGGCAAAACGCTCGAAGAACGCGGCAAATATTTACTCAATTTGGTTCGGCTCGACGCCGAGCGCGTGTGGAAATCGTATCCGCACGAACTCAGCGGCGGCATGAGGCAGCGAGTCCTGATCGCCTTAGCTTTATTACTCGAACCGCAGCTCATCATCCTCGACGAGCCCACCACCGCGCTCGATATTTTGACTCAACGCAACATCATGGACGTGCTTAAGGAGTTGCGAACCAAACTCGACTTCTCGCTCATCTTCATCTCGCACGATCTTTCGTTGGCGGCAGAACTCGCCGATAGAGTCGCCACCGTGTACGCCGGAAAAATTGTAGAGACCGCCGACGTGCAAACGATCTTCCAAGCGCCGACTCATCCATACACCATCGGCCTCATCAACGCCGTGCCGACTCTCACCGGACACAAAGACGATCTGACTTCTATCCCCGGCTCGCCGCCCGATCTGGTGGAGATGCCAACAGGCTGCAAGTTTCATCCGCGCTGCCCGCTCGCCGATGAACGCTGCAAGACCGAAGAGCCCGAATCTGAATTCGCGGCAGGGGATCATTGGGTGGCGTGCTGGCACTGGCAGAGGGCGAGGGAAGCGTTGAAGAGTTATGGGTGATACGTAATGCGTATTGCGACGGAATACGAAATACACAATACGAAACTTTAACTATCTACGAGACTATGCGTTCTATCATCGAACTCCACAACCTCACCCGCACCTTTCAAGTCAAGCGCAGCACGATCAAAGCTGTAGATGACGTGTCGTTGGCGATCCAAGAAGGCGAGATCGTGTGCTTGGTTGGCGAAAGCGGCTGCGGCAAGACCACAACAGGCAAAATGATCGCGGGCGCGCTCGCACCGTCGTCTGGAGCGATTCACTACATGGGGCAGAACATTTCCGCCCTGTCCAAAACAGGATTTAAAAAATATCGTCTGGGCGTGCAGATGATCCATCAAGACCCTTACGCTTCGCTGAATCCGGCGCACACGGTGTACGACATCATCGCCGCGCCTTTGCGACATCACGGCTTCACAAAAAACGAAGCGCATACTCAAGAGAGGGTGCGCGAACTGTTGGAGTTAGTGGATATGACTCCGCCCGATGACTTCTTGGAAAAATTTCCGCACCAGTTAAGCGGCGGTCAGCGACAACGGGTGTCCATTGCGCGGGCGTTGACGGTGTCCCCGTCGTTCATCGTCGCCGACGAAGCGGTTTCAATGGTGGATGTTTCAATCCGAATCAGTTTACTGAAAACGTTGACGCGGCTCAAAGAGAAGATGGGGCTGGCGGTGTTGTTCATCACTCACGATCTGGCGCTGGCGAAATATTTTGCGTGGGAAGGGCGCATTGGCGTGATGTATTTAGGGCGCATCGTGGAACTTGCCCCGGCGCGGCAACTTGTGGAGAGTCCGCAACACCCTTATACTCAAGTGCTGCTCTCCGCCATCCCCGAAGCCGACCCCGATGTGACGCGCCGCAAACAACGAATCGAATTGCGAAGCATGGACGTGCCGAGCTTGCTGCGCTTGCCAAGCGGCTGCGCTTTTCATCCGCGCTGCCCAAAGTTCGACGGAGAAAAATGCGAAAAGGTTGTGCCACAGTTGACGATGTTTGATGACGGAAGCGCGGTGGCGTGTCATCCGGTGCAGCGCATGCGCGCCGTAGAGACGTTGCGTGCAACGTCTCTACCCAGAACATGAACCCTCAACTCGGCAAAGCGTGGTTTCAAGTAGCGTCGTTCATCACCATCGTCTCGGCGATCTTGTTGTTCTTCGTGCAGCCCGGCACGGCGGAGTTTGTGGTGACCGTGTTATCGTTGATCATCGGCGTTCTGTTTCTGGCGTTGGTGATCGTGATGGTGAAGTTTTTTAGTCGCTGACAATTTTTAAATACACCTGACAGGTCTTGCTAAACTAAAAAGCAAGCCAAGTTTTAAACAGACCTGTCAGGTGTTGCCCAATTACGCAAGGAGGTGATTCATCTCACCCATACTCATTGCCAATTCCCAACAACTATCAACCCATCACTAACTACCAAATGAGGAGAATCAAAATGAAGCAACATAAATTGTTAAGTGTCCTCTTCGCCGCGATGTTCATCCTCGCCGCGTGCGCGACACCCACCACCGAAGCTCCCAAACCCACGGAAGCTCCAAAACCGACTCAACCCCCGGCGCCTACGGCCGCCCCTGCGGCAACCGTTGCGCCGCCACCGACGGCAGCTCCGGCGCCCACGGCGGCGCCCGGTGGTCCGCAAACTCTCACGATCACATTGCGTAAAGGCGTGAAGTGGAGCGATGGTTCTGCCCTCACTGCCAAAGACATCGTTGGCACGTGGGACATCTTGTGGATGCAAAAGAGCGGCAACTGGAATTCGCTGACCGACGTCGTCGCCAAAGATGATCAGACCGTTGAGTTTAAGGTGAGCAAACCCGGGCCGGCGATCCTCGACGCGATCATCCGCTCCACCACCACCCGCCCCACATCGCAATACGGCAAATGGATGGAAGCGGCGGCGAAACTCCGCAAAGATAACGGCGTTGCCGACGAGAAGAAAGTGCGCGACAGCGATGACGTCAAGAAGCTCGTCACCGAACTTACCGCCTTCCGACCGGCGAATGGCGTGGTCTATGGGCCTTACAACATTGACCCCAAGAGCGTCACCGAAGCGCAGTTCACCATGCTGAAGAACGCCACCGGTTTCAACGCCGACAAGATTGACTTCGACAAAGTCGTTGTGTATTGGGGCGACACCGCGCAAGACATGCCGCTGTACCTCTCTAAAGACATGGACTACTCGTCGAATGCCTACAGCCCGGCGAACTTGCAAGCCATCAAAGCCGCCAACCCCGATGTCGTCGTGTTGGGCGGTCCCGCCACCAATGGACCTGGCATCTACTTCAACAACGATGTCTATCCGTTGAACAAAAAAGAAGTGCGCCAAGTTTTCGCTTACGTGATTGACCGCAATGAAAACTGCAAGGTCTCGCTCGGCGACGCCTGCCGCGCCGACAAGTATCAAGTCGGCTTCACCGATGCTGCCGTCTCTGCTTGGCTCACCGCCGAGCAAGTTGCCAAGCTCAAGACCTACGATAAAGATTTGGCGAAAGCCGAAAAACTTCTCACCGACCTTGGCTTCAAGAAAGGCGCGGACGGTATTTGGGTAGACGACAAAGGCAAGAAGATGGAATACGAGTTGGCGGTGCCAGCCGATTTCACCGAATACCTCGCCTCGTCCGAAAACGTCGCGCAGCAAATGGGCAAGTTCGGCATCAAGATCACCGTCAAGCCTTACCCGTCTGCGGATCGCAACGCCTTCCACAAAGCGGGCAAGTATCAGCTCTCGATGGACATCGGCATGCGCTTCACCTACTTCCACCCGTTTGTGTCGTACGACTACAACCTTCGCCCCGGCATCGGCTTCAAGAATGATCCCGAAGGCAAAGAGGGTGAACGCGGCTACAACATGCCCTACAAGCAAAAGACCGCCGACGGCAAAGAAGTAGACATCAAAACCGCCGTGACCAAAATGGCAGAAGGCACAGATGCCAGCGTTCAAAAACCGTACGTGCAAGATGTTGCCTTGATGTTCAACGAAAATCTGCCGGTGGTGCAAATGTTTGAACGCTACCTCACCGACCCGGTAGACACCAAGTCTCGTGTGACCGGCTGGCTGCCGCTGGACGACAAGATTTACAAGAACAACCAGAACAACTCACCCATCGCCCGCCAGTTCCTCAGTGGCACGCTCAAACCGAGCGCGGCCAACAAAGCCAAAGAGTTCAAGACCAGCTATCCGTACATTCAACCGCCGAAGGCGAATTACAATTTGTATTCGACCGACACGGTTCTCACCAACGGCGCTGTGTTGAGCAACTTCCTCTATCCGCCCCTCACCTACTACGACGTGAACGAAGGCAAGTACGTCGCCTTCTTCGCCGAGAAGTGGGAGATCAAGTAATTTGATCCAAAGACCTGTCAGGTCTTAAAGACCTGACAGGTCTTCTCTTCGATGATCAGAAAACTTCTTTTGATTCTGCTCACGACCGCCTGCACTACGGCGACGCCGCCGATAGGCGACCCGAAGCCGCCAACCTCTAACCACCCGCCAACCTTAACCACCCAACCACCAATGAACAATGTAGACGAACTTATTTCCAAAATGACCCTCGAACAAAAAGTGGGGCAGCTTCTCGTCATCGGATTCATGGGGCCCAAACTCACGCCCGAACTGCGCGAGATGATCGAAAGATATCACGTCGGCAGCGTCATCCTCTTCTCGCTGAATCAAAACATCGAATCGCCGCAGCAGATCGCCCAACTCGATCATGATCTGCAAACTACCGCCGTCAACAGCGGACACGTCGGACTTTTTATTTGCATAGACCAAGAAGGCGGGCGCGTCACGCGCCTCTTTGAAAACAAAGGCTTCACCGAATTCCCCAGCGCGATGGCGATTGGCGCAACCGGCAAACCCGAAAACGCCGAACGCATCGCGCGAGCGATTGCCACTGAAATGAAAACGCTCGGTCTCAACGTCAACTTTGCGCCCGTGTTAGACGTGAACAACAACGCCGTCAATCCCATCATCGGCACACGATCCTTTAGTTCCGATCCCAACATCGTCGCTAAATTTGGCGTTGCGTTTCTCAAAGGATTACAAAGCGAAGGCGTCCTCGCCTTCGGCAAACATTTCCCCGGACACGGCGACACCGGCACGGATTCTCACATCGCGCTCCCCACCGTGCCGCACAGTCGAAAACGACTCGCCGCAATCGAATTCGTCCCATTCAAAGCGGCGATGCAAAATGACGTGGCGGGCATCATGACCGCGCACGTCACCTTCCCTGCCATTGACCCTACCGAAAAACTTGCGGCGACACTCTCGCCGAAAATTCTCACCGGCTTGCTGCGCGACGAAATGAAATACGACGGCTTGCTCATCACCGATTCGCTTGAGATGGGCGCGATTGGCGAGAGCGGCTACCCGCCACCCAAAGCCGCCGCCGCCGCCCTCAAAGCCGGCGCCGACCTTTTACTGTTCAACAAGGGATTCGACGATCACAAAAAAGCAATCGAAATGATCCTCGCCCAAGTGAAGAGCGGCGAGATTCCGCAAGCGCGGCTCGATCAAGCAGTGAAACGGATCCTGATCGCCAAACAAAAATATGGCGTGATCGCTCCCGCGCCGATCCACCTCGGTGAGGCCGCCTCTCGCGTGGGCGCCGCCGAAATTAAATCCATCTCGCGCGACGTGGCGGCGCAATCCATTACGTTACTGCGTGACGACGCAAAACTTTTGCCGCTCACGAATCCGCTCGTCGTTGAGACGCCGTCGCTCAACAACTTCAGCAAGAGGGTCAGCGCCACGCCGATCTCTGTTAGCCTTGCACCGACTGCCGCCAACATAGAGGAGGTGATGCGCGTGACAGCCATTAACCCTGATCGCCCGATCATCGTCGGACTCGCGGGCGCGACGGCAAACTCGTCGCAGATCAAACTGGGGCAAGCCTTGCTCGACGCAAAAAGAAAAGTGGTCGTCGTCGCTCTGCGCGATCCTTACGATCTCATGAACATCAAATCTGCGCCCACCATGCTCGCTACTTACTCTGCCACCGCGCCTTCACTCGAAGGGTTAGCCAATGTGCTGCTCGGCAAAACAAAACCGCAAGGTCACTTGCCCATCGAACTCCCCGATCTCTATCCGTTGGGGTATGGGATAAGTGTTCCGTGATGCGTATTACGTATTCCGTATCAACAGTCACGCATCACTTTTCACGCATCACGAAGTGCCCAACCACCGTGTTTAACTCAATAATTTTCTTCGATCTCGACAACACCCTCATTGACGGGCCCTTCGGTACGGCAGTCTTCCCTCTGGTCTTGTATGAAATCGCTCGCAAGACAAACTGTGATCAGAAAAAGATACGCCGCTTGATCGTCAAAGAAAATTCAGATCGTCAAAACGATCCGCAGTGTCCGGCGGTGAAGGCGATGGATTGGGATGATATTTTTATCACGGTGGCGCGGCGGCTGGGCGCGGAAACTTTAGAGGTGGATGCCGCCGCCATTGTCCGCGCCACTGCGAGGGAACATTCCGCCTTGCATGATGGCGCGCATGAAGTGTTGAGTCAACTGCGCGCGCCGCATCGCGCATTGGTGTTGGCGACCAAAGGTTTGATCAAATATCAGCGCCCGATCCTTGAGGCGTTAGAACTGGATCAGTTCTTGGATGACGTTCTCACGCCTGACTCGCACCATGCTCTTAAGAAAGATCGCGCGTTTTATGGTGAGTGGTTGCGCCAGACTTCTGAAGTCGCACACACCGCGAAAACTTCGGAAGTCTTAATGCCTGCGCGAATCATCGTCGGCGATCATTACGTCGACGATGTTTTGCCGCCACATCAGTTTGGGATGTTGACGATCTGGAAGAACGAGAAGATCGAAGATCAATTATTGAAGATGAATCCGTTCGAGCGATCCGAGCATTTTGAATACGCCGACGACCAACCCGTGAAGCCAACGGCGATCATCAAGTCGCTTCACGAAGTGCCCGATGTGATTGCGCGACTTGAATCAGCAACACCTGACAGGTCTTTTTATAATTTGGCGAACGTTAAATTGGGCAAGACCTGTCAGGTGTAGAGTCATGCGCCCCTTAGAGTTTAACAATCCGGGCCATCTTGCGGCGCTCGTTGAAATTTGGAACGCGGCGTGCGGCAATGATCTCGCCATCACCGAAAAGTTTGCGCGCTTCAACGCGAGCGGAAACACAGGCGTGATGCAAGAAGGTCGCGCATGGATGAACGGCGATCAGATGATCGGCTTTGTGTCCGCCAGCGCATTTGGGATGACGAAGTTAGGTTTTGTAGACGCCATCGCCGTGCATCCGGCGCATCAACGGAGAGGGAATGGATCGCAGTTGATCGCTTGGGCGCAGAAGTGGTTAAAGGCGCAAGGCTGCCAGCGAATGCGAATCGGCGGCAGCATCCGTCCGTTTGTGGCGGGTTTGCCGACTCAGTTGAAGACAGAATCTTTTTTTGAGAAGCAAGGTTTCAAACGAACCAGCACGGATTGGGACGTGGCGTGTAATTTAAAGGAAACAAAGGGAATAAAGGAAAGAAGGGAAATAAAGGAGATAGGGGAGATGAAGGAAATGATACGTGCAGCGAGTGATGCTGATATACCAGCGATGCGTGAGTTTTTTGCGCGGGCGTTTCCGGGACGGTGGCAATACGAATTTGAAGAGTTCGTGCGCGATGGCGGAAGGATTTCGGATTATTTGATCTTGAAAATTAAAAACAGAGTTGAGGGATTCATTCAACTGAGTTTTGAGGAAGGATCGTATCGCCCAATCAATCGCTTTTATATGTCGCGTCTGCCGCATCCTTGGGGGCAAGCCGGACCGTTGGGCGTGAGTAAAGAAGTGCGCGGGAAGGGTTACGGCGCGGTGATCATCGAAGCGGGGTTGCGGCACTTAAAAGATCGCGGCGTGGATGGATGCGTGATTGATTGGACGAGCCTGGCGGATTTATATGCCAAGTTTGGATTCAAGAGGTATCGAGAGTATGCGGTGATGATCAAAACGTAACCGCACGCCGCTTGCACGTGGAAATAAACACTTAGACATATAGACAACATGAACCTTCCACTGATTGAATCCGTAATGACCGAATCAACTTCCACCGTCCTCCCTGCCGCGCAATTGGAGATTCGTTTCAAGGGTGAAACGATCTTCTCCAAAGCCTACGGTCATCTCGATCCCGAAACCAAACTGCGCCCTACCCAACCCGACACGTTGTTCGATCTTGCTTCGGTGACAAAACTTTTTGTCACCACCGCCTTCATGACTCTGGTTGAGGAAGGCAAAGTAGCACTTGATCAAAAAGTGCAAAGTGTGCTGCCCGACTTCAACGGCGCGCGCCCGATTGAACCGTACGAAGACCCGCTCAAGTGGGGATCGTTTGTCAGTGTGAGCGACGAGCAGGGCACGATTGACGCGGCGACGATCTCCTTTCGTCACCTTTTGATTCACAACAGCGGACTGCCCGCCTGGCGACCCCTCTTCCAACAACCCGACGCCGAATCGGCGAAGCGAATGGCGATTACGACTCACTTCTCGTATCGCACCGGCGAAAAAGTAGTTTATAGCGACATCGGCTTAATTTTGCTGGGCATGGCGATTGAGAAGATCACGAAACAAAAACTCGATGATGTCGTCTCTGCCCGCGTTAGCCAACCACTCGGTTTGTCTCACACGCGCTATTTACCAATTGCCCCCCCTACCCTAAAGGGCATCCCCCCGTCTTCGCCAAATTATTTTCGGCTTGATAATTTTCTAAGGGCGAAGATGGGGGGACTGAGGGGGGTAGCCCCCACCGAATTCGACAACCAATGGCGCAAGAGGAGAATCGTCGGTGAAGTGCATGATGAGAACGCGTATCGTTTGGGTGGCGTGTCGGGTCATGCCGGGTTATTCTCCACCGCCACAGACGTGGCGGCGTTTGGGCAATCGTTTCTTGTAGAGACGTTACATGTAACGTCTCTACTAAAACCTATAACCATTAACGAAATGATATCCCTGCAATCCCAATTCAACAACATCCGGCGCGGCATCGGTTTTGTATTGTGGTCGCCGGATCCCGAAGCGAGCGGCAATCCGTTTAGCCAAAAAGCGTTTGGTCACACCGGCTTCACCGGCACGTCACTGTGGATCGATCCAGAACACGATCTGGTCGTCGCCTGTTTAACGAATGAGGTTTACAACGGGCGAGAGTACAGAAAGATAGCGGGGTTTAGAGTGAGGATACATAAGGCGATAGTTCAAGTCATTTCTGATTTTTGATTTTTGATTGTAGATTGAGAAACCAGCCGCTCAATCGCAATCAGCAATCAGCAATCGGCAATCAGCAATGTATGTTGTTGGTCTAATGTCCGGCACCTCTGCCGATGGAATTGATGCGGTGTTGATGCGAATCGAAAACGCGCCGCCGACTCTGGATTGGAAGTTGATCGCCCACGTCAACATCCCTTACGACGAGAGTCTTCGCAAAGATATTTTTGCTTGCTTCCGCCCCGAAACAGGAACGGTTGAACATATCTGCAAAGTTAATTTTGCATTGGGTCGCGCCTTGGCCGATGCGGCGTTGAAAGTGATCGAAGCGGCGCAGATGAGTCCGGGGCAAATTGATCTTATCGGGAGTCACGGTCAAACCGTGTGGCACATCCCCAGCGGAGAGGCGGCCTCCACTTTGCAGATCGGCGAAGCCACAGTCATCGCAGAAATGACCGGCATGGACGTGATCAACAACTTCCGCACGCGCGACATGGCGGCAGGCGGACAAGGCGCGCCGCTCGTCGCTTACGTTGACCAACTCTTGCTCACGCATCCCACACTCACTCGCGCCGCGCAGAATATCGGCGGAGTTGCCAACGTCACATACCTTCCACCACAATCCCTAATCCCTAGTCCCTCACTACACAAGGGGTTAGGGATTAGGGATTGGAGATTAGGCTTCGCCTTCGACACTGGGCCCGGCAACATGCTGATTGACGACGCCGTGACGCGGGCGACAAAGGGCAAACAAACTTTTGATCGCGATGGGGAAATTGCCTCACGCGGAAAAGTTGATAGAACATTGTTGAGCGAGTTGCTGGAAGAAGATTATTTGTATCAGAAGCCGCCCAAGACGACGGGACGCGAGTTGTTCGGCGTGCAGTTTGGCGCGGAAGTGTGGAAGAAAGCAAAGGCGTGCGACTTACGCGACGAAGATGTTGTGGCGACGATGACGGCGTTCACCGCGCGAAGCATCGCGCAAGCCTACAAAGATTTTTTGCCCACACTGCCCGATGAAGTGATCGTCAGCGGCGGCGGCGCGCGCAACACAACGTTGATGAAGATGTTGAGCGAGCATCTCGCGCCCGCGCGTGTGTTCACTTCGGATGAGATCGGCGTGGCGGTTGAAGCGCGTGAAGCAGTTGCCTTTGCGGTTCTCGCCTACGAGTCGTATCACGGGCGGCGCGGCAACATGCCGGCGGCGACGGGAGCGATGAAAGAAGTTGTGTTGGGGAGTTTGACGAGGGGGCAATAAGAGAGAGCATCCACTCACAAACTCAGGGTGAACAAAGTTTCAATTACCAATTACTAATTACCATGCTAACCGAAGAACGAAATCCATTAACCGAAAAAATTGACTTGCTGTCCACACTTGAGATTGTGAAGTTGATGAACAGCGAAGACGCCAAAGTGGCAAGCGCCGTGGCGATGGAATTGGAGAACATCGCCAAAGCCATTGACGAGATTGCCGCGCGCATGAAAGGCGGCGGGCGCTTGATCTACATTGGCGCGGGAACGTCGGGGCGGTTAAGTGTGTTGGATGCCGCCGAGTGTCTGCCAACGTTTAACACGCCGCAAGATTTAGTGATCGCTCTGATCGCCGGTGGAGATACTGCGATCACGCAAGCGGCGGAAGGCGCAGAAGATGATGCCGACATGGGCGCGCAAGATATTTCCGGGTTGAACGTTAGCGCGCGCGATAGCATCGTCGGGGTCGCCGCCAGCGGCAACACACCCTACGTCGCCGGCGGCATCACCGAAGCGAAGCGGCGCGGGGCGTTGACGATCAGCGTCGCCTGTAATCGTCCGTCGAAGATCGAGGAGATCGCCCGCCTTGGCATCGCGCCATTGGTTGGCGCGGAAGTGATCACCGGCTCGACGCGGCTTAAATCCGGCACGGCGCAGAAGATGGTGTTAAATATGATCTCGACAGGCGTAATGATCCGTCTCGGAAAGACGTTTGGAAATCTAATGGTGGACGTGCAAGCGACGAATCAAAAATTGCGCGTGCGCGCCAAGCGCATCGTCGAGCAAGCGTGCGGCATTAGCTCAGATGAAGCCGAAGCGATATTACGGCTGTGTAACGGCGAAGTGAAGACAGCCATTGTGGCGTCTCTAAAAAATATCGCGCCGAGTGAGTCAAGAAAGAGATTAAAGGAAGCAGGCGGCGCTGTAAGGTTGGCACTAGAGAAAACCACGAAGAATTAGAGAACACCAAGTAGAGACGTTGCATGCAACGTCTCTACAAATATCCTTTCGTGTTCTTCGTGGTTAGTAACTACTCAGCAGTCATTGCGAGGCGCGCGGTTTTCGCGCCGAAGCAATCTCGTGGCGCGATGCGACGGAGATTGCTTCGCAAAGAACGCGCGCAATGACGGGATGGCTTAACAGTTACCGTGGTTAAAGATTCGATGGCAACCCAAAAAATTTTTTTAGGCATAGATGGCGGCGGGAGCAAAACGCTTGCTCTTATCGCCGACGAAAGTGGAAGCGTGATCGGGCGCGGGAGCGCCGAGTCGTCGAACTATCATTCGATAGGAAAAGAGAAAGCGTTTGAGTCGCTCAACAACGCGATCCGATCCGCGTTTGACGACGCCAAGTTGAGCCCGCAAAATTTCCACGCGGCGTGCATCGGGTTGGCGGGTGTGGATCGTCCTCAAGATCGCGCGGTGATCGAAAGTTGGGCGAGAGACAATTTGCCAAGCACGCCTATTAAAATCGTCAACGACGCCGAGTTGGTGTTAGCCGCAGGCACGCCGGACGGTTGGGGCGTGGCAATGATCTGCGGCACAGGGTCTATTGTGTATGGGCGCAATCAAAGCGGCGAAACGACTCGCGCCGGTGGCTGGGGATATTTGTTAGGTGATGAGGGAAGCGGCTACAGAATCGGGCTGGCGGCGTTACAAGCGATTGTGAGATCACATGACGGGCGCGACGAAAGCACCGCCCTCCAATCTTTAATCTTGAATCATTTATCTTTAAGTTCACCGGTTGATCTGATCAAATACATTTATCGCGAGCGTGTGCCAACAACCGAGATCGCCGCGCTGGCTTCTTGCGTTGAAGAAGCCGCCGATGGCGGCGATGCCGTCGCCACAAAAATTCTTCAAGAGGCGGCGCACGAATTGAGTCTCGCCGTTAATTCTACTGTGAGGCAGTTGCGGATGACGGGCGCGGTGCCCTGTGCGCAGGCGGGCGGCGTGATCACGCGCGGGAAGATGATCGCTGCCATGTTTCTTCAATCGGCGCACGCAATGGGGCTGGCGCTTCACCCCATTCAACCGGTGACCGAACCGGCGCAAGGCGCGATCCGTTTGGCCCTTCAGACTTCCGAAGTCTAAAAAAAACATGGCGTCCCTACTTCACTCCGAGATTTTTGAACAGCCACGCATCATCCAGAATTTTTTGGATCGCGAATCGCAAAACGTGGCGAGCATTGCCAAGCGCGTGAACGATCACGACATTCGCTACATCGTCATCGCTGCGCGCGGCACATCGGACAATGCGGCGCGCTACGGTCAATACATCTTCGGGGCGGTCAACCGCTTGACCGTTGCGCTGGCGACTCCGTCGCTTTTTGGAATCTATCATCGCCCGCCGCGACTCGATAACGCGCTGGTGATTGGCATTTCGCAATCCGGGCAATCGCCGGACATTGTCAGCGTGATCGCCGAAGCCCGCGCTCAGGGCGCGCCGACCATCGCCGTCACCAACGATCCAGAGTCGCCGCTCGCGTTGGCGGCGTCCCATTTGATTCAACTTCGGGCGGGCGAAGAAAAAAGTGTCGCCGCCACAAAAACTTACACCGCGCAGTTAGTGGCGCTGGCCTTGTTGGCAAGTCAAATGAGTCAGTCCGAGGATCGATCACTCACGTCAATCTCCGAAGCGCTGAACCGCGCGCTGGAATTAGAGCCGCAGGCAAAAGAGGCGGCCTCACGATTGGCGCGCAGTGATCGCTGCGTGGTGATCGGGCGGGGCTACAACTTCGCCACCGCGCATGAGGTCGCTCTGAAAATCAAAGAACTCACCTACGTCGAAGCCGAGCCGTATTCCTCTGCCGATTTTAAACACGGACCGATTGCGATGGTGGAAAAAGATTTTCCGGTGGTGATGCTGGATGTGGGAGAGGCGATGCGAGGGGAAATGAAAGAGCTAAAAGAAAAATTGGAGACGAGGGGTGCGAACATTATCACGCTAGGTGACGCCGCCGATTCGACTCTGCGCCTGTCACATTCGCTGCCCGAATGGCTGACGCCGATCATCGCCATACTGCCGGGTCAACTGTTGGCGTACTATCTCGCCTTCGCGCGCGGGCTCGATCCCGATCAGCCGCGCGCGATCAGCAAAGTAACATTGACAAAATAAATCACTCGATCACATCACAACCGCATCGGCTTGGATGATCTTCCACGAACTTCCCCCGTTCGACATTTCGCAACAACCACAAAACTAAAATATCGCCGCCTGCCGCAACAATAAAGATCAACAAATGGAAGCGGCGCGAGCAAACCGTAGAGATTGGCGTCGAAGAAGGAGACGGAGAGGTCGCGTTTCACATTGCCAATCTTACCAAATAGGGTCGGGAATTGATCGGCATAGACAATTGTCGTGATTTGTTTGAAACGCTTGCAGAACGTCACTGAGATTTGCTATTATATTAACGGACACTTTACGACATTACACGAAAGATAAGGTGATGGAAACCTTCTCAACATTTTTTCACTCTCGCGAAACCCGTACCACGCTCGCAGTCGCCGTCTTCATTATTCTTTTCATTATTGCATTTTGGAACGACATCGCAGAGATCATCGTACCATTCATCTGCGCCGATTTAATCATCGCCATAGTAATCACGAATTGGGGCGAATGGCTTGGAACACTCTTATTAGGCCTTTTGATCACAATCGCAGGAACAGGCATCTCACTGATTTACAAACCTGGCCCCAATTGGGCATCCGCAACTTTTAATTTGATCTACGCCCTTGTCAGTTTTTTTATCGCCCTCTATATTAGCCTTAAACTCATCACGCGTTTTGTGTTGCCCGTGCAAACTCGCGCCGAACGCAAAAATGTTTTGAATCGCTTGTGGTTATATATGCGTTGCAGCCATGGCAAAGCGTTTTTCGTTAAAGACGGAAAGGCAATCATCTCGGAAAAGGAAAAGTATCGTAAAGGGACGGGCATCGCCTTAGTTGATTCGGCGAGCGCGATTGTTCTAGAAAAGGACATGCCGCCCGAACAAGAAATATGGGAGAGTGGGTATGGGAAACGTTCAGCGTTGCTTCAATCTATCTACGAAGCCGAAAAGAAAGCGCGGAGAACAAACTCGGTGATCATTGCTTCCTTGTTGCAAAATCTGCGCTGGCTCGGCGTGATGCCGCCACGCCTATTGCGGCGTCTTCTTTTGAAAGCCGGAGGCCTGAACCCGCGCAAACCTAAACGCCCCAAAGCCGCCGCCCGCGTGGTGGGTCCCGGCATCGTGCTGACCGCACCCAACGAAACCATCCGCGCCACTTTAGATCTACGCAAACA
>Ga0172368_10003681_pt1 | contig 18395 bp, 15 predicted proteins | sample Lak11m_FD_114540 | JGI IMG/M metagenome (GOLD analysis project Ga0172368, IMG submission 114540) | Freshwater microbial communities from Kabuno Bay, South-Kivu, Congo - kab_022012_11m | ecosystem: Environmental > Aquatic > Freshwater > Lake | place: Democratic Republic of the Congo: South-Kivu...
AAAAAAGAAAAAGGACAAGTAATAAAGTTAAACAAATTTAACTCTAATAAAATGACAGCAAGCCCACAGCCAAGCACTATGTCAGGTCGCACCAGCCCACCCTGCAACCAAAACCTGCCATAGAGCTTGTCTCTTCCCAAATAAGTTTTGTTACTTCCCGACCTTTAAAAACTAAATCTTTTAAAAACTCACGGTTTGACAGAAATTGAAGAATAACAAAGTAAAAGAATGTAAGCTCATCAAGCCATTGACGGAGGAAAATCGCCCAGTTGGTAACAGCAGCTTGGTTTTAGGCGGGGTTCATCTTTCCTTGACATATTAGAATTATTTGTATATTTGCGTGGCAGTATGAAAGATTAGTGGGTAAAAACCCGCCCAAAACCAGAGCTGCCACCGTTACCAACAACCCGTACAAATACTACGACAATAAACAATGAATGAAAAGAAAACCTGCCCGAATTAATAAAAACAAAATTAAAATAACTATGAAAACAAAAATTACAGACATTAAAAAGTTAATTTCGGTTTCTGCAATGATGGTATTAATGTTAATTGTTCTGCTTCCGGGCAGGGCGCAGTCGCAAACGTACTATCATATCTATATGGATAGTGTCGCACAGTCATATCCCTGGGACACGATATCTATATGCAGAGAGACATATGCCGGTGCTGTTGTTCATGCATCAGTAGTGCACCCAATAAATCACTGGGATTGTCCGATGCCATCATATGACCCGTATGCAGATACGATATATGTTCCAAATAGTTATAATTTCGCTTCTGTTACATATTATTACACAGGAGGTGGTGTTGTAATAAGAATTGTTTTTGAAGACTCCGTTACTTCTCCAAACATTTCTGATCAGACATTATGTGGAAATACACCTATAGTAATTGATGCTGGTAGTGGTGTTGAGTATTTGTGGTCTACGGGGGTTATATCTCAGACTATAAGTACTAATATTACTGGGCAATATTGGGTAATGAAACATAGCTCTTGTAATGCCATAACAGATACTTTTGAACTGACTTTTGTGGCACCAGTTGCTCAGTTATGCATGGTTACTTTTGATACAGCGACACAAAAGAATAGCGTTATCTGGAATGGTATTAATGAACAGGTCGATAAAGCTATAATTCTGAAACGAAATCTGAGCAATGTCATGGTACCAGTAGATACTGTAAATTTTACAGATGGTGCATGGATTGATTATCAATCAACCCCACTAACAGACCAGCATGAATACAGTATGCTGTTGCTCGATACTTGTAATAATATTTCAGACACTGCCACGCACCACAAAACAATATGGCTCCAAATAAGCAGTTATAGTACAGATGTGTATTTTCATTACACGCCCTACATGGGTATTACAGTGCCTACATACACCCTTAGAGGAATTAAAGCCAATGGCACTATTGACTCCTTAAAATCTGTAGCTGCTGCATTTTCTGATTTTTCACTGCCTGCATCAATAGCACAGAACTATCAAAGGTTTTATATTGACTTTACTACAAGTTGTGGCAGTTCAAAGTCTGTAATAAAAGTTCAATCAAATACTGTGTCGGGGCCAACAGGTATTAATGATTACCTTGAAAATAATAAGTTAAGCATATTCCCCAATCCCGCTCACGACAGAATTTACATAAAAACTCCTGAAACTACATTTGAAACTGAAATTATAAACGTATTCGGGCAGGTTTTAAGTCAGGACAGAAACAAGACAGAAATAGACATTAGCACCTTACCGACAGGGACTTACATCCTCCGTCTGACAGGTAATGTGGATAGCGGACAGAAATGTTTTATTGTTTATTGATAGAAACGGGCAGTTGGTAACATCGGCTTGGCGTCAGTCGGGCAGACAGTGCATATTGAAACATTTGCTATATTTGCAATCGGAGGTGGTATCCTGACAGGAAAGGTGGTATTTAAGCCCGCCCGTAGCCAGAGCCTCATCCGTTAGGTGCAAGCGGAACAAACATTTAACACAAAAGCAGACGACCCTACTTTTCAAATTGAACTGCAAAAATCAGGATTCAAAACAGCCGACACACTTTCCCTTCAAAAGTTCAAATTTTTACCCCACCGCACCCTAAAATACCTGCCCACATTTGGCACATTGTCAAGCCACACGAGCCAACGCTAAACCTAAGCTTGCCAAAGAGCCAAATCTCCCGACACACAGTTTTTTACTCCGATTAAAAAATAATTTTGTACTTTTGTATTATAAAAGAAAGGACTTAAAATTATGTTAAAAGAAAAATATGTTAATCCATTTACTGACTTTGGTTTTAAAAAGTTATTCGGTGAAGAAGTCAATAAAGACTTGTTGATTGACTTTCTTAATAATCTTTTACTCGGCGAACAACAAATAAAAGAACTTACATATTTAAAAGATGAACACCTAAGCTCATCCGACACTGAGAGGAAAGCAATTTTTGACTTATATTGCGAAAATGAAAGAGGTGAAAAGTTTATTGTTGAAATACAAAAAGCAAAACAAAACTTCTTTAAAGACAGAAGTGTTTATTATTCTACATTCCCTATTCAAGAACAAGCAAAGCAGGGAAACTGGAATTTTGAATTAAAAGCAGTTTATACAATAGGACTTCTTGACTTTATGTTCGATGACCATAAAAATGAACCTGAAAAAATAGTACACAAAATTAAGTTATCAGATATAGAAAAGCACACAGTTTTTTACAACAAACTGACTTACATTTATATTGAAATGCCAAAGTTCATCAAGACTGAGAACGAATTAAAAACAACTTTTGATAAGTGGTTATTTGTGTTGAGGCACTTACCAGACTTACAAAACAGACCTAAAGCATTACAAGAAAGAATTTTTGAAAAGCTCTTTAAGACTGCTGAAATTGCAAAATTCTCACTAAAAGAACGACAAGCTTATGAAGACAGTTTGAAATATTACAGAGACTTAGTTAATACAGTTGACACTGCCGAACAAGATGGACGAAAAAAAGAAAGAATTACAATTGCAAAAAATCTTTTAAAAGCAGGTGTTGATTTAAAAACTATAGAAAAATCAACTGGACTAACACAAGAAGAAATCAAAAATTTAAAATAAGTCATAAAACAACCAGAAATAGCAAGGCTTTAAAATTTCCCCTACTCCCATTAGATACATTTTTTATAAAACATCTGATAATTTTATTTTGTAATATAAAATTGTTATTTTTGTCTTTGTAAAAAAGTATATAGGTATAACGAATATTTAATTATATGTAGAAAATAGAGTATTTAAAATATAGCGTTTAGCTGAATTCTGTTTCTGAAATCGTCCAATTTTTCATTAACCAAACTAGAAAAAGCAAAACGCCACGTGAAAGCGTGGTCGTTGTTTTACACTTGTTTGGTGGGTTTTGGACGAACCTCAGAAACGGCGTAGGCAATTGGTCACGCTGTTTTTTTATATAAACATCTGATAAATCGTTACAATTAAATAAATCAAGCGAAAAAAAATAAAAAATAATGAAAACAATATTTAGAGCAGCTCTTATTGGTTTACTAACTTTATTAATAGTTGTTGACTTGAACGCACAAACAAAAGAGCAAATTTTTAAAGAGTTTAAGAATAATTACTCTATGTACTGGAGTGGAACTAAATTTCTCTTGAATAAAACAAAAATAGACCCTTTTATACTGTCTTTAATGGATAAAGCGCTTCCCAAAGTTGCAGACCAAGACGTTAAAGGCGCAATATTAGAAATTTCAAATGTCTTTTATGAAAAAAAGGGAATAAAAGAATTAAATCCGGGTTATACAAAATATCTTGAAAATAAATTTGAGTATTTATTAAAAGTCATTCCTAAAAAAGATTATTTTGAAATTATTTTAGCATTATCAGACATTGTATTAGTTTCGGATAATTTCTTTAATAAAAATATTGTGCCTGATGAATCTTTTCTGAATAAAAATAAAGAAGTTGATTTAGTTGCTGACACTTCATCAATTTCACATGATATTATTCCTATTGTCGTTGACCATGAATTGATAAAAAACGATTTAGAAAAATTAAACGTATTATCACAAAAAATAAATTTAGTAACTTTTTCCCCTTTCGGTGGATTTGTTATCATTTATGGTGAAGAAATAGAGGCTAAGTCAATCCCCAAAAAAGCAGAAGATAGAATTAACGAGTTGATTTCTCAAAAGCAGGTAATTAAATCAGTCACGTTTACAGCTACAGGAGGTTATGTGATTCTTTATGGCAAGAACGGCGTTATTTCTAGTTCTATTCCAAAATCTGCATATGAAAAATTAAAAGAATTAAACGAACAAAAAAGAGATATAAACTTTGTCACATTTATCCCAGATGGTGGATATATAATTGTTTATAATGATTATTATTATATGAGTAAAAACATGCCATCAGGTTTAAGCGAAACTTTAAAAAAAGCAAACACTAACAAATTAAAAATTAAATCAATAGCTTTTGAAAGTGATGGCGGGTATGTGGTAAATTATGGGTCAAATGGCTATAGTAGTGAGGGAATACCAGCTCAAACATCTAAAAAACTACATGAATTACACGAGAACTCAAAAACAATTGATTTTGTTTCTTTTATTCCAGGCGGTGGTCATGTTATCGTTTATAATGGTTTTAATTATTTATATGAAACATTTAAATAAAGATACCCTTAATTAATATTTTACAAATAATTTAAATTCAAATCTTATGAAAAAGAAAATTTTACTTTTTATTGTCGCTATCACAAGCGTAAGTTTTTGTTTTGCTCAAGTTAAAACAGGAAAAACATCTGAAGAGGAATATAACTATATGACTAAAGGTTATCAAATTCAGCTTTCATCCGGTCTTGATATGAAAAAAGGTTATTCTACAGGAACTGCTATCTCTATAGTAGAAGGTAGCTATTCATTTGATTTTATCCCTCTAGAAAAAAATAGTATAAATACAGAATTGATTGGGTATATCGTAAAAGCCAAATCTACAGTATCAGGAAGCACTTATTGGTATGGTTTACCTTTGGGGAATCTTGATTTGCTAAATAAATCATTTACTTCTATCAAAGAACTTGATGATGCTATGACAACAGCATTTTTTAAAGCATATATGAGATTGCAAACCAATTTGTATTAATCTTTAAATAGACTGAAGCTTTCATGAGACTTTCAATCTTTTAAAATTATTTTTCATTGTCAAACTCATATATTTTTTCATAATTACCATAGACTACTAATAAATGTCCAAATGCTGCCAATATTACCCAGAACACAAGAGAGCCAAAAAAGTTTGTAGAAGATATGATGTCAGAAGTAGTGTAGCTTACAATAGATATAATGCTATATACCATTGCTAAAATTCCAAAAATAATCCCATTTGGATCTCCAGTAAACAGCAATCCTAAACCCGGTAATAACAAATTTAATATATATTGTGGCCAAACAGCTTTTAATTTAATTTGAGAAATATCTTTCAGATTAAAAGGTTTTCCTACTGTAAATGCCTTTAGGTAATTTTCAAATCTCTGAAATTCACTTTTTATTAGTATATCTCTGAAAACATTTTTTGTTAAGTCAGCCTCTGTGCTTCCATTACAAATAACTTCCGAATTTTCTCCTTCAGTTTTTACTTGGCACTTTAACACAAAATAATACTTGAACGGATTAATTGCAATCCACTTATAACCTTTAATACCTCTTACAAGAGTTATTTCAGTTTCGTTTTGATTGACTGGTTTGAATCCTCTTGATTGCCAAAATACTTTAGCTGCTTCAATAAGATGTTCATTGCTTTTTGTCGAAATGTTAACTTGAAAGTCCATATTATTTTTTTTTATTTGTTTATTGAAATATATGTTTTTTCTCTTGGGTAATAAATAGTGTAATTTTCAGCCTTATAATATTCTCCACCCGGGTATTTTGAACTCCAGTCAAGATTTAGCCAATACCCACTATTCTTGTCTTCACGATAAAAAATCCCCTTTACTTTAGTTGTGCCAAATAATATGTCGAAAAATTTTTTATAATGTTTGTCAATAGCTTTTCTTATATTAGATGGGTCATCATTAAAATAAACCTCACAGTATGCATGTCCTTTTTTCTTATTTGTTGCAAGTGTTATTCTTGTCTTTCCTCCAATTGCTTCAATAACCGACGACATCAATATAGCAAAGTCATCACAGTCGCCAGTTAAATTAGTGTTAATTGTATTACTCGCAGATGAAAAATATTCTGAACCTCTTGGGTCATTTACATATTTCCAATTATTGTATATATGGTCAAAAATATTACAAACTTGATCAATATTATATTCTCCTTGATATTTTGAAGCTAATGTAACAGCAAAATCTCTTGTTGTCTGATTTTCAAAATCAGATGCTTCAATAAGTTTTTCAAGATAAATATCTTCTTTAGTTTTGACTTCTTGTTGTTGTGTTACACTATCTGATGTTTGATTTCTTGTTGTAGTAAAAGTTTTATTAAAAAGTAAAAATAAAATTAATCCTAAAAATGCAATCCCAAGAATTAAATAAAGTATAGTTGAAAAAGTATTTGATTTTTTTCCAATTTTTATATTAGAAATATTATTAATGTTCTGTTGCTCTTTATTAATTTTTTGAAACTCCATCTCTGGTTTTTTTAATATTAATTCTTTAGAATAGTAATCACAATAGCATTAGTTGACGCTTCATCTTAAAAACTAACTCCTTTGTAATTTTATTCTGGTGTAAATGTATATAATATTTTTAAATATTTATAAAACAAAAACTTTTGTTAATTTATATTTAAATCCTTTCTAATGGCTTTAAATACTTATACAATCATCTATTAATAATTTTCACTTTTTGAAATACAATATTTTTTCTTGTTAATCTGTCATTTAATCTTAAAAACATTATATTTACACCATATTTTTTACTTTTTTTATTTATAAATTTAAATCCTAAAAACTATGGCATCAACATCAGAATCAGGGCACGCAAAAAACGTTGCAAACTTTGAAGACCTTATTTCATTTTGCACAGGTTACGGAGCAACCTACAATCCAAGTAAAGCAGCTATAAAATTACCTGCTTTAAACACCCTTTATACTAATGCAAAAGTTTCACTTTCTACTATCAACTCCATTTTACCAGCTTCCACAAATGCCATTAACGCCAGAGAAATTGTCTTTGCCCCTTTAAACAAACTAATCACAAGAGTAATCAATGCACTTGATTCCAGCAACGTCCCTAAACTAATTGTTGCTGATGCAAAAACAGTATCCCGTAAAATTCAGGGAAAGAGAGCCAGTAAAAAAGTAGCCACTGTTGTTGACAACCCTGCAACACCCGAAAACGAATCACAAAAAAGTATTTCCGCTTCACAAATGAGCTTTGACAACCGTATAGAAAACATGGACAAACTCATTCAACTTTTAACCTCACAAACAGGCTACGCCCCTAACGAAATAGATTTAAAGGTAGTTACCCTCACAACCTTGTTAGCAGACATGAAAGCCAAAAATACAGCAGCAATTAACGCTATGACACCTTTAAGCAATGCACGAATTGCAAGAAATACATTGCTATATACCCCAAGCACAGGACTGCTTGACATAACTGTAGAAGTAAAAAAATATGTAAAAAGCGTATTTGGTGCTACAAGCCCCCAATACAAACAATTAAGCGGTTTAAAATTTACAAAGCCAAGATAATTTTATAAAACATCGTAAGGATTTTATGAAGTAACCTAAGGGTTTTATAATAACATGACAGGGTTTTATGAATGTCTGACAGGCAAAGTTAAAACCCTGACAGGCATTTTAGATAACCTGACAGGCATTTGAAAATAAGTCAAAGGGTTTTAAGAAACAACGAGAGGCAAAGTGGAAACAATGAGAGGCAAAGTAGAAACAACGAGAGGCATAAAGGAATCTTCTAACTTTAAGTAAAATTTTCGTAACAATACGGCATTACATAGCCAAGTTTAGTACGAATAGCCGCCATCACACAATGTCAAGCCAATTTGCAAACCCCTGCAAGCCAACCCTGCAACCAAAGTTTGCAAATACGCTTGCCATTTTCCACGCACAGCCTTTAAAACAAAAAAAACGCCCCTCCCTTCTGTAAAAATTTAAACCCCGACACACTCACCCCCCCGAAAGAAAAAACTACCTGACAGTTGACTATAAAACCAACCATCGAAACTGCTTTTAAATAACTAACAAAAACCGCCAGCACCTAACAGGCGGTGTATTTAACTGGCTTTAGTATCATTCCATCGAAACGGGAAGTGCTTATTTTTACATCGTAAAAACTTTCGTTTTCAAAAAATAAGTTTTACATTTGTGAAACGGCAGTGGGTTGTCACGCCAGCTAAAATACACCGCCAATCCGTTATAGAACAGCACAAATCCGACACTGAAACTTGAGAAGTCGCCTGTTTATGCGGGGGGCTTTGGGGAAAAAAGGGGGCTGCTCCCGGACATATAAACCCGAACCGCATTCTGAACGCGCTCCCTGACAGGAACGCCCGCGCAATGGGACGGCGGTTCAAAAGCCTGTCATGAAAATTGCTTAAAAAGATTGTACTTGTTTTCCCTTGTCAGGACATGCAAAGGGCAAATCCGCCAGGGGGAAGTACAAGGCAAAAGCCGGTTCCATTCCGGCGCATCACTTTGAGAACGGCCAGTAGCATAAATAAAATAACAGTTCAGCGCCTTGCGACAGGACAGGCCGGAAGGCTAACGGCTTTTGCAGAGCCATGTAAGGGTGCGGGATTTGCTTCGGTGGGACAGGGCGGGAGTCCTTTGCATACGGCATCCCTGACAGACAGAAAGGGAAAAGAACATAAAGCTAAGGCAATTTTGCACGCCAGGCTTTTCAGGACAGGGCAGCAACCCGCATAAACTTCTGTGCCATTCTATAACAGGCTGCGGGTTTCAACGGCAGGAAAATCTTTTTTTGAAATATTTGTTTTTTAATTGTTAAGTTTAGTATATTTGTGGAAATGTTGGTGGGTAAAATGCCGCCGAAAACCCTGCAGCCAATCCGTTAGAGCCAATGCAAGAAAAAAAAGACACGCAGACAGATTTTTGGAATGACGACATATTTTGACGTATGACAGAAGTAATTTTGAGTTTTAAAAATACAGGGAAAGCTGAAACCCTTAATAGTAGGCAAAATTAAAATTTTAATATTATGGCTAATTTTTATTGTGAATACTGCGGACAGAAGTTCTCAAGTGTTCAAAGTCTGACATCAAATCGTTGTTCAAAACATCCTGATGGTGCGAACAAAGGGTATCACAAACTTTATGAGGGTTCTGAAAAAAGTCAATACACCTGCAAGTATTGCGGACAAAAATTCTCATCAATCCAAAGTCTAACTTCAAACCGTTGTTCAAAACATCCTTCTGGGGCAAATAAAGGGTATCATGCACCAGCACTTTAAGAAGCTAGATATTAGTAGGGCGTACCGCCCTACTAATATTAAAAAGTTGATTAATTATTTTTAAATTTAATGTAAAAGATATTATATGGAAGCATCTACAACGGTAAATAAAATGTTAGCAGGGAATAATATTTTTGTTCCAACATACCAAAGGGCATATTCTTGGGATACAGAGTTTGACAAAAGTAAATCTCAGAAACACGTGAATGTGTTTTTATCGGATTTAGAAGATTATAATAAAAGTTTTGCATCGACACCCTATTATTTTGGTCATTTTCTTTTTGAAGAAAAATCAGAAAGTAATTTTGGAGTTATTGACGGACAGCAAAGACTAACAACAATTGTGATTTTTCTTTCCGTTTTATTTTCAAAATTAAAATCAATTCGGACTTTAACCGAAAATGAAGAAGTGCTTTTTGAAAATATGATTAAGCGAAAATCAAATTATATCTTTTCAACAGTTGATTATGACAATCAATTATTTAAAGACTACGTTGTTGACCAAACTAAAAAGAACAGAAATGGTCTGGAAACCGAATCAGCGAGACGAATAGTAAATGCTTTCGACTTTTTTACAAAAGTACTATCCGACAAGGACGAAGTGTATTTGTTAAAAATGCTGAAAACTGTAAATGAAGCATCTTGCTCAACACATCCTGTTAAAAATGAATCCGAAGCAATTCAAATGTTCATTTTTCAAAACAATCGTGGCAAAAAGCCTTCAAACTTGGAAATTATTAAAGCCCAGTTTATGTTTAATGTTCACCTTTACGGTGGAGATGAAAAAGATAGTTTGATTGATGAAATAAAAAACCGATTTGAGAAAATTTATAAATCAATTTCGTCTATTGAATACAAAATTGACGAAGATGATGTTTTGGTTTACACATTACGAGTTCATTTCAATTCACTTTGGGAATCAAACGCAATAGACAAAATAAATAAACTCCTTTCCGAAAATAATCCTATCCCGTTTATTAAGTCCTTTACAAACTCACTTGCTGTAAGTTTTGAACATCTAACAACTTTCTTTGGTAAGGACGAAAGAGAAAATGTTGAAATTCATTCGCTTGTAACTCTTGGTGGTTTTGCTATTGCAATTCCGTTTATTATCAAAGCATATACTTTTGGTTTATCAATTAATGAAATCTGCAAAATATGTTCATCACTAGAGACACTTGTTTTACGTCATAGACTTATTGGAACAAGAGCAGACTTAATATCAAGAATAAATGGTGTTTATCAAGCATTTACATTTGATAATATTGATATTAAACCAATAATTGAAACAGTTGATTGGATGAGAATTGTATCAAATGATTCTTGGTGGTGGGCATATTGGAATAAATCAGAACTTGAGAAATCTATTCAAGGCGGAATGAATCATTCAATAGCAAAATTTATTCTTTGGAAATATGAAAATTACCTTGAAAATCAAGGGAAAAGCGGTTATTCTGTGACTCGTTTTGACAATATTGAAAGCCCTGAACTAGAACATATCGCACCACAAACCCCGACAAATGGAGAACCTATTGCTGCTGGTTATTGTGAGTATGACGAAGAATTTGTAAATCAGTACATAGATTGTTTAGGAAATTATTTACTTATTTCAAAATCTCATAATTGTTCGGTTGGGAATAAGCCATTCAATGAAAAAAGGAGTTCATATAATCATCTTGCACAACAAAGAGAAATTCAAAATATGACTTCTGTAAATGAAATATGGGATAAAGAAAGAATAGGTGTGCGTAAAGAAAAAATAATTAATTTTATACTTGAGAACCTTTAAAATTGCACATGGCTCTAACAAAGGCTTGGCGTCAGTCGGGCAGACAGTGCATATTGAAATAATTGCTATATTTGCAATCGGAGGTGGTATCCTGACAGAAAAGGTGCTATTAAAGCCCGCCCATCGCCAGAGCCTCATCCGTTAGCAATCAGCGGAAGAAACAAACAACACGACAACTTGACAATGTCCTATTAAACAAAACATGACAGACAAGAAAAAAGAACCAAATCCCGACCACACATTGCCAACCCAAAGTGTTTTTTATTTTTTTAGGCCGACGCACAAAAATTTTGAATGAAGTACTGACTAGAAATGAAGAAAAATGAAAGTAATGTTGAATGCTTCTGCTAAATGGCACATTTGCTTTTGCCCCTCCCCTGCAAGCCAACCCTTCGGCAAAATCAAAAGAGCCATTCTTGGTCTTCACCTCATTAACTATTACTTTAAATAAACGAAATCAAATAAAATACAAATAAAATGAAATAAAATATTTGTCTTTGAAATTAATTTATACTTTTGAACAATTAATAAAATATGTTTAACTAAAAAACAAATTATGTAAAAACAAAAGCATATTAAAATATAGCGTTTAGCTTAAATACCTGCAATTGAAATCGACCAAATTTTAAAAGAAGTACGGGATGTTTAGCAAAAACGCTCACGGAAAGCGTGAGCGTTGCTTTACTTGTACTTCGGGTTCTTGGTCGAACCTCAATAGCGTAGTAATAGCAATTGTCTCACGCTATTTTATTTATACTTAGATGTAATAGAAAATTTTGATTTATAAATATTTTGAAGTTCTTAACTCACTTTAAAAACCTAAGGTAACATTAAATTTAAACAAGTAATGAAAAACAAAACTTTAATAATGGCATTTGCAGTCTTGATAATTGCAATGAGTTCTACAGTGCAAGAAACTGGCACTTATAAAGATTCGAGAGATGGTAAAACTTACAAAACGATAAAGATTGGCAAACAAACATGGTTGGCTGAAAACCTTGCTTACAAAGCAAAACACGGCTGTTGGGCTTATAATGATAACATTGGTAACGTAGCAATATATGGGTACTTATACAACTGGAAAGCAGCAAAGAAATCATGCCCTGCAGGTTGGCACTTACCCTCTGATGCAGAATGGGCTATTCTAACAACATATTTAGGTGGTGATAGTGTTGCTGGTGGAAAGCTAAGAGAAATTGGTTCAGCCCATTGGCAAGGCACAAATACATTTGCAACAAATAGCAGTGGTTTTAATGCTCTCCCTGGTGGTTATAGTCATAGAAGAGACCTTTATGAGAACATTGGAAAATGGTGCATTTGGTGGAGTTCTACAAAATATAATATAACCAGTGTATTTTCACGAAACATGGGTTTTTATAATAACAGTAGCATTCAAGGGACCATCGAGTATAAGAGTTCTAGATTTTCTGTTCGATGTGTAAAAGATAATTGAAAATATTTTTTTTCAAAAAAATGTTAATATTATATTAAAAGTAAGATGAAAAATTTAATTAAAAAAAGGGCGTAAACTAAATACCATACAATTTAAACTTAATAAATTTAAACATGAAAACTAAACTTAGAAATTTTGTAATCATCTTAGTTGTTACGCTTAGCACACAAACGTATTCACAGGAAAGTCCAAACGCGATTATTAAAAATATCTTAGTTGGGGAATGGGATGCGTTTAACTTAACTGGATTCTTAGAAAACGTACCTTCTGGGCAAATGTTAGGCGGTTTTACTAGTGCAATGATTGAACTTGATTCGGCAAATATGGCAAAAGGGTTCTATCTTGATTCTATGAAAGTGTGTTTTTTTAATGATTCCGTTAAAATCAAACAAAAGTATGGAGATTGGCACACACTAGCTTATTCAATCAATAAAGATAATAACTCTGTATATATTAACTTTAAAAAGAAAAATGTAAAATATAGAGTGTTTTTTAATAGTAGTAAAAGTGACGTTGTGCTGGAAGATATTGATGGTTCACTTGTTTTATTGAAAAAACAATAGTTTAAGTCCAATTATATTGCTTTTAAATAAGTTCTCAAAAAAGAGAATAAAAACCATATAAATAATAATGAAGCAAATAATATTTTTACCTAAAATGAGGCAATACGAACAGTTTATATTTTTTTTAAAACATATAACTTTACCTATTTTAGGGGGTGTTATTATTTATGCGTTATGGCGTGGCATTCATTTTATTGACAAGACAGAAAGTTATTTTCCTCTCTTTAATGCGACAAAAATACCAAACTGGATAAAGTTTAATTTGCCAGATGGTTTATGGTTTTATGCGTTTCTTTCAACTATACTTTTTATTTGGAGAGAAAAAATCTCTATGAATTTCTTTTTGTGGCTGCTTCTTGCTATTATTATTAGTCTCTTTTTAGAGATATCACAAGAATATCAAATAATTAATGGAACTTTCGACTGGTACGACTTGCTCGCATATTTCATTGCAACAATTTTGTGCATTATAAATTTCAAAAAACAAATATTAATTTTTAAATTAAAAAAAATTATGAAAACAAAACAAAACCTTTACTCATTAATGACGCTTCTTTTATTTGCATTTTTATTTTGGGCTTCAGCAACGCCAAAAAGTGTTGAGAGAATATACTCAAAAAAAGTTACTTATGAAAAGGTTGATAAAGATACTAAATCAACACCTTTTGAAACAAGTTATGCTTTGCCTGTATTTAAATTAATTGGAAATACTACGCAAAACCAAACAGTTGGGGGAATTACAATTTTATGTGAAGTTAATTCATTTCATGCTGAACGAAAAACTAAAGAAGAAAAAGAATTATTTTTTGCTGACCCGAATAAACCGGGTTATGATATTTATAAAGTTACAAAAACTCCTTTTTTTGAAATTTCACCTTCTCAAGTTGTATTTACAATAAAAATAATAAATAATCTTGACTTTCCAATTGAACTAAGTAATGTCCCAATAATTTTTAAAATGGATGGTATTGGCGTTTCTATATCACCTGAATTTAATATTAAATGGAAATCATCAATTGCAGCAGGTGGAGAAACAACGATATTTTCAATTCCTGGCCCAACAAAAGAAGAACTAGAAAACGCAAAAAATGTAATTCTTCAAATACAAAATATTCCAACTGTTTACGATAACGTTAATGGGAAACTAATGAATTTTGAAACGTTTAAATGGCTTTTTGAAATTGCAAAAGAACCTGTAGTTAAACAGGAAACGAAAGAATATTCATATATAGAAACACCAACCTATAAAGAAACTTGCAGTAATTGTAGTGGAAGCGGCAAGATTCGTCAGCAAGAACAATGTACAAAATGTCAAGGAACTAAGCAACTTAAATATACAGATTATAAAACTGGTAAATCATGGGTTGGTAATTGCGATAAATGCAATGGTTCAGGATATTTAATAGCTAATGTTAATTGTTCCAGATGTAGTGGTACTGGACAAATAGAATATCCTAAGTCTCAATTACCAAAAGTTGCAAGTAACGTCACATGGAATGGATGGAGGGTTAACATTATAACGAAACCTGCTGGCGCTGGTGTTAATATAGTTGACCCTAATACTGGTCAATATTTTTATGCTGGTGCTAGTAATGGTCAAGTAAATTGGTTTTCATCAAATACATCAACATCCGAAACTTTTCCAATTATTATTGAATATTCTGGAAAAAAGTATAAAATCTTTCCTTATGACAAAAAAGGAAATCCATCTCCAGAAATTATTGTGAATTTTTTAAGTGAGGATGGACCAAAAATAAAGGGAGGTAATTTTACAAATTAGAAAATAATAAAAAAATGAAAAACAAAAATTTAATAATGGCATTTGCAATCTTAATAATTGCATTGAGTTCTACAGCGCAGCAAACTGACACTTTTACCGATTCGAGAGATGGTAAAACATACAAAACTGTACAAATATATCTTCATATATGGATGGCAGAAAACCTTGCTTTTAAAACAGATAGTGGGTGTTTGGCATACGATGTGACAAAATACGGGTATCTATACAACTGGAAAACTGCAAAAAAAGTTTGTCCATCAGGTTGGCATTTACCAAGCGATGCAGAATGGACAGCACTGACTAACAGTCTAAGCGGAGAACCATATGCAGGTAAACATATAAAATCCACGAAAGGATGGAAAAGATTTGGTAATGGCAAAAACTACAGTGGCTTTGGAGGTCTTCCGGGCGGTCAACATTACTACGACTTACATAATATTAGTACGTTCGAACACATTGGTAAAAGCGGTATCTGGTGGAGTTCGACTGAAAACGAGGACGGAGGAATGGCTGTAGCCCGCTGTGCTTATTACCGCAATGACTATTTAATTAGGGAAAATTTCTCTAAGAGCCATGGGTTGTCAGTCCGTTGTGTTATGGATAGTAAATAATATTTTCAAACATCGAGCTGTTAATATTAGTTTAAACGTGATATCTTTTTTAAAAAAGAAAACACCATTTTTTTCTAACTTCAAAAATATTGTGATAATAATAAAATAACCATGAGAATTACCTTTTTAATATTGTTTATTTGCGCTTTTAGAATTCATGCAAAAGCACAGGATATTATTACTCTTCTAAATGGCAATAATATTCAAGCGAAAATTACAGAAATATCAAGTGATAAAATAAAATACAAGAAATACTCAAATTTAGACGGACCTATTTATGATATTTCAAATAATGAAGTTGCTTCTATTAAATATCAAAATGGCACATTTGAGCTTATTACACAACCTGTTATAAATAATAGTCAGCAACCATCCGTAAACCAGAATAGAGATGATAATATCGATAAGATTTTGGAGCAAATATTATCGGTTGTAAAAATACAGGCACGTAGAGATTCGGTTCTAAGGATTGAACTAAAAGAGATGCAAGAACAACTAAATAAACAAAATGAGCAATACAATAATGCTATTATAGATATTTCAGGCTCTAAAAATAAAACAGATACAACCCATCAGGGTGTTCTAAAGGAAATTCAAGAAAACTCTAAAGAGCAAAAATATCAATTAATTGAAGCCGTAAAAGCAGTAAAAGAAATTAATTCAGCTTTTTTAGATGCAGAAGATGAAAAAAACATGAAATGGAAACCGAAACCAATAGCATTTGGTGTAGATTTACTCAGTATGTTATTTCCGAAATCCAGTGTATTATACGAGACTTTTGCTCCCTCCGTTATTGTTCTTTCCTTGACACCTTATCGTCACATTAAAATTGAAACAGAATTTGCTGGTGCATTTAGTACCGGTGTTGTTGCAACATCATATTTTGCATTGGGTCTAGGTGGTATGTGGCAGGGCAGAACTACAAATTTTTATGCAGGTGTAAAAGGAATGTTTTATTCTGGTGTCAAAACAACTGTAATAAACCCAAACATTGGTGCAGAATATATTTTTGGTAATCGTTTCAGTATTGGGAGCGAAATAGGGTTTCCATTTATAATAGATGGTGATACAAAAGCAATTAGTATTGGATTCAATCGTGTTTTTTTGAAGTTCTATTTAGGAGGTAGGGAAAAGAAAGGCGATGATGACTTTTAAACAAATAAACTCCTCCAGACTACAAGTCTTATTTATTATTTTTTAAATTGAAATTTTACTAAATTTTTAGTTTCTAAATTTTAAACCACAAAAAACTATGGCATCAACATCAGAAACAGGACACGCAAAAAATGTTGCAAATTTTGAAGACCTTATTTCATTTTGCACAGGTTACGGAACTGCCTACAATCCGAGTAAAGCAACAATAAAGCTAACAGCTTTAAACACACTTTTCACCAATGCTAAAAACTCTCTTGCTGCAATTAATTCAGTGTTGCCTGCTTCTACAAATGCAATTAATGCAAGAGAAATTGTTTTTGCACCATTAAGTAAACTAATCACGAGAGTTGTCAATGGGCTTGATTCGAGCAACGTTCCAAAACAAGTTGTTGCCGATGCAAAAACAATTGCCCGAAAAATTCAAGGCAAAAGAGCCAGTAAAAAATTACCTACAGTTGCTGACAACCTTGCAACCCCAGAAAACGAATCACAAAAAAGCATTTCCGCTTCACAAATGAGCTTTGATAACAGAATAGAAAACATGGACAAACTCATTCAACTTTTAACCTCACAAAGCGGCTATGCACCTAATGAAACCGATTTAAAAGTGGTAACACTTACAGCCCTATTAGCCGACATGAAAGCAAAAAATACAGCTGCTATTAACGCCTTGACACCTTTAAGCAATGCACGAATTTTAAGAAACAACTTACTATATGCCACAGGTACTGGTCTTGTCGCAATTGCAGGCGAAGTAAAGAAATATGTAAAAAGTGTGTTTGGTGCTTCAAGTCCTCAATACAAACAAGTAAGCGGACTAAAATTTACCAGCGTCAAAGCCTAACAAACAGGAAACAGACAACTTTCAAAAGGTTTCTCCCTACATTACTTTGGAGAAACCTTTTGTTATTTAGGAGAAATGCAACTTTACTTTGGATAAACTCAACTGCTAAAAGGTTTTTCGCAACTATCAAAAGAAAACTTGCAACTACGTTTAAGATAAATGTAACTGCTTAAAGAATTCTTGCAACTGCTTAAAGGAATCTTCTAACTGTAAAGTAGAGACAAACAACTGCAAAAAGGAAATTGATAACTTCAAACTCCCCAAACACACAATGTCAAGCACATTTGCAAACCCCTACAAGCCATTACACAACCTAAGTTTGCAAAAGAGCTTGCCATTCTCCAAACTCTTCGGTTAAATTAAGTTTTATAAGTTTCAAAATTTTTCTCCCCCCTTTAAGAAAAGAAAAAAAATAAAACACCCCAACCCACACCACCCCGACAAGACAGTTACTTGAATCGTAAGTGCAAGTTTAATAGAACTATACTGTTTGACATGACAGTTGTATCGTTGACTCCGCCGGTTGCTAACAGGCGGTGTATTTAACTGGCTTTAGTTTCATTCCATCGAAACATGAAGTGCTTATTTTTAACATCGTAAAAACTTTCGTTTTCAAAAAATAAGTTTTACATTTGTGAAACGGCAGTGGGTAATCACGCCAGCTAAAATACACCGCCGTACCGTTATATGCAATTTAGGTTTCAACAGGATAGAAAAGTGGCAATTTAATAGGATTTAAATACAATAAGGAATTTGTTCTTTGGCAATATTAGGTGC
>Ga0172368_10003682_pt1 | contig 18390 bp, 5 predicted proteins | sample Lak11m_FD_114540 | JGI IMG/M metagenome (GOLD analysis project Ga0172368, IMG submission 114540) | Freshwater microbial communities from Kabuno Bay, South-Kivu, Congo - kab_022012_11m | ecosystem: Environmental > Aquatic > Freshwater > Lake | place: Democratic Republic of the Congo: South-Kivu...
CCCGTTGCCTCATATAAAAATGTAACCGAAGGGACGTAAGAGAAGGGTATCGTTGACTCATAATAAATGTCACCCAGAGGTGATCAAAGCGAAGATTTTTTTAAGTTTCACTTCGATGGCTTTTCTTAGCAGGAAAGGGTTTTGTTTTTCAAGGTATTTGGCCATTTGGTTTTTCGTATTCTGAGGGACATGAGGAGATTCGGTGATTCTCTGATAAGGGGTTTTCGGGGAGTCGTGTTGCTTGATGGTTTTCGAGCCGATGCGTTTTTTGTCGAGGAGTTTTGCGGAGGGGCAGAAAAAGTTGTGGAAGGTTCTCCATTCCCTTCGGTAGAGGTCATTGAGCATCGGTTCAATCAGGCGATTGTCTAGTCTTCGGTAACCGATCCATTGCCGGACGTGTGTCCAGTTTTTCTGTTCGATGTGTGCGTTGTCGTCTTTGTGGTAGGCTCTGGAGCGTGTGAACTGGACGGGTTGTTTTCTTTGGGTGAAGTGCCTCAGCAGGTGGTAGTTGAGGAACTCGGAGCCATTGTCGCTATCAAAACCCAATAGGGGAAACGGGAGTGCTTTTTCAATGTCCTTGAGCTGTTCGAGGACACCGGTTTCGCCTTTTCCCCAGACGGCCCTTTGTTCGGTCCACCCGGTGGCGATATCGACAGTATCGATGGTATAGATGAACATGCCGGAGAGAGATTCGCCACAATGCGCGACGGTGTCGGCTTCGATGAACCCTGGCCTGGACTCGTTCCATTGGTTGGTCTGGATGGGGATCTGGTTTCTAAGCAGGGTCCCCGGCTTAGTAGTGCTTCGTCCTCGTTTATGATATTGGATACGAATGGGAGCCAAGAGCCTGTCTATCGTGGCCGGAGAGATCTTCAGCAAGGCATGGGACACCTCATCAGAGAGTTCTCCGAAGGATTGTTTATATCCCGGCATCCAGAGCGGAAGGATGGCCTGGAGCCGTTTTGAACAGGGGAGATTGGCATCCAGCCAGATCTGTCTGAGGGGGATCAGGATCTCTTCTTTTCGATAGAAGGAAGGTTTTCCCCTCTTGCGGGGTTTTGGTTTTGTAAACCGCTTGTATCCCCTCAGTAACCGAATGGCATATTTCCGGTTGTATCCGCAAGTGGCACACAGTTCATTTAAAATAATTGTTCGTTCGCCTCGGGAGGCCTCCTTGTACCGTAGATACACCGCTTCTACATACTCGCGCTTGGATCGCGGACTCATTTTTCCCCCTTTCGGTATCCGATGTCTGGTTACATCGAATTATGAGTCAACGATCCCTTTCCAACTCCTCCTTCGGTTACTTTTAATGTGAGGCAATTCGGCGAGAAAAAATCGCTTGCAATTTCGTTCGCCCTGGTTTATATTTCCACCATTGAAAAATAAGAGAACGAGGCGCGCGTTAGGGATAGCAGGGTTGCACTCTATTGTGATGTGGGAGATCATTTATCAGTCAAGGAGGGTGGGATGGACACGAAAGAAGCGGAGGTGAAGGCAACGGAAGCGAAGACGTCGGAAACCCTTGATTGGGGAGGCAGAAAAGCGGAAACCGATCGGATGATCCGGAACCATGTGTACGGAGCCATGGGGATCGGGCTGATCCCCTTGCCCGTGGTCGATTTCCTGGCCCTGACCGGCGTTCAAGCCAGGCTGGTCTACAAACTCTCGAAGTTCTATGGGGTGGATTTTTCGAAGGACAAGGCCAAAGGCATCATTTCCGCGCTGGTCGGCAGTTTTGTCCCGGTCGCGGCGGTCGGCCCGCTCGCCAGCATGATCAAGATCGTCCCCGTCATCGGACAGACGGCTGGCGCCATGACGATGCTGGCCACGGCCGGTGCGTGCACCTTTGCCCTGGGCCGGGTCTTTGTGCAGCATTTCGAATCGGGCGGAACCTTCCTCGATTTCGACCCCGAAAAGGTCAAGGCGTACTTTGCCGAGCAGTTCAAAGAGGGGCAGAAGTTTGCCGCTGAACTGAAGAAAACGGCCGCGCAAAAAAGCTGATTCGTTATCATCGGGATGTCACTTACCAATAATGGCGGTTCCGTCCTTGGTGACTGAACCGCCATTGTCGTTATGGACGCAACGGCCGGCGGGCGGAGCCCTCTGCCGGCACTCGGCTGTGGTGTGTGGCTCGGGCTATAATTCCCGAGGGCTGTTCGATCGTGATGGGTACAGACTTCTCAATCCACGACTTCCTCGTCGCTTGTGCCAATTCGGGTCTGTTTCCCCGAAACTCCCTTTTTCAGCAGCATATTGCAGAGCCATCCGTCTCCTCGGTTCTCCGTCGAACCTTCGAACGACGGGCGTACCGGGTCCGGCATCCCCTGTCCGGTGACCTCCCCGTGCTGGTTGAAATCGAGACCGCCTGCTGGCCCGGGCCGCTGAGGACCCCGGCGGAGGAACTGGCGGCGCGGATCAGCCGTTTTCCTTCCGGCCAATTGGTGGCGGAGATGGAAGGCCGTGTGGTCGGCGCGATCTATTCGCAGAGGATCGCCGCCGCCGGGCCGCTGAAATCCGCCATGGTCGGGACCGTTTCCTCGCTGCACCGGGACGACGGGCCGGTCGTTCAATTGCTGGCGGTCAACATCCTTCCTGCGGTCCAGGATCTGGGGCTGGGCGACCAGTTGCTGGACTTCATGCTTCAGTACTGTTCGGCGCTGCCCGGGATCGAAGGGATCGTGGCGGTCAGCCTCTGCAAAGAATATCCTCGCCATCATTCGCTCCCCCTGGAGGAGTACATCCACCTCCGGGACGAAGAGGGACACCTGAAGGACCCGATCCTCCGTTTCCACGAGGCGCACGGCGGACGCATCGCGGGGCTCTGTCGCGGGTATCGTCCCCTTGATCATGACAACCGGGGCAACGGCGTTCTCGTTGAGTACGGACTCCCGAACCGGGCGGCCGGAGAGGTTCCGGAGCAGTCCCGGGGGGCCGCGACGAGTGGCGGTGAGGCCATCGCGGGCCCCGTTCTTCCCCTGGTCGAGGAATGCATCCGCCGTGTCATGGGTGAGGGGAAAGGATGGTCGTTTTCTCCCTCCCGTCCCCTGATGGAGATGGGGTTCGATTCGCTGAAACTGATGGAATTGCGTGCCCTCCTCGGCCGGAGGCTGGCCCGGGAAATCGATTCCGCGTTCTTCTTCCGGTACGGCACCCCGGAGAGAATCGCCCGCTTCTTCGAAGGGGGAGGGGCCGGGGATAGCGAGGCTGCCGAACCGGTTCGATCGCAACGGAAGACACCGGCCGGTTCCCGGAAAGTTCCTGAACAGGGCGCGGGCACGGCGGGTGATGCATTTCCGGAACGGGCCGTCGCCATTATCGGCATGGCCTGCCGGCTTCCCGGAGGCGTCGACAACCCGGACGCATTCTGGGAACTGCTGCGGAGCGGTACCGACGCCGTCACCGAGATCCCGAAGGAGCGGTGGGAGTGGGATCGGTGGCTCGATCCCGACCCGGAAAAGCGGGGAAAATTCCTGTCGCGGCACGGCGGATTCATCCGCGACGTGGATATGTTCGACGCCCCGTTCTTCACCATCTCCCCCCGGGAGGCCCATGCGATGGACCCGCAGCATCGGCTTCTGCTCACCTGCGCCTGGGAAGCCATCGAGCGGGCGGGGATGGATCCCACTGCCCTGGCCGGGACCCGCACCGGTGTCTTCACCGGTCTCTTCTCCCACGATTATGAAACGCTCCGGCACCGGGGAGGAGACCGCGCGGCGATCGATCCCTCCTTCGCCACGGGGAATGCCGCTTCCATGGCCGCGGGCAGGCTTGCCTACTTTTTCGGCTTTGCAGGCCCCGCCCTGGCCGTCGATACCGCCTGCTCCTCTTCGCTCGTGGCGGTCCATCTGGCCTGCCGGAGCCTGCGGAACGGGGAAACGGATATCGCGCTCGCCTCCGGTGTCAACCTGCTCCTCTCCCCCGAGTTGACCGTCGCCTTCTCGCGGGCCGGCATGCTCTCCCCCACCGGGCGCTGCAGGACCTTCGACGCCTCTGCCGACGGCTATGTCCGCAGCGAAGGATGCGGCGTGGTCGTTCTGAAACTCCTCTCCCGCGCCCTCGCCGACGGCGACCCCCTGTGGGCGGTCCTGAGGGGGAGTGCAATCAACCAGGACGGGGCAAGCAACGGGCTCACCGCTCCCAACGGTCTGGCGCAGGAGACGGTGATGCGCGAGGCTCTGGCGGATGCCGGGGTCGATCCCGGTGAGGTGTCGTACGTCGAGGCCCACGGCACGGGCACCGCGTTCGGCGACCCGGTGGAGGTCGCATCGCTGGTCACCGTTTACGGACGGGGGAGAACGGCGGACAACCCCCTGTTCCTCGGTTCGGTGAAGGCAAATATCGGTCATGCGGAAGCGGCGGCCGGGATCGCCGGCCTGATCAAGGTCGTCCTGGCGATGCGGCATCGCCGGATCCCCGCGCAGCTCCACTTCCGGGAGATCAACCCCCAGATTGCCCTCCCTTCGGTTCCCCTCACGATTCCCGTTCAGTGCGTTTCCTGGGACGCAGTGTCGGGGAGGCGTCGCCTGGCAGGGGTGAGCTCGTTCGGGTTCAGCGGCACCAACGCCCATGTGGTCGTGGAGGAAGCCCCGGAGACTCAATGCGAGAGCGGAGGGCCGGAACGGCCCCTCCATCTCCTGGCCCTCTCCGCCGGGACCGAAGAGGCGCTCGAACGCCTGGCGAAGCGGTATGAATCCTTCCTGGATTCGTCTCCCGAAGGCCGGCTGGCCGATATATGTTACACTGCCAACGCCGGCAGGGCCCATTTCAGTTCGCGGATGGGCATCGTCGCAGCATCGCCAGGGGAACTCCGGGAAAAACTCCGGTCCCGGACCGCCGGCGAGGGAGAGGGGGTATTTCGGGGAGATGCGCCTGCGCAGCCGAAGGTTGCCTTTCTCTTCACCGGCCAGGGGGCGCAGTTCGCCGGCATGGCGCGGGAGCTTTCTGACAGCCAGCCGACCTTCCGGGAGTCCCTGGCGCGGTGCGAGGAACTGCTCGATGGTCAGCTCGATTGCCCCCTGTTCGAGGCGATCTATCCCCGGGAAAAAGGCGATCCCCATCGCGTGGATCAGACGGCCTTTACCCAGCCGGCCCTTTTTAGCCTTGAGTACGCCCTCTGTTCCCTGTGGCAGAGCTGGGGCGTTCAGCCCGCCGCCGCTCTGGGGCACAGTGTGGGCGAGTACGCGGCCGCCTGTGCGGCCGGGGTTTTTTCGCTCGAGGAAGGGCTTGGACTCATCGCCGCCCGGGGACGCCTCATGCAGGCCCTGGCGCAGGACGGCGCGATGGCGGCGGTCTTCGCCGGGGAGCCTGTTGTCGCGGATGCGATTGCACCATTCGCACAGGACATCGCGATCGCCGCGCTCAACGGCCCCCGGATGGCCGTGATCTCCGGGCGCGCCGATTCGGTCGGGAAGGTAATGGACGCCCTGGCGTCGCAGGGGATACGGGTCGCCCGGCTCAACGTATCGCACGCCTTCCACTCGCCCCTGATGGAACCGGTCCTCGGGCGCTTCGGGGAAGCGGCCCGGGGCATCCGCTATGCCTCCCCGCGGATCGATCTGATCTCGAACCTGACGGGCGACGTGATCGGCGATGAGATCGCCTCCGCCGATTACTGGGTGCGTCATGCCCGGGGGACGGTGCGCTTCAGCGCCGGCATCGAATCCCTCTATCGCAGGGGGTATCGCATTTTCATCGAAATCGGCCCCCAGCCGGTCCTGGCGGGGATGGGGAAGGCGTTCCTGCCCGATGATTGCACCTGGCTGCCGAGCCTGCAGCGGGGGAGGTCCGACTGGGAGCAGATGCTCAGGACGCTCGGCGCCTTGTACAGCCGGGGCGTGCAGATCGACTGGCGGGGCTTTGACGCGGACTATTGCCGGCAGAAGACCCAGGTGCCCACCTATCCCTTTGCCGGGCAACGGTACTGGCTGAAAGAGCCGAAGGTGGGAGGGATTGCGCGGGAGGCGGCGCCCCTCGCAATCCCGCGGGAAAGGGATCGGGACGACCAGGTCATCGAGGACCTGCTCTACCGGGTGGAATGGTGCCGCCAGGCCGGAGATCCCGATAAGGGACCGAATCCGCTTCCCTCCCCGGCTGGACTCCGGGAGCGCCTGGTCCCCCTGGCTGCTCAGCGGGTCGAGCCCCTGCCCGACCTACTGGCAGCGCTCGAGGCCCTGAGCCTCTCCTACGTCCAGCAGGCGTTGAAGGAAATGGGGTGGGATTTCCGGCCGGGCAGCCGGTTCACGACCGCCGCTGCAGCCGGGGCGCTGGCCGTGGCCGACAAGCACCGTCCGCTCTTCGGCAGGCTCCTGGGGATCCTGGCTGAAGAGGGGTTCCTGTACCGGGATGCGGAGAGGTGGGAGGTGCGGAAGGCATGGGGGAGGCAGGAGCCCGAGCCACAGCGGCGGGGACTCCGTGCGCGCTATCCCCGGGCGGATGCCGAGTTGACGATGCTCGGCCGCTGCGGCGGAGGGCTGGCAGGGGTTCTCCGGGGAGAGCTCGACCCGCTCTCGCTTCTCTTTCCCGAGGCGGACCTCACGACAGCCGCCCGGCTCTACGAGGATTCGCCCACCTTCGGCGCTATGAACCGGCTCGTCGGGGATGCCGTCGCTGCGCTCCTCGATCAGCGGGGAAACGACCGGCAGCTGCGCATCCTGGAGATCGGCGCCGGTACCGGGGGGACGACCGCGGCTGTCCTCCCTCATCTCAAAGGGAAGCAGGCGGAGTATACCTTTACCGACGTCTCGGCCCTTTTCCTGACCAGGGCCCGGGAGCGGTTTGCCGACGATTCCCTGCACTATCGCCTCCTCGACGTCGAGAAGGATCCCCTCTCTCAGGGTTTCGAGCCCCATGGATACGACGTGATCCTGGCGGCGAACGTGCTCCACGCGACCAGGGAACTCCGTGTTACGGTGCGGCGGGTCCGGGAGCTCCTCGCCCCGGGGGGAATGGTGGTTCTCCTGGAGGGAATCGAGCACCGGCGGTGGCTGGATCTGATCTTCGGTCTTCTCGACGGGTGGTGGAAGTTTCGGGACCATGACCTCCGGCCCTCTCATCCCCTGATGGCCGCGGCCGCCTGGGAGGCGCTGCTCAGAGAGAGCGGCTTTGCCGAAACAGCCTGCGTTGCGCCCGGTCAAGGGCTCTTTAGCCAGGCCGTGATCCTTGCCTCTGCACCGTCTCACGACAATTTGGCGTCCCTTCCGGAGCAGCAGCGCTGGCTCATCTGCTGCGACGCCTCGGGCGTCGGCCGGCGCCTGGCGGGCCTTTTGCGCGGGCGCGGGGATGAGGTGACGACAGTTGATCCCGGAAAACGATTCGCGAGAACCGGGAATGGGGGATATACGGTTCGGCCGGCCGAGCCGGAGGATCTCCGTTGTCTTCTGGCCGCCGCGACCGCCGGAGAGGCGGCGTTGCACCGCGTGGTCCATCTCTGGGGGCTCGATACGCCGGAACCGGGCGGCGCTCCGGGTGGAGACGCCGGGTCTGTTGCCCTGAACCTCTGCACGGGGCTCTTGCACCTGGTGCAGGCCCTGACCGAAAGGGAGGGCGCTCGCCCGTCGCTCACGGTGGTGACCCGCCATGCAGTTCGGACCGACGGGGAGCGGGCGGGTTCGGAACTTGCCCAGGCGCCCCTCTGGGGACTTGCCCAGGTGATTAGCGCCGAGCATCCGGAGTTGAACTGCCGCAGGATCGACATGGAGGGCGGGGCTGAGGAGGCGGAACTGCTGAGTGAAGAGATCCTCCGTCCCGGCAGGGAAGAGCAAATCGCCCTGCGCCATGACGGCCGCTATGCGGCGAGACTGGTTCCCTGGGGACGCGGTGCGGACAAGGATTCTGCGGCGCCCCGCATCCGTCCCGATAGTTCTTATCTCATCACCGGGGGGCTGGGTGGAACGGGTCTCGAGATCGCGGGCCTCCTGGCGAAACGGGGGGCCGGTCAGGTCGTGCTTCTCGGCCGCAGCGGCAGGCCGGCCGCGGGGACGGCCGCTGCGGAGGCGCTCCGGTGTCTGGAGAACACCGGGGCGAAGATCATGGTCCTGCAGGCTGATGTTGCGCAAAAAGGCGAGATCCAAGGCGTCCTTTCTGCCATCCGGGAGTCGGGGATGCCGCTCGCGGGGGTGGTCCACGCTGCCGGCGTTTTCGAGGACCGGCTGCTGGCGGGTCATGCGGCAGATCTGTTCGCCCGGGTGTTCAGCGCCAAGGTCCAGGGGGCCTGGAACCTCCACGAGCTGACGAAAGAGATGCCCCTCGATTTCTTCGTCCTCTTCTCCTCGGTCACCTCCTTCCTCTGCTCCTCCGGTCTGGGGAACTACGTGGCGGCGAATGCCTTCCTGGATGCCCTGGCCCATGAGCGCCGGAGCATCGGCCTAACGGGGCTCAGCATCGGGTGGGGGCCCTGGACAGGGACCGGCATGGCTGCGGCCGTGGGCAGAACGCGCCGGCTGCAATGGGCCGCCCGCGGGCTCTCTACCCTGGCACCCGGGAAGGCCCTGGCCGTTTTTGAGCGGCTCCTCGGGTACTCCGGGGCGCAGGTGGCGGTGATGCCAATGGATTGGCAGCTGTTCTTCCGTTCCACCGACGGCGGGAAGCGGCCGGCCTTTTTCGAACGGATCCCCGACCGCCGCGGGCGCGAGCTGCCGGAGGGCGAGAGTTTCCCTGCAACGCTCAGGAAGGCGCCGACGGAGCACCGCAGGGAACTGCTCAGGACCCATCTCGTTTCCCTGGTCGCGACCGTTCTGGGCGTCAATCGGGCATCCGTGGACATCCGCCGCGGTCTTTTCCAGATGGGGATGGACTCCCTGACCGCAATGGAGCTCAGAAACCGTCTCCAGCGGGAATTTTCCTGCACCCTGGCGGCGACGCTGATCTTCCGGTATCCCACCGTGGAGGCGCTGGCCGAGTATCTGCTCGGCTCCGTCGTCGATTCCGGGGCGGCCCCGCCGGCTGCCGACGCCCGGCCGGAAGCCGCCCGAGTGGGGGAGAACGGCAGCGGGAACGGGGAGGCCGCTTCTGTCGATAGCCTGAGCGATGGGGAGGCGGAGGCACGCCTCTTGAAAAAGCTCGAGGCGTTGAGGTACTGATATGGCTGCCGGGAATCCATCGACCGACTCAACTCTGAAAAGGGCGCTCCGCGCCATCGAAGACCTCCAGGCAAAACTCGCCGCGCGGGAGGGGACCGGGGGGACCGATCCCATCGCCGTGATCGGGATGGGATGCCGATTCCCCGGCGGGGCGGATGACCCCGCTGCCTTCTGGGGGCTGCTGGAAAGCGGGGGCGATGCGATCCGCGCCCTTCCCCGGGACCGGTGGAACATCGATGAGTACTACGACCCGGATCCCGATGCAGCGGGGAAGATGTACATCCGGCACGGAGGGTTTCTGGAGAGGGTCGACGGCTTCGACGCACCGTTCTTCGGCATCTCGCCGCGGGAGGCGGCGTGCATGGATCCCCAGCACCGCCTGGTGCTGGAGGTGGGTTGGGAGGCCCTCGAAGACGCGGGGATCGCACCGGCCGGTCTCCGGGGCTCCCGGACCGGGGTTTTTGTCGGCATCGGACAGAACGACTACGGCAGGCTCCAGTTCGGCGGCAGGGACGCCGAGCGGATCGATACGTACGACGGCACAGGGAATCTCTTTTGCTTTGCCCCGGGAAGGCTCGCCTACATCCTGGGGCTGCAAGGGCCGAACATGGCGATCGACACGGCCTGTTCCTCCTCCCTGGTGGCCATCCACCAGGCATGTCTGAGTTTGCGGACCGGGGAGTGCGACATGGCCATCGCCGGCGGGGTGCACCTGGTCCTCTCACCGGAGGTCACGATCTTCCTGTCGCGGGCGCACGTCCTTGCCCCGGACGGCAGGTGCAAGGCCTTCGATGCGGCGGCGGACGGCTTCGGCCGCGGCGAAGGCTGCGGGATGATCGTCCTCAAGCGCCTCGTTGATGCGCGAAGGGATCGGGACAGGGTCCTGGCCCTGATCCGGGGATCGGCGGTGAACCACGACGGCGCCAGCGGCGGCCTGACCGTTCCGAACGAACGCGCCCAGGAGGAACTCATCCGCCAGGCGGTCCTCAACGCCGGTGTCGATCCCCTGCGGATCGGCTATGTGGAGACGCACGGCACGGGCACCGCGCTCGGCGATCCCATCGAAGTGAACGCCATCAGCGCGGCGCTCTGCAACGGCCGGCCGGCCACCGAGCCGCTGGTGATCGGTTCGGTCAAGACCAACCTGGGCCATCTCGAAGCGGCAGCCGGGATTGCCGGGGTGATCAAGGTCATCCTCTCCCTGCACCATTGCTCCATTCCGCCCCATCTCCATTTCCGAAAACCCAATCCCCATATCGCCTGGAAGGCGTTGCCGGTCGCGGTAGCAGCCGGGGGGAGGCCCTGGTCCCCCCTGGACGGAAGGCGGATCGCCGGCGTCAGCTCCTTCGGATTCAGCGGAACCAACGGGCACGTCATCCTGGAAGAGGCGCCCGACCCGCCGGCGGAGCGGCGCGACGAATCGGGGGGAGTGCACTGCCTTGCCCTGAGCGCCGGAAACGACGCGGCCATCCGAGCGCTGGCCCGGAGATTCGAGGAACATCTCGCCGCCCATCCGGAAGAGGAAATCGGCGATGTCTGTTTCACGGTCAACACCGGCCGTTCCCCGCTCAGCCGGCGGACGGCGATCGTTGCCGCAACAGGGGAGGAATTCCGGGAACGACTCGCAGCCTTCCGGGAAGGGCGGGCCTGCCCGGGCCTCTACAGTCAGGACCCGGGGGAATCGATCGACTGCTCCTCCCCTCCTGTTTCACGAGCGGCGTCATCCGCTGCCGGTGAGCGTGTATCGGACGGCGATCCTGCCTCTGCCGCGGCCCTTGCCCGCGCCTTTGTCCAGGATGGCGTCGTTGCCTGGGATGACCATTACCGGGGAAAAGGTTTCCGGAAGGTCGCCGTGCCTACCTATCCCTTCCAGCGGCAGCGCTACTGGGTCGGGGAGGGTCGGCGGGCGCCCCGGGGGCCGGCAGAGGAGTCCCGGCCCTGGGGGCAGAGGCTGGCGTTGCCGTTCTCGGGCGAGGTACGATTTGCCGGCCGCTTCAGCGAAGACCTGCCCCCTCATCTGGCGGACCACCGGCTGCTCGGCACGGTCGTTGTCTCGGCCGCGTCACAGGTTTCCCTGGTCCTGGCCGCGGCAGCGGAGGCCTTCGGAAGCGCGGCAGGGGAAATCCTGCAGATGATCTTTTCCTCTCCCCTGATCATCCCCCCCGGGGAGACACGGGAGTTCCAGTTGATCTTCGCACCGGTCCGGCAGGGGGCATATGCCTTCCGTGTGGCCAGCCGGCCCGAGAACGGCGGGGAGGGCGCCTCCTGGACGATCCATTCCTCCGGTGAGGTTTGTCCCGCCCGAGTCGAGGGTGCAGTCGCCTCCGACGCGGCTTCCGATCCCGGGGCGCTCTGCACCGGGGCCCGGGAAACGCTTGCGGGGGATGAATTCTACGCGGCGCGGCACCGATCGGGCTATGGATGCGGCGCCTCCTTCCGGTGGGCGGAGCGGATATGGCGGGGAGAGGGAGAAATCCTCTGCGCCTTGGCGCCTCCCCGGGCGGGCCGGGAAGAGTCCTATCCGATCCATCCGGGGTTGCTGGACTCCTGTTTCCAGATGGTCGGCGGATTCGGGGAGGAGACGGATGCGCACCACCTCCTCGTGCCAATGAGGATCGGGCGTCTCACCCTGTACCGGAAACCTCCCGGCGGACGCCTGTGGTGCGTTGCCCACCGGGAAGCGGCGGTGGATAGGGACGCGCTGACCTGCGCGGGATCCCTGCGGTTGACCGATGAGGGAGGAGGGCAGATCGCCGTGGTAGACGGTCTCGAACTCGGCCCGGCCCCGCGGGCCCTCTTCCTGCGGGAAACGCGGGAGAAACAGGAGATGGAGCTCTGCGCGGTGCGCTGGCGGCAGGTCCCGCAGGCCGGCGCCGAGGCGCCTGTCGGGAAAGAACCGCCCAACGGCTGCTGGCTCCTCTTTGTGGACCGATCGGGCGTCAGCGAGGAACTGGCCGCGCAACTCCGGGCACGGGGGGAACGGGTCCTCTGTGTTACTCAGGAGGCGCGGTATGTCCGGTCCAGCGAGGATCATTACGGTGTCGACCCGGAAACCCCCGCCGATTTCGACCGGCTCGTGCAGGAGATCATCTGGCCGCTCAGAGGGATGGTTTATCTCTGGGGGATCGATCTGGAAAGCGCGGACGGGGAGGCTCTCTCGCAATGCGAAACCCTCTGCGGAGCCGCAACCGCTGTGGTCCGCGCCTTGGCCCGGCGAGGAGGGGGACCGGCCCTGTGGTTCGTCACGCGGGGGGCGCAGGCCCTGGACCGCGGGCCGGCAGCGCCTCTCCAGGCGGCGTTCTGGGGACTGGCCGCCGTCATGGAGATCGAACATCCCGAACTCACCCCCCGCTGTATCGACCTCGACCCCGCCTCTGCGGGAACGACGATCGGCCCCCTCCTCGATGAACTGCTCCGGCCCGGCGCAGAGAACCGGATCGCCCTGCACGGCGGGGTGCGCCGCGCCGCGCGTCTGGAGCGGTGTGCGCAGGCAGGGGGCGCGGCCCTCCGCTTCGACGCTGGAGCGACCTACCTGATCACCGGCGGCCTGGGCGGCCTGGGTCTCGAGATCGCGCACTGGATGGCGCTCAAGGGGGCGCGCTGCCTGATGCTCGCCGGCCGCAGCGAACCCGGCCCTGCGGCACTGGAACGGATCGGGCAGGTCGAGCGGACCGGCTGCCGCGTCCGGGTGTTTAGCGCCGATGTTTCGGACCGGCAGGCAGTTGAGCGGCTGACGGAGGCGATTGCGGAGGCTATGCCGCCGCTCCGCGGCATCGTCCATGCGGCCGGCGTGATCGATGACGCAGTCCTCATCCGGCAGGAGCGCAACCGGTTCCGGACGGTGATGGCGCCGAAGGTGCGGGGGGCCTGGAATCTCCAGGAGGCCACGGCAGGAATACCGCTCGATTTCTTCGTCTGTTTCTCCTCCGCGGCGGCGGTGATCGGCGCGGGCGGGCAGGCAAACTATGCGGCAGCGAACGCCTGCCTGGACGCCTTTGTCCAGGCGCGGCGGGCCGAGGGCCTGCATGGTCTCAGCGTGAACTGGGGCGCGTGGGATAAGGTCGGCATGGCGGCCCGGATGAGCGATCCGTCCCGGGAGAGGTGGGCTGGCCAGGGGGTCGGTTTCATTGACCCGGGACCGGCGCTTGAAGTCCTGGGGGGGCTGCTGCGGCGTGATGCGACGCAGGCTCTGGCGATGGCCGTGGATTGGGGGCGCTACCTGGCGGGCCGCCGGATGGCGCCGCCCCTTTTCGAGAGCCTTGCGGGACGGCGCGCCGAGGGGGAAAAAGCCGTCCGCGCCGAATGGCTCGCCGAGGCCCCGGCCGGGGAACGGCCGGAGCGCCTTCTCGCATACCTGCGTTCACAGCTTGCCGCCACGCTCGGCATGGCCTCGCCGGAGGCGCTGGAGCCCCGGCAGCGGCTCTTCGACCTGGGCATGGACTCCCTCATGGCGGTGGAGATGAAAAACCGCCTGGAAAAGGGGCTGGGCGTCTCCCTCCGGTCGACCCTCCTGTTCGACTACCCGACCCTGGAGGCCCTGGCGAAGCATCTCGGGGAAGAGGTGCTCGGGCTTGGCCCGGCGCCTCTGGGAGCGAAGCGGGAGACTCCTCAGGCCGGGGGAGACATCGGTTCGCTCCTCGCGCAGGTCGAGGCGCTGTCGGAGGAAGATCTCCGCATCCGGTTCGCCGGGAGAAAGGGTAGGGGGTGAACGGATGAGCGATCTTTCCCGGCGCATCTCCCACCTCTCAGCGGTCAAGCTGGCCTTTGCGGCTGAGCAGATCGAAGCGCAGATCGATCTGATGCAGGCCGAACCGATGGCGATCATCGGTCTGGCCTGCCGTTTCCCCGGCGGCGCGCACGATCCCGACGCCTTCTGGTCGCTGTTGAAAAACGGCAGCGATGCGATCCGTGAGGTCCCCGCCGACCGGTGGGACATCGACGCACTCTACGACCCGGATCCGCGCGCACCGGGAAAGATGTCTTGCCGACACGGGGGGTTTCTGGAACGGGCGGATCTCTTCGACGCCGATTTCTTCGGGATCTCGCCGCGGGAAGCCGAGAGCATGGACCCTCAGCAGCGGCTTCTGCTCGAGGTGAGCTGGGAGGCGATCGAACAGGCGCACCAGCCTGCCGAGCGGCTCTTCGGGAGCGCAACCGGGGTCTTCGTCGGGATCAGCACCTTCGACTACGCCGCGCTCCAGGCAGGTCTGCGGGATCGCGCCGCCATCGACGCCTACCAGGTGAGCGGCACGACCCTGAGCGTAGCAGCGGGGCGCCTCTCCTATCTGCTGGGACTGACCGGTCCCTGCCTCTCCGTCGATACGGCCTGCTCCTCGTCCCTCGTTTCGCTCCACCTGGCCTGCCAGAGCCTGCGCAACCGGGAGTGTGACCGGGCGCTGGCTGCCGGGGTGGGGCTGTTGCTCGCCCCCGAACCCTTCATCAATTTTTCCAAGGCCGGGATGCTCGCCCGCGACGGCCGCTGCAAGACCTTTGACGCGGCGGCTGACGGATATGTCCGCGGCGAGGGGTGCGGTGTGGCGGTACTCAAGCGCCTCGGCGACGCCCTGGCCGACGGCGACCGGGTCTGGGCAATCGTCCGGGGTTCGGCAGTCAACCAGGACGGCGCCTCGGGCGGCCTCACCGTCCCCAGCGGACCCTCCCAGGAGGCGGTGATCCGTCAGGCCCTTGCCGGCGCCGGTCTGGAGGCGCATCAGGTGAGCTACGTGGAGTGCCACGGCACAGGCACCAGCCTGGGAGATCCGATCGAGATCAACGCCCTGGCTGCCGCGCTCTGCCGGGACCGGACAGCGGATCGTCCCCTGATCGTGGGTTCGGTGAAGACCAACATCGGCCATCTCGAGGCCGCGGCCGGCATCGCGGGGGTGATCAAGGTGGTCCTTGCGCTCCGGCATCGCCTGATCCCGGCCCACCTCCATTTCCGATCCCCCAATCCCCGTATCGCATGGGCCGGGATGCCGATCAGCGTCGCATCCCCGGGGAGGCCCTGGCTGCCGGCGGAAGGACGGCGGATCGCCGGCGTAAGCGCCTTTGGCTTCAGCGGTACCAACGCCCATTGCATCCTGGAGGAGGCGCCGGAGGAGCGCCCGGTCACGGGAGGCTCCGGCCGGCCGCTGCACCTGCTGACCCTCTCGGCAAAGACCGAAGAGGCCCTGGACCGCCTCGTTGAGCAATACCGGCACCATCTGGACGCCCATCCCGAACAGGAGATCGGGGATCTCTGTCACACCGCCAACCGGGGCCGCACCCTCTTCAGCCACCGCCTGGCTGTCGTCGCCGGGACGCGGCAGGAACTGCGGGAAACACTCGGCATGGTGCCCAGGCTGGGAGGGGAACGGCTCTCCGCGGACGTGCAGCGGTCCGGTCCGGTGCGGGAGAGGGAAACGGTCCGGTTCGACAGCCGGGAGGCTGCGAAAGACCTGCGGCAGGAGCTGCGGCGTCTGGCGCGGGTGCATGCCGAGGGCGGGCGGATCGATTGGGATGATTTCACTGCCGGAGCCGGCTACCGGATGGTCTCCCTCCCGACCTATCCCTTCCTCCGGGAGCGTTTCTGGTTTGACGCCTCCGGTGGGTCCGGAAGAACGGTCGGGCAGGCAGGTGCCGACCCCGGCACAAGGGGTGAGGAATTGATCCGTTTCCCCCTTCCCGGCCGGCGGCTTCCCCTGCCCCTCTCTTCGGAGATCCGCTTTGAGAGCGCCTTCGGCAGCCGTTCTCCCGCCCTTCTGGAGGACCATCGGCTCTTCGGGTTGGTGGTCGTCGCCGGGGCGACCTGGCTGGCCATGGTGCTCGAGGCGATCCGGCAGGGTCTCAGCCGGGAAGATGTCCGGCTGGAGGGGGTGCTGTTCGAGCGGGCACTGACGATCGCGGAGGGGGAGAAGAGAGAAGTCCAGACGGTCCTGCTCCCCGATGCGGAGGGGAGCTTCGCCTTCCAGGTGCTCAGCAGGGCTGCCGGGCAGGGAGGCCACGGGATATGGGAAAGCCATGTGCGGGGAAAGATCCGGATTTCCGGGGGGAATGAGGAGGCTGCGGCGCCGCCCCGGGCGCGGGCCGCGGCGCTGCGGGAAGAGGCGCAGAAGTCATGGGAAGAGGTCGCATGCGCGGCCTTCTACGGGGAGATCAGCGGGGCCGGCCACCACCTGGGCGCATCCTTCCGGCGGATCCGGCGGATCTGGAAACAGGGCAGGGAGGCCCTCTGTCTCCTGGAGGCGCCGGTGCGGCAGGAAGACGCAGAATTCCCGCTCCCGCCGGGATTGATCGACTCCTGCTTCCAATTCTTCTGCATCCGGGGTCGGAGCCTCTGGGAAGGAGGGGCGGAGGGGACTCCTCCGGACCCCGACGCCACCTACATCCCCTTCACCCTGGAGGAGGTGTGGTTCTGCGGACTGCCCGAACCGGGCGGCCGCCTCTGGTGCCACGTGCAGATACGTTCCTTCGATCCGCTCACCCAGGGGATGACCGGTGCGATCTGCCTGTTCGACGAGGGCGGCGGGACCCTCCTGAAGATGGAAGGCCTGACGGCGAGAAGGCTCGAACGGCGGGCGCTCTCGGGGAGAAAGGGGAAAAGCGCCGAGGCAGCGAGTTTCCCGGGGGCCCGGCCTCTGACCCCGCACCCCCAGAAGTCGGCGATCCTCCTGAGCCTCGAACAAGCGCCGGCCGGCCTGCGGCGCGCGATCCTGCAGGAGTATCTGCGCGACCAGGTGGCTGCGACGCTCCGCCTGACATCGCTCCGGAGGATAACCGTCGATCGGGGACTGTTCGAGATGGGGATCGATTCCCTCATGGCCCTGGAGCTGAAGAACCGCTTCGAGACCGACCTGGGAAGGCCGCTGCGGCCGACCCTGGTGTTCGATTACCCGAGCGTGGAGGCGCTTACCGGCGCGCTTGCCGAGGAGCTTTCCCTCCCTGCCGACGACGGCCCGGAGGCCCCCGGCAGCGGCACGGGGAAGGCCACTCATGTCCCGCAGGCGGACGTGGATGACGCGATCGCCGCAGAGCTCGCCCAGCTCGAAACGCTGCTGAAAGGTCGATAAGATGGACCGGTACACCAACCCCGAACCCCCCGATGCTCAGCGGCTTCTCAAGGCCCTCCGGGAGGCGCGTACGCGGATCGAGACCCTCGAGGGGAGCCGCAGGGCGCCCCTGGCGATCGTGGGCATGGGGTGCCGTTTTCCCGGCGGGGCAGACAGCCCGGAGGCTTTCTGGCGGCTCCTGCAGCACGGCACGGACGCCATCACCGAGGTGCCGAAGGACCGCTGGGACAAGGATGCCTACTACGATCCCGACCCTGCCGCCCCGGGCAAGATCTGCACCCGCTCAGGCGGGTTCCTGACCGGGGTGGACCGCTTCGATGCCGGATTCTTCGGCATTAGCCGGAGGGAGGCCGAGGGGATGGACCCGCAGCAGCGCCTGCTCCTGGAGGTGGCCTGGGAGGCCCTGGAGCAGGGGGGGATCGCCCCTGCCGGCCTGCGGGGGACCTCTGCGGGGGTATTTATGGGGATCGGCACCTTCGATTATGCGGCGCTCAGGTACGCGCAGCGGGATCACAGGGCAATCGATCCGTACTTCGCCACCGGGGGCGTCCTGAGCGTGGCCGCGGGCCGTCTTTCGTACGTGTTGGGTTTGACGGGACCGAGCATGGCGGTGGACACGGCCTGTTCGTCGTCGCTGGTGGCGGTGCACCTGGCATGCCGGAGCCTGCGTTCAGGGGAGTGCGACCTGGCGTTGGCGGGCGGGGTGAACGTGATTCTGTTGCCGGAGCTGTCGATCAATTTTTCGCAGGCGGGGATGCTTTCTCCGGAGGGCCGGTGCAAGACCTTCGACGCGTCGGCGGACGGGTATGTGCGGGGCGAGGGGTGCGGGGTAGTGGTGTTGAAGCGGCTCTCCGATGCGCTGGCCTCCGGCGACCGGGTCTGGGCAATGATCCGGGGGAGTGCGGTGAACCAGGACGGAGCGAGCGGGGGGTTGACGGTTCCGAACGGTCCTTCCCAGGAGGAGGTGGTCCGGCGGGCGCTGGAGGATGGGGGAGTTCGGCCGGACGAGGTCGGGTATCTGGAGGCGCACGGGACCGGTACGGCGCTGGGTGATCCGATCGAGGTGGCGTCTCTGGGGAGGGTATTCGGTTCGCGGTCCGGGGATGACCCGCTGGTGATCGGCTCGGTGAAGACGAACGTGGGTCATCTGGAGGCGGCCTCGGGGATCGCGGGGTTGATCAAGGCGGTGCTTGCGCTGGAGCTCCGCGAGATTCCGGCGCACCTGCACTTTCGGCGGCCGAACCCGCACATTGCCTGGGGAG